>ERZ779888.707-NODE-707-length-37669-cov-5.907189_pt1 | contig 37669 bp, 29 predicted proteins | sample MGYA00511245_ERZ779888 | MGnify/ENA primary metagenome ERZ779888 (study PRJEB29588, sample SAMEA2155255) | human gut metagenome | biome: human gut; feature: human-associated habitat; material: faeces | place: Denmark | collected 2008/2010 ...
ACCATAATCATTTCATATGCCATCTTATTTTGGGGACATTTACTGAATATCCCTATTTCTCGCCACATTTTTTATTTCATCACCATGTTTTTTCAGAAACATGTATCGTGTCAGCGTACGATGGTCATTTCGTCTATCAGATGCTTGGCGCCGGCATATTTATCGATGACAAACAATACATAGCGAATATCGACACAGGCTGCACGCTGCAACTGCGGATTATAGGCAATATCGCCAGTCAGACCTTCATAGTTGCGGTCGAAGCCGACACCTATCAGCTCACCTTTTGCATTGAAGACCGGAGAACCAGAATTACCACCCGTGTTGTCGGTTGCCGTTACAAAGCATACAGGCATCCGTCCGTCGGGCATGGCATAGGGTCCGAAATCCTTCTTCTCATACAATTCCTTCAACTTGGGAGAAACCACGAACTCCGGATTGTCTGGATCTTCTTTTTCCATGACTCCCTTCAAGGTAGTATAATACAAATACTCCTTGCCGTCGGCAGGCTCGTACGAACCAATCTTTCCGTAGGTCAGTCGCAAGGTAGAGTTTGCGTCCGGATAAATGGCCTTACCTTCCTTCTGTTTCAGAGCCAGCATACCGGCAACCCATGTCTTGTGCGCACGGTTATAGGCATTCGTTTCTGCTTTCATGGCCTCATCCATAGCCTTGTAACCTTCTTTCACCGACTTGGCATATTGCACCATCGGGTCATTCTTCAATTTTCCGGCATTAGGATTTTTCAGGAAAGCAGCCAGAGCCTCAGGACTCCGGAAGATTGACTCGTCAAAGCAAGCGTCGACAAAAGCATCGGTATTGCCACCGAATTTGTCATCTATCAGCTTGAAGATGCTGATACGTTGTCCGGCAGGAATCAGTTGTGCATACAGAGCAATCAGTTGCTTGGAAACCTTGCGGTCGACTGCCGTACTATAATCTTTATTAAAGAATTTCTTTCCCTGTTCGTCTAACGCAGCAACAGCTGCTTTTATGCCTTTTGGGTCATTCTTCTCCAACGAAGCAAGCAACTTATCCGTGTCAGGAATCTTCGAAAATTCGGTACCCAGCATCAACGCTTCATAGATAGCCTGTTGATGATATTCCGCATCGTGACGTTTGGCAACAATCTGCTTGATCGTTTCGTATGCCTGACGATAGCTGTCATTACCCGTTTCTTCGCCGAAAGCCAGCAGACGTTTCTGTTCATCTTTCTTGCGGTCGAGCACTTTCAGCGACACAAGTCCTTCATTCATGCCGATAGCATTCTTCCAGTAATTGGCAGAAGAAGCATACTTGGCTGCATACTGGATACGTGTCTTGGCATCCTTTGCCATTTCCTCACCCAGCACTCGCAGACGGACTCCGCGCACGGTATCACGCATAAAGTTGGTAGTCTGCATACGTTCCTCCACTTCATCGCTGATCATGTAGCGCCAGTTACGTCCGGGAAATCCCATTACAAAAGTAAAATCGCCTTCCTTTATGCCACCCATGTTGATGGTAAGATGTTTCTTTACCTTCAGCGGAACATTATCGGCTGCATAGTTGGCAGGCTTTCCATCCTTCGACGCATAAATACGGAAGATAGAAAAATCACCACAATGACGCGGCCACATCCAGTTATCCGTATCGGCTCCGAACTTTCCGATAGAAGAAGGAGGAGCACCCACCATACGAATATCCTTATACACCGTCTTGACAAACAGGTAATACTTGTTGGCTCCGTAGAACGGCTTCAGTTCGAGAACGGTAAAATCGTCTGTCTTGATATTTTCTTTCTTGGCAAAACGCTCGGCAACCGTCGACAAGTACGAAGGAGAAAGGTAATTCAATCCTTCCGGATCATCATCCTTTTTCAATTGTTCCTGCACATAGTCCGTCACATCGAGAATACGGTCGATAAACGTAATGGTCAGTCCCTCACAAGGAAGTTCTTCCGCACGGCTCATCGCCCAGAAGCCATCGGTCAGATAATCGTGTTCCACCGAACTGTGCTGCTGGATATACTGATACCCACAGTGATGATTGGTCAGCACCAGTCCTTCGGAAGAAACAACCTCTCCGGTACATCCACCCCCAAAATGCACAACTGCATCTTTCAGGCTGATACTGTCGGGACAATACACCTTGTCGATGCTGATATCCAGACCCAGATCCTGCATGACGGCAGCATTCTGTTTCTTCAGATCGGTCAGCATCCACATGCCCTCGTCGGCATATCCGGCGAGAGAGCATGCGGCAAGCATGGAAAATAATAAGGTTTTCTTCATTATTCAACGATAGTCATTTCGTCGATCAGGTTCTTGCAACCACCCAGTTTCTCGACGATGAATAATACATAACGAATATCTACGGCAATACAACGCTGGAGGTTGTTGTCGAAGTTGATGTCACCTGAAAGTGATTCCCAGTTTCCGTCGAAAGCAGCACCAATCAGTTCGCCGTTGCCGTTCAGCACCGGAGAGCCCGAGTTACCGCCAGTAATATCGTTGGTAGTCAGGAAACAAGTCGGCATCTCACCGTTAGGCAATGCATAGCGGCCGAAGTTCTTCGTAGCATACAACTCTTTCAGTTTAGCAGGAACAACAAATTCCGGATTGTTCGGATCTTCCTTTTCCATTACTCCCTTCAGGGTTGTATAGTATTTGTAGTGAATACCATCCTTCGGATCGTACGATTTCACATTACCATAAGTCAGACGGATTGTAAAGTTAGCATCCGGAGCTTTCGGAGTCGGAGCATACATTTCGCACAAACCGCGTACGTAAGTCTTGTGCAACAAGTCGATGTCACCGCTTACAGCACTGTATTTTTCTCTCAACTTCTGCGCCATGTCGTTCTTGCTTGACGAATACTGGATAGCCAGGTCATTGTCGATAGCCTCTACCGTAGGATTGCTGATGAACGCATTGAAGTTCTTTTCATTAGAGAAGATACTGTTATCGTACAAAGCATCGATATAAGCATTGTAATCACCTTTGAACTTCGTCTGGATAGTCTGATAGAATGCAGGCAGTGCGTCGGCCGGAACACTCTTTGCGTACAACGGAATCAGCACCTTGGCAACCTTGCGATCTACTTCGTGGTCGTAGTCCTTATTGTGGACATCTGCGTAAGCTTCCTTCAGGCTGCTGATAGCATTTTCAATATCTTTCTTTTTGTTTTTCTCCAGTGCCGTCTTCAAGTTGTTGAACAACATGTAAGTTGCACCAAACTCGATACCACTTCTGAAAGTTTCGCTGAAGTAAACCATCTCTTTCGTAATCGGAGTAGCCTTCTGAACATACTCGTCAATCTGGCTCACCACCTTGGCATAGTCGGCATTGTTCTGTGCTTTGGCAAACTGAGCAAACTTAGCTTCCTGTTCAGCCTTTGCTTCGAGCACCTTATTATCGATAATAGCCTTGTTCATACCGATAGAGTTTTTCCAATAGTTGCTGGAAGAAGCAAACTTGCTTGCGTACTGGATACGTACCTTGTCGCTAGCAGCCATCTCCTTACGCAACACGTTCTGGCGAGCTTCACGTACTTCGATACGAGGAATATTCGTACCTTCCATACGCATCACCACTTCGCTCCGGGTCAGGTAACGGCTGGTACTTCCCGGGAATCCCATAATCATGGCATAATCGCCTTCCTGCAAGCCCTTCAGCGAGATAGCCAGGTGCTTCTTCACTTTCAGAGGCACATTGTCGGCACTATATTCAGCCGGATTACCATCCTTGTCGGCATAAATACGGAACATTGAGAAGTCGCATGTATGACGCGGCCACATCCAGTTGTCAGTTTCCCCACCGAACTTACCGATTGACGAAGGAGGAGCAGCAACCATACGTACGTCGCTGTATGTCTTAATGAAGAACAGATAAAATCTGTTACCTTCGTAGAAAGGCAGCGCTTCGGCAGAAATTCCCGGCTTACCTTTCAAGTCACTCTTTTTCAATTCTTCAGAAGCAAGTTTATCCAGATACTCTGCACCGAAAGAATTTATTTCAGTTACCTTACCTTCCTTAATATCCTGATTAACCTTATCGGTCACATCCACGATACGCTCTACAAACTTAAAAGTCAGTCCCGGAGTAGGAAGTTCTTCGGCACGACTTTTAGCCCAGAAACCGTCAGTCAGATAATCATGTTCTACCGAGCTATGTTGTTGGATTGCATCATAACCACAATGATGATTAGTCAGAATAAGTCCGTCCGGAGAGATAATTTCGCCTGTACATCCACGTCCAAAAATTCCCACAGCGTCTTTCAGTGTCACACTGTTCGGGCTATAAATATCGGCAATATCCATTTTCAAGCCTTGTGCTTTCATTCGGTCGGCAAGGTTCTGCTCCTTCATCATCTGAAGAAGCCACATTCCTTCGTCGGCTTTCACCGGTGAAAAGGCTGCACAAATCAGTGCAAATGCTAATACTTTGAGTTTTTTCATTGTTGTGATATTTAAATAAATTATAATTGAATCTATCCCATTATTTGCAAATAGTCAGCAAAGATAAATAAAAATACGTTTAACGTATCTTAAATCAGTAATATTCCTCTATTTAGTTTAAATTTTGATAATTTATTTTCACGACATTTCTAAACATTATACCTTTGTTGCAGAATTTCTAAAGGCTTATTGCATGTATAGATTTTATTTTTTTCTCTTTTGTGCCATCATCTGCGCTTCATGCGGAAAGAAATATAAGATAGAGGGTATTTCTTCTGTATCAAAACTGGATGGAAAAATGCTTTTTATCAAGGTACCTTCTGGCGACAAGCTGGTAAACATCGACTCGGCTGAAGTAGTACACGGAATTTTTAAAATGAAAGGGAAAGTAGACTCTACGGTTATCGCCTCACTTTACATGGACGACGATTGTATCATGCCGGTTGTGATAGAAGAAGGAAATATCAATATCAATATCGACAAGTCGGGCTTTTCCATCAAAGGAACTCCACTGAATGATAGCTTCAACGAATTTATCGTGAAAAAGACTTCACTAGAAGACCGTGCCTATGAGGTGGAAAGAATGGAAAGCCGTATGATTATGGACGGAAAAGATCCGAAATTCATTCAGGAAGAAATGGAGAAACAGCGTAGTGCACTGGGTAAGGACATGGACGAACTTGCCAAATCTTTCATCGAAGAAAACTACGACAATGTACTCGGAGCAGGTGTCTTTCTGATGTTATGCAACGGCTTCCCTTATCCGGTACTCACACCTGTCATGGAAGAAATCGTAAACAACGCTCCCGAATCGTTCAAGAACAATCCGATGATCAAGGAATATGTTTCGGTAGCACGCAGCAACATGGATAAGTTGCAGGCTGTGCAGTAACTTCTTCAGGAAATAATTACCGCAGATCCTTTAGAAAAATAATGACAACATACTCAGAACTTGATAAGGTTTAAGAGGCCGTCTCAAAATAGAATTGCAAAAGTAAAAATCTTATAGATTAAAACTTAGAAGTAAAAAAATCTCCTACTTTAGTCTTTGTTTTCTTCAATTACAGGACAAAAGTAGGAGATTTTTTTACGTTGTAACTTATAGATTATAAATAAGCCTATCTCAGCTTTTTATTTTGATATAGCCTCTTTTGTACAAATTCCTAAAATATTTCGATAAAGGCCGGCAGATTTCAAGAAATAATGCAGTTCATTTTCTTCAGTAAACGGCATATTTTACCCCCTTTACCTGCTTGTTTCGCTTCATCGGAGGCTTTCCGAACACGGAACAAAGAGATAAAGGGGGTAAAACGTTTACTGGTCAGGATTCTCGATCTTGCCCTTATATTTTTCGGGAAGGTCTTTTTCGATGGCCTTGTATGATTCTGTCATCAGCATGTGGAGGTTCTCCTCACCTTTCTTACCCAGCGGATAAATCGGTTCGTGGATGGTCAGCTTCATCGGATGCCAGTGAAGCAGCTTACCCGTACGGGGAAGAATATCGAAAGACCCGTCTATCGTCAACGGAACGACAGGCAACTGAAGCTGGTCGGCAAGCAGGAAGGCACCTTTCTTGAAGTTTGCCATGTGACCGGTAAAGGTACGTGCTCCTTCAGGAAATACGACCAATGAAGTTCCTCCTTGAAGTACCTTTTCTGCACCCTTTATGGTTTCATAGACTTTTCGTGGGCTGGACTTGTCGACAAAGATGAAGCCTGCCGACTCGCATGCCTTGCCGACAAACGGAATTTTACGAAGGCTTTTCTTCATCATCCATTTAAAGTTACGTCCCAGAAAGCCGTATACTAGAAAAATATCGAATGATCCCTGATGATTGGCCACGAATACATACGATGTTTTCTTGTCCAAATGTTCGTGCCCTTTCACTTTAACCGGAAGCAAAAACAGGAAACAAGTAAGCTGTGACCACAGCTTTCCGGGATAATACCCCCAGAAATGACCGTCCCCCAGCCAGCAGCCCAGCATGGTAGTCAGGGCAGTCAGTATGGTTGCTACCAGAAAGATGGGCAACCCAATGCAGATTTGATAGATAATGTATAAAAATCTCATTGCTTATTATAGTTTATAAATTATTATTTCTTGCGTAAAGTAATGACCGTTATCTCCGGCCATGCTCCCAGCCTCATAGGAAACAACACATACCCCAGTCCGATATTGACATAGAGTCCGCGACCGTCTTGCAGATACAGACCTCTGTATTCCGGATAAATAAAGCGGGAAAAAGAAAACCCGAATAAATTGACCTGCATATCGTGCGTATGTCCTGCCAGCATCAACTGGATATCGGTATCCGGCAGTACGCTTCTACGCCAGTGAGTGGGATCGTGACTCAGCAGTACCTTAAACATACCTTCCGTACCTTGCTGTGCCCGAGGCAAATCTCCCCGGTCGGGAAAAGGAGGCCGGCCGCTGTTTTCTACTCCGATCAATGCAATCGAATCGTTTCCGCGGCAGATAATGCGATGGTCGTTCATCAGCATCTTCCAGCCCATCTGTTCTTCCCTCATTACCAGCGTATCAATATTTGCCAGCCGTTCCGCCTCGCTGTTCCAGCGTACGTAAGTACCGTAGTCGTGATTACCCAATACAGAAAACACACCGTCTTTGGTATGCAACTTCGAAAAGACTGGCATAAACTCCTTCATCTCGTCGGCACGACTGTTTACCAGATCGCCCGTAAACACGGCCAGATCGGGATGCTGAGCGTTGCAAAGAGCAATAGCCCGCTGCAAGGCCTCCGCATTTCCTTTCCAGCTTCCGGAATGGATATCGGACAACTGAAGTATCCGGTAACCGTCGAACGCAGCGGGAAGATCGGGAGAAGAGAAAGTAACCTGCTTTACCTGAAAGAACTCCTTACCCCAGATAGCACCAAAAAGAACATAACCTAATGTAGCAACTGCCACAACGGTAGATACGCTCTTGTGATACAACGGCACGCGGACAAGCCGGTGCAAAGCCCTCAGCACCACATCACATAATACAAATATGAGTTTCGGTACGGCAAAACAGAGTGTGATAATCAGGTAAACGCCAAAAGCGTCGTGCAGGGAATCATGTGCAGCAACAAAGACGACCAATGCCAGCAACAGCAGAATTGTCGGCAACCAATATAGCTTCTTCATCCACACCTGCGCCGCCTGCTTGATATATACCTTATATATATACCAGTCGGGCAACAACAGCAATAGGATAAAAAACAGCGAAACTCTTACCAGTATCATAACATCTTTATTGTTGCAGGTTAGCGACTAAATATTTTCTGATTTTATCTACTTCACATCCACGTCGGGCAGCATAATCGGCAAGCTGTTCCTCGTCTATCTTCCCCACCGAGAAATAACGTGAAGCCGGATGCGCAAACATCAATCCACATACCGATGCATGGGGCTGCATCATGCCGTTTTCCGTCAATCGGATGCCGATGCGTTTCATGTCGAGCAGCTCGTCCAGCAGGAAACTGACAGAAATATCGGGAAGCGACGGATAACCTACCGCCGGACGTATGCCCTGATAATCTTCATTCAGCAGTTGCTTCATGGTCAGGTGCTCGTCTTTGGCATACCCCCATACGCTCTTCCGAATGGTTTCATGCACTTTTTCGGCCGCAGCTTCCGCCAGGCGCTCGCCCAATGTCTTTATCAGCATGTATTGATAATCGTCGTCTTCGAATTCTTTTTCCATATCCTCATCGATGGTTGTTGCAAAGGCTCCCACCGTATCAGTTATTCCCGAAGACAGAGGACGCACGAAATCGCTCAGACACAAGAATGGATCGTCCGGCCGAACCCTCGTCTGCTGCCTCAGCAACGGGAAACGGGTTCCTTCCAGTATCAGGTTGTCGCCATCGGCATTGGCGTTCATCAGCCGGTAAATGGCATATACCTTATAACGTCCGTCTATGCTGTTCAGCATGCGGTTGGCCTCCTTATGGAGCTGCATGGCCTGTGCTGCCTTGGCACAATCTTCGGTAGGAAACGAAGCCAGCCAGCTTGCCCGACAAGCATCGCAGCCGTGAATATCGGCTATAGCTGCAAAACGGGGCTGAAATCCCCACGCATGAAAAAAATAAATCCAGTTGATATATTCTGCCAGATCGTGTATCTCGTATGTAACTGTTGTAATGTCTGTCTGCATTTTCTATCGGTTAAAGACAAGTGCTTCCCCACGGTGCTGAGTGTCTACCTTGCCATCGCTATATACTAATGTTCCGTTTACAAATGTTTTCTCTACTTTCGCATGGAAATGTTTTCCTTCCATAGGGCTCCATCCGCATTTACTCAAGACACAATCCTTCGTCACTTCCCATTCACTGTCTGGATTGACCAGCACCAAGTCGGCTTTATAGCCCGGACGGATATAGCCTCGTCTGTCTATCTGGAAAAGCTCTGCAGGCGCATGACACATCTTCTGTACAAGCTGTTCTACCGTCAAAACTCCTTCCCGAACCAGTTCCATGATACTTACCAGCGAGAATTGCAGGCTCGGCATACCGGAAACAGCTTTCAGTGCTCCTCCTTGTTTTTCAGTAAGCAGATGAGGTGCATGGTCTGTACCAATGACATCTATCAGATTCGTGGAAAGGGCCTTGCGAAGCATATCGCGGTCATTTCGGGTCTTGATACTCGGATTACATTTAATACGTGCGCCCAATGTCTTGTAATCCTCATCGCAGAACATCAGATGGGATACACAAGCTTCGGAAGTAATACGCTTTTCGGCTATCGGCTTGTCCTCGAACAAAGCCAGCTCGCGTGCCGTACTCACATGAAGGATATGCAAACGTGCCCCTGTTTCTTTGGCAAGCTGTACTGCCAGAGAGGACGAATGCCAGCAGGCTTCCTCGCTACGGATGCGAGGGTGGAAGGAAATATCTACATCTTCTTCACCATATTTCGACTTAACCAGTTCGGTATTCCAGCGAATAATCGTCTGGTCTTCGCAGTGTGCAGCTATCAGCATACCTGCTTCGGCAAAGATTTTACGTAATGACTCGATGCGGTCTACCAGCATATTTCCGGTACTGGCTCCCATAAAAAGCTTCACTCCGCACACATGAGTCTTGTCGAGCTCATGCAGCAAATCTACATTGTTGTTCGTTGCCCCGAAGTAAAACGAATAATTCACGATGCACTTGTTGGCTGCGTCGGCAAATTTATTGTCGAGTGCCTCCAGCGTAGTCGTCTGCGGATTGCAGTTCGGCATATCCATGAACGAGGTTACTCCTCCCGCTGCGGCAGCCGTCGTTTCGCTCAGCATATCAGCTTTGTGCGTCAGTCCCGGATCACGAAAATGTACATGATCATCTATAACTCCCGGAATAAGGTAACATCCATGAGCATCGATTTCGATGTCGCACAAAACAGAGGGTCGCGTTTCTCCTTGCAAAACTTCACTGATCGTATCGCCTTCGATCACAACAGAACCGGCAAACTTTAATCCTTCGTTTACTATTGTTGCGTTATAAATCCACGTACGTTTCATTTTTATTTATTTTTTGGATAACTTTTAAACCAACTATCCCACTTCAACTGAATCACTCCAAACACGGCTTCTCCAAATATGCTGCTGTTCATCTTCGAGGTTCCCAGCTCACGATTGACAAAAATAACCGGTACTTCCACAATCTTGAAACCACACTTATAAGCCGTAAACTTCATTTCTATCTGAAAAGCGTATCCCTTGAAACGAATATTGTCCAGCGGAATGGTCTCCAGTACCTTGCGCTTATAGCACTTGAACCCTGCCGTGGTATCGTAAACAGGGATACCAGTTATAAAGCGTACATACTTTGAAGCAAAATATGACATCAGCACACGTCCCATAGGCCAGTTCACAACGTTCACTCCGCTGACATAACGTGACCCGATTGCCACGTCGGCTCCATCGTCATGGCAAGCCTTATACAAACGGGGAAGGTCGTTGGGATTATGGCTGAAGTCGGCATCCATCTCGAATATGTAATCGTATTTATGTTCAATAGCCCACTTGAAGCCTGTAATATAGGCTGTTCCCAGTCCTAATTTTCCTTTTCTTTCTATCATAAACAGCCGTTCGGGAAACTCGGTCTGCAACCGGCGTACAATGTCGGCTGTACCGTCGGGCGAATTATCTTCAATAACCAGAATATGAAAACATTTCTCCAGGCCAAACACTGCACGAATTATATTTTCGATATTTTCCTTTTCGTTGTAAGTAGGAATAATAACGATACTGTCACTTGTCTGCATAATAATCTATATTTTAGGCAAAGATAAATATATTTCAGGTCGAGCCCATGAGAAAACAGAGATTTTATGTACTTTTGTAATTCCGAATTTGAAAACAATTAACCACTTATATCGGCGTATGGAGAATTATATCGTATCGGCACGTAAATATCGTCCCGCTACATTCGATACCGTTGTAGGGCAGCGTGCCCTGACTACTACCCTGAAAAATGCGATAGCCAATCAGAAACTGGCACATGCCTATCTGTTTTGCGGACCGCGAGGGGTGGGGAAAACAACGTGTGCACGAATTTTTGCCAAGACCATCAACTGCCTGCATCCTACAGCCGACGGAGAGGCGTGCAACGAATGTGAATCGTGCCGCGCTTTCAACGAACAGCGTTCATATAATATTCATGAACTGGATGCCGCATCGAACAACTCGGTGGAGGATATACGTTCTCTGATTGAGCAAGTTCGTATCCCGCCACAAATCGGAAAATATAAAGTATACATCATCGATGAGGTGCACATGCTTTCTCAGGCTGCATTCAATGCCTTCCTGAAAACGCTGGAAGAACCGCCTCATCACGCCATCTTCATTCTTGCTACAACCGAAAAGCATAAGATTCTTCCTACCATTTTGAGCCGTTGCCAGATATACGACTTCAATCGTATCAGTGTAAGCGACACGGTAGAACATCTGGAGAACGTGGCAAGAAAGGAACATATCGAAGCCGAACCGGAAGCACTGAACGTGATTGCACAAAAGGCTGATGGAGGTATGCGTGACGCCTTGTCTATTTTCGACCAGGTGGTAAGCTTTACCAACGGACATATCACTTACCAAAGTGTAATAGAGAACCTGAATGTACTGGACTATGAATATTATTTCAGACTGACAGATGCTTTTCTGGAAAACCGAATCTCTGACTGCCTGCTTACATTCAACGAGGTATTGAAAAAAGGTTTCGACGGGAATCACTTCATTACGGGACTGACTTCGCATTTCCGCGACTTGCTGGTGAGTCGTGATCCGGCGACCTTGCAACTGCTGGAAGTGGGTGCCTCCATACGCGACCGCTATCAGGCACAGGCACAGAAATGCACTCCTCAGTTTCTGTACAAGGCAATGAAGCTGTGCAATGATTGTGATCTGAATTATCGTGCCAGCAAGAACAAGCGTTTGCTAGTGGAACTGACTTTAATTCAGTTGGCACAGCTGACCACCGACAACGATGTTCCCGGTGGGGGGCAAAGCCCTGCCAAGCAATCATTAAAACCAGCATTCAATCAGGCGCAGGCAAGCCAGACAGCACAAGCAAGCGCTAATCAGGCATATCCGCAGGCAACACATGAAACGACCGGTAATTATCAAGCAACGCAACAACAACCAGCCGGACAACCAGCTGCTAGTAAACCTTCTGTTCAGCAAACGATAACTGCCGTTCAGCCGACACCGCCTGCCGGACATTCCAATCCGCTCCCTAAAGCAAGTACGGAAAAGAAAATTCCGGTCATGAAAGCGGGAAACTTTGGCATATCTATCCGGAAACAACCTGTGCAGCAATCATCTGTCGCCAACAATAATCATCCGACGAATGCCAACCCAGCATCACAACAGGTAGAGCAAACGTATGAAGATTATATCTTCAACGAAAAAGATCTGAATTATTACTGGCGTGAATTTGCGACACAGCTCCCTAAGGAGGAAGCGGCCAACTCTGCCCGTATGATGAACATGCAGCCTCATCTGCTGAAAGACCAGACAACATTTGAAATTGCTGTCGACAATGATATGGTACAGAAGTATATGACGCAACTGGCTCCACAGATAGAACAGCACTTGCGTCGGCAACTGCATAACCGGAAGATAAAAATGACGGTCCGTATCAGTGCAGCCAACGAAAACGTCCGTGCCTACAGTCATGTAGAACGCTTCCAGATGATGAGCAAAAAGAACCCTAGCCTGCTGAAGCTGAAGGAAACATTCGGACTGGAATTATCTTAAAAATAAAGCCATCAAGATTTCTGGCTTTTTGTCTGATGTGATATTTCTGAGCTAAATGAAAACGGAGGAGTCATTTCAGGACAAAATTTAATAAAAAGACAAGGTAATCGAACTAAAAAGTTTTATATACAACAAAAAGGCCACTTCATCTTTCCGATTTGAAGTAGCCTTTTTTCATAGAGAAACAGAGATGTTATTTAGAATTTAAATACTCTTTAGCAAAGACATCCCTCTTTCAATCATCATTCTTTATTTAAAGATCGTGGTTTTGCATACGGTATTCTGCCAGTTTTTCGTATTTCGTACCCGGACGTCCATAATTACAATACGGATAAATGGAAATTCCCCCGCGAGGAGTAAAGATTCCGGTTACTTCAATGTACTTGGGATCCATCAGTTTAATCAGGTCTTTCATGATAATGTTTACACAATCTTCATGAAAATCACCATGATTTCGAAAACTGAACAGGTATAGTTTCAGACTCTTACTTTCTACCATCTTGACATCGGGAAGATAACTGATGCGAATCTCTGCGAAATCCGGCTGTCCGGTAATAGGACAAAGACTGGTAAATTCCGGACAATTGAATCGTACCCAATAGTCATTTTCAGGATGCTTGTTTACAAATGCTTCCAATACTTCAGGAGCATAGTCCTGTTTATAAGTGGTAGTCCTTCCTAATATTGTCAATTCATCTTTTCTTTCCATATATTACAATCTAATATGTTCACAAAACATTGCTACTCACAAAAGCCCACCAGCGGGCTTGCAAGAAACAATTTTATTTTATTTTTTCAAGAAACTCATCTCAGGCATTATAAGGAAGTATCCCCATTATCAATCATAAAACCCGACAGCATCTTATTTATTCTTGCTTGCTAAGTACTTTTCAAGCCCTTCTCTACGCAAAGTACATGCCGGACAATGTCCGCAACCGTCACCCGGAATACCATTGTAACAAGTCAGTGTTTCATGACGCACCAAGTCGAGTACTCCCAGTTCATCTGCCAGAGCCCAGGTCTGTGCCTTATCAATCCACATCAAAGGCGTATGAATCACAAACTGTTCTTCCATAGCAAGATTCAGCGTTACGTTCAGTGATTTGATAAAAGTATCACGACAATCGGGATATCCGCTGAAATCGGTCTGAGAAACTCCTGTCACCAGATGATAAATGCCACGCTCACGGGCATAAACCGCTGCAATGCTCAAGAAGAAAAGATTCCGACCGGGAACAAATGTATTCGGGAAGGTTCCTTCCGGCTTCTTCTCATCCATATGGATAGAAGTATCAGTCAGTGAATTTTTGCCCAGATGTCCGATGAAAGAAACATCCATCGCGTCAAATTCTACTTCTGCCTTACGAGCTATTTCACGAGCCAGCTCCACCTCTTTTACATGCTTCTGCCCGTATATAAAACTCAGTGCGTATACTTTTTTAAAATGTTTTTTTCCCCAGAAAAGGCAAGTGGTAGAGTCTTGTCCGCCACTAAATACCACAAGTGCAGCTTCGTTATTCATCTTAAATCTCTTTTATTTTCAATACATTATAAGAAATGTGTTCATCGTATACATCACTATCGTCTACACGCTTGATGTACTTCACGACACGGATAGTAACAGGCAGGATGATTACTTCGTACAAGGTTTTAAGAACTACCTGCACCAACATCATCTTACCAAGTTCTGATACAGGCATCAAGCCACCGAATGCCAGCGGGAAAAAGATCAGCGAATCGGCACTCTCTCCAAAAACCGTCGAGAGAATGGCACGTGCAGAAAAGTTCTTTCCATGTGAAGCAACCTTCATGCGACTCATGACGTATGCATTGATAAACGAACCTACCAGGAATGCAAGAAGGCTGGCCACAGCAATACGAGGTGCCATGCCAAAGACGAAGTTAAATCCTTCCTCACCTTCCCAGAAAGGGGCAGCCGGCAAAGCTACGGCAATCTGTCCCATTGCCACAACCATGAAATTCATAAGGAAACCCATCCAGATGATAAGACGTGCCTTACGAAATCCCCATACTTCGGCTATGCAGTCGTTAATAATGTAAGAAATTGGAAATACAATCAGTCCGGCAGTTACAGAGATCGGACCCACTTGAACTACTTTGGTTTCTAAAAGGTTGGCTGCTACCAGGCAGACACAAAACACAATACCCAAAACCATAAAAGGTACTGATACGAGATTTTCTTTTTTCATCGCTCCTGTTTTTTACGTGGTGTTCTAGAATACACGGCCGTTATTCACGGCATCACATGTTAATGTCCTCTTTTTTAATTCGGCGCAAAGGTACTAACTTTTTGCCAAATTACAAATAAACGCTTATATTTGTGCATACTAAATTCATCCTGACATGACAAAGAATAACTTGCTCAGTGAAAAGCTGAATTATATAGGAGAAAGTGAAACCCCCACTCATTTACACTTATGCAGTTACAATGCTGAAGGAACTCAGGTCTGCCGGGGAAACTTGCAAGAAGTCATTCCTCAGTTGAAAACCGACTGTATCAACTGGATACAGGTACACGGCTTGCAAAATACAGAAACAATCCATCAGTTATGTAGCCATTTCAACATCGATTTCCTGACGACACAAGATATATTAAACTCAGAGCATCTGACAAAAATAGAAGAACATGAAACTTATAATGTGGTTATCCTGAAACAACTATCCATAGTAGAACAGAATGAACTCATTCCCCAACAGTTATGTATCGTACAAGGAAAAGATTATGTGCTGACTTTTGCAGAAAAAGAAACCGATTTATTCAATGAAATCAATACGGCACTGGAAAAAAATGTACTGAAGATCAGAAACAGACAATCAGATTTTCTACTGAGCGTTATCCTAAACAGTGTAATGGCAAGTTTCATGTCGCTTATCTCGAAAATGGAAGATGATTTGGAAGACTTGGAAGAACAGTTCTTATCTCCGCTTTCACCCATTCCAACCAAACAACCCGGAATAGAAGAAATACAAGTTTATCGCAGAAACTACCGGTTAATCAAAAAGAGTATTTTCCCTTTAAAAGAACAGATAAACAAACTATTCCACGCAGAAAACCAGCTGTTACATAAAGCAAATCGCCCGTTCTTCAGCGATGTAAACGATCATCTGCAATTTATCTTGCAAACACTGGAGGGATGCAGGGACCTATTGTCGGCTTTGGTCGATTTATATTTGGCAAACAACGACCAGCGAATGAACAGTATCATGAAGCAACTTACCATTGTATCTACCATCTTTATACCTCTGACTTTCCTTGCCGGCATATGGGGAATGAACTTTCAGTGGATGCCAGAGCTGGGATGGAAATATGGATATTTCTTTGCCTGGGGATTGATGATTGTTGTAGGAGTCATTGTATATTTCTACTTCAAGCACAAGAGATGGTATTAAAACAACAAATTGGACTTATATTATTGTAAACGTATGCGAAAACAAGAATTATATGATCGGGCCATTGCTTATTTTAAGCAAGCTATTCCGGTAGCCGAAACAGAATTACACTATGAAAATCCCTTCCAACTGCTGATAGCTGTAATACTAAGTGCACAATGTACAGACAAAAGAGTAAACATGATTACTCCAGCCTTATTCGAAGCATTCCCTACTCCAGAAGCCTTAGCCAATACTACACCTGAGGTTGTATTCGAATATATACGCAGTGTAAGTTATCCGAACAATAAGGCAAAGCATCTGGTCGGCATGGCACAAATGCTGGTTAAAGACTTTCACGGGGAAGTACCTGATACACTGGAAAACCTGATAAAGCTACCGGGAGTAGGTAGAAAAACAGCAAATGTCATTCAAAGCGTCGTGTTCAATAAGGCGGCAATGGCTGTCGATACACATGTATTTCGCGTAAGTCATCGCATCGGACTGGTTCCCCAAACATGTACTACCCCGTTGGCTACGGAAAAACATTTAGTAAAATATATCCCCAAAGAACTGATTCCGACCGCGCACCACTGGCTGATATTACACGGCAGATATGTATGTACGGCACGCAATCCCAAATGCGAAGAGTGTGGACTGAACGGAATCTGTAAGGAGTCACTAAAGAGCAAGATCAAATAAGCTCCATATAACATTAACACCAAACGATTAAAAAGAAAAGCCAACTAAATTACAAATGTTTTGATTGTAATTTAGTTGGCTTTCATGTCATTTTTAAATATTACTATATACATAAAAAATGCCATATCACTACTTTACAGCACCGATATGGCCTATGAAATACATCCGAGCGTTACCGCTCGTGTGAAACATCTTTATTTTATTCATTTATCACCATAAGTCCATCGTATGCCAGATGTACATGCTCAGGAAGTTGCTTGTCTACTTCGGCGTGCAATCCCATCTGATGGCTCATATGTATAAAATACGTTTCTTTCGCCCCAATACGTACTACTTGCTCCAGCGCTTCCGAAAGCGACTGATGTGTCCAATGTGGTTCGATACGCAAGGCATTCATAAACAAATAATCGAGTCCCTTCAACACGTCATACGATTCATCAGGCATCGTAAGCATATCTGTAATCCACGCTACATTACCTATACGATATCCCATGATAGGCAGTTTCCCGTGCATTACCCGAAACGGTATCACTTCGACCGACTTCCCCGACAGATTCGTAACCTGAAAAGTCTTGTATGGCTCTATCACAGAAAGCGGAATACTGGGTACTCCCGGATAGGTATGCTCTACAAAACAATAAGGCATACGTTTTTGCAGGCGTTCTGCCGTATATCCTTCAGCATATACGGGAATATCGCGAAAGCGACAAAAAGGACGGAGATCATCCAGTCCCCCCACATGATCGTAATGCTCATGAGTAATCAGTACTCCATCAATAGGAAGAAAAGTGTTCATACGAATACTTTGCTGCCTGAAATCCGGACCGCAATCTATCAGAATGCGCACCCCTTCGGTTTCTACCAACCCGGAACAACGCAAACGATTATCATGCGGATCGGTACTGGTACATACCTGACATGTACATCCCACTTGGGGTACACCAGTAGAAGTTCCGCTACCTAATACTGTTACTTTCATCGTTATAAAAAACGCCTTAAATATAATTTACTTCCGGATAAATATCGATACCGAATTTATCCTTTACAGAAGTTACCACTGCACTGGCCAGCTGCATGACCTCTTGTCCAGTCGCACCACCTAAATTGACCAAGACCAACGCCTGACGGTCATGAACTCCCGCACGTCCCAACGCTTTACCTTTCCATCCACACCGATCTATCATCCAACCGGCTGGGACTTTCACCCAACCTTCACCTGCCGGATAAGAAGGTATATCTGGATAAGTGGCTCGTAAAGCATCAAACTGTTTTTGCGGAATGACCGGATTCATGAAAAAACTCCCGGCATTTCCTATCTTCGCCGGATCGGGCAGTTTTTCCTCCCGGATGCGGATAATAATGCGACGTAAGTTTTCCAACGTCAGCGGACAGGCCTCCTTTTCCAGCTCTGCACGAACATTGCCATAATCCAAATGCCATACAGGCTGTTTATGTAAGCGATACGTCACATGCGTCACAACGTACTTACCTTTCAGTTCCTGCTTAAAGATGCTTTTACGGTAGGCGTAATCACATTCTTCATTGGAAAACCGACGAGGTTCGCCTGTAGCTACACATACTGTGTCGACAGCAATGATTAAATCTTTAGCCTCAACACCGTATGCACCAATATTCTGAACAGCCGAAGCTCCTACTTCACCTGGTATCAAAGACAGGTTCACTGCACCATACCAGTTATGCTGTACGGTATATGCCACAAAGTCATCCCAAATTTCTCCTGCCCCTACTCGTACATCAACTATTTCATCAGTTTCAGAAACAATCTCAGCACCTTTAATGGCAGAATGGAGTATAGTACCTTTAAAATCGCCCGAAAAGAGCAAGTTACTTCCTCCACCGATATGCAACAACGGAAGCACATAACTCTTTTGCTTGAGGAAAGCACAAAGCTCATCCACCGAATCATATTCTACAAAATATGCGGCATATACGTTCATACCAAACGTATTATGATGCAAAAGAGAATAGTCTTTCAGTTCTTTCATATCCTTTATTTATATATAACAAATTCCTATTAACAAATGTTCAGTCAATGAACATCTTGTTTTAGTCACTCAAATCCTCAAACTTCATCAACATCCACTTTCCATTACGATATTCAAAGTACAGTGTATTGCTGAATCCGTTACCGAATCCTTTGAACTCAATGATCTTTCGATCTGTATCCGCAACCTCCTTTTGTCCGTAGTGAACATTCGTCAACCGTTCTTTCAACAAAGGCGGGCGGAACGAAAACCATTGCCCTTCATCAAGTGTTGTTTCCAGAATCTGAAACTCATCCTCCGGATCTACAGTCACAAACCCCAGCGGATCATGCAACCGTTCACGCTGGAAAACAGAATCGTTGGCAAAATGATTATAAAAATCAAAAAAGTCTTCGCGTCCTTCGGATGCCGAAGCAAGCTTTTCCTTATTGATAGCTTCCAGATACCAGCAATCGGAAACCCGCTCAAAATAGTAGCGCTTTACTCTTCGATCCTTCAGATAAATCCAATCCACCTGAACACTATGCACAGCCGTATCCTTTTCCATTTCCATATCTTCTTCCTTATCGAACAATACGGTATATACCGGATCACGACTGAATAACGGATCGTACACCCATTCGTCTTTCGACATACGTTCTACACGGTCACCTTTATACAAGGAAATGGGAAATTTTACTCTTGAACGCTGAAAACGTTCATCGGAAGCAAAATTATAAAAGAAATCAGCAAAACTCTCGTCAGCCGTAGCTGGAACTACATCTTCCACTTCTTGAGATTCTTCTTGCAACGTATCGTTACCGACAGTCAGCGAATCAATCTGTTTAGTTAGTGTTTCAAAAGGATCTACTTTTTTCTTTCCTCCCCCGCAAGATGCTGCCAACATAAGTATACAACATCCAAATAAAACTTTTTTCATCTTAGTGCTTCTGAAAAATCACGTGCAAAAATACGTTTTTTTTTCATTTTACACATAAAACATCCACAGTTTTCTTTTTTATGAGCTTAAAAAGAAAAAATTTCAGTTTTAATCCTTACCTTTGCGCACAAGAAAATAATAAAAAAAGAATATGTTAGCAAAAATAGAACAGTTACTTCAGGAAGTGGAAGGCTTGACAGCTTCGAATGCAGAAGAGCTGGAAGCCCTGCGTATCAAATATTTGAGTAAGAAAGGGGTAATCAACGCCTTGATGGCAGATTTCCGTAACGTTCCTGCTGAACAGAAAAAAGAAGTAGGCATAAAGCTGAACGAGTTGAAAAACCGTACTCAGGAACGTATAAACAGCCTGAAAGAAGCTTTCGAATGCCAGGACAACAGTACAGCCGAACTCGACCTTACACGTACTGCTTATCCTATCGAACTGGGAACACGACATCCCTTGAGCATTGTCCGCAATGAAATCATCAACATTTTCAACCGACTGGGCTTCACTATCGCCGATGGTCCGGAAGTAGAAGACGACTGGCATGTATTCTCGTCGATGAACTTCCCCGAAGATCATCCGGCACGCGATATGCAAGATACATTCTTCATTGAAAGTCATCCGGATATTATCTTGCGTACACATACTTCATCGGTTCAGAGCCGCGTCATGGAAGTATCACAGCCACCTATTCGCGTCATCTGTCCGGGACGTGTATACCGTAATGAAGCTATCAGCTACCGCGCTCACTGTTTCTTCCATCAGGTAGAAGGATTGTATGTCGACAAGAACGTTTCATTCACCGACTTAAAGCAAGTATTGCTTCAGTTCGCACAGGAAATGTTCGGCCCTGAAACAAAAATCCGTCTGCGTCCTTCTTACTTCCCGTTTACTGAACCGAGTGCAGAAATGGATATCAGCTGCGACATCTGCGGTGGAGAAGGTTGTCCGTTCTGTAAATATACCGGCTGGGTAGAAATTCTGGGATGTGGTATGGTTGACCCTGCTGTACTCGAAGCCAACGGAATTGACAGCAAAGTATATACAGGCTATGCCTTCGGTATGGGAGTTGAACGTATTGCCAACTTGAAATACAAAGTAAAAGACTTACGTATGTTCTCGGAAAACGATACTCGTTTCCTTAAAGAATTCGAAGCAGCAAACTAATAATACATACTTAAAACAGGAAACGCGGATTAACGCAGATTTCCGGACAAGTCGACAGAGAAAAAGGCGGTCCGATAAATCTATGTTAATCCGCGTTTTTCAAAATAGAATCAGAAGATATGGAAAAGGAACACCTTGTCACACCTAGCTACTGCTGCATACTGGCAGCCAATTTTCTGTTGTACTTCGGCTTCTGGCTGCTGACGCCTGTTCTTCCCTTTTATTTATCGGAAATATTTAACGCGTCAAAAACCACGATAGGCATAGTGCTTTCTTGCTATACCATTTCTTCTCTTTGCATACGGCCGTTCTCTGGTTACTTTCTGGACACTTTCGCACGTAAGCCTCTCTATCTGCTTGCCTACTTTATTTTCACATTGATTTTTGCCGGATACATGATCGCCGGACTGCTTACCCTATTTATTATCTTCCGTATTGTCCACGGTATATCTTTCGGTATGGTCACTGTAGGTGGTAACACAGTCGTTATTGACATCATGCCATCTAGCCGACGAGGGGAAGGTCTGGGGTATTATGGATTAGCCAATAATCTTGCCATGTCCATCGGACCGATGTTCGGATTGTTTTTACACAGCGGAGGAGCTTCCTATACTACTATTTTTTCCTATGCGCTCGGATCATGCATACTCGGATTCTTTGCTGCCACCCTGGTAAAAACACCTTATAAACCTCCAGTCAAGAGGGCACCCATATCGCTCGACCGATTTATCCTACTGAAAGGGCTTCCCGCAGGACTTAGTTTGCTCCTGCTGTCAATACCTTACGGTATGACAACAAATTACGTAGCCATGTACGCCAAACAAATTGGACTTACAACCGAAACTGGTTTCTTCTTCACACTAATGGCGGTCGGAATGGCTATCAGCCGTTTATTCAGCGGCCGACTGGTAGACAAAGGCATGATCACGCAAGTCATCTCGGCAGGACTTTATCTGGTATGTTTCTGTTACTTCGGACTAACAGCCTGCGGCTGGCTTATCGACTGGAATAATACATTCACCACGGTTCTCTTCTTTCTTATTTCCCTGCTGCTAGGTATAGGATTCGGAACCATGTTTCCTGCATACAATACATTATTTGTCAATCTGGCCCCCAACAGCCAGCGAGGAACAGCAACTAGCACTTATCTGACTTCCTGGGATGTAGGACTAGGAATAGGAATGTTAAGTGGAGGATATATCGCAGAAATTGCCTCTTTCCGTATAGCTTACTTATTTGGAGCTACACTTACAGTTGTTTCTCTGCTCTATTTCCATTTCAAAGCAGGACCCCATTTTCTGAAAAACAAGTTGAGATAAAATATAACAGATAAGCAGAGGGGACAGCTCATTATTCTTTATACGTAAAAACAAGAATATGCGAAAACAATCCATTAACCTTAGTTATCTGGACCGACAAAATAAACGAACGGAATAACTCTATGTGATCATAAATGAAGGTGGGAAGATAACCCTTATATCTATTCAGATCCTGCGCTACCTTATCCATATCTGCCACCATAATAAGCGAAGCATCACGTGACAAGTTCGAAACACATTCATCGAATAATGTATGCTGAGGAACAGCCAATACCCTCGATATACAAGAATCGATCTTTTCTTGTCCGGAAAGAATCAGGATACTATCTTCCGACTGTGTCTGAAAACTTTTCATACGCTCTTCAATTTGATGCATAGACGAATCGGGAGCATACATTGAACCACTCAAATAAAAAACTTCACTATTCAGATGAATATCAAATTCTCCCCAGCATTCCTTACTATTGGGGACCAATAAAGGAATAGCAGCCGTACGTCCATACAACGTAAGAAAATTAGCAATCTTAGTATGTGCAACAGCCGTAAAGCCCTTGTCCTGACGCAGAGAAATCTTATCTTTTTCAGCATCAATTACTTTTTCAATCAGTGCTTTCTGATAACTGATGGCTAAAAATCCCTTTCCTGTATAAGTGGCAACAAAATCACCATTCCTTACGGGATAAATCTCAATAGATTTTCCACGATAGCTTTCCTTTCTAGGTACGAAATCAACGCCTCTTTTACGCATCATCTCGCGGACAAACTTCTTGCCAGATTCATTCGTCTTAAAGTAAACGACCAAATTACGTGGAGATATAGGAGCATGAAAACTCACCATCATATAATCCATCCGATTATGCAAGTCGTGAGTATTATTGATTATATAAGGAGCCATCTCATTACCAATTACCGACAAAAGCCCCGTACGTTGCAGCGTATCCAATTGTCCTGCGTATGTTGTTTGTGGAAAGACATTAACAATAGACTCAATATTGTCTGTCTCTAAAAGACCAATACAATCGGCAGGCACAGAAGCCAACAGGTCAGTATCCTTTCCACTTTCCGCAAAACTCAGACGGGCGAAACTATAAAGCCCCACTCCGATGCAGAATAAAATAATAGAAAGCACTACCCCCAATTTTCCGACCGTACGTAGTTTCATAGTAATTTTATATTTTTTATGCAAATATAAACAATTAATTAAAAAGTGCAAAATCAGAGAATAATAAAAAAGCGACCTTCTAAAGAGAAGATCGCTTCATTCAGAAGGGTGACTAGTGGGACTCGAACCCACGACATTCAGAACCACAATCTGACGCTCTAACCAACTGAACTATAGTCACCATGTTGATTATCCTTTCAAAAGCGAGTGCAAAGGTAGCGAAAGATTTTTAATTTGCAAACAAATACAAGAAAAATCTTATCAAAAAAGTATATGAGGTTTCTTTTTATCCAAATCATCGCTATATTCATCAGGGTAATTACCTTATTATCGGCATGTCCCCAAGAATGCCTCTTATTTATTTGAAAAATACAATTTATGAAAGAAAAGAATCTAACAAGCTTCATGCAGAAACTTATCGTCAGTTTCCTGCAGGAAGGACGACTCGGCACAGCCCATGTATACCAAAGTACCTACAACCGGATTAAGAGTTTTACCGGAGGACGTCCATTAAAATTCAACGAGCTTACCCCTTCGTGGCTAAAAGCTTTCCAAAACTACCTGTTGTCCTACCAGCTTCAGTGGAATACCATTTCCACCTACATGAGAATGCTTCGTGCCGTATATTTTCGTGCCGTAGACGAAGGGATCACCATAGAATACCCCCGCCTGTTCCATTGTGTCTACACAGGAACGCGTGTAACGGTAAAACGAACTGTCGACGCTCAGGTGCTGCAGCATCTTTACAACAAACAAATACCTCAAAACACAAAAATGGAAAGAGCACGAAAACTCTTTCTACTACTTTTTATGCTACGAGGAATTCCTTTTGTAGATATTGCGTACCTGAGACGATGCGATTTGAACGGCAACATCCTTACCTACCGACGCCGAAAAACAGGGACATGGATTACAGTACGTGTAGAACCTGAAGCCATGAAGCTCATCCAAGCTTTAAAAAGTACGGATATCCATTCTCCTTATTTATTTCCTTTTATCCAAAAATATGGTAGAAACGAGTATCATCAGTATCAATACGCTTTACGGATATTCAACTACCAACTCAAAAGATTATCAGAACTGCTAGGCACACATATTTCTCTTAGTAGCTACAGCGCCCGACATAGCTGGGCTACCATTGCCAATTATCAGAACTATCAGCAGGAGCTAATTTCAAATGCTATGGGACATTCATCTGTTAAAGTAACAGAAACTTACTTTAAGGTACATTCAGACGAACAAATCAATGAAATGAATAGAGGAATATTAAAATATACATTTCAGCAATAGAACATTCCCATATAAATATGTCTATCAATACATTAAATAAAAAAAATAACTATCACATAGACATATCCGTTACTTTGCAGGTAACAGATTAATATTTTTAAATGCAAAGATAGTAAAAAGTTATTATTGCAAAAGGTATATGAAATTTTTTTTAAATAAACATTTTGTGTATTTAAAAAATCTGTTTTATAACATGATAAATGATGAGATTTATACATATTTCCAGACATAGTGATGATCAATTCTTTTGATAAATATTTCTATTAAATGAAATAACTTGTGGCTTTTATCAGAAAAAGTACTTCTATCCCTCAAGGTCTTCATTTTTCTCTGTTACCTGCAAAGTAACAGAACTATGAAAACACATATAAATAACACAGAAATACACATTATAAAATATGCGGGACATGAAGAATATCATTTGCATACTTTTTCTGATGGTTGGCATATCTTTGTCAGCCCAGAATGTTGCGGTTAAAACAAATCTACTTTACGATGTTTCGACAACCATCAACTTAGGAGCTGAAATAGGCCTTTCTCCCAAGTGGACGTTAGACTTATCGGCCAATTATAACGGATGGACTTTCAGCGAAAATAAAAAGTGGAAACATTGGCTGTTGCAACCCGAAGCCCGCTACTGGTTCTGTGAGCGATTCAACGGTCACTTTCTGGGAGCACATCTACTGGGCGGAGTCTACAATGTAAGCAATTGGGATACAGACTTTACTCTCTTGGGCACCGACTTTGGAAAACTAAAAGGACACCGTTACGAAGGATGGCTTGCTGGAGTTGGTATAGGATACGGATACCACTGGATACTGGCAAGACATTGGAGTATCGAAGCTGAAATCGGGGTCGGTTACATTTATACACGGGCAGACAAGTACGAATGTCCACGTTGCGGCGAGCAACTGGAAGACAATAAACCGCACCATTATGTTGGTCCGACCAAGGCTGCAATCAATCTGATTTATGTATTCTAAAGAAAAGGAGATAGAGAGTATGAAAAGAAAAGCTTGCTATATATTGCCTTATTTAGTTTTCGGCGCTTCGTTTCTATTACCTGCTACAGCTTTTACACAGACACAACCCTCCCAAAGTGGTGTCAGTATAAATCATGTACAGATAAATCGGGTACGCGACAGTGTCCGTATCGCCTTCGATTTTAATTTTGACAATCTCCAGCTACGTTCCAACCGTTCATTGGTGTTACAGCCCTTCTTCAAAGGAGATGGTGGCGACCAATGGCTCCCTGCTGTTGAAGTTATGGGACGCAGACGCTACTTATATTATTTACGCAACGACTTACTATCCTATGCTGAAAAGCCTTACCGTGTAATAAAAACAGGTAAAGACATACAGCGACAGCTTCCTTATGCAATCAGTCTGCCTTATGAGCCATGGATGGAAAACGCTTCACTCTATTTGGGAGAAGACGAATGTGGATGTGGACAGGTCATCAATATGAAGCAACACCCCCTTGCTGTAGCAGATATAGCCTGGCATCCTGCCCTCGCCTATCTTACGCCAAAAGTAGAAACTGTAAAAAGCCGTCAGCTCAGCGGTCATGCCTATCTGGATTTTCCGGTCAACAAGACCGAAATTAATCCAGACTACCGCCGCAATCCTGAGGAACTGGCAAAAATATGTGCCACGATAGATAGTGTACGTTCCGACAACGATGTACGTATCGTACAGATACACATCAAAGGTTATGCTTCTCCCGAAGGCAGTTATAGCTCCAATGCCCGACTGGCAGAAGGACGTACCAACGCTTTAAAGCAATACCTCATTGACCGTTATGCGCTGGCCGACACATTATTTAATATAGCCTTCGAGCCCGAAGACTGGCAAGGTTTCCGCAAGTACGTTGAGACAAGCAACCTTCCGGACAAAGAAGAGATTATACAACTGATAGACAGTAATGAAGATATCGACGTCAAGGAACGCCAGATACGTGCACGCTATCCTCAGTCATATCGTACCCTATTGGAAGACTGCTACCCTGCCTTACGTCATTCCGATTATCGCATAGATTATGTGATTAGAGGATTCAATGTGGACGAAGCGAAACAGCTCATTCATACGCGTCCGCAAAATCTCAGCCTCAACGAGATGTTTGCCGTAGCACAGACCTACCAGCCCGGCAGCGACAATTTCAAGCATGTATTCGATGTAGCTGTACGTTTGTATCCGGATAGCGAAGTAGCCAACCTCAATGCTGCCTGTGCCCTCTTGGAGCAAGGACTGACGGAACAGGCTAAACCCTATCTTGACAAATCGGGAAACAACCCGCAAGCAGCCAACGCCCGAGGTGTAGCCCTATTACTACAACACCGCTATGACGAAGCTCTGCCCCTATTTGAACAAGCTTTGCAAGGAGGAGTAATGGAAGCAAAAGCAAATCTGCAAATATTGAAAAAGAACTAAAAATTTAATATGCTGTTACTCTCATCTATAAAAATAAGACCCGAATATAAACTCTAAAATCAAAAGTATGAAAGCAATTTTCAAAAACATGACATGGATGCTTTCCGCGACACTGATAATGGCGGCTTGCTCCGATTCATTAGATGAAAGCACCAACACACCTGTTCAAGGTCCAGTTGTTGGTGAAGGGTATGTTAAGGTAGCCATTAACATGCCTACCACAAGTGGTAACTCAACTAGATCTACAGACAATGGAGGAGATAAAGCAGATGTTACCCTCGAGGAAGGTGAAGCAGATGAATACAATGTAGAAAACGCTATTCTTGCCTTCTTCAAATGTAAAACGGAGTCATTAGCAAATAGTACTCCTGAAGCACAAGCCACTTTTGTAAAGGCTTATGCATTAACCAAAGGAGAACTGGGAATCACTGGTTCTTCAGAAACTCCACAAGTAACAGAACAAGTATCGGTCATTACTGAAGCTCCTAAGGTAAGCGATGGAGAACAACTCTATGTGCTTGCAATCTTAAATAATAATAATACAGTATCTGCAAACAATGGCAATTTAACAGTAAATGGGACGGATTTGACGTCTACAAGTACACTTGCTGATTTACAGAATAAAATTACATTCACAACTCCCACAACCTACCAGCAATTTGTTTATCAATTTACCGGTGGCAGTGATGAAAATCCGCGACGAAACCAATTTACCATGACCAATGCTCCACTGTCTGACAAAGCAGGAGTTGCTGGAACTATTGGTAGCGCAAAAGCATATACGTTGGTACCTGTTACAGTTTATGATACGAAAGCTCAAGCTACAGCGGGTAATGTTGCCAAAATTTATGTAGAAAGAGTGGTAGCTAAAGTAACGTTAACTACACCTGGTAATGCGGAAACAATAAATGTTTCAGGTGACGGAAACAGCGGAGATCAAGTACAGATAACCGGCTGGTGTCTGAATGTTACCAACAATTCTACCAAACTTGTGCGTGACGTAAGCGGATTTAAAGCAACAGATGATGGATGGCTGGCATCAGATAGTGAAAATTCTCCTGCACGTTTTGCTGGAACAAGAGGAATCAAGGCTTCATTTGGCGTTAGCGGTGAGGGTGATTATTATCGTATTTACTGGGCTGAAGATTGTAATTATATTTCAGCTGAACCAACTACAGACTTTACGACCTATTCTGGTACGAATGCTCCTGCAGCTTGGAACGGACTTTCAACTTCTACAGCTTCCAATGCTTGCTATTGCCTTGAAAACACGATGAACTATGGCCAACAGATCCAGAACCGCACTACCGGAGTCCTGATCAAGACCAGTTACTTAACAAAATTTCAGGGTGAAACTCAAGCTACTCCTAAAAGCTTCTTTATTTGCGGAACAAGTTCAACAAAATATCCTGAAGCAGCGATTGGCGGAGGTTCAACAAATGGTGGTACAGATGCTTTTGTCAACTATGTCATGACCGAAGCTGATAAACTCATCACTGACCCGAGCAATAAATTTGGCAGTACAGGATTAAGCTTAAAAACTGGCTTGGCATCAGGAACCTACACAGATATTACTAACGTATTTACATTTACAGCAACCGACGCTAAGCTTACTACCCAGCAGAATGCCGTAAAAGCAGTAGTAGGCAGTAGAATCTCTTATTACAAGGATGGAAAAAATTATTACTATTCTTCATTAATCCGTCACTTCCAGGATGGTGAGAGTGTAGGTATACCTACTTCAGGTATTGCATCGGCCAACGACTATACATTGAAACATTTAGGCCGCTATGGTGTAGTTCGTAACAACTGGTATGAAATAAATATCAACTCAATTAGTGGTCCTGGCGATCCGGTAATTCCAGAGCCAAGTGAAGATCCCGATGATACAGCAGAAGGTTATATCAACTGTACCATCAATATCCTCTCATGGGCAAAACGTTCTCAGAACGTAGATCTATAAATCATATTATTAAGGTAGGGACTGTGATTTTGAACACAATCCCTACCCTACTCAACCAAAGATATAAAAACATTTTATATGAACCATTGTGCCAAACATATACTAGGGGTAGGCTGGCTGGCATGCTTGCTGCTGGTCTTATCCGTCACGTCGTGTACCGACTTAATTTTCGACAGCCGTGAAGGGTGCGAACGAGGAGTATACGTAAACTTTAAATACGACTACAACCTTTATCGTGCCGATATGTTTGCCGATCATGTAGGCGAAGTGACACTTTATGTTTTCGATGAACAAGGAAACTATATTACACAGTGTACAGAAGCTAATGAAGAGGGAAATGAACCGTTAAAAAAGGCTGATTACGCCATGTTCCTCGATTTACCTGAGGGAACCTACCGCTTTATAGCGTTGGCACATCAACGCAAATACGATGACCTGCTTCAAGAAGAAGGTGCCAAGTTCCGGCGCACGGAAATGAACGAAAACAATGTGAAAGAGGATCTGAAAATTACCCTTGATCACATTTCAACATACGAAGGAGAAACGTATATAGACCATCAGAATCAACCGCTCGATACCCTATGGCATGCCATGTCCGAGGAAACCGTAGAAGTGACACAAGGAAAAATGGCTCACCATACGATGTCTTTAGTCCGTAATACCAAATACATCAGTGTTACCTTGAGAGACATCGAAGAACCAGATTTAATGGATATCAACGATTATGAGTTGTACATAAAAGGAGCAAATGTACAGCTAAATCATGACAACTCGGCAAGTAATCACCCCAGAGCCATCTGTACTCCTTTCGTGACTTGGAACACGAAAGATCCCGACAGTGACACCCGTACTTCGGTAGGAAACATGGGACATGCCGATTTTATGACTTCCCGCATTTTCGTTCACGATAACTTAGCAGATGATGAAGTACTGATAGTAAAAAATAAAAAGACAGGCAAAACCGTGATCGAAGTAAATTTACCCGACTTGCTTAGCCGTCTGTGTAACTACGACGAGCTGCATCGCTACTCCCGTCAGGAGTTTCTTGACCGCGGCTACGATTACAATCTCTCATTCTTCCTGTCTGGAGGCAATTGGGCATACGCTAACGTATCCATTGGCGTATTGGGATGGAGCAAACGTATTCAAAATGTATCATTAGGAGAATAAATACCATGAAACGACCCGTTCTGACATACTTATTTTTCTTCTGTCTGATTCTGATAACCGCAGCTTGCAAGGATGATAGCCTTCCAGCCTCTTCTGTAGAAAAGGAAGGTGGAAGCAATGTATATGTAAGCATTGTTGTGAATACAGAAGATTCACAAAACAGCCGTGTTTCCACTCCCACTCCCGGAGAAGATGGAGACGGCCCACCAATTGGCGTAAATGAAGAGAATGTAGTACACGACTTGAATGTATTCTTCTTTCATACAACCGATGGAGAAGGACTAAATACGACAGATCCGTCAGTAAACGTTGTTTCAACATATTTCGGCCAACTAACAGGTAGTACGACAACATATACAACAGAAACGAAAGAGATAGAAGGTTTAGAGATAGGTTCGTCTTATAATGTTCTGGTCATTGCAAACTTGGGCAAGTCTTTAAACATAATTACCTTAGAAGACCTGCGTCAGTACACCGTTTCAACTCCGATAGTACAAACGAATTATTTTGTAATGGCATCTTCCGAAACGGGAACCCCTGTTAAAATTCAAGCCACTTCCAAAAACAATCCGACCGTGGTTTCAGCAAACGTAGAACGACTGGCAGCACGGGTGGATTGTCATTGGAATAATGAGTATTCAGTGGGTAATGATACAGTTGTCATCACACAAGCCATGTTAGTCAATAAATATACAGGAGGAACGTATGCCTTCAAACGAGTAACCAATTCTACTACAGAATTAACAATTGATTATTTAGGAACGGAAAATGTAGAGGGAAATCTTGCTGCAAATTATGTCATAGACCCCAAAACACTGAATGTACCACAAACTGACATCGCTAATTCTTATGACCATTATTTCAGCAGGTACTCTTGGAGTGCTACAGATGACTGGAAATCATTGTCTACAGCTGTAACTTCTACTCATAACGATGTAACCTATTCCTTGCTCGACTATACAACAGAGAATGTGGTAAAAGCAGAAGATAGTGAAAATACATGTGCCACTTATTGTACCGGCATTGTGTTTAAAGCAAAATATAAACCTGCAGGTATTTCTACTACTGATGGTAATCGTACCTTTTACCGATATAACGGTAAATGCTATGCTTCATTAACTGATATAAAAAATGTAATCGGAGATCAATCCATTAGTGATAATAATTTGTCCCAGTTTGGTATTACTAAATATCAAGACGGCATCTGTTATTATACTTACTGGATAAAACATGCCGAAGACGGAGATGATACAACGGTCAGTCCGATGGAATATGCCATTGTACGCAATAACATCTATCAGATAAACGTAACAGGAATAAACGATATCGGCACGGTAACGCCTACAGACTATGGCTTGTATTTGGAATGCACGGTTGCCGACTGGATTCCGGTAGATGAAATCACAATCGATTTCAGCGATAATTATGATGGAGAGATAGCAGGAATTCATGTTGTACAGAATCAAAAAGCTGTACTCGTTGCTTATAGTCAGGACAACGAGGTCCGCGATGCTCAATTCTCTTTCACGATGAATACTCCGGTAGGCATTGGATGGACGGCCCACCTTACCAATCCGGATGATTTTGAGTTTATAGGCGACTATCATGGTGTAGGAGGTCAAGGTCCTGTTACGCTGCGTATACACCCCAGAAAAACTTTCGAGGAAGGAGTAACTCGCGAAACGGACATGTATATCACCATAGATACAGACAATAGTTCATTAGACTTCAACGTGAGCTCGGGTGATGAGTTCCCGGGAGATAAAAATATTATCCATATTCAGCAAGTTAGTACAATTGAATATGACAATCTTCTAAATAATTCACAAAACTGAGCACTATGAAAAAAAGAAATATTATATATAGCATTGTTTGTACATTGTTCTGTTTCATCTGCCTTTCATGTTCGGATGAAAAAGGCAATCCCCTTGCCTCTTCTACAGAAACAGGACTAACCTTACAAATAAACGCTGGACAGAATACTTTTACCCGTGCCGATGGAACAACACCTACCAGTTCCGCAGAAAGTGCATTGGACAATGTCATTCATTATTTGGATGTATTCATATTCGATAGTGAGACGGGACAACTGGTTCCGAATTGTTATTTCCATTTTGGCGACGGCTCAAATATCGTTAATCCGGTTTGCCTGATTTCAGGCAATTGGAAAAACCGTTTCCAGGATCACGAAACTTGTGACGTATATGTGATAGCCAATTTACATATCCATTCTTCAGGAAACAATACAGCAAGTGAAACTGATTTAGAACAGATTCAAACTCTCAGTGATTTGCAGCAACTCGTAGACGAATATAAAAATATATATCAATCCGTTTCACAAGATAGTAAAATGCCTTTTACCATGAGCGGGTATAGCATGTTGAAACCGGCTGAATCTTCCAATGTATATACCATATCTGTTGAATTGACCCGACTGGCCGCAAAAATAGAGATATCTTTAGATTTGAAGTTTACAACAGACCAAACAACAATCAATGGAACTACCTACCAGTACCCTACCAATGACGATATTGGTCAGTTGCAATATAGTGTCCATAACTATGCAACGAATGCACGAGTCTTGCCCGGTAATGATGATACATTCGGATATACCATAGCATCTGCAGCAGAAACGAGCCTTAAGTTTATGGACACAGACAATTCCGATAACTCAGTTCCTAAGATTATTGCCTACACTTATCCTACAGAATGGAGTAACGATATCTTAAAGGAAACGTATGTCATTCTCAACGCGCAACTGAAAAGTACTACTGGAGATTCTCAATATATGAACAACTATTACAAGATTCCTCTCCGCCTCTCTACCGACGATAACAAGAAACTGGAGCGTAACCACTGGTATAAAGTAAAGGCAACAATAACAGCGAAAGGAAATGCCACACCCGATAAGCCGGTTGAAGTTACAAACGTACAATACGAAGTAGCTCCTTGGTATGATACGAATATAGATATTAACGGAGACACTCCACTGTATCTGGAACTGAGTGAATATGATGTGGTGATGCGAAATGTGGATACGTATGATTTAACGTTTGCATCGTCAAGCCAGATAGTAAAAGACCCAACCGACGTAACCAGCCAAAAAGCAGAAATTGAAATCAAGGAAATTTATTACAAAAATAAATATGGTAAAAAGATAGATTTAACGAATGACGAGAACATCATAGACAACACTTATTTAAGTGTAGAGGGAGGTTTAAATGGTCATCTGGTTATACACAGCCCCATACCCGTAAACAAGACCATCCGTTATATCACACTAACGGTAAAGAATGCACAATACGATGAGTCTGATCAAGGTACTCACAGTTGCATCAAGACCGTAACCATCAAACAATATCCCTTGGAATATATTACAGGCATCTCCGGATTGTATTCGTATTTGGATGAGGATAAATATACCGGAGCATGGCCTAGGAATCGTTCCAACGAGATATTATCGTCTTTGGAATATTCCGGTGATAACTATGGCACTATACAAAAGGAAATCATCCATGGTTTTAATGGCACAATAAGTGGCTTGGATGGAAAAATTGGTAATAAAGTTGATATGAAAAGTAAATTCTATGTGAAAAATGATAACGGTGAAGGACGCATTTTCCGTATAGATTACAGTTACATTGAAACCTACGAAAAAGTATCATCTCCTCAAGATTCTGCTACTGTTTATGTAAGGAAATATATGTTAGAAAAAAACAAGACAGATAATGATGTATTGGTACCAGAAAACGAAGGAAAAAAATATCAAATCAATGTCACAGAACAGAAGGGAGGAGATTATATAAAAAGGATGACGAATATATTCAAGTTCAAGAGGGTACAGGAGATTACACAATAGAAAAGAAAAGTTATAAAAACGGAACATACATAGACGTATATGGAAAGACAACGGATACTAATGAAAGTAATTATATATATTACGCATATTATAAGGATCTCCCCTTATCATACTATTTGGAAGATAATGGTACAGCCTCCAATAATCAGATGTATCATGTAGTTATTACGTCCACTTCTGGAGATTATCAATTAGGACGTCCAATCATGAAAAAGGATACGGATAATATTGTTGATCCCAATAATCTTGACAATGACAAGCTGGTATCTCCTTCTTTCATGCTTGCGTCACAATTAGGAAATAGTTCTACAATAAGTTGGGAGGACGCTAAAAATCAATGTAAGAATTATGTAGAAGTAGGGATAAATGGAGAAGTCTACGATGACTGGCGACTTCCTACCGCAGCTGAAATTAATATCATCATTAAATATCAGACAGATGATAAGGTAAATACGAAAGATAACAGAGCCGTAATGGATTATGTATTGAATTATGAAGGCCAAAGCAATCCTGATTATTGGGTTTCACGCTCTAATTACTTCATGCATATACCTCCAAGTGGAGAAGGAACATTACAAGGAGGATCAAGTGACGCCGAGCACCGTGTCCGTTGCGTCCGTGATTTCCATGTTGGAGAACCTACAGAATAACCTTTCGAAGTAAAAAAGAATAAGTTATGATTAAGAAAATAGCATTCTATCTCATAGCAGGCATCGTAACGATGCTTTCTGGCTGTGTCGACCCGGATATGGGAAAGACAGGCGATAATACCAGCCTGCCCGATGAACTGAGCCTTCGGTTCAGTTTTACGATACCGGGAAATACGGTAGTCAATACCCGCTCTATTGACCCCGACGGAGAGCCTGTTTCATCTATCTGGCTGTTTCTCTTCAATGAAAGCGGTTATTATTTAGGGCATGTACGGGCAAATGAAGTTACATACCAAAAAACAGATACCAATGAGGGAGGTACATTCTCTACCCCTTCTATCCCCAGCACGGTGCGCCGCATCCACTTTATAGCCAACTATAATGCGGCAGATGTGGACGACAGCGAATTGCTGAACCGTACAGAAAAAGAAGTAATGACCCGTTTTACCTCTTCTTCGGGCCGACTGGTATATTGGGGTCGGAAAGTTTTTAATTCAGAAGACGAGTTGACTTCATATTTTACAGATAACTCCACATCGCCGATCATACTTTACCGCAATCAGGCGGCTGTCACTTATCAGAATGTAACGGATGAATTTGAAATTCAAGGTTTTGCCATTTGTAATACATACGCCAAGGGTACGGTTGTTCCTTACAATCATCAGAATGAAACAAATCCGTTCGATTTCGATTTAACAACAGAGAGCCAAGGACGTGCTGTCCACGATTATGTGACACTCTGCTCTGGTGAAGATCTGATAAAGGCAACCGATCCGGAGGATACGGAAGTACAGAATGAATGGGGATTACGGTATATTTTCGAGCATGAAAATGCACAGGATGATCCGATGTTCGCCATCTTTAAGATTGACGGCAAATATTACAAGCTGATGATTGTAGATGATCAATCCAATCCGTATAAGATTATCCGCAATCACCGTTATATTTTCAACTTCCATAGTGCTCCCCCAACCACATTGGGATATGCCACCTTTGAGGAAGCAAAAAATGGCGTAGCTGCCAATAACGTATGGGTATCTATAGATAATGAACTGCCTTCCATCGGCGACGGAACTTCTGCGCTGACGATTGAGGGAGAAACAACCCGAATCTATACGGAACGAAAAGATGAGGTCATCAACTTTACCTGCACAGGAGGAATTACGTCCGATCAGGTAACTGCTACTTGGCTTTCCAACGAAGGACTGGCAAGCAGCGACCTGAATTTACTGTATGATCCCGCTACCGGTAAGGGAAGTGTGACTGTTTCCCTGAATGAAATAGCCGATACTCCCCAATATGGTACGTTACAGATAAAGGCAGGAAAGTATCAGCGCACCATACAGATTGTCTATTTGAATAAATTCGACTTTGCACCGGTATGGACTTCCAGTTCAGTACCGAGACGTTCCGGCGAACCGGTGTCTATTGTATTCAATATACCCGACACCTATCCCGAAGAACTTTTCCCGGTAGAGTGCAAAATTTCGTGCAACCTGTTCGATGCAAACACAAACAACCAGTTGGAAGTGATAGAGGAAGAAACCGCTTTCACCATAGATGGAGTGAAGGTAGAACGAGACTGGGATTACAAATATGTATACAAAGCCGACAAGCCGGGCTTGCATCGTGTGGACTTCAAAACGCTGATAAACAGTTACCCTGACAATCCTGCAACGGAGAACGAGGTATTGACCTGGTTTCTGGAAGCACCGTATTTCAATACGATAGAACGAACTATCAATATGGTGAATGATGAGTATGCTGACCAGAAGATTATTATTTACGAAACGACATTGAATGGTAATCAAGCATCCGGTACTTACGAACGTAAGATTGCTCCCATAAAAGGACAGACTTTCGATTTAAAATTCTATCTGGAAAACGGTACTCCGGCAAATACGAAAATACGTATCTACATGGACAAGGCGGTAGAACCTGGATATCAGGAAGGTAAGTGGCCCGCTAATTTAAGCGAAGCCCGATATGATGCCCCCGATGCAGGCCGATATTTTATCTATACGGTTCCAGATACCGCATTATTGGATAAAAACAACAGATACCTTGTATCCATTCCTTTCCGCACGGTTTCGGCTCAATGTGAAGGTTATGCTCGTATTGCGGCTGCCAGTACCGATAACAACGAGAATGACCATTGCTATAAGTCAGCTATTGTTACTCGTGTCAATAATCCGGAAGCGTATAACTTTCACTTACAAGCTAATAATGCAAAAGAGCTTTCATTACCCTACGGTACAGGACAGAAGGTAACACTAAGTATCACCCCCGATTTGGAAAGTGATACCGTATCTTCCGGTAAAATCCTCATCAAAACCCAAAACCTGGAACCGGCAGACAAGGATGCTGTTGTATGGGACAATGAGCGGGACGGGTACGTATGGACTATTACAGGCCTAAGTGCCCAAAAATATACATTGGACATGCTAACAAAAGACGTCGTAAGTGCTGAAACCGTAACAATCAGCGAAATAAGCGGAAATGTGGCGTTTTATGAAGATGAGATTACGATAAAGAATCAGATTCTTAGCGGAAAGATACAGATTAATAATGGCTATACATTCCAGACGACTTCTCCTTTCATTGCTTTGGAGAAATCGGATGGTACACGTATCGGGGCGTTTACTGTAACTGCAACCATTGACGAAAGTACAGGAACTTATCAGTTGACTCTCCGTGGCGAATACGACTTTACCGAGGATGAAGAATTGAAGGTGATTTATTCGCCCATAAATGATACGAATGTCTATGTAGGCCAAACAACCATTACGGAATTGTTGAAATCTCCAACGTTGAATTTACAATTACAGCAATAGCCCGGTAACCTAATACAGACAGATCATCTATCAATCATAACACAAAAATCTCCTGCTTTAGCCTTTGTTTAGGGACATTCAGTAAATAATATAAAATTAGCCAACTAATTCATACACAAAGTGTT
>ERZ779888.713-NODE-713-length-37504-cov-3.174798_pt1 | contig 37504 bp, 52 predicted proteins | sample MGYA00511245_ERZ779888 | MGnify/ENA primary metagenome ERZ779888 (study PRJEB29588, sample SAMEA2155255) | human gut metagenome | biome: human gut; feature: human-associated habitat; material: faeces | place: Denmark | collected 2008/2010 ...
TCCCATAGTAACTCCACTTACGGGAATAATCGGTACTCCGTCGGCAGTCGTTACGGCGTTACCTATAACGGTATCCGCGGTAACGAGTCCGCGCATTTTCGTAAACGCGTTGTCCATAATCCGCTCGATCGGATGTTCTTCGTGATCTATTATCATATCTTCGCCTCCCCCTTTATTACCCGCGTTCTTCGTTCGGCTTTTAATTTTGCCGCAACAACCGGATTACGCCACCCGCCATTAGGAACAGCAAAAAAAGTAAAATCTTTGTGCGCATTTTCAACAAGCTTTAAATATTGTGAAATGGCGCACTGTATTTTGTGTTCTTCATCGTGTGGCTTTTGGCGCACGTTAAGCCCGCTTTTTTTTAGCTCCAGCGCCCAAGGGTTATTTTTAGGCATAATCTATCCTTTTATAAAATAAAACCCCTCTATCGTAAAATAAAGGGGCTTTGTGTAGGTATGGTTTGTTAAGATAATAATATGGTGATATATACTTTTTGGATGAACTATATGGAAAAAAATAATTATATCGCCTCTTATGTTAGCTTATTTTCCCGGTTTGTCAACATCAAATAAAGAAAACGGAACTTTCTCTGCCTTTTTTATCTTTTCTTCATCACGGACGGTTGCTCCGATAATGAAGTCTTTAACTGTTATAAGCGTGCATAAAATCTGCTCCATAACTTCAATCTGATAATCGGCGTCCTTTTGGCTGATTTTCTTTATTTCCACCCAACGCGGGTATAGCTTGCGCCTATACTCAAGCTCCCGCCGGATTGCCGCTATTTGCTCATTTATTGTCATTTTTTAGCCTCGTCTTTGTTGTTTTCCGGTTGCAGTGTCTGATTAAATAACGGCTCTGGTTCTTCAAAATTAACTCCGGGTTTGCCGCTTTCGTCATCGTCAAGCTGAATATTGCCGTAATCAATCGGCATATTTTCAAGCCCGGCGGTTAAGTCTTGATTGTCAACATATTCAATTTTTCCGTCTTTTTCTGCCGATTCGTCTTTTATAAAGCCGGTTTGCATTTCAAGCGACATTATACCCCACTTGCCTAAAAGCTGACGCAACATCGTTTTAAATGCCATTTGGTCAAAATTTTTACTCCAAAAGCTCTCTTTTTTATCGGCTTTTAAATCGTATTTATAGCTCTGCGAATAGGTTTTGGCGTGTTCTTCCATTTTGGACTTGCTCCAGTATAGTGTTTTTTTAAACCCGTTTAAAAGCTCAAAATATGCCATATATCCGATGACTTCCCGCTTTTCCCGCTCTTCTTCATCAGCAATAAAGGAAAACAAAAACTTTCCGGTGTATTTGTCGCGTCCCAAAAATTCGCCTTGCCGCACTTCCATAACGTCTAAATCCGCATATTGCCCGGAACGCAAGGCGAGCTGGATATATCCTTTATATCCAAGTTGAAAAGTTGCCACAACCCGGAGTAAATTGCCTTTCTTGTCTTTTTCCTTAAACGGGACAATGTAGTAATACCCAAGCTGCGGACTCGGTGCAAGGTTTAAGCTTTCCCCGGTTAATCCTGCTGCAAATATTGTTGAATGTTCGCAAGCCGCAAGCTGCGGGTTTGTTGACACTGCCGAAACAATGTGCGTAATAAATGATTGCCCGCGCTCTCCGCCTATAACATCGGCTACTTTTTGCTTTACCGCTGTTGTTGCCATAAATGAAGAAAAGTTGCCGCTTTTTGCTGGTTTTTGTAAACTCATTTTTTTACACTCCTTTAAAAAATGTTAGCGTTGAAACATAGTTAAATATATCCAGATTTTAAATAATGTAAAGATGTTTTTTTATTTTTTTAACAATGGCGTTATTGGACAATAAAAAACAAGGCAGCCACCTGACAGCCGCCTTGCCCTTGTATAAACACTAACTATTTAAAAGAATGTGAAGTGACTAACAATTTCAACAATGATTGTTTACATCGCCTCAAGTTCTTTGTCAATCTCATTTATGCGTTGTGCATAACTTTTCATTTTTTCAATCTGTTCGGCGTATTCCTCAACCGTAGCCCTGCCGGTAGCAATCTTAACGCCGATATAGTCCATTGAGCGAAGTTTGCCGTTTAATGCACTCTTTTCGTTTTCAAGGTTGTTTTTTTTCTTGTCAGCGTCATATTTTGCCTTTTCTTCATCCGTCATACTCTCGTAGTGGATTTTCTCAATATCGGCAACTTTTCGCACCGTGTAGCGGTTTTTCCAGCAGTCAATCGTATATTCGCCGCCGTTTTTATTGCACTCAATCGCAAAAGCCGTATAAAGTGCATAACGTTCTTCTGTTTTATATTCATCGCTGCCGTTAAAGTGGTCTTCAAAAGAAACATCGTATTCCGTATAAGGCTTATTAAGCTTCATAACGGCAACTTTACCGTTGACAATATCAAAATCCGCCCACTCCGTATGTTTCGGATATTCCGGCGCTGCCGTTTTAATAACTTCATCAGTCATAAGTTTAAACTCCTATTTTTGGTTGCAACCGCTTTTATATTACCCGGTTTTCGGTTGTAGTCAATACGAATCGTATAACGTCTATTATGGGGACAGTTTATCCGGTCGGCAGCCTCTATTTTGGAACGCAAAGCACTTGCCCCCTTGCTGCTATTATTGACGGCTCTACGTGGAAAAAAGTAGGCTCGTCGCTGATTACTTCCGTTAACACAAGTGTCCCAGTCAAAGGAAACGGAAAAACAATGGGATTTACGAACGGAGAATATAACCGAGGTTTGGCTATGAATAACGGAAGTTTAGGGCAATCTTCATTCTTCGATAATTTATACAATGTTGATGTAGGTACCGCACAAAACGGATCAACTAATAACCCCGGTAAAGGTGTTGGCTTAACAACTGATTCAGCCGCTTCCGGTATTGTCGGCACTGTTACAAGGACGGCTTTAACCGTGAATATTTGGAAACGTACGGCATAAATCCTAGCGTCTGATAACGTCTATTATGAATAGTAACCCGGCTTTTTTTGAGTTAGACTATACAGCGGGGCAATCGGTAACGTTTCCTTTACAATCATCACCATTTACAGCCCCGCGCAAAGGCGTTTTAATGATAAATGCAAAATGGGGCGGGGTTGGACAAGGTGTGAGGTGTTATGTAAACGGACAAGAGATAGCGGCAGGAGCAGCCTCACAAGGTGGTTCCGCTTATGTTGACCAGTCCGCAAGTGTTTTTATCCCTTTGTCACAAGGAGATTCAATATACTTTTCTGCCGCTTGCCGTAATGTTTGGTTAAGTATGTTTTATACATTCAAAAACGCTTAATATGTTATGCCATAGATAGCAAACACTCTTGCGTTTTCTCTATCTTGAACGAACAGTGTTGTTGAGCTTCCACCCGAATACGGTTTTATTACATAAGAAAGACTGCCGCCACAAGGCAATAAAACAGATTTATTAAGCTCATCCAAACAATAATCCAACATCTTTGTGTTAAATATTGTAGGGACGACATAGGTTGCGCCATCATCAGCACCCAAAAAAACAATCTCAGAGAAATTTGTAAACGGCTGGCTTAATTGTATATTGCCTGTTCCTGTTGAGCCAGAAGTTAAAGGTGTAAACGTAACCTCGCTATTACTATTCATAATAGACGTTATACGACTGTTCACCCATTGAGTGTTAGAAATCTTTGTTGAATTGTCATCAGCTCTGGGCGGTGTTGGACAAGTTGCATATACTTCGCCGTTTTCATTAACTACAACTTTTATATATGATGTTTTTGTAGTCCCACTAATTTTAGAATTCGTATAAATTGATGTTTCTAAATACCCTGTCGTGGAAAATTCATTTCTAATCTCGCCAGTAAACAAACCGTTTTTATCTAAAAAAAATAACGTGCTGCTAGTACTGGCAGATGGTTTATTGCTAATATCTGCAAGAGTGTTTTTAAACCCAAACTTAGGATTATTTGATTGCCCGGTTTTAACTCCGCTAAAAATTTCATCTCCGGAGCGGTGCAGAAGATTAAAATTTTGTGACGGGTCAGCAGCTCGTCCTGCGGTCATAATTGCAGAATTATTATAATTGGTAGACGCGGCAGGGTGCGGGGCAGTTGCCAATATACCGTTATTATCATCTCTATTTAACTGGATTGAGCCAAGAATAGAAGATCCGTCTTTAGACGCAACATACATCTGCATATTATCAGAGTTTCCCTCTCTAATATTTCGCAAACCGCCAAGCTTAGATAAACCGTCAGAAGTAAATTGAACCTCTGTATATGTTCCGCCCGCTTTTCCTAACTTTATCGGCGCAGCTCCATTAAAAACTTTTGTCCCCGTTATCGTCTGCGCGGTGTTCGTGGTAACGTAGTTCGCCTGTATTGCGCTAATCGCCGATTGTAGTGATGTTTGCAGATTGTTAATATTATCATAAACCGCTTTAGCCGACGGGTATTGCGTAGAGGTAGAGGAAGACGACAACGTCTGCGTCTTGTTTGCCAGCTTTTCGCATAGGTTTATTTGGCTCGTCAAAACCGTTTCTGTAACGAAGTTATCGCCCGGGTCTAAGAATACGCCCCAGTTTGTCATACCGGAATCATTTACCGGGTTTACGCCGGTGTTATCTTGTTTCGCCCAGTAGAAAATTCCGTTTGAGGCAAGGCAAATTCCGTTTTGTTTGTATGTCGTTGACGCGCACCAAGGCATAATGCCATATTGCTCGCAACTTTTGACGAGGTTTGATATAAGCCACAACGTCTGGTTGAAGTCGGCAGAGTCAACGATTTTTTGATAAGGCCAGCCCTGCAACAGTTCGGTTGAGCCTAAATCCGTGTTGCGGTAGGTTGTATTTGCAATCGGCGGCGTAGGAATCTCGGTTATAGCGTCATCAGCCCAAATTGCCGGCAATGTAACTGTTCTTGTATCTACCATCGTTTAAACTCTCCCTCTTACGGCGGCGCGCCCGTTGTCTGCCCCGACTCCCTCGCGGTCTGGTGCAAAGGCATTTTGCGGAACATAAAAGACAACGCCCTCAAAATCTGTTGTTGTCGGATACGGTATACGGAACTGGTGTTCAACCTGTTCTGTGTTTTGAGTATAAGTTAAAATCTCCAAATTAGTCAAGCCGATATCTGCAGAAACAACAAGCGTCCCCGTAAACGGGTTTGTTGTTTCAAATCCAACGGGCTCGTCCATATAGGCGGAAACAACGTCTTGAATTTCCGGGACGCTGCCAAACTTAACAAAATTTGATATGGCTTTACGCCAAATTGAATTGCGGTATAAATCATCGTTTTGCAAAGATATGCCGGCTTGCGGCGCATTTTTACACCAAGCATAGCCGTTGTCGCAGCCTACGCCCGGTTTGTCCGGTGTAAAATAATATGTGTCCGAATAATTGAAATTCTGCCGGTTTGAGCCGACTATCCGCCCCAAGCCGTCCAGCGTGTCCCCGGTTGCCGAATAGATTGTCCGGTATTCCTGCAAATCAATAATCGCGTCATATAGCTGTTGGCATTGTTTAAGCCATACAGACAAAAGCTGTTTGAACAAATATGAATGTTTGTATTGTGCCAAAATCCGGTCAAGCCCGGCGGCAACAACATCCTTGCGGACTTCGCTATAATCAATTTTTAAGTTGCTTAGCGCTTCCGCCATTGCTTTTAAGCTCCCACCGATTGTTCAATATTGATATTGTCTGCGGTAAACTCTGCAACCTGCAGCCAGTCCATTTCAAGGTCGCTTGTCCCGGTCGGGCTTGCACTCGTTCCGATATAAAGATGATTTATCTTGAAGCCCGGGACTTCATTGATAGGCGTATAAAGGCGGCTGTAAATAACCGGAGAGCCCGGCGGAAACCCGCTTGAAGAATTAAGCCCGTATGCTGCATAATCAATAATATTTTGCTTTATTTGGTCGTAGGCATCCGCCGGATAAATGCTTGCGTCTGTTATGGTTATATCCAAATCAATATACACCGGGACTTTTTCCGGACGGTAAAATGTTATTTGATAGGCAAGCCCGAATCGGTCAAACATTGTTACGGGGTGCTCCAAATTCCCGGCATAGTTTGACAACATCGGAGCTTTAAGCCACATAACATTTGCAATTGCCTCTGTATCGCCTCCGTCAACAACAGCGGCAATCGTTTTTGCCGGAATTCCTTTATCGTCCGTTTCAAGCGTCCAGTTCTGGTATATACGCACATAATCAACCCCGGCAAGGTTTGTTATTCCGGCATATAGCGCATCAACTTGCGAATATGAAGTATTTGACGTTTCGCGCTGCTGTTTGATGTGCAGTTGGTTGTCCGTTTCCGGGTCATCGCCAAGCACCGCCACGCTGGTATTTGTTACATTGTGCCAGCCATAAACCGGGGTTAAAATCTGAATAATCGTGTTGTTTGCCGGGTTAATTTCGCCGAGCGTGTTACAAGTAGCGACTCCTGTCCCCGTTCCGGCACTGCCGATAACAACATCACTATTCAAGCTGAAAATCGTGTTTGCGTTAACGTCAGATATTTGCGAACCGGCAGGCACAACCGTGCCGGAAGTCCCGGTCAAAGTAACGTTTATTTGTGTTGCTGAACCATAAGCCGGAACAATGCCGTTTAATTGGACAAGCGAGCGCAAAGCCACGCCGAAAGCGTTAAGCGGGTCAAACTGCGTGCTGGCGGCGTATGCTTGTTGCCAGCAATCGGCAAGCTGCTCGCAAACAATCGCGTTAAACTGCCCGATTATGCTGTCGTCCGTTTCGTTAATAAATACGGCTTGCCCGTCTTCGTCCGTGATTGCCCGAATATCCGCCATTGTTTCGTCAAGCAAATCGCGGAGCCTTTTAGGCTTAAAGCCCGTTGAAGTCATACCGTAAACGTTTGCACTCATAGCGTGAACTCCTGCACAATCGGGATATACTTCCCGTCAACCTTAATTTCAACATATACGGATATATGCCCAGTTTTTGAGTTAAAAGACAAGCGGAAGTTGTTAATACTCTGCACGCCGTCAGTATTTAAAATCTCTTTTCTAAGCAAAAGTTTGAAGTAGTTAATATCCCGCTTGCCTAAAATATCCTGAATATACGGCATACCGGCGGTCGTATCAATAAACCACTCGCCCTTTAAGCGGCGAATACGCGTAATAACCCGCTGCGCCGTTTCGTTTCCACTTACGGCATAACGGATTAAACCGTTGCGGTGCGCTATATCGTTTGTTGCCGGGTCTATCAAAATATCAACACTCATCTTTTGCCCTCTTGATTGTAGATTAACAAGCAAAAGCGCTTTTGTAAATATGCAGGAATTTAAGAAAAGTTATCAACAGGAAAAATCCGCCCTTGTTTATAACTCAATTTTAAATTTACTTTAACTTTTTTTGTTATAAAGTTAAAGATGCCGAAAGATAAATTTTAACAATGGGGTTATAGTATCAAAATATTATAACTCTTTCGGCAAAAATGGTTACACGCTATAACCCCACCTTTTTGAAAGCCGAAAGAGATGAAAAAACAATTTTCTCCGCGTATCTATCCTGAATGGTGGGAGCTTTTATCAGACTTGCCCGTTGAAAAACAAGCTGCTATTTTTCAGGCAATTTTACAATATCCGAATATTGACGTTGATTGCGGCGTATGGCGTTTTATAAAATCACAAATTGACAAAGAATTTGAAGATTTTAATGTGCGTTGCAAAAAAAACGGTGAAATATCAAGAAACTACTGGAAAGAAAAAAATAATATCGACCGGATACCGAACGATACCGACCGGATACCGAACGATATCCTAAACATAAACATAAACGTAAACGAAGAACAAGAACATAAACAAGAATTATATTTAAAAAACAATAAAATTGTTTTTCGTGAATTTGACATTGAAAAAATCAATTCTGTTTTAGAAAAATACGGTTTATCTCAAATAAAAATCTTGACCGATGAAAGAAAAAACAAACTTAAACAACGGATAAAAGACGCTGGTGGTTTTGATGAATTTATCAACCAGATGGAAAAAGCACTTGACGAAAGCTCTTTTTTGCGTGGAGATTCGGGAAAGTGGCGAGCCGATTTTGACTTTTTCCTGCAAAAATCAAAATGGCAAAAAGCTGTTGAGGGCGGATACGCCGATAAAGAGGAAGAGATAAAATGGGCAACATCGGACTGGAAGTAAAAAAATGAATGAGGCTGAATACACGTTTTTAAGTGAGCTTGTCGCTTTCCCTGAAAATTTTACAAGACTTAAAGGAAATTTTAAGGCTGAATTTTTGCCGGACGCAACAGCAAGAGAAATTTTTTCTGCAATGGTAGAGCTGGGAAATTTTGATTTGTTAAGCCTGCGCGACGTCTTAAAAGGAAAAGTAAATTTTCAGTTACTGCTTGAGCTTAATCGGGACACAAAGTTTTCAAAACCGATAATGTTTGACTGTTACGCCTTAAAGTTGGTAGAAGACTGGAAAGAACGGGAGCTTGCAAAAATAGCCGGTCAAAAGCTATACACAACCGAAGACGTAACAAAAGCTTTTGAGATTGAGCATTTTGAATTATTCCCAAAATCCGAAGAAAACGCCTCAGATAGATTTTTAGCCGACGCCGAACTTGAATATCAGGGCAAAGACAACCCGCGGGTAGTTAAAACCGGGTTTCCAAGCCTTGACCGGCTTATCGGCGGTTTTGAAAAGGGCGAACTTATCACGCTGGGCGGTTATTCCGGCGGCGGAAAGACCACACTGGCGCTGAATATTGCAACGCAAATAGCGCAAGCAGGCGGCAATGTTTTATATTTTTCCCTTGAAATGACAAAGGTAGAAATGCACAAGAGGCTTGTATGTTCTTCCCTGCGTATATCGGATTTTTCAAAAATCACTCAAGAAGAATTTTACGCGGTTGTTGAAAAGTCTAAAAGTCTTGAAAATGAGTTGCCGCTTGAATTTATAGACGACGCGGATATCACTGTTGAAAAAATATCGGCAATATGCGCCGGAAAAAAAGATTTAAGTTTGATAATTATTGACCACCTGCATATTTTACGCTCCGAAAAGCGGTTTAAAGACCAACTGGCGCTTTTAACCTACTTATCGCGTAAAGTTAAAATAATCGCGCAAGAATTAAATATTCCGATTCTGTTGTTAAGTCAGTTAAACCGTTCCAACGCCGGGCGTGACGTTAAATCGCCGATATTGTCGGACTTGCGCGGCTCCGGCAGTATTGAGCAGGATTCTAACCTTGTAATGTTCGTTTATACAGCGGAAAACCTGTTAATGTTACAAAAGCCGGAAGAAACGGAAGAGAAAAAATACAACAAATGGCTTGAAGAAATGGAGCGCGTCAAAGGTAAAGCCAAAATAATCGTAGCAAAGAACAGACGCGGGAGAACAGGAGAATTTGAAGTTCTATTTAAAAAATCCGAAAGCCTATTTGTTGACAAAGGAGGTAACGATGGACAATTTTAAAACATTATACGAAGCTTGTTTAAATTTGATTGAAAGTTGGCAAAAAGAAAACGATACGGAATAAGCCTGCTTTTTTATCGCTGGCGCGTGATTTTACGTTTTTACGATAAATCTATCATAATTTTAAAAGTATGCACTGTATGGTAAAAAAATCGCTGTTATGAATATAAGCAAAAAAAGAAAGCCAACAACTCCGAAAAGTTATTGACTTTAAATTTTAATATGATAATAATCATATTGACGAAAACGAGATAATACTATCACTTTTTCCTAATATGTCAAGTTTTATTTTCGTTTTTCGTCTCGGGCAGGTTTTACGGCGAAAAAACGGCTTACTGTCTTAAAAAAGTCCACATAAGCGATTCCCCGAGGTGGACAACTAGGATACGGCGCATTTGCTTTTCCGGCGGTTGGGGTGCTGGATATAACTGATGTTTATCTCTGTTTTATTCGGTTGAGCGGAAACGATAAACTGACTAAAAACGAGAGGCTGGCTCCGTAGAGCATAGAATCGAGCTAAAGTTGTAAAGTATAAAGGGAGTTTGTTTTTTTACACTCCCTAGGATACTTTATGACTTTTACTCAAGAATTCACCATAGAGCATTAAAAAAATATATATGTGTAGTATGTTTCTCAAAAGATGAAAAAAGATAAAGTTTCACACTTTTATTTACCAAAAATGCGGGAAAATACACACTTTTTGCAAGGAAAATGTGAAAAAATCACAAAAAAAGTATTTATTTAACCACTGCGCCAGTGTTTCCGGTTGGCGTTGTGCCGCCAGTGTGTAAATGGCTATCAAAGTCCGTTCCGTTTATCGTTGTCGGCGAATTGAGCGCAACTGATGAGCTTGTGAACGTGTGTCCGTTTATCGTTATCGTCCCGGCGTTCATCGCGATATTGTTACCGGACATCTGAATTGTTGCCTCGCCCTGTTTTAAACTCAAGCTTTCCGGATATACGGACAACTTAACGCTCCCGTCCCCGTTTCTCACTTCAACAGCCGTTTGTGAATAGTTTTGTATGTTATTTGCCGGAGTCATTACGCCAGGAAAACACATCGCGTCAGTATAATCAAAACAACGAACTGTGCACAATGCCGCGTCTTCCCCGCTGGTCGGATTGCTTATCTGCCCGGTCGTGGCAAAATTGTCCAAGCTCCGCTGCGAAAATATCAATGTGCAAAGCTGCCCGTGCATAACCGGCATTGTGATTGATAAACCCAACCCCTCGCACTGGTTTACCGACAAAGGTATGTTTGTTATCTTCGGACTGTCTATATATTGAACTTCCTGCGTGTCTGGGTTTATAAATTTCAACCGGATTGCCGTATATGCTGAAACGCGCGGCACACCATCATCGCCAACAGTCAACTGGTCAATTATTCCCGGTATTGCCGTGTTTATCATTGTCGGCAACAACCGCTGCAGCGACACCTTAAAATCTTCCGCCTTGTCTTTTATTATGCTGTAATCCATAATTTTACCCCTGTTTGTAACTCTGAATGCTCATTGTCCAGCTGTCCGATTTTGTGTCTAAATTCAAGTTCATTGTATGGACTTTATAGCGTCCGTTCAATTCTGTATTGATTGAACTTTGCAAGCGCACAAATTGAGCGGGGCTGACACCCGGGACGTATAGCGCCTGAATGTCAGTCCCTATTTGCTGTTGCGCGGGTCCGGATAGAATGGGGGAGGCTTTTATCAAAACCCCCGCGCCCAGCAAAGTTTCTACATTAAAACCGCGCTTGTCGCTTACTGCCTCAAATACGCCGTTGTTAATGCTCCAGCTAAAGCCGTATTGTCCGCCCAGCCGGTCTAAAAATTCTTTTGCCCCTCCGGCGTATGCCATACCGGAAAAGCCCACTTGCCCGGAAACATCAATCCGGCTATCGTCAATCGTTACGCCCGGTATTTTTCCGGCAATATCCTTGACAACGTCTTTTAACTGTATCCCGTTTGTGTATGATAAAGAAACAGGCGCCCGCATAAATCCGCCCTGTCCGTCCAAAGATATTAACGTTATCGGTATGTCCGTGTCTTCACGGTTAACAACACAATTCAAAATCCCGCCCCGAAAAACAAGCTCTTTCTGTTGCCCGTCATACCAGGCATAAAGCCGGATACTGGCTTGACTCTGCATTATCTTGTTTCTTGTTTCTTTTGATAGCCCGTAAACCGTAATCTGGCTTGCATTCGGAATACTTATCATACTTTTTGTGATATTGGCTTTAATGCGCAAAGTTGAAGTTGAACCGTCAGACAATATCCGTATTGCCTGTTGGCTGTTGCCGTCCCCTTGATAATCTTTCAACGGTCCCACTAACAACTCCAAATTTCGCTTAAAGTTAATCAAGTTTTTTATCCTCAAAAGAAACCGGCACCGTTTCGCCCGGAATATAAACCACAATAAAACAATCATTCCCCAAACTGTCAGGCGTGTTGTTTTCTTTTCCCGTCAGGCTGGCGACATTGATTGCCCACCCGTTTAAAAGCTCGCATTTTCCCTTAATCAAATTATCAACACCGGTGCGCAAGTTTATCCCGGTTACAACCGGCGTGTTTGTTTCCGTGTCGCTTTCTGCCGGTTGGTATATATCCATAAGCCAGCATTGAATGTTCGGAAAATAATTCACTTCAAAAACAAGCGACATCTCGTTTAATATGATTGTTTTTCTTGCGCTCGGCGTGTTGTCAAAAGGTAATAAGTATGGCATATCAACCCCCGAATAAACTGTTTTTGAAGTCGCTTAAAACCGAACTGTTGACTTCCGGGACATAAGTCGCGGTTGCGCGCCCGCGGTCTACCATTCCCGCTAAAGACGTATTTAAACCCCCGGCTGTTGTCCCGTTGCTCTGCAAGGTTACCAAATCAACCGAAACAAAGTTTATTTGCTGCAAGGTTACGGCAATCTGCAAAGCTCCTTTATACGGCGCGCGGTGCAAGGGATTAAAGCTTTTAATTATCATATTGTCATAAATGGCGTGTTCGGTCGTTAAGGTAACGAGCTCCCGATTTTCCACAATCGCCGCCAGCGTTTCAAAAACATCTTGTGCCCGATTCCCAAACAAAGCCCCGTAGCCGCTGTTTGTCATCTCAAAGTTTAACGTTGCCTGTATAGGATGCGTGATGACGTGGTCGGATACTTGCGTTCCGTTTTCAAGCGTGGTTGTTGTTACGTCCGCCTCGTATTGATGAACTTCGCTGATTTTCACATCGGCGGAAACATCGCCCAAAGTTTCGCTTGATATAAGGGCGTTACTTCCGAAAATGTTTAAAATCGCGTTTGCATTTAATAAACTCATCTTTTAATAACCCCCGATAAAGCTGCCATACGTCCCGGAAGAAACAACGTTAGCGTCCGGCATTTCCGTTTGCATTGCCTGAATAACGCTGCGCGCGTCTGCTCCGGTCATAATCGTTATGGTCTGGTTGTTATTTACAATGCCTTTCCCCGCGCCAGCCTGCGGCTGTGCCTGCGGTGGAATTGTCAAATCTATTGACGGAATCGCGCGTGCCTTGTCATACTCGGCAAACATACGGTCTATATCTTCGGCTTTCGGTAATTGTATAATATTTTCGCCGCTTCCCGATTTTTCCCCGCCAAAACCCAAAAGCTGAATAATGCCGTCTTTTAAGCTTGTGTCCTGCTTTTCCGTTTGTGCTTGCGTTAATTGCGGCAGGATTTTTTCGCCCCTGCGCGCGTTTTCACGTGCTCCCTGCCCCTCATAGCCGCCAAAGACTTTTAACGCACCCTCCGTCAAAGTTTCGCCCGCTGTTTTTGCTCCCTCATATACAAAATCAATAACCTTGCCTAAGCCGCTCAAAATCTTGTTTATAACCGGGAACATATCTTCAATTTTATCAATGCACTTGTCTATTAAGCCCGGTATGGCGTTAAACACATCGGCAAAAACCTGCCCGACCGATTTTAAGTCTTCTTTTAATTCAGGGAATTTGTCCATCCAATTTGAAAAAGCGTTTACAATATCCCCGATGACGCTTTCACCGCCCTGTAGCCAAGTAATAAAATCTTCAATGACAAGAGAAACACCGGCAATAGCCGCGCCCACTGCGGCAAACTGTATGATTGCCGGAGCCATTAACGCCAGAAAACCCGCCAGCGCCCCGGTAACCAGTCCGGCAACAATCTTAACCGCATCCATATTTTTTAAGAACGGCTGCATAGGTTGTAGCAAAGCAACAAACCCGTCTTTAATTTTAACGAGAATATCCCAAAAGCGCCCGAAACCCCGGCTCACCCCGTCAATCGTTACACCTAAGCCCTGACGGACAAAATCCGCATTGTTGATTAAAAATTGTTTGAAGTTATCCACAACTTTTTTTAAGTTCGGCGCAAAGCTCAAAGCAATGCTGTTTCCTAACGCTTGAAAAACCGTTTTAAGCGTTTTGATTGATTTTGATAATTCCGCGCCCCGGTTAATTGCGTCTTCCGGTATAATCGCCCCAACAAGCTGCGCCTCTTCAAAAAGCTCGCTTAAACCCTGCCGCCCCTGTTTAAGCAACATCAAAGTGTCGTTTGATATGCCGACACGCTCCGCCCACTGGACAGCACGGGCAGAACTCATTTTATTTAATTTGTCGCCAACATCCTTTAATACTTCATCAGCACCCCTAAGCTGCCCGCTTGCATTATGGACGCTTACGCCTAACATCATAAGTTCCATATTAAGCTCGCCCGGAATCGGGGAACTCATCGTTTTTAACAAGCTTTCAAGGTCGGAGGTTACGGCGGCCGATGACGCGCCGACAGCCTCCGCCGCATATTGCCATTGCTGCAGGCTGTCTGTTGACAAGTTGGTTGATTGCGATAGCTTTTGCAGTTCTATCGCCTTATCGCTTGCACTAAGCAAAAAAGCAGATGTGGCTGCTCCGGCTGCCGTTGCTGCTGCCGCCCACTTCGTAATCTCGCTTTTTAACGTAGATATCCCGTCTTTGATGGACTTTATAGCCTTTTCAGTTCCGGGGCTCGTCTTAAACGATAATAATGTAACTAACTCGTCAACAACTGCCATTTGTCAGTCCTCTTTGTGATAGCTCGCTGCCTCTATGTAGTTAAGCCAGTCTGCCATCCGTTTCGCCTCAAAAAACATTTTAATTGAAACCTTGCCGTTATACAACCCGGCAAAGTCTACAAGCCCACGCCTTACCGGCTCCCCGATAAAGGCATAGACGCGTTGTCCGGGCTCAATGCTGATAGCCCTGCCAGAACTTTCTTGAACCCGAGTAGCGCTATATTTAGCCCACTCGGTAAATATTCCCCCACCAAAGACACCAGCCCGTTTAAGCATACAAGCCATAAGTCCCCAGCGTTTTCCGGTCTGCCGAACCAGTCGTTAGCCGCCGCCTGATTTTCCAGGCAAATCTGCTCCGGCGTGATAACCCGGCTTAGAACTTTCTTCATCAACCGTTCTGTTTCTTCCGGTTTGATTTTTGCAAAAAGCTCGGCTATCTCGTCATTGCCCGTTTTTTTGCCTTGTGGCGCGTTTTTCCCTTTTTTAGGCTCTTCCCCTTTATTATTAAACAAAGCTATTGCAGAACCGATAAAACCGCCCATTGTAGCCATAAATTCAATATGAAAACTCAATGCCTCAAACACACTGAAGTTTTTTATGTTGTAGGTCTTTCCATTTACGGAAAAGCTTGTAAATTCCCCCAAGTTATCCATTTTACAACCTTTCGTTATGTTAATTTAAGTAAAGCCCCGTTTTTGTCCGGGGCTTTTTCTCTTCCTGTTTTATTCGCCCGGTGCAACAACCATTCCGGTGCCGACAAAATCAAAGGCTACGCCGCCCATCTGTTTGTCGCCAGTGGATAAGTCTGCCGGAACCGACACAAGCGCATTTGCAATCGTATACAGACGCTTAACGCCCGAATACAGAATAAACACGCCCGGCGTTGAACTTACCTGCTGCAGCGATACCTGCGTATTTAGGAAGTCCACGCTGTCGGAAGTCTCGCGAAACGTTACCGTGATTCGCCCGCCCTGCAAAGTGGCAATGTTCGCCGCTCCGCCGTCAGTGCCTTCGGTCAGCTCAACTTCACCGCCTATTGTGTGAATTGTTACAGAGGCACCGGACATTAAGCCTTGCAGATGTGTTCCGTTAAAAGAACAACTAAGCTGCCCCTGATTGTAAATTTTTCTTACTGCCATTGTCTTAACTCCTCTTAATCAACAACTTCAATAGAGATTGCAATACTCCGCATACTTCCGCTGTCATTCAACACAATAGCAAACGGCGTTCCAATTCCCGCTCTGCGTTGTGCCGGTGTTGAACTTGAAATCGGCTGCGGCGTGATTGTATAGGCTTTTGCCAAAGATACGCCGTTTTCAGCCGTGCTGTCCGCATACTCGCGGTCGGCAAAGCTCCCATTTGTTACATAGGCATCGCACGTCTGCGTGGTTGCGGAAGTCAATAAGGTCTGCCCTGCAACCGTATACGGAATTTTTTTGTTGCGTAAAAATACATTTGCAACATTGATTTTCAATTCGGCAATGAAGTTGCAGACGTTCACCCACAAATCAGAACGCCACAAGCTTGACGACTGGTCGCCGTTTCTTACGCACAAAGCGTCCCTTGTTCCCCAATAAGTGATAGTGTTACACCGCTTATTGTCCAAAGTTGACAAGTTCGTATTCAGGTCGGGCAGATTAACCGCCGGGATAGAACCTAAGTTTTTAAACTTCATATCAAAAACGCTATTTGCGGTTGCATAGTTTACCGATTGCAACGTTGCCAAGTATGCAACATCCGGGTAAACCTGCGCATTGTCGTGATAGAACGTCGCCACACCCTGATAATTCATAGAATTACAGATATAGGCGATGTTTGAAGTATCCGAAGCATTTAAAACATTCGGATTATTCGTTACAATACAGGTTACGCCCTCAACGCCCAAGCCATTAACCCAAGAGGCAAAATCCTGTGCGTCCTGCGTGTCTCTGTATTCAGCATCCAAGCTCCAAGCATAGGCATTTGAGCCGATATTTTGGATATAAGCGCGGTTTGCTGCCAGCTCTTCGGTGATTGAACCCGCAACATAACCGGACGCTTGCAAGCTTGCCCCGCTTTCCTGCGTCAATCCCAACATTTCGGATATATCAACAACCGGCGTCGTTGTGCCATTTACAACATTAGCGCCAGCCCCGGAAGTCAAGCCAAGCAAAGCGGAAACATCAGTTCCGGCAGAACCGGCACTTGCAAAAGCCAACGTTGCCGCACTTCCTGTTTCGGTTGTCGTCAAAATCAAGCTTTCTTCGTTTGCCGTAACCGTTACGCCGTCAATCTTTCCGGTCAAAACTGTTACAATGCCGCTAATATCGTCAGCAGATTGAAAATCAAGCCCGGTAATATCTTTTTCATCGCCGTTAACAGAGATTTTAAAAGCTCCGTCTGATATGCTTGTCAGGCTTGCCGGTGTTACCGTGCCGCCGGTCAAAACTGCCGGTGTTTCAATTTCCGTTGCAGTCGGAGCTGCGGCGTAGCCGATAGAAGAGTTTGCGCCGTTCGTCTTGCTCTTCAAAATCAAATTGCCGTTATACTCTTCAACAATAAAGTTCGCACTTGCAGACGGCGTTAATGCTGCAATCAAAGTTTGTAAATTTGTTACGCTGGAAAAGTTGGTCGGCGATAATTCCTGCCGCACGCCGTCAATCGCTACGCTAAAAGCACCGTTAGAAACAGAAGCTAATGCCGCGTAATCAACAGACGCGCTCATTAAATACGCCGGCTGATCTTCCGTGAAAATGCGCCCTACGGCAATCTGCGCCGGGTGGGAAGTCAAGCCGAAAAAGGCATTGCCCGCCCAGTATACAGAGCTGCCGCTTGTTGTAATTTTATTAAAGGAATCGCTGTCGCTGAAAAACCGGACGCGCTCCCCGTGCAAAAAATCAACGTTCGGCGTATTAAAGCATTGCAACGTCATATCCGTAGGGGTCAATGACTGCGCTCTGCTTAAACTAATTTGAACGTCAAGTTCAATCGGTGTTATTGACATTTTGTTGTCCTCCTATTTTTACCGTAAAAATATCTTCTTTATTATCACGAACACTAACGTTTAAGTCAACCATGTCAAAACCCTCTATGACTTTAACCGTGCTCAAGTTTGCATAAAAATAAACATTAACGACTGCCTGCGGCAAAACCTTGCCCAAAACAACCGTTGATATATCCTGAATGTTATCGTGTCCGCCATATCCAAGATACTGCCACAAAGGCGCGTTTTTTATCCTTTCCAGCGGGTCTTCGTCATCGGTCGCACCATACCCTCTTTCGGGGCTTTTTAGCTCGCTGATGACTTTCTCAAGCGCCGCAAGCGCCCCTTGTCCGAACGCCTTAAACTCAACTTTCAAATATGTTTCGTTTTTCTGGTCAATGTAAAAATCGCCCTCTTCATCAAATCCGGTATACTGTATATCGTTTTGCTCCGGGCTTAATTCTTTCACCCAAACAGAACAATATTGATTCGCCGGAGTTGGTCCGTCATACGGCGCTATAACGCACGGCAAGCCGGTGGCAACCTCCGCCAAGCTACGGAAAAGCTGCCGCGCCCGTTCTAACTGTTCGTCTATGTTAAGCCCCTGCATTGACATCGTTATTTATATCCTTATACCGAATCGCATAGTAGCTCTTAAAATTTGCGTTTTTGTGTGTCGCCGGGTTTTTCATAACAATAAATTCCTTGTCGTCAATTTCAAGAAAAGTCTGCAACGGTTGAATATCCGCGTTTTGCTGGTCGGAGATGTAAAACGTATCCTGCATATCCTGAAACATCACGCAATACGCCTCGTCAACCAAATTTCCCTCGGCTATCAATTCAAGCTTTTTTTCTTCAATATTAAGCAAAATACAGTTAGCAACTGCCCGGCGATTCTCTATCGTCTTAATCCAGCGCCCGCCTTTTAATTCGCCGCGCTTTTCATAGGCGCTTACGCTATGATTGCGCCCGAACGCCTGTAAAGTATAGCTAAAATCCATAGGCAAAACAGACAACGCTTTAACTCCTACATTGGTTTAATTTTTCTAATTTCGCCGTTCCAATGTTTATCACTTTTAAGTTTTTCAATCGCTTTTCTTTTTGCTTCTTGTTCATTATCGGCATCAACGGATTCAAGAATTGTTGAATAGGGCTTTCCATCTCCCCCTGCCTCAATATACCATTTTCTATTTCCGACTCTCAAACTTCTTGTAAAATCTCTCATCTTTTAACTCCTTTCTCTTACCGTATAAGTTACAGCCCCAAGCATTTTACCGGTATCAACCAGCGGATTGTCCGAACCTTTGCCCTTGGCGTAAAAAAGCTTTCCGCTTTTCTTGTTGTGCATCCACCCGCCGGAAACAGTAAATGGCGCGTTTGGCGGGTCTTTCAAGTCAACGATTGACTTTCTTATCTCGCCTTGCGCCATATTCCCGCCCTGATTAAAAACAACTTCTGCGTCAAGTTTTCCGGCGTTTATGGCGGGCATTGCCGCTTTTGCCATTTTGCCCCACTGCGCCTTTATATTATTGATTGCTGGTGTCATAAAATCACGCGCCGGGCTGTTATAAGTCCCGTATTGATTCCATATTGCCACATCAATAACACTTGCGCCGTTGTCATATTTCAAATTGACTGTATTCGGAAAACCGCAAGCCGCCTCAAGGTCTTGCATTTTTTTTGCTTTCTTCAAAAGCTTTTCGGCAAAACCTTTATTCTTCTGTTGAAAAGTCGCGGTCGCCTGCATTTTTCCAAATCCTCAAAATGTGTCAGGGCTTAAAACAACGTAGCCATAAAGCGCGCACATCTGCAACAGCTCAAGGAATCGCAAGCCGTAAACCGTTCTGCCCAAATCGGCAAAAAGCGGATTGTCGCTTGTTATCAAAGAGTTGTTGACAAACGATTGCGATAAGCTCGCATTGCTTGCGCTAATTGAGCTCGCCACTCCGGTATTTAACATACTGGAGTTTTTACCGGCATTTGCCAAACCGGACGAGATATTGAACTCAATCGCCAAACAATGCGCGGTAAACAAGAAAACGGCGTCCGTTCTAAACTCGCCAAAAGTCGTATTGCTTACAAACCTATCGGCAAAGCTGCCCCGATAATTTACGGCGGATTGCTCCACAACGGCAAATTCGGGATAAGCTTTTATAAAATCTACATAAACGAACGCCATTTTGTTTTACCCTAAGTTAATATCAATACTTCCAGCCGGTTTAAAAGCCTTGCCGCCTGCGTCTTTTTTGACTTCCGCGGCAATGGTCATAAATCCGTCTGTCCGGCTTACGTTTTCCGTCAGATATTCCGGGGCTTTCTGCACCGATATATCTTTACTTAACGGCTCGTCCTTATCCACTTGTTTGGTTGCCCGTAAAAGCCCCTTGTCAAGCAGATTGCGGATATATTGAAGTTTTAACAGTTCTTCAAAAATATCTGCGTCAACCTTTTTGCACTCCCGTGAGATTATCTCAATTTCGTGCTTGCCGATTCGCAACAAAAGCGGGTTTACGGACATATTCCAAACCGTGTAATATGACTTACTAGCCGGTATATATTCCTTTTCTACCGGTTGCGCCTCTTTTTTAACGCCTTGCGCTGCTGCCAGTTTTTCCTGATTGACTGCCGCCAAAACATCAGAGTCTTTTACCTCTTCCGCTTTGTCTTCTGCTGCCGCCTTAACCTCTTTTTTAGGCTCGGCGGCTTTTTTTGCCGCCTTGCCTAATTTATTTCCTTTTTGAAAAGCCATTTTTATTTACCCCCCATTTTCAAAAGTTATGATTAAATGCCGTCAACATACATAGTCGCTGCAGGTTGGCGCATAGCATACGAGCCGTGTTTCTGTTCAGAATAGAACTCGGCACCAAGCGGAACCGGAACCGGCGCTTGCACCTGATAGGGCAGCGGGAACGGCATAGCCTGATTTTTCGCGCTACGGTCTTGAACAACCATACGGTTAGCACCGTCAACACCTGCTCCCTGCAGATAACGAATCGGCACGATTTCCAGTTCCTGCCCGCGCAACTGTGTATACAGATTATTGCGTTTCAGGTAATCCAGCGCAGAGCTAAATGCGGCTGTTGCCCCGCCAGTCCCCAACGTGAACGGCGTGTCGTTCAGCATAGAGAACTGTTCAGGCGGCAAAAAGACAACATTCGGCAGCATAACCGTTCTGGTGCGGAGATATACCGCGCGGATAGGCGACTGCACGTCTTTAATCATTTCCTGCGCCGTCTTGTCCTTCCATTTCGTGGATGCCGGATCCGATTCGGACGGCATAGCGTTAGAGATGACAACGCCCGGATAATTGATGAACCCTTGGAAACCAACAGAAGAATCGCCGAACATCGTTGACGTTTCAATCAGGTTGTCGCAAGCAACACGCATAATTTCGCCAAGTTCTTGCGCCAGATTGCCATTAAAGCCAAACTGCCATTGTCTGGCGTCTTCGTTGTTGATTTTTGCCCCAACGGCAGAGGCTGCCAGCGGCACGGTTACCGCGCCGATAGACTGCGAAACCATCGGGATATTGTTATTTTCAGCCTGTCCGATAAACGCTGCAGAGCCTTGACGGTCGCGGGTAATAAACCCGTAGTTCTGTGCGCCTGCGTTGATATTGGAGATAATCTGGTCGTCTTTAAGGACTTTATACCAGTCCTGCTCCGGGTATTCAACGTCAAAAAATGCGGAATCAACGGCTGTATAGATTGAAAAAGCAACTTCCTGTGCGGTTACTGCCTTTTGTCCACCATAAGTGATACTCATTTTCTATACTCCTTATTCTAGTCGGTTACAAATTCAACCAAAGCCAAGTCGCCAGCAGCGCCGGAACTTCTAAACTTAACATTCGTCAGCTGCACGGTGTCGGTTACAGACGAAGTTGACGAATTAACGCCGCCGGACAAGGTCGCACCGGATACATTTGCAAAATCGCCGGTCTGCACCAAAGCCAAGCTATTGCCGGCAGTTCCAGCCGTGCGGGCTGTCAAAGTCATTACGCCAGCCTCAACTTCTGCGGAAACGTCCAAAGACGGGGAAGTCGTCCCCGCGTAAGCCTCGCCGGAATCGCCGTTGATAACATACGCCAAGTTCTGGGCTGTTTCATGTACAGTCCCTTTAATGGCAACATCATTTGCAGCTGCCGGTGAAGTCTTAAATGTATAGGTCGTATTACCGATTTTAAGCGTGTCGCCGTCAGACGGGTTTTCGGTAAAGGTTACAGTTCCGGTTGCAGCTACCGCCGGGGTTGTTCCCTGCCCGGAGATTGCCGCGCCGCACAAACGTCCTACTTTAACATTGCTATTCGGCACGCGTTCGGCAATACGCCAATAAGCGGAAGCTCCAGCCGTAAAAGCGTCAGCCATACGAACATAAATACGCCCGCCGACTCTTTCTTTACGCAGGACGGTTGCCATTGATTTTTCGCGCATATAGTTTTCGCCGTCAGCGCCGGTATTGCCAGCCATTGTGCGGATAACCATACCGCCAAAATCAGCAGCGGTTGAAGAACTATCCGGCAGAATAATCTGCTGGTCGTTAATTCCCGGGCGTTTTGCCGCACCGGACAAAGCGACGATTTTTACGCCATAGCCAACGCCAACACCGCCCTCTTCGCCAACAGAGATGGCATCGCAGAGGTCAATATCGCTTGCATAAGCTAACCGCCCGTCTGCAGAGGTTTCCTGCTGGTCGTAAAAGTTGGTTTGAATAGCGCCAAACGGCACGCCGCCGTAAATGCCTCTATTGTTACTCATCTTTTTTTACTCCTCTATTTTTTGTTACGAAACATCAGCATACGGGACTTCGCGTCCAGTCCGCTGTTACCGGTTTTTGCAGAAACAACCCCGGCACCGGCTACAAGTTTCTTTTTGTTGCCGATTTTAGCTTTTGCCTCGGCGGCAATCGCCATAAACGCGCCAATTTTCTGGTCATCGCTCCAGTCTTTAATATCAACGCCTTTTTTGTTCATAACGTGGCTTGCCAAGTGGACAAGTCTTTCAGCCCTATTCATTGCCTTGCAAGCATTACGGACTTCTTCTTTTTCCTCGTCTTCCACTTCGGTTTCAATAACCGCGTCTTCTGCCTCGCGCTGTTCCAGAATATCCTCGGCAAGTGCCTCTTGCGCCTCTGGACTCAAAGCCTCGTCAAGTTTCTGCTTGTATTCCTCAACTTTGCGCTTTGCATCTTCAAGCTCGGCGTTCAGGGTTTCAATCTGTTCTTTCTTTTCCTTGATTTCCTCAAGTGCATTGTCAATTTCAGCACCTTTAGCCCCGGACAAGTCTTTAGCCATATCCTCGGCTTTTTTTGCGTCATCTTCGTTGGAAAACTCAACTTCTTTGTCGGTATTTCCAACTTTATAACGGATTTTTACAGTCATTTTTTCTACTCCTGTTTTTTTGTTAAAAACTCTAACATCAGCACCACAACGCCCCTCGCCTTTATGGCAAAGCAGCATATGATTGAATACGATGTTTTGTTGCTTATACCCGTAGGGCATACCGGCAAAGCTGCCGTCTTCTTTCACAAAATCGGCTTCATACCCGGCGGACACTTCCACCAGCTCGCCGCTTTTTATCTTGTTAATGGTGTCGGCGTCATAAATTTTAAATTCGCAGACAACACCGCCTTTACTGTCAACGGACAAATTCCCTGCAACCGTGCCTTTGGTCAACCCGTCTTTAAGCGTATTGTCTGCCGTGCGCCACTCGTGTTCATCCACGATAACCGGGTCGCCCTCGCCTGTTTTTAATGCAGCGGGGGTAAATTCTGCCGCGGGAATATATACGTCTATAACCGGCTGTTCTTCTTTTAAGCCCTCAATTTCACTTGTCCGATACGGGAAAATACCCTCTTTTAATACCCTGGCACGCACCAGCATAAACCCGTCATCGTCAATCCGCCAATTATTGCCGATTTTTACACGTTCCGATTTAACAAACATTAACAAAACTCCTTTTTTTGTTTGTGCCTTTATGATAAACGCAAAAATAAACCTTAGTCAACACCGCGCAAATAAACCTTTTTTGCACATAATTAATTTTTTTTGAAAAATTATAAAAAAGTTCTTTACATTATCAAAAAAGCTGTTATATATGACTATATCAACACGACAACGATTTTAAAAGGAGTGATACAGATGAAAAAAATTTACAAAATCAACAAAGCTTTTATTAACGGATTTGTTTGCGGGTTTACCGGCATAATGTTTGGTTGGCTTATCCTTTTCGGCATTGACGCGGAATTGTGCCGTCAAGAGCGTGAAAACCTGCAAGAACAGCACTGCTTATTTTCAATCAACTGCCGCAACATTTAATTAAGGAGCTAAAATGTTAAAAGATATTGAGATTAAATCCGATGATGACTATTTCGCCTATCCGGCAATATCGGCAAGCCAAATAAAAACATACGACAAAAGCCCGTATGAATTTTGGCGGACAAGCCCGTTTAATCCGGAAAAGCAACCGGACGCAGAAACAGACGCGCTTGTTTTCGGCGGCTTAACGCATTGTCTTTTGCTTGAACCAAAAGAGGCACAAAACCGCTATGTTATCGCCGATTTCGGACAATCCCGGCGCAACAAAAAATATGAGGCAATAAATGCCGAAAACCCAGGTAAAATTGTTATCAATCAGGACGAGTGGAATCACGCAACGGCTATGCTCGCGAATCTCCGTTCCCACCCAGAAGTCAAAAAGATTGTAACAGGGGCAACTGCCGAACTTCCTATTATTTGGCATAATCAGGAAAATGATGTTGATTGCAAAGCCAAAATTGACGCTATAAAGCGCACAAATCAGGGAATCGTTTTAATTGATTATAAAACAAGCTCCGATATTGATAGCGTTATTAAATGGCCGGAAAAACTGCAATACCCGCTCCAAGCCGTGCATTATTGCGAGGCTGTCCGGGAAAAATATGGCGAATATTCGATAGAGTTTGTTTTTATTATTCAATCAAATAAACCGGGCTATGAAGATGTTATCGCCGTTTGCAATATTGAACAAGAAACATTTGAGGCGGCGCAGGATATATGGGCAAGCCATTTATATAATATATCCCACAAAATCAAGGCTTTTGAAGAAACAAAAGACAAACATATTTTCGCGGCATATCCGGAACGGGTATATATGCGGTATTCTAACTGGTATTTGAATAGGAGGAACGATTTAAATGCCTAAAAAAAACATTGTTAAATCGCAAGACGACTTAAATACTTGCAATGACGGAAAAAGAAGTTCTGATGTTTTGTTGTCAACAATCAATTTATGTGAGATGTTGCAGCATAACAACCGGGAATTGCAACACCTTATTATAAAGTGCGCTCAATCCGTAAACAACGCTATGCACTGGCTTTATGTTACCGATGACTTTTCTTCTATAACCGGGAAAACGAACCAGCAAAAAGCCTTTGAGGAATTAACCTCTATTTATAAGGAGATAAAAGATTGGAAAAATTTATCGTTATAAAAGGCATCGACCACTTGCGCTTTGTGGGAATATGCAAAGCAGACAATAAAGCTACTTCTTTTAGCCCTTTCAATGTTGACGGATACCGCCCGCCCAAAACAGTTATAGAAACGGGCGCGTGTATAATGGCAGCAAAACAATATTATTCTGAATGTATACCGGAAGTCAGAACCGGCGTGTTTAGCGTTGAAAGCATATTTGAGATGGACATAGAATACGCCGCCGAACAACTGGCGGAAAACATATTGAACGAAAACAACTATTTAAAGGAGTAAATAAAAATGGCTATAATAAACGGAACGGGATATTGCCCGTATTGCGAAAAACAAGTTTTAATCCAAAAGAAAGGCACTTCGCATATTCTTCACTTGTTTTTATCTCTTATCACTTGCGGGGTGTGGCTTTTTGTTTGGCTTGTCTGCGGAGTTGATAACGCATTTTTCGGAAAGTGGCGTTGCTCCCACTGCGGGATGATTGTTAAGAAAGGAAGCACCGCTGCCGACTATGAAAAAATCGCCAGGAGCAAGAAAAATGCCACACAAAGGGGGTAAATGGAAAAGCCCGATGTATAAGCGGTCAGACGGGCAAAGCCTCGTTGACTGGTGCAATGAAAACGGTTTTAATTATCACACCTTGCGCCAGCGGATAATTGACGAAGATATATCCGTAGACGAAGCTTGCGCCTCTGCCAACCGCAAGAGGATGCGCCGGGAGTGGGAAACGGACGGTTTATCGCTAAGGCAATACTGCATAGAAAAAAATCTTGTTTATAATACGATATATTATCGGGTTAAAATTTTGGGCTTGCCTTTATCCGAGGCAGAACAAATTGAAAAGTATAGATTAAAACCAAAAAAGCGGGGGAAAAGATGATTTCAAAATATTATGAGGTTTTTTATTGGATAAAAGGTGAAGAAGAACTCAAAACAAAGATTGTTAAAGCCAACTCTAAGTTTGAGGCGAAAACCATATTTAAGCGGTGCTTTACTCAAAAGCGCCAACCGGATATAATCATTATGAAAGTTTTGTTGAAAAAAGAGGGAGAAACAAAATGAAAATTTACGATTTGATAAAAAAATATGAAGGCTTTAAATCCGAACCGTATCTGTGTCCGGCAGGTTGTCCGACTGTCGGCTACGGCACCACCTACTACGAATCGGGCGCACGGGTAAAATTAACCGACAAACCGATAACAGAAGACAGGGCTTGCCAGCTTTTAGAGTGGTATTGCAAAACGCAAATAAAGCTCCCCAAAGGCGACTTTACAGACGACCAAAAAGCATCCCTTTGCAGCCTTATCTATAACATAGGAAACCCGGCATTTGACAAGTCAAAATGTAAAGCGGCTATTGAGGCAAAAGACTGGCAAACTGCATATAACAACTGGGACTGGGTTACAGCCGGGGGAAAAGTCCTAAAAGGGCTTGTCCGCCGTAGAAACGAAGAAAAAGCCCTTTTCTTTAAGGATTTATTATAAATATTCAGCAAAGACTGTTACGCCGGAAGAGTGGATAAATATCTGCCCGTTATCAATAGCTGCTTGATTTTTATATAAAGCCTGATAGATGTTTGAGGTTGTAGCCGTGCCAACGGTTACAATCTTTTTTATATGCACGACACCGGCCGTTGCACAAACCAGTCCGCACCCGTCAGAGGATAAACTAAAATCTGCAGTTTGAGCTCCTTTTTTTCTGCAAAATTGAATTTGTGGTTTTATCATACTTTCGTTTTTCTTTTTTGACAACAGCACGTGCGTTTTCGTAATATTTTAATTGTCCAAGCATCGCCAGCGTATCGGCAAGCTTGTTGTTTCCGGCGTGCTGGTTGCGCCTGTTCGTGTGGGCTTTAACCTTTTCAACCCGAATGCCCTTATTTCTCTTTACCTGATACGCCCAGTATTTACATTCAAGGTGGTTAAGGTATTGCTCCCGCGTCCGGGGCTTGTCCTTTATCTCGCCCTTAATGTAGGATAATGCTGTTTGCGAATCGGTATAAACAAGCGCCTGCCCGTGCGTTAAAATACTTGCCAAGTGTATCGCGAATATCTCCGCGGCGTTAATCGTCCGGCACTTCGTAAAAAGGGCGTATTCTTTTCTCTTGCTCCCGTTGATGATGACAATACCTATACCGGCAACCCCTTTTGCGTCTATCGTTGCGTCCGTGTAGGCTATAATCATCATTTTGCCCCTTTTTCATCAACATTTTGCGATTTTTCACAAAATCCGTATTAAATGCGCAAGTTTTTTGCTTATCTCAATATTTAGCCTTATACTCTGCAAGGCATTTTGCCATATCTAACGGCGTTTTTATTCGCTCTATGCAGGTTATAGGCTCGCGCGGCACTTCCTTATACACATATTCTGTTTGTGTGCAGGAAGCCAAAAAAAGCGCGGTTGCAATGATAAAAATCTCTTTCATCGCCCGCGCCCCTTTAAATGCGACAACCACAAATCAACATACATTTTATGGTGGTCTTCCACCGCTTTTATAATTTCCTGCCGTTTTTGCTCTTCCTTGTCTATATTTGACACCGGCTCCCAATGCACCGGATCCGGCTCTGTTTCTTCCTGCCGCCGGTTGAAGTCCTGCATTTTTTTAAGGCGTTCTATTTCATCGGTCATTTTTCCCTTGCTCCTTTAGCTTAATAATAACAGGGTCAGCAGCAATGTTGCTATTCCAATCAAAACCCGCCTTATTTTTTCCTCGCGCTGCCGCCTCCTCAAGCTCGCGCACTCGCTTATCGGTGTCCAGCGCCTTTTCATTTCGTTTCTCAATTTCTGCCTCCAAATAATTTATATTGCCGTTAAGCGCGTTTTTTTGCGTTTCCAGCACGGTTATTTTGTTACCTCTCTCAATATACAAGGTTGATAAAATATAAACAACCAGCAAAAGAAAAGCCGCTAAATATGATAAAAGTTTTGTCATAGCGCCCCCAAAAGATAACATCCGGCATAAAAAACACCCCCGCAAATAACCTCTGCCAAGTTTGTAGCGGTGCTTAAGCCTTTTAATTTAAAACACCAAACGTCGGACTCGCTCCATTGCCAACAGAAAGCATACACCGGCGCAACGCTTAACCCGATTAAAGTATATTTCCAGTCAAATAAAATCATCGGCAACATCGGGCAAGTGTAGCGCAAAAGCATATAAGTAAAGTCATATCCCCACCCGTAAAAGCTAAAAAAGCGCTTTTCTGCCAGCCAGTCGCAAGGTATATGATACCAGCGCTCATTATAACGTTTTATAGTTTTTTCGTCCGGGTAGCCGCCACGCGACAAGTCATATACTGCGCCGTGGCCGCGGCTCCAAAACTGGAACTGCAGCCATAAGGCAACCACGCCGGAAACAAGCCAATCGCGCCAACTCTGCCAATCATCAACAAATATGCCTAGCATAACGCCAATCATTACGCCGGTCTGCAACGCCCGATTTCCCAGCACTTTATATTTATCGTCCGGGAAAAGCCCGCCATACCAGCGCCGGAGAAAACCGCCAAGAAGAAAATAAATCAAAGCCATTTGCGCCACTCCGGTATTTTGGCAAATCGCCCGTTTTTATCGCGCGTTCTTTTGGATAGGAACTTGCCAGTCCACAATCCAAAAATAAAAGCAATCAAATAAGATAACATCACCAATCCCCCTTTTTTTTGATTTATCCACAATTTATTTTTCAGATTCCGACAATAATTAACATAAAAGCCCTTGCGACTTCTTCCGCTTTATCCGGGGCGACAAGGGCAACTATTGCCAAAACTAAAACGGCAAATAAAATTATTCTGTATTTATACTTCGCCATCTTTTTCATTTCATCCCCTTTTCAATCAATTTTTGCTTAATAAATTGCAAGTCGGTTGATATTCTATTTAATGTCGTGTCCAGTTTTACAGATGTCATATTGAAGTTTTTTTCGTTTAATGTTACCCGCTCCTGCAGCTTTGTATGACTTGCCCTTAATTCGGCTATATCGTGGCTGTGCTGGTTTTGTATCGCTAAAATGGCTTGGCTGTGCTGTGCCTGCGTGTTTACAAAAATAAAACAACCATAAAGAAAAGCGGCAACCGCAACAATAAGGCGGTAATTTTTAGCTATTTTCTCGCCAAGGGCGATTAACTGTTCGTCAACACTCTTTTTCATTTTTCCTTTCTCCACCGCCCCATTCTTTTAATAATACTGGACTTTTAATTTGTCCAAGTCAATAAACGGCTCGGCAAAGCACCGGCAATTATGATTGACAATGCCGTTGGCTATATAGTATCCTGCCGGTGTTTCGGCGTTATATACAAAGCCGTCAAAATATTGTTTTTCAATTTTAACCACTGGAGTGTATTCAAAATGAAAAAACGTGCGCATAACATTATCAATATCGCCCCTGAAAAGATAATCCCTTGCTATATCAACGGCGAGAGTGCCTAGTCCATTTCCAAGAGACTCGGCGTTTCGCGCGGTGTCATCAAAAGAATCCTTGCGGAAAACGGACAATTTATCCGCAATCAATCTGCCGCAATGTATAAAAGGATGGAACAAACCTCTGCCGAAGAAAGAAAACGTCTTGTTCAAGCCGCCCACGATGCCATAAGAGGGACGAAAAGAACGGACGCAACACAAAGAAAAGCTGCTATTTCTCGTGAAAAATGCCCGTCTGAATATCATATTGGAAGAGGAGAAAAAGAACTTGCAAGCGCTCTTGAGGCTAAAGGTTTTACGGTATTTCGGCAAAAGGCTATTGACGTCTTTAATATAGACATTCTCTTCAATACCATCGCCGTGGAAGTCAAATTTACTACTGGAACAGCAAATTTCCGACTTGTTAAAAGAATCCCACAACTCTCCAAACTCGGATACAAGCTTGCCGTTGTTGTCTTTTGTGATACTGCCGCTATTGATTGTTGCCTTGACGAGGTTATCGCCTTGCTTGAGTGCATTAACCGCAAGCCAGCCTCTGCTAGTAAGTATTGGATGATTCGGTGTGGCTTTCAACAAAGCCCCGGACTTCGTGGTAATAATGTAAATAAAACCCTTATAGTGCCGTCTAAAGAGCTTTTTTGCACCGTGAGGGAACATAACGTTAGTTTCACCGAGTAAACAATTTATAGCGTTTCCCGGATGCCCGTCCTCCGGCGGCTCGTCCCACCGGTATAAGCGCCCCTCTCTTTCCCAATGGTTGCCGTGAACTCTGTTGCCTTTCGGATAAAACCCGGCAGGGTTGCCAACAACCCGCTGGTCGCGTGCCGTCCGCCAAATATACTCTTCAATCCCGTAGCTGGTCTGCCTAATTTGCGTTAAATTCCCGTTCATCTTGTTTGTCTGGTCGCGGGCAATAGTTTTTGCCCTCTCGTATTTTATTTTAAACTCTTCGGCAAGCTGCTGTGTGAGTGTCCGCCCCTCCGGCATAGGCTCGCCCCGGTAGTATTGATAAACTCGCTCGGCAACTTTGCCGATATTGTCATACGGTATCGTCTTAATCAAATACGCCGCCTCAAAACGCATATTTTCAAGCCCCTGCTGTATTAACGGGTCTTCAAATATAGCCGATATATCCACGCCAAGCGCTTTTCGCAAGACTTCCATTGATTTCTTTTTCTGCCGCTCGTTTATCGCATTAAGCCAGTTTTCGCTTATCCTGTCAGCTATCGGTTCAATCTTTTTTGCCCACTTGTTCTGCATTTCCGATAAAATCCGGCTTGCCTGCGCCGGGGCGTAGTCTTCAACGTGGTTTTTAAAATACTCCATTTCAGCGTCAAATTCCTGCAGGGCGCGGTTAATTGCCCGGCGGGCTTCCCACTCTATCGCTTTCGGTGGTTTTATCCCCTTGCCTACAATCTTCCCGCGAGTCTTGCTCGGAGCTTTATTTAAGACTATCGTTGACATCGGCTATTTATTCCCCACTTCGGCAATTTTGCCAAACAACTCGTTATTTTGTTCAGGCGTCCGGGGCTGTTCATCCCCAGCGCCTGCCATATAGCCAAGCTGCGACATATCCGGCATATCCTCGGGCTTAATATCATTGATGAAGATTTTACGGGCTTTTAACTCTTCAAGTGCAGCCTCGCGGCTTAAATAGCCGGATTGCTCCAGCAAGCTGATTGTCTGCGCCCGGGTGTTGTCAACCGTTGCTTGCTCTGTTTCGCTTAAATTCCATAGCGGCTTATATTCTATATCAAACTCGGGCTTGATTGATTGCCATTTTTCGCGCCCAAAACAGGAAACGCCCAAAATATTATACATTTTTATTTCGTTTGCTTTTAATACGGTATTCTGCCAACTCGCAACGTTGTTATAGTAGTTTTCAAGGTCGCTTTCTCCGGTAGCATTCAATCCGCCCGGGGCTTGCCCTAAGAATCGGGTTGCCGGTATATCCGAACCGGCAGCAAGCACCTGCGCAAACGTCTGCAATAATTCCGGCACACTGCCAAAAGTAGCGCTATGCTGTGCAACATCAACATCTTTGCCGGACAGTATCCCCGCCCGGTATATGCTTATCTGCTCTGTCATTTTTTCAAGCATACGCATACCGCGCTCGCCCATATTTGAAGCCTGCAAATCCATAAGCTTGTCACATTTAACCAAAAGGACGCTTGCCATATTAACAAGATGATACGCCCCCTCTTGCGTCCCGGCAAACCGGACAAGCGCGTCATAAACCGGAATCAATACGCTTTCGCCAAACCCGGCAGGGTTAAATCTAAAATTCTGTAAAATGTTCATTGAGGCGCTATTAAACAACGGTCTTCCGTCAAACACCAGCAAGCGGCTAACATCAACTTTTTGCCCGTTAATCATATAATATCGCGGCGTATCATACATCGGACTAAAAGGGTCTGTTTCATATTGAACTTGGCTTATTTTTTCCACGCTAACAACATTCATAAACGCAAGGTCGCCCTTGTCCAGCTTGTCAAAATCAATCGGCTTTTCCGGGTTGTCTTCTTCGTCTTTAATACCGAGCATAACGATTGAGCCGCCAAGCAAGCGTGATTGAATGGCCGCTTTATAAAGCTTATCTCTGCCGCCCATCGCCTCTTGGTATTTTATAAGCTGCTCTTTGTCTTCCTCCGACAAGCCTTTTATTTCCGGCTCTACACGAAATGCGTCTTGCACCGGAATATCCACAATTTTTTTTGCTGCCCAGTCGGTATAATACCAGCGCACTAAATCTTGCCAGCGCCGATAATAATCGTTGTTATAATAGGGGTTTTTCGTGAATATAGCGCCCTGCTGTATACTTCCCCGGTCTTGCCAAGTGCTTGCGCCCGCCCCGTGCAATAAAGCATTGCCGGTTTTAAGTCTTGTTTTTCCCTTGTTGCGCCGTGTCATATTTCAAAAACTCCCTTTATTGTTGCTCTGTATCTCTCATTCCGCCATAATAACGCCAAATTGAGAAAGACATATTGGCGGCATCGCACGCGTCATCGTGATAATGAGACATATCCTCTTTAAACGCCGCGGCCTCTTCTACTAAATACTCACTCATTTTATTATTTTCTGGCAAAAAGACAAGCCCGGAAAATACTGCCCACGAAAATTCTTTTGTCCTGCCGACTTTATCATCGGGAAAGTCAAAATCTTTCGGTTTCCAAGCAACGGTGTTAATGCCCAAATCTTCAAGCGTCTGCACAAGGCTAATCCCGCTTGCCTTATCCTCAATAAAAAAATACTTTGCCCGGATAATCATTTCGGAGCGTGTCCACTTATCCCAAAACATTTTAGCATTTTCCAAAAGCTCGGGAAACTCCCACTTATCCACAATCATATCACGCATTAAAAGCCTGCCCGTTTTAAGCTCCCAACATTGCAAACAGGAAAAGTCTGCCGTCTTTGATTTTTTATATGCCGTATCGGCTGTTATAATCAAAACGCCTTCAACCGGTGTTTCTTCCGGCTTATAATACTGCCACCAGTCGCGCTTTATAAGGTTGCCCTCTTCAAGTGTCGGCTCTTGCTGGTATTGTGCAGAAAAAGCCGACTTGTCAAATTGTAGCTCTTTTAGGCGCTTTTCATCATACTGGCTGGGCGCTTGGCACTCGCCGCGTATATTCAAAAGAGGCTTTTTTAAAACATCAAATCCGTATTTGTCTTTTAAAAACCCCGATATATCGTCAACGTGCAGCCGTTGTTGAACGTTAAGAATAGGCACGTTATAATCGTTCAAGCGGGATAGTAACGTTTCTGAATAGTATCGCTTTGTTTTCGTTCGTAACACTTCGCTGGCTATATCTGCGGGCTTGTCAAAGTCGTCAAGGATTAAACAGCCGGAAAAGTCATCAGCTCCGCGAATACCGGCTCCGAATCCCAGAATTTGCCCGCCCGCGCTCACAAAAATACAAATCCCACCCGCGTAGGTTACAATTTTTTTTGAAGAGTAAATATTTTTGTTGTCTTCCGATTTATTCCAGTATTGCCGCCAGAACTCGTCAATCGGGTCTAGTGTTTCGCTTTCCATACTGGATTTTACCGGAAACATCGCCTTAAATGCCGGGTGTTCCATTATGTTTTGAATATCCCGGGCAATATCATTTAACAAGCTCTGCGAATAAGAAGTATAAATAAAGTTGCATTTTGGATTTTTACACCAGCTATAGACAATAAAATATTTACACAATGTTGTTTTTGATGAACGCGGAAAAATGTTTATTGTCTGCCGTAGCCTTTTGAGGTTATAAATATCTTCAAAAACGTTAAATAAATCCGGGTGTATAGGCTCCAGTATAAACGGTCGCCCCTCAATAACTCGGAACAAATACCTGAAAAAAGCTTCAAACCCAAGCTTTAAAAGCATTTGCCCGATATATTCCGGCTGCAGCTCCATTTTTAGCCCTCGTTTTTATTTTTCCCAGTAATGACTTCTTTTATGTGCTTTAATGTTTCCTCCTGCTCTTTTTCCGAAACAAAGACTTTTTCAACGGTTACGCTGCCGGTTACGCTTGTTTCCGGCTTTTGCCCGGCAGTGTCGCGCAGATATTCAGCCGCCTTTACTTTTTCTTTTAAGTCTTTTGAGGTTATAGCAGATAACAGAATATTTGCCGTCATCGCCATACCGTTAGTCAGGTCTTCCGTATCAACGTTTGGGAAAAGCAGCTTTATTTGCGCCTTTGCCTCTTCTGATACAACGGGGTTTTCTAGCAATAACAACGTTAACTCTTTTAAGCTTTTCTTCTTTATGTTTTTCTCCCGGCAAGCTTTTCCGCCCATTGACTGGATTTTCCTTTGAGCTTCCTTTGACCGTTTGTTAAGTGGTATTAAATTTTCGTGTCCTTTTGCCATTTTCCCTTAACTCCTTAAAACAACATAACTTTGTCGGGCTGATTGCAATATACCGTTTCTTGAACTTTCGCTCCAGTCCCTTGCCCGTGTAGAAGTTGGGTCTTTTCTTTGCTCCATACCTTATAAAAACGGGTATCGCTTATTTCATAACTTGAAAAATAAACCTGATACGGGCGACTGGCAACCCAATCGTAAAACTTTTTATGATTAAATCCGTCTTCTGAATATTTGGCAGTATTTTCGTAAGGAGGGTCGCAATAGACAACATCCCCGTCTTTATATTGATAATCTTCATAGCTCCCGCAGTTGATTTCCAGCCTTTGCAGACTTTGCAGACTTTGCAGCCTTTGCAGCCTTTGCAGACTTTCCATACTTTGCAGAATTTCCAGACTTTGCAGACTTTGCAGCCTTTGCAGCCTTTGCAGCAACTCTTGATAACCGTAAACCTCGTCATAAGGCTTAAGCGGCATAAAAGCGCGCATTTTATTATATTCTTCACGCGTAGGAAAAGCCCACTGCGAACGCCCGAAGTAATGCTTGGACATATGCGTGTTTAACCGCCGGTCAACTTCCGTCGCCGTTAAGCCCGATTCTTTCAACGCGTTGCACAAATATTGCCGCAGTTCTTCTTTCTGGTCTTTTATCTTTTTATCCAAATCGTTTTTAAGGCGGTTAAAATCGGCGTCTGATAGGCATATATTTTTCAAATACCATTTTATATATTTTTCTTTGTATTCATCTTTGTTGGCTTTTATATCCTGACTGCTGCCGGTTGAATCAATGCCAAATTCTTTTAATAGGCTGCAATCGCCTAAAACTCGGGCATAGTGTAAAGCTTTTTTCCAAGGCTCAATTTCTTTCGCATAAAGATAGGCTTCCCCCTTATTCCCAAAGCTCCAGCAATATTTTATATAACCGTCTGTATCTTTAAGGTTTAAAAACGTTTCCCGGTCAATCCACCTGCACTCGTTTTTGTATTCTCCGGCTATGGCTTTTTTAATCATATCCACCACAAGCGGGTTTAATTCATTATAATAAAACTCTTCATATTTTCCGGATAACATCGCACAATGCGTCATTGCAAATCCACCGCCGAATAAATCAACAAACCTTTTCCCGCGTGGTAATATTGCAAGTATATCCTCGGCAATTTTTGACTTGCTGCCCATATATGGCGCTCCGTATTGATTCATAAAACCCCCGACAAAATTATTTTATATGCTCGTCCCCGTTAAAGCTCCGGGCGCGGTTAATCTTCATTTTTTCTTTTATAAGCTCTTGCATTTCGGGAAAACTCGCCAAGTTAATGGCACAAATCACAACATCGGCAAGCTCTTCCTGGTATTTTAGATAATTAAGCCGGGTGGGTCTTCCTGCGTAATCACCCTCTGCCTCTTCAAATTCGGCTATTTCCGCTTTTAATTTGACAATTTGAGAGGTAAAACTTGCTTTTGGAAAAGTCTTTTTAAACCACCAGTGTATACTTTTAAACATTTAACCTCCCACTATCTAAATTTTAGACATGAACGACTATTTCAAGCCGTGCAAATCGGCATCCCCGACTTTTAACTCGTATAAATTAGCAAAAGGCACAAACCCTAACGCCCGGTGTGCCTTTTGTGATATTTTATTGTTTTTGAAAACGCCTGCCGTAATGCTTTTATATTTTATATCTTCGGCAAACTTAACCAGCCGTGCAAGCATTGTTCTATATACGCCTTGATTTCGGACTTGCGGCATAACGTAAACGTGGCAAGCGTAAACCCGCTTTTCCTGCTCCACCATTCCTACGGCTATAAAACCTATGATTGTCCCGTTCTGGTCAGTGGCTGTTACGTTTACCGGATTTTTAAAGCAATAAAACTCCTCTTCTTCACGCCCGGTTATCTTTGCCAGCTCCTCGGCATATTGCATTTTTAAGGCGTTCAACTGCCCGGCATTTTCCGGGTGCTGGTCGTTCGTTATTGTGCATTTGTATAAAATTTGTGTCATAAGCCTATTTTCTCCCCGTATAGTGCTATATCTCTGCCTCCGGCATAAATACCCGCTCTTGCATTGTTTCATACGCATACGGCGTTATTTGCCGCCATAACAAGCCCAAATTCTGTTGCAGGTCTTGTGCTATCCCACCAATCAGATTTTTATCCCCGACAGACAGCTTCTTTTGATTTAACTGCTCTATTTCGTCCAGCGCATTAAGTATTAAATTATAAAGGTTGATATAGTTTTGCTGGTCGTTTTCTTCTGTTGCAGGCAATAAAGGCAACACGCCCTCAAGTATCGCCCCTGCTGCCGGAGTATCTTTCGCGTGTCCCAAATAAACAACCTCTTTTATTAAATCAACATAATCGTTCATATTTTCGGCGATTCGGTCGTTGAATAAGTGCTTACCATAAAAAGCCTCACCCTTAACTTCATAATGAATTGTCTTTGAATATTGATATATTGCCGTTAAATAACAAATAAGCTTATACATGGCTATTCTTTCTCCTCTTCCTCTTTCCCGTATATCTCATTATACAGCTTGCGCCATTTCCGGGCGTTAATCATAACTTCCAGCGGCACGAAACATCCAGCCTCGTATCGTCTTATGCTCGGCTCGCTCCTGTTGATAAACCGCCCGAACTGCGCGCGGCTAACTCTTAGCAGTTTCCGTATCTGTAAAATTTCCGGCTCTTCTTTCATTTTTAACCTCTTTTTTTTAATCCCCTGTTAATTGTTACTATATTTTTTGATTTTGTCAACGGGTTTTATCTTCTCCCCTATCATTCTTGGAAAATTAACCGTAACCGCGTTGCCCAGCGCTTTATATCTGGCGCTGTCGGACATCTTTCTGCCGTCTGCGCCGTATTCTGTCCACCCGTCGGGAAACCCCTGCAAACGTTCGCATTCAAGCGGCGTGAGCTTTCTAACCGACTTCCCGTCATATATGCCGTGCTTATCCTGCGCCGTCAGCGTAAACGACGGCTCGTCGTTTTCTTTCATCCGCCGCCCGTTCTGGCGTTTGACAATCCGGTCCGGCGTCAATACAGGGCAAACTATTTTAGGCTCAAGATTACCCCCGCCGACCGTGTTTAACGCGGGAGATATTCCCTCTGGAGAAGAAACTCTGTCCTGCTGGTGGTTCTTTTCGGTCCGGTTTATTTGCCGGACTTTTTGAAACGGTTGACTTTCAATAATATACGATGCCTGCCGGTTTTTTGTGTATCCCTCGCTGGTAATGGTTTTGATGTATTGTCCTTGTAACCCATCAGCCGTTTCACCGCCGCTGAAGAGAGGAAATATTTTTGCTCCGGATTGTCCTCCAAGACGTCCGACAAAGTAAACCCGCTCGCGATTTTGGGGTAATACCCAGCTTGTATTAACAAGCTGCCACTC
>ERZ779888.719-NODE-719-length-37347-cov-10.399201_pt1 | contig 37347 bp, 52 predicted proteins | sample MGYA00511245_ERZ779888 | MGnify/ENA primary metagenome ERZ779888 (study PRJEB29588, sample SAMEA2155255) | human gut metagenome | biome: human gut; feature: human-associated habitat; material: faeces | place: Denmark | collected 2008/2010 ...
CTTGTTTTGCGCACAAAGTAAAAAAATGAGATTTTCCGAGTTTTTTAGATGGATTTTTTGAAAATAAAGGCATTTCGATAAATATGGGAAAAGATTATTGCGTTTATAGACACACTTCTCCGAGCGGCAAAGTTTATATAGGAATAACTTGCAGAAATCCTTTGTATAGATGGAATGGCGGGAAAGGATATTCCGAAAACAGAATTTTCTTTGACGCGATTATCAAATATGGTTGGGATAATTTTAAGCATGAAATATTGTATGATTCGTTGACAAAAGAAGAAGCGGAGAAAACAGAAATTGAACTGATTGAAAAGCACAAGAGCAATCAAATAGAATACGGATACAATCATTCAATTGGCGGAGATTGTAGAAACAAAGGCACAAGCAAATATGTTGGGACTGTGATTCAAAATTTTACAGTGTTAAGCATAGACGGAAAGAAGTATACAATTCGATGCAACAACTGTGGAAGAGAAATGCAGAGATATGGCGCAATAATGACTGCAAAGACAAAAATCAAATGCGAGTGCATGAAAGCGAACGAAAAAAATTTATGAAAGGGAGTTGATGCAGATGAGCAGAGAAGAAACGCTGAAAGCGTTTTTTGAAAATGTTGATGAAGATAAAAGACAATTTGCGCATGATACCATCGATGAATATCTCTTTTTCATAGACAGAATTGCGGAGCTGCGCAAACTCCCATACATAAGAGTTGACAAGAAGAATCCCGAAAGACAGCAATTGACTCCTGCCGCAAAACTCATTCGGGAGTATTCGCAAGCCGTTGACGCAAAAAGAAAAACTCTGCTGATGATTCTTTATCGCGTGGAGAACAGCGCGGCAGATGAATTGCTCTCTGTGCTGAAGAATTTTGAATGAAAACATATCTTGAACAGTACAGTGATCTGATTCAGTCGGGTGATGTCATTGTCGGGTATTGGATGCGGCGAGAGATTGACAATCTCATTGAAGATTTGAACAATCCCGCATATATCTACGATGTGACCGAAGCGCACAAGCGAATCAAATTCATGCAAACTTTGTGCTTGCAGTCGAAACATCCGTATTTCGGAAAACCGATAGAATTGATGGCGTGGCAACTCGCTTTCATTGAAAGTCTTTACTCTTTCAGAATGGCAGATACAAAGCACAGAAGATTTGTTGAAGCACTTCTTGAGATAGGACGAAAAAACGGAAAGTCAACACTTCTTGCGGGAGACGGAAACACAGACTTGTTTATCGGAGAGGGCGGCAGTGAAATCTGTTGCGCTTCAAACGATGACAAGCAGAGCAAATACATATGGCGCGAGATTGCAGGCATGAGAGCAAGGCTCGATCCGAAGAAAGCAATCACATCACAAAACTTGACCGAGATTCGCAACGATGTCAAGAACATCATTGTTTCGAGGATGTCAAGCAAAACGCAAAACAAGGACGGCGGCAATTATACAAAGACTTATCAAGATGAGAGCCATGACGTTGACGAGGAAAACGGCAACTGCGAAATTGCTGAAGCTTGTTGGCGCGGAATGTCAACAAAAGATGAACCGCTTTTCATAAACTGCACAACACAAGGATTCTCCCGCGATGGGTGCTATCTCGATAAAAAAATCGAGAGGGCGAAAAAGGTTATCATGGGAGAAATAGACGATGCGCATTTTCTGCCGTTTCTGTTCGAGCAAGACTCCGAACAAGAGATATGGCAGGATGAAGCATCATGGGAGAAGTCAAATCCGTCTTTGCGTTACGGAGTCAAAAAGCTTTCAAAACTGCGCCGAGATGTTGACATTGCGCGGACGGACAAAGCGGCAAGGTTGCATCTTCTGTGCAAGGATTTCAACATCAAGCAGAACTCCGCAGAGAGTTGGCTTCGCTCGGAAGATTTCACATATATTCAAGACAAGAAGTCTCTTGAAGATTTTCGCGGCTGTGTGTGCCTTGCAGCTCTCGACTGTTCGCAGACAACGGACTTGACAAACTTGAAACTGCTGTTTATGCGACAAGGAGATAACACAAAATATATCTTTTCGCATTATTGGATTCCCGAAAGCAAGCTGACGGACAGCGCGGACAAATCAGCGGGAGCGCAGTATGAAGAATGGGCGCAAAAAGGATATATGACGATACAGAAAGGCAGTATCATCGATCTGACCGCAATCGTTGAGTACATCCGCAAACTCAAAACGCAGTACGGCATCACGGTTTACAAATGCGGCTACGATAAAGCATACGCGAGAGAATTTGAAAAAGCGATTGACGAACTTTCTGAAGATATCAGAGAGCCTATCAATCAAAAAGTGATGTCAACTCCGATGAAGTGGGCAGAAAGAGACTTTCAAAGTCACATTATCAACTTCGGCAACAATCCTGTTGACGAATGGTGTCTGTCAAATGCTTGTTGCTTCATAGACGGTCACGAAAACTATTCTTGCAAGAAATCACAAGCAAACAAGCGCATTGACGGCGCAGTTGTATTTATCATCATGTATGCGACTTTGCTGAAGTTTAATTCCGATTTTCAAAGATTCATAAAATAAAGGGGTGAGCATAACGGGACTTTTCAATCTCTTCAAAAAGAAAGAAGCCAAACAGGGGCTGAAGTATGCGCCGACAATGGCAGGAAACTCGCCTTTTTATTCTTCTTTCGGTGATAACGTGTACGCATCGGACATTGTGGTGCAGTCAATCCGTTGCAAAGCAAACGAATTCAAAAAGCTTCAGCCGCGACACATTCGCAAGACTGACGGCAATCAATCAGTGATATCAGATTCAAGCGTTGCGAGGGTACTACAAAGACCGAACGCATGGATGACACAAGCGGACTTTCTCGAAAAGATTACCATTCTGCGAGAACTGAGCAAGAATGCATTTATCTATCCCGAATATTACATCACAAAAGGCGGCGAAAGGTTTTACACCGCACTCTATCCGTTGAAGCCGACACAAGCGCAGTATCTTGCGGACAGCGGCGGGAATCTTTTCATCAAACTTTCGTTTGCAAGCGGATATGAAACAACACTTCGCGCCGACAGCGTGATTCATTGGCGCAAAGATTACGGAGTCAATGACTATTTCGGCGGTTCTGCTTTCGGCAGTGATGACAATGCGGGACTGATGGTAATGCTCAAGCGATATGACCAACTGACGCAGAGTATCGCAAAGGCTCTTGAATGTTCTTGTCAGATCAACGGAATTGTGAAGTACAATTCATATCTTGACGATGCGGCAACAGAAGCGGCAAGAAAAGAGTTTGAAGAAAATCTCAAGAATAATAAAAGCGGCATTCTGTTCTCTGATCTGAAAACAGAATACACGCATTTGCCGAGAGACGTGAAGCTTGTCGATGCGGAAACACTGCAATTTTTCTATGATACCATCTTGAGAGCGAACGGAACTCCGCTTTGCATCCTCAACGGAGATTATACGAAAGCGCAGAAAGAAGCCTATTATGAACACGCGCTTGAAGCGGACATCAAGAGTCTCGGACAGGCAATGAGCAAAGTGATGTTTTCCGACAGAGAATTTTCATTCGGCAATGAAATTATCTTTTATCCGAATTCGATTGAATTCATGTCTATGGAAAACAAAATCAGTGCATTGCAGACAGGACTGCCAGCAGGCATTTTCACGAAAAACGAAGCGCGAGAACTTCTCGGCTATGCGCCTATCGAGGGCGGCGATGTAATGCCGAGAGGATACAACGAAGTCGATACAACAGGAGATGGCGGCAATGAGTGATAAAGAAGTAAGACTTGCTAACATATCCGATTTTAACATTGAACTCCGCAAAGATGAGAACGAAAGCGGCAAAATGATAATCGAAGGATATGCGGCAGTATTTGATGAAGAAACTCTCATCGGCAATGAAGAGTGGGGATTCTATGAGCGCATAGAAAAAGGCGCGTTTGACGGGACAATGATGAAAGATGTCCCGCTGAAATATAATCACTCGGACAATGTGCCGATACTCGCAAGAACTCGCAACAAGAGTCTTGAACTCAAGACAGATGACAAGGGGCTTTTCATCCGTGCGGAGCTGCTTGATACGCAAGACAACATTGATATGTACAAGCGAATCAAAGCGGGGCTGATTGACAAAATGTCTTTCGCTTTCACGGTGAAAAAGGATGCTGAAGAATGGGAGAAAGGCGAAATCCCGAAACGAACAATCAAACAGTTTGACAGATTGTTCGATGTTTCTGTTGTTGACGTGCCTGCATATGACGGCACTTCAATATATGCGCGGAGTCTTGAAATGTGTGAGACTTTCAAGAACGCAGTGGAGACTGTGCCGCAAGAAAAGCGTGATTATTCGATCACAAATTTAATTAAACAGTACAAAGGAGTAAACAGATGAAAGAGAAACTGACAAAACTGCTTGAAGCAAAGCAGGAGCAGAAGCACAATCTTGATGCCGCACTCATTGAGAGTGACAGCAAGGAAGAGAGAGCCGCAATCGGTGAGACGCTCAAAGCACTCGCAACTGAAATCGCGGATGTTGAAGCGATGCTTGCGGAGATTGACGAGCCTGCACCGACCGAAGAGAACAAAGACGAGAACGAAGGAGACGAAAGAAAGATGGATATTCTTGAAACAATGCAGACTCGCGCACAGGGCGCAAGCGACCTCGAATACAGAAAGGCTTTCCGCGACTATATTGCAAACGGTGACAAAAAGAATCTTCGTGCGGCGGCAGGAAACGCGACCACTGACACGAACGGTGACACTGTAATTCCCGAAAATCTTCTCAATCAGATCATGGAGAAGCTTGAGACTGTCGGCACGATTTACAATCTTGTCACAAAGACTGCATATCCTGTCGGACAGACTATTCCCCGCGAAGCAACGAAGCCCGTTGCAACTTGGGTTGGCAGAAACACTACAACTCTTGCATCGTCTACGAGCGGCGAGGGCAACGGCTCAACTGTTGTTAAGGGCGTAAATCTTGACACTGCAATTTCGTTCACGCATTTCAAGCTTCGCTGTGAAGTTGCAATGACTGAGGAAGTTGCACAGATGTCGCTGTCTGCATTCGAGGCTCTGTTCGTTAAGAATGTTTCTCTTGCAATGCTCCGCGCAATTGAGGGCGCAATCGTTGACGGTGACGGTTACGGACAGCCGACAGGTATTCTTGCAAATACTGCGCCTACAAGACAGGCAATCGAAGTTGCCGCAGACGGCACACTCGGCTATCAGCTTCTTTGCGATGCAGAAGCCGCAATCCCGCCCGAGTATGAAGCGGGTGCAAAGTGGTGTATGTCGAAAAAGACCTTCATGGACTTTGTGGGCATGGTCGATTCCAACGGACAGCCCATTGCGCGTGTAAACTACGGCATCAACGGCAAGCCCGAGAGAACGCTTCTCGGCAGAGATGTTGTTCTGTATCAGCCGCAGAGCGGTTCGAAGCTTGGCAACTATGCTGACACTGTGTCTGCTGACACTCTGTTTGCATTCATCTTCAATTTTGAGGACTACATCCTCAACAACAACTATGATCTCGGCATTCAGCACAAAATCGATTGGGATAACGAAGATCACCGCACAAAGGCTGTTGCCGCATACGATGGCAAGGTTGTTGACAAGGGTTCTCTTGTTACGCTGACCAAAAAGAAAGCGTAATGTGTCATTACGAAGCAATAACGAAGGAGATGTGAACATATGCTGACAACTCATTGTCTCAAAAATCTTATCCGCAAATTCGGCGGCACTCCCCCGAAAGGCAATTCGACAACGGCTTGCCTTGCCGAGAATTGATTTTACCACGACTGTGGACGGCGAAAGCGAAGATGTCTGCAAGTTTACTGTTCCATGCCAAAAAATGGACACTACTTATCCGATAAAGACAAATCTTGCGTTTCGCTTTATACCGCAATTTGACGGCGTACTTTGTAAAATGCTTTTGGGCTTGAACAAAAAGAGTACGGATTTCTATTGTTATGATTCAAGTGAATCGGGGGTGCAGTACATTGAGAAGCTTTGCCCGAGCTCTCCCACTGGAAAATATAAGCTTTCGGGTTTCAAGCTGCAAGGTACGGCAACTGTAATTATCAACGAATGAGGGCATAAAAATGGCGCAACTGACAGCTACAGAAAGACTTGCAGAAGTAAAAACGGCACTCGGCATCTCGGGCAATTATTCCGATGATACTCTTCAATTCTATATCAACGAAACAATCGCAGAACTGATTGATGCAGGTGTCAAAAAGACTGTTGCGGAGAGTGATGCGGCTGTCGGTTGCATCGCTCTCGGAGTCAATGACTTGTGGAACTATTCAAGCGGCGGCGTGAAGCACAGCGAACAGTTTAACCGCAGACTCATTCAGCTTTGCGCAATGACCGAAACGGAGTGATTAAATGTACAGACCGACAGAAGCATCACAGATGACCACGCCGATGCAGTTGCAACAGCCGTCAGAAGTCACGGAGTACGGTGTAAGTACAAAGACGTGGAAAACGATTGACGGCGTTATAATGTGCAATTTCAAAACATACGGCGGCACAGAGACGGTCAGTAACAACATTCTTTCTGTCGAGGACACAGCGCAGATTGTATGTTGGTATCGTCCCGACATCAAGAGCGATTGCAGACTTGTCCGTTTGAGTGATGGAGCTGCGTTTGAAATTCTCGGAGAGCCTGAGAACATCGAGATGCGCAATCAGTTTTTGAAATTCAAAGTCAAAAGAGTGGTTGGGGGGGCGTAAATGTATAGCGTATATAAACATACTTCTCCAAATGGGAAAGTTTATATAGGCATAACTGCGCGAGTCCCTGAAAAGCGGTGGAATTGCGGAAACGGATACAGAAACAATCTGCATTTTTGGAACGCAATTCAAAAGTACGGTTGGGAAAACTTCTCACACGAAATACTTTTCAGCGAATTGAGCGAACAAGAAGCACAAGAAATCGAAATTCGCCTTATTGCAGAATGCAAGTCAAGCGAATACGCTCACGGATATAACCGTTCGGCGGGTGGAGAGCCTTTCTATCAGTGTAAACACAGCGAAGAAACAAAAAAGTTGTATAGTTTGCAAAGAAAAGGAAAGAGAACAGGCTCACTCAATCCAATGTACGGAAAATGTCTCAACGGAGAGAAAAACGGAATGTTTGGCAAACATCACTCCGATGAATGGAAAAAACAAAGAAGTGAGAAGTACACAGGGGCTGGACATCCTCGATACGGCACTCATTTGACGGAGAAACAAAAAGAGACAAATATGAAAGCGCAACCGAACAGAAAAAAAGTATGTGAATATGGCGAAAATGGCGAACTACTTAAGACATATGAAAGCATACGAGAAGCCGCAAGAGAAAACGCAGTAAACAAATCATCTGTAATGCGTTGGTGTAATGGAGAAATCCGAGCGGCAAACGGGCATAAATGGGCTTTCATAAAGGGCGGTGCTTAATATGGCAAACAGCGGCATCACTTTGAAGCTTGAAGGATTCGAAGAACTGCTGAAAGATATCGAGTCAGCGGGGCGGTCGATGAATTCTGCTGTTGATAGTTGTATGAAGCAGTCGGCGCAAATCGCAGAAAAGGAACTCAAAACGCAGATGCGCAAAGCGCAAGTCCCCGACAATTTAACAAACGCGATGCCGCCGCCCGAGATCGAATGGGACGGGAATCAATGTGTTGCCAAAGTCGGGTATAAAAAAGGCGCGTATGACCCGAATAATCCGTCTGATGCGTATAAAGTGATATTTCTCAATTACGGAACACCGCATCGAAAGAAACACGGTCATGTCAAAGCGCGGGGATTCATTGACAAAGCGAAGAAAAACGCTTCTCGACAAATCAAAAAAGAGCAGAAAGCAACGCTTGAAAAAATTCTTGAAAGGTTGAAGAACGGATGAAACAACTCTTGATTAACACGTTGAATGCGTTCGGATATCCTGTATATCTTCAAGGAACGCTGAATCCCGATAAAGCATATCCCGAAAGCTTTGTCACTTTTTGGACTGACTACACTGCGGACAATGCGCATTATGACGATGATGTTCATTCTGTTGATTGGAATTTTACCGTGATTTTCTACTCAAGCGATCCGACACTTGCGAACACTGTTCCGCAATTGATGCGCACCGCGCTGAAGAACGCAGGATTTATTCCGCAAGGAAAAGGGCAAGACATTCCGAGCGATGAGCCTACTCACACAGGGTGGGCAACAGAATATATTTACACAGAAATTCAAAAAAAGGAGAACAGACATGGCAGTTGAATTCAGAGGATGCAAGCGGCTTGTGTTTGCAGAGGTAACAAAAGATAACAACGAGTCGGGCGCATCGGGCGGCTACACCACAGGCACGGTCAAGGTGCTTGCGCCTGTTGCGGAGATTAGCAAGACGGTTGAAACTTCCGCAGAATCAAAGTATTACGACAACAAGGCGGCAATCGTCATTAACAGTGAAGGTGCTGACACTGTATCATTTACTATCGCAATTCCCGATGATGAAATTCTCGCGGAGATTACGGGCAGAACTTACGATTCTACGAAAAAGATGTTCATCGAGAGCGAGCGCGAAACGAAGTATTTCGCGGTCGGCTACATTCTCGGCGAAAAGGGCGAGGGTGATGATGAGCGTTATGTTTGGCGGTACAAGGGAACATTCAACATTCCCGATGAGACTTCGGCAACGGAGAATGACGGCACTGATTCAAACAACATGACTCTTGAATATACGGGAATCTACACCGACCACGAATTCACAAACGGAAAGGGAACGGGCGTGAAAGGAGCTGCGAAAGCGTCTTTCATCCGCGAGAGCAACAATGTCGCTACTGCTGACGAGTGGTTTGCGGCGGTTGCCACTCCCGACTCTACTTTTACTTAATTAATTAAACAATTCCGAGACTGCCGAGAAAAACTCTCGGCAGTTGTCGGATAACGAAAAGGAGAATTAAGATGAAAAACATTCTTTCTCGATTTAAGTCATGGGCGGTTTGGGTATCAATCGCCGCGCTTGTAGCGTTTTGCGCAAAAGAATTTTGCGGCACTGATATTTCAAACACTGTTGACGGACTTCTCAATGTGCTGTTGCCCGTGCTTGTGGCATTCGGAATCGTGAACAATCCGACAGACAAATCAAACTTTTAAGGAGCGAGAACATGGCACAGTTTGAACTAAATACATACGGCGCAGATGATGAAGTGCTCAAGCATTTTGAAACCGACAAAGCGAGATGGGGCATATTCATGCAGGCACTTGAAGTCGCAGACTCTCTTGAAGAGAAGAGCGCATCTGAACAGTTTGCGCTGATTAACACTTTCGTAAAAAAGATATTCCCCGATCTGACTGATGCTGATCTTGAGAACGCCGATGTTGATGATGTAATGAACACATTCAAGCAGTTGCTTGCGAAAGCGGGCGCGATTGGCGGTGGCAGAAAAAACGCAGTGGGGGCAGAGTAAGCACTGCCCCGATTGATGTTCATTTTGAACTTATGGAAACAACTTTCACGCTTGCAAGAAATTTTTCGGTGACTCCTTTTGCGATTTTTGAACAGGACTGTGACGAGGTAATTTCGGTGATAAATCACTACATCAAAAAAGCAAATGCGTCTCCCGAGAAGTCTTGTAAAGACAAGAATCAGCGAATTCGGGTAAATGACAAAACTGCTTCGGGCGGGTGGTGGTAAACATGGCAGGAAATGAAACTCTCGGCGCAAGTTTTTCGATTGATACAACAAATCTAAAAGCGGGACTTGCACAAGCAAACAGAATGATTCGTGAAAGCGAATCGGAATTCAAAGCCGCCGCCGCAGGAATGGACGATTGGTCGAAGAGCGAGGACGGACTGAATGCAAAAATCAAGTCGCTCAACAATGTAACAGAACTTCAGCGCAAAAAAGTTGATGCTCTGCAAAGCGAATATGACAAACTGATTGCAGACGGACTTGACCCGACAAGCAAGCAGGCAGTTGAACTGCGGACAAAAATCAACAGCGAAACCGCCGCGCTGAACAAGAACGAATCAGAACTTCAGAAGCAGACGAAAGCACTTGAAGAACTCGGCAAAGAGTCAGACGATGCGGGAAAGCAAACGGAAAAACTCGGTGACAGCGCAGACAAGGCAGGCGGCAAGCTTGGCGGTTTGGGCAAAATTGCAGGCGGTGTTGTGGGCGGCATCGCGGCAGTCGGCGCGGCTTGCGTTGCGGGGATTGGCGCATTTCTCGGACTTGCTGAAAGCACAAAAGAAACGCAAACAGCAATGGCGAAGCTTGATAATTCTTTTGCAACAGCAGGACTGAGCGCGCAAGATGCATCAAACACAATCTATGGCTTGTATGGCGTACTCGGCGATATGGACAGGTCAACGGAAGCGGCGAACTTGCTTGCGAAGATGTCCAACAATAGCGAGGACTTGGAGAAAAACACTCGCATATTGACGGGCGTGTTCGCTGAATTTGGCGATAGTATCCCGACAGAGGGACTTGCCGAAGGAATGCAGGCAACTGCGCAGATGGGCGAGGTGCAAGGCGTACTCGCGGACGCACTCGAATGGCAAGGCATAAATCTCGATGAGTATAACGAGAAACTTCAAGCAATGTCCACTGCGGAAGAACGTGCCGCATATATTCAAGAAACGCTGACAGGACTGTACGGAGAAAGCGCGGACGCATACCGAGAAAACAATCAAGCTTTGATTGAAAGCAACGAAGCGCAGCTCCAACTTGACCAAAGCATGGCAGAACTCGGAAAGATTGCACTGCCGATCATGACATCGTTGAAGAAGTTTGCATCAGAGTTATTGCAGGCGATTACTCCGTTTGTGAAACTCATCGGAGAGGGCTTGACGGGCGCATTTGAGGGCGCGGCTGATGCAGAGCAGAAACTTGCGGACGGCTTGAGCGGTGTTTTGACAACTGCGCTTGACAAAATCACAAAGATGGTGCCGACCGTCCTCAATGTTATTGTAACCATGATTCCCGCTGTGCTTAATGCCATAGTTAAGGCAGTCCCGAAAATACTTGACGCAATTGTAAAAGTAATTCCCGACATCGTACAGATGTTGCTCAATGCTGTCCCGATGCTCATCACTTGCGCTTCGGACATCATTTCGCAAGTGCTTGCCGCGCTTGGGGAGCTGCTCCCGCAAATCGTTCAAAAGATTATTGATATTTTGCCCGTTGTTATTCAAGCACTGATTGAAGCTGTTCCGCAACTGCTCGATGCGGCTATTCAATTTTTAATGGCGATTGTTGACGCAATTCCGACAATCATCGAGAGTCTCTTGCAAGCATTGCCGACAATCATTGATACAATCATCAACGGTGTTCTCGATGCACTTCCGCAACTGCTCGATGCGGCTATCACGTTATTGATGGCAATCGTGGACGCAATCCCGACAATCATTGATTTGCTGATTGAGAATCTCCCGACAATCATTGACACAATCATCAATGCCGTTCTCAACGCGCTCCCGCAATTGCTTGATGCATCAATCAAGCTGTTCTTTGCATTAATTGAAGCAATCCCGACAATTATTGCGGCACTGTATGAGAGATTGCCCGAAATCGTTGCCACGATTGTGACAAGCCTTGCAAAAGCAATTCCGCAAGTGCTGAAAACTGCGCGGGATATGTTCGAGCAGATAATTAAAGCAATCGGAGAATTTCTCAAAAAAATCCCGTCCAAAATCGGCGAAATTGTCGAAGGAATGGTCAAGGGCTTGAAAAAAGGCGTGTCGAAAATCAAAGATGTCGGCAGTGATTTAATCAAAGGACTGTGGGAAGGTATCTCGGATATGGTCGGATGGATTACCGACAAAATCGAGGGATTCGGCGCGGATGTTCTTGACGGCATAAAAAGCTTCTTCGGCATTGCTTCTCCGTCAAAAGTGATGGCTGATGTTGTCGGAAAAAACTTGGCTCTCGGAATCGGAAAAGGCTTCGAAGATAACATTGCGGGTGTCAACGATGATATCACGGACGCGATAAACTTTGACGATGCGCCTGTCAGCGGTAGCGCAGGCGGCGGAAAGCGCGGCGGTGTTACTGTATACCAAACGAACAACTATTCACAAGCGCACAGTCGGTATGAACTCTACAAGAGCAAGAAGCAGACAGAAGCGGCTGTGAGACTTGCAATGGGGGTGTAACTGATGATATTTGACTTTATCTCGGCAAGGGGAGATGTTCTCCCTTTGACATCAAATGATGATTTTTGGCTGACAAACATTGACGGTCAGACAACTGCAAACACATCGATCTCGAGCAATGTCATCGGGGGAGTTGACGGCGATGATGTCAACAACATTCAAGCACAGCCGCGAACAGTCATCTTTGATTTGCGCATCAAAAGCGGTGTCAATGTCGAGGATGCGAAACGCAGAATTCTCAAAGTTATCAAGCTGAAGCAGAACGGCACTCTCCGATGGACGCAGAACGAAAGAACGGTTGACATCATGGGGAAAGTCGAAGCTGTTGACTTGATACGATGGACGAACACAGCAACAATGCAAGTCACTTTGCATTGTGAACAGCCGTTTTGGGAAGATGCTGAAAGTGTAATCGAGCAGATAAACGAAGCAATAAATCTGCATTACTTCACATCCGACATATATGGGATGTTGTATTTTCCCGAAAGCGGCATTGCGCTCGGAGAGTATGACACAACACGGTCAAAGCATTTCTACAACAGCGGAGATGTCGAAGTCGGATTTCAAATTGATATCATTGCAATCGACGCCGTTACGAATCCGATTATTTACGATGCAAACGGCAGATTTTTCGGTGTAGGATATGGCACAGGCGAAAAGCGCATTGTCATGGAAAGCGGTGACAAAATAATCATCACAACTCAGCGCGGGAAAAAGGCGGTCACGCTGAACGGCGTTTCGATATTTGACAAAATCAAGCCGAATTCCACTTGGTTGCAGCTCTCAACGGGAGACAATCAATTTGCAATAAATTCGGACGATGAAAGTCTCACGAATATGTCGTTCAATTTGATTTACAAACGGCGATACATATGAGGTGATCTGAATGAAAAGAGCATACGGCATAGATGTCTCATATTATCAAGGCACCATTGATTGGACTGCTGTCAAGGCATCGGGTGTTGAATGGGTAATTCTGCGCGGCGGCTTCGGAAATAGCAATGTTGACACGCAGTTTGTCAATAATATCAACGGCGCAGTTGCGGTAGGAATAAAGAGCATCGGCGTTTATTGGTTTTCGTACTGTCATGACACCGATTCGGCGCAGACTGAAGTTGATTTCTGTCTCAAAACAATCGCACCGTATAAACAGCATATCAATTTGCCCGTGTTCTTCGATTGGGAAGAAGCATCGTACAGCTACGCGCAGAGGACATACGGCGAAACGCTGACAGCGGCGCAAATTCAGCAGTTTGCAACAACATGGTGCAATGCTGTTGCGGCGGCGGGATATGATACAGGCATCTACTCGAACAAGAGCAATGCGGCAGGATGGTTCAAGACTTCAAGCGGCTACTTGTGGGATGATCTGAATTGCGAATTTTGGTATGCGCGATACGGCGCAAATAACGAAACTTCACTGTTCATCATTCCCGCATTTGAAGCAACGGCACTTTCGGAACATCCCGAAATGAAAATCTTTCAATATTCCGATGTCGGCAGAATCAGCGGCATAAATTCGCAAAGAGTTGACTTGAACATTCGATATCTTGAAGAAGTTGAGCCTGTCACTCCCGATGAGCCGATTGAAACATTCACACCATCATACGGCATTGATTATGTCGAACTGAGAAACGCAGACAGAGAAGTTGTCGGCATATTGGATACGGCGCAATCAATAATATGGCATTCGGTATATTACGGTGTCGGAGATTTTGAGGTTTATATTAAATGCTCCGAAGATACAATCAGTCTTGTGAATGCGGCAGAGTATGTCACGCGACCGAACAATGACGAAGTGGGAATTATCGAATCGATCTCCATCAACAGCAATCCGCAGGACGGCACAATGCTGACTATAAGCGGACGTTTTGCAAAATCAATTCTTGACAGACGATTGATTTACAATCTTTCGGGCAAAACAAATGCCGCGACAATTCTGCGCGGCAATGTTGAAACGAGCGTCCGCAAAGTTGTTTCCGCAAATGCAATTGATTGCACCGACACGAACAGAAACATTGACATCATCGGACTCGGCGCAGTCGCGGGAATTAAGAAAATCATAGTTGACGAGAGCGGAGCTGCGGCGCAAAAGCAAGTGTCATACGGAAATTTGCTTTCATATACCGATTCGGTATTGCAAGAATACGGACTTGCATCAAAGATGACGCTTGTCAATGGCAAATTGCTTTATAAGGTGTACGAAGGGATCGACCGAAGCGCAAGCAACGCTGACGGCAATATGCCGATTATCTTCGCAAAAGAATATGACAATCTCAATTCGAGCGCGTATTCGTACAATACGGCAAACGAAAAGAATGTTGCACTTGTCGGCGGAGAGGGCGAAGGGCTGAACAGATTTTACACGCTTATGGGAAGCGCAAGCGGACTCTCTCGAAAAGAGCAGTGGGTCGATGCTTCTTCAATCTCTCAAAAATACGATGATGACAGCGGAAACGAACAGACATACACCGATACGGAATATGCCGAAATGCTCAAAACGCAAGGCAAGCAAAGCATCAGCGAATTGAAAGTTATCGAAGATTTTGACGGCACACTTGATGTCACAAACGGCAATTGGGTGTATGGCATAGATTTCTCGCTCGGTGATATCGTCACCGTGCAAGACAATGACATCGGCAAATACATCAATGCGCGAATCACAGAAGTCACAGAAGTGCAGGACGAAAACGGCTTTTCTGTTGATGCAGTATATCAAGGGGAATAACTATGGATTATGTAATAAGTTTCATTCTGACCGCGCTCACGATACTCACAGGAGTGTCGACAGTTGTCAGCTTTTACAACGGCAGAAAAAAAGACACAAGGCAAGACGGAGAACGCGAAGCAACTCTGCGATCTGATTTGCAGTACATCAAAGATGTTCTGATTGATGTGCGAAGAGAAACGAAAGAAATTAATCAATTGATTGACAATCATTCGCAGAGACTTGCGCAGATTGAAGAACAAGTCAAATCCGCATACATACGCATCGAGCATCTCGAAAAGCGGATTGATAAAGAGTTTTAAGGGAGTGAGAAGATGGCACAAAAAAGCGGCTTTTTCAACGCATTAATGACAAACGGCATATATGACCGCACATACAATGCGAATGACTACTGCGACAATCTCGCGGTTGTAATTTCAAGCGGTGTTCTGCGCAGCTCCGCTGATGATTTGAAGGTTACATCAAGCGGAATGGTTTGCACTGTGGCGGCAGGCAGAGCATTCATCAAGGGACATTATTATTACAATGATTCTCCGCTGACTTTCGCGGCGGCAACTGCGCCGATCGGCGGTCAGAGGTATGACAGAATCTTTCTTCGGCTGAACACTGATGTGTCAGTGAGAAGCATTTCTCTTGTGTATGTGCAGGGAACGGCTTCAAACACTCCTGTCAAGCCGTCTCCGACTCGCAGTGACAATGTATATGATTTGTGTCTCGCTGACATATTCGTTGATACAAATGCGACTTCCGTCACAGTTACGGACACAAGAGCAAATGCGGACTTGTGCGGATGGGTCTATTCAACTTCGGGAGATGATTCATTCTTCACAACGCTTGATGACAGCTTCAACGAGTGGTTTGAAAGCGCAAAAGACACTCTGTCAAGTGTTACGCTCTTCAAGCGGTACAATTGGACTTCTGTTCTTCAGCAGGCGGCAAAAATAGTCACATTCAACATTCCGCAATGGGACGCTGACACTTGTTTTCTCGAAGTGTATGTCAACGGCATACTTGAAACACAGGGAACAGATTACACGGTAGCAAACAGCAACATCACATTCAAAGGCACTCTGACTGTCGGAACAACCGTGACTGTTAAGGTGTACAAGTCCATTGACGGAACAGGCATTCAGTCTGTCGCAGACGAAATCACCGAATTGCAAAATCAAGTTGCCGCAATTGAAGGAGTGGCAGAGTTTACATACAAATGCATCAATTCAAATGACAATGTGACGCTTTCGCAGATTGCGCAGGCGATCTACAACGGCAGTTATACGGCGGCAAATGTCACAGCGCAGGCGGCGGCATTTCTTGCAGGATTGGGCGGCAATACATATCTTGCAGCTCTACCCAGTGATGCGCAGATTACAATCAATGTCATCGGCACTCTCGGTGCATCAACTGCGTTTGCAGGCAGTGGCACAACAACAGATAGATACAAGTGGTTTTCTCTCGGCATTGATGCAACGTCTGAAAAGAAAGTCATTTTTGACTTTGCGAATTGCAGTAAAATCGTAATTTGGGGAGCGACAGGCACAGATAACATTGTATTCTACGGTACTGATATGCACATCAAAAACGTGAACATATGGGCGCGGTGCAATGATTCATCGTGTGCGTTTGAGATGGTGGCAGGACGGTACAATTACGGTCAGATCACTGTTGAAGATAGCCGCTTGAGAATCGACACAACAGGAAAAGCAATTATCGGCGAAAACGGCACTTTCTTCAACTGCTATACATACGCATCATCGTCCGACACTCATGCGCTGAACTTCTGTCCGACAACAGACAGTCTTGTGCGAGTCATCGGCGGCACACATTACGCCTACACTGCATCTGCCAACGCATCAAACATTTCTGCGATATTCTACACATACGCAACAGAATCAAATGCGGTCATCATTGCGCACAGCATCAATTGTCCGATGATCGCAAAAACAAACTTCTATCAAAAATATTTGTCGGTCGCTTACGCAGGCAAAACGTACATCAACGGCGCAACAAGCACTCTGACGAACGCAGGAACATACAACGAGACTGCGGGACTCATTGCAAAAAATAAGAGATAACAAAAAGCGGAGAAAATTCTCCGCTTTTTTGCATTATTTGCGGTGATTTCAAACATCGCATTGATGTAATGTTCGGAATGCCCGCGAGAATCCCGACAATATTTCAAAAAATTAAATCAGCCAACATATGTCAAGCGAGATTTCACCGCCGTCAATCCTTGTATACTCTATGCTTTCGATAATAGTGCGCAGTATGGTATTTCTTTCGCCTGTCGATAATTCATAATAACTGTCAAACACGTTTTTCAAAATCGGCACAGACTTTTTAATTGTCTCGGTGTCATTCTCTTCGTTTGCTTCTTCCGCTTTGCGTTTCTTTTCTTTCAATTCTTCCAATTCTGCGACCAATTCGGTCTTGCGGTCAATGTATTCTTCAATGCTGTCAATGCCTTTTTCAAATGCAATCTTTGCATTTTTCATCTGCTTTTCTTTTTGCTCAATTGATTTCTCAATGTTTTTGATTGCTTTTTTTGCGGCGGTTTCTTTTTTTGTGATTTCGACTGCATAGTTGTCGAGAAAATAGGTATAGTCATCAAATCGTTTCTTTACATCGTCAATGACAAGCTTCTCGACCGCCGAAAGCACTGCGGAAGTTGCCGAACAGGAATGCCCCGAACATACAAGCCGAGTTTCTCTTGTCACTGGGGCAAACTCGGTGACCGCTTTGTCATACTTGTCAGTCTCAATATTCACGGCTTTTTTGATTTCGTGCCATTTTGACACAAACAAGGGCGAGTTTGGGTGAAATCTGCCGACATTGCCGCCGAACCAATCTTGACAATAGTGCTTTTTAACGTTGAGCATTTCCGAAAGTTTACGCGCTGAAAGTTTCGCTTTTTTCTTATGTTCATTAAGAAACTGCAATAACTCATTTTTATCCAATTCATGCACACGCTTTTGAGAACTCTCTCTGCTGTCGGCATTATATACCATTGCTCTGTTGCAAACGGAACACTTGACAAGCCCCGCGAGTGGGTTGCGAGTCTCGTTTCCTCTGCGAGTTGGAGATTCACCGAGTTTTAATTTGCTCTGTACGATGTCAAACTGCTCTTTTGATACAACAGGAGCGTGCAAACCTTTGTAAATCGGGCAGTCATTGTTCTTTCTGCGGAAAGTGAGTTTTTCACCGTCAATCATCTTTTCTACGGTTGTTATTTCGCCATAAGTCAAAAATCCGCAGTATGTTGTGTTTTTAAGTATTCGCTGAATGATGCATCTGTCCCACTGTTTATCGTCAATATATGGAGTGTGGGTACTGTTGAGATGTGATGCAATTTTATAGCATCCGTTTCCGTCTGTGTACATATCAAATATTTGTTTGACAGTCTCCGCATCGGCATTCGGACGCAGTGTGAAGCCTTTTTCATCTGCGACTTTCATTTCCTTGCAAGTCACTCTGTCATATCCAAAGGGCGCAACAGATCCGACAAATTTTCCGATTGATGTTGACCAATGTCTCCCATTCTGCAATAATTCTTTTGTCATTTCAAGATAATCGTTTGCGCGAAGAATTTCGTCTTTGAAAAATCTTTTGTCATACTTGTTTTGCAAATCATAGATTTTCTGCGGTGTCAGAATTTTTGTATCAGTGACACTGAATGTGTCGATTATCGTTCCGCAGTCTTTCAATTCTCCGCGAGACAGACGGCTGACATTTATACATAAAATCCCGCCGATGGTTTCCGTCTCCGTCATTTTCAAAACTTCTTTGAAAACAGGGCGGTTTTTGATTTTCTCTCCCGAAACAACTTCTTTGAATATATGATTTTCGGGGATACGATAGCCGAGATTTGCTTCTGCCCACTGTTGCAGTTGTTCTTCATGACGAGCGAGAGTTTCTTCTGTTGATGCATATCTTCCGTCAATAATATCTTCGCGGCTCTTTCGCAAATAAATGATGATTTTACCGAGTTTGTCAACTTCAATTCTGTAATCGTTCAAGTTGTATTTCATTATATTTCTTCCTTTTTTCAAATTTGTGTCAGCTTTCTCCCGCGCCTTAATATTTTCAGCTTCGTGCCAATACTTTCATTCACAAATATGTCACTTCCTTTTCATTCTTTTCGCAAATGTTGCAATTATGCTGAATTGTGTCATTATGTTGCATTGCTTTAATAATATAGCATAAAAATGCAACAAAGTAAAACGATTTAGCAACATTGCACAAAACAAGGGGGATATTTTTGTACATAACATAGAATCGTGTGTTTTGTCAAGAAAAATGTATCAAACCTATTGCATTTTGTCCCAAAATGAGTATAATAGTATACAGAACAAGGGAACAAGCGTTTCCATAAAAGAAAGGGAAAAAGAAATGAAGCAGTACGGAGCATTCAAAGCGACAGAGTTTTCAAGAAAGCAGATCGGAGTTGTTTTTGCGAAAGCGAAAAGCGGGGCTTTGAAGATTGAAAAGTGGTTCATAAACGAACTCTACACACTCGCTGATTTCTATGGCTACGATGACAACGGAAATGTTGCCGACAACGAAAGAGATGTTCTTGCAATTCTTGACGCAGTTTTCGCCAACAACGAAAACGCGCAGAACATTATTGATGAGACTGAAGCAAAGTGGTTCAGCCGTTACGGAAGAAAAACACAGGCAAAATGCGACAGAAACGCATTTGTCGCATGATTGAATCAAGAATGAAAGAATCCGAGCGCGGCGGTTAAACCGCGCAGAAAGGATACGGCAATGAAAGCAGAAGCAACAACGAAAATCTACAAAAAGGTGTTCGGAATCGAAGAAAATCATTTCAACGTGAATCGAGAGGTTTGCGCGGTGCTTGTGAATTTCGGAGACGAGCGCGGTGACATTGCTGTGAAAAACGACAACTTCGGAACGCGCCGCAAATATGCGGATTTCACGAACGGCAAAAAAGAAGCGGGGCTTCATCCGTTGCAGATCGTTTTCAGCGGTCTTGAAGTTGCGAAAATGCTCCACGAAAGATACATCGGAAAAGACGGCGAAATTCACACTTTTTAACCAAAGCCGAAGGACGGCGGCAAAACCGTCCCACATATGCAGTTGAAAAGCACTGCACTGACGAGCCGCAGAACGGCGAAATGTGAAAGCTTTGCTATCGGCTTAACGGGCAGAAAGGTTGAAACATGAAATTCAAAGTAGGAGACAAAGTGAGGGTCAGAGCGTGGGACGATATGGAGAAAGAATTCGGGCTTGACGCAAACGGAGACATCAAGTGCAGATATTGGTTTACTAAAATGATGCGCAACTTATGCGGAAAGATAGTACAGATAGAAAGCGTTTTCCCGAAATTCGAGACATACTGTATTAAAGATGATTTTCATACTTTCACAGATGATGTGCTTGAAGCCGTTGATTTCAAAGTAGGTGACCGTGTTCGAATTGTCAAAAGAATTTCTCACTGCGCTGAAATCGGCTCGACAGGCGTTATCTGCTATTGCGCCGACAAGAACAATTATTTTAATTACGGTGTTCGCTTCGACAAAGCCAACTCGCGCTTTCATGATTGCGCTGGCAAGTGTGAGATGCATCATGGGCAGTACGTTAGGGCTGACGAAATTGAAAAAATAACAACTTGCGATGAAAAAATCGTCATTACATCAGACGGAAAGACCACGCTTGCGCGGCTGTATGAGAACGGCAAAGTCACGAAAACCGCAGAGGCGAAGTGTTCGCACAGTGACAAGTTTGACTTTGCTGTTGGCGCAAAACTTGCGTTTGAAAGACTGAACGGAAAGACAGAGCCGAAAAAGCTGTTCAACGGCAAAGCAGTTTGCATTGAAACAACAGGTGAATTCGTTACCTACACTGTCGGCAAAATCTACGAATTCAAAGACGGCAAGACCACGCTTGACAACGGCGAGAGTTATCCTGAGAATGGCAACGAGGTGACAAGTATAGACGATTGGAACAGCCGTTATCCGCGCATAGCTTTGGCAAAGTTTCTTGAAATAAAGGAGTAAGCCGTGACACCGTTATATGAAGCGATAATTCGGAGAAAGAACAGAAAAGCACGGCGCAAAGCGCGTTTGAAAAACATTCTGCAAAGCCTTGTCGGAGCTGCGATTCTTTTGCTTGGTGGTTGGGGGCTTGCGTATCTTGCATCAAGTATCTTTGCAATACTGCATCTTTAGTCGGCACATTATGTGTCGAAACGCAACTCGAAGGGGGGTGATGACACAGTGAAGCGAATCAAGCTGAAGCAATTCCGAATCGGACTTGACTATACGCAGGAAGAAATGGCAGAGATGCTTCGCGTTTCTCGCGTTCAGTATGCTCAAATCGAAAACGGCAGACAACTCGGAAAACAGCAGTTTTGGAACAATCTGCAAAATGCATTCGACATCCCCGATTCGGAGATGTGGGAACTCATGAAAAGAAGGGAAGATTGAGAAGATGGAAAAAATCATAGAATTGATTGAAGAAAAGCTACAAGAGCAGGACGCAACAATCAATATGCAGAAATGGCAAATCAGTGATCTGGCGGCGAAACTCGAAGAAGCAGAAAAGACAATCGAAAGAATGAGGAAAGAACATGAAACTGTATGAACTTTCAAACGAGTATCAAACTTTGATGAATCTTGTTGATGAGGACATTCCCGCAGATGTAATCAGTGACACGCTCGAAGCAATTTCGGCAGAGATTGAAGTCAAAGCAGACAACATTGCTTGTATGCTGAAAAATCTTGATGCGGACATAACCGCAATCAAAGCGGAAGAAGAGAGGCTTGCGGAGAGACGGCGAAAAAAGCAAGCATCATATGAATGGTTTAAGCAGTATCTTTCAACGGAGCTGCGGAAAGCTGAAGTTTCGGAAATCGAAACTGCGCGAAACAGAATATCTTTTCGCAAAAGCGAATCAGTTGATATCACCGATGAGGGCGCATTCATCGAATGGGCTGAGGAAAACAGAGATGATTTGCTGACATTTCCACCGCCGAAAATCAACAAGACCGCCGTCAAAGCGGCAATTAAAGACGGCGCGAACATTGCAGGCGCACAGATGGTCGAAAAACAAAACATACAGATTAAGTGATGTGAAAAATACATATGCGCATAGAAAGGGAGTAAGCAAATGAACACAGCTATCACTATTACGGCAATAATCTGTTTGACAGTAATCGCATTAACGATTCTTTCAAATGTAGGGGGTAAAAAATGAATTTTAGAGATTTGACAGCGGATGACATTGAATGCCGTGTGCAGTCGGTAAAGAGAACTGGGGTTGGGCTGTTACTGTACAAGAACGCGAGAGTTGATATGAACATTCTTGACGAGACAGTCGGCACGGAACATTGGCAGAGAGAACACTACGAATGCAAAGGTAATCTGTTCTGCCGAGTCGGTATTGATGTAAACTTTTACATTCCCGAAGCATCCCCGCAGTGGGTATGGAAAAGCGACTGCGGCACGGAAAGCAATACAGCCGCAGAAAAGGGAGAAGCAAGCGACAGTTTCAAACGAGCCTGCTTCAACTGGGGGATCGGTCGGGAACTCTACACTGCTCCATATATATGGATTAGTGACGGCAAGTGCCGCATCGACAACGGCAAATGCAATGACAAGTTTGTTGTCGAAAAAGTTATCATCAAAGACAAGCGCATAACGGCAATATCAATCATCAACGCAAGCACAGGCAAGAGGTGCTTTGTATGGCAGGAGAAAAAAGATGAAACTGACAGGGCAGATTGATGACGTGACAGTCAGTCTCACAGGAAAACCGAAGTTGACTCTTGTCATCAACGAAAAGAGTGATCTGCTCTGCGGGTATGACGATATGAAAGACATCGAAAAGCTTTCAATCGAAATCAAACAGTACAGAGAAAAGCGCAGTCTCAACGCGAACGCTTACGCATGGAAACTCATCGGAGAGATTGCCGACATTGCGAGAGCATCAAAAGAAGAAATCTACTTTGAAATGCTTCGAAGATACGGACAAAGCGAATTGATAAGCGTACTTGCACACATTCCGATTCAGCACTATGTCAAGTATTACGACGAAGCAGGAGAAAGCAAGCTGAACGGCAAACTGTTCAAGCATTATCGAGTTTACAAGGGCAGCTCCGAGTTTGACACAAGGGAAATGTCTGTTTTGATTGACGGCATTGTCGGAGAAGCAAAGGAACTCGGCATTCAAACAGAAACGCCCGAACAGCTTGCAAAAATAAAATCACTGTGGAAAGAGTGACGTGATGAAAAGTGTACTGCAAAACAAGCGCGAGTGCATTTTCTGCCACACAACAAGAGACTTGCATCGGCATCATGTTTTCTTCGGCACAGGATTGCGGAGTCAAAGCGAAAAATACGGCTTGACTGTGTATCTGTGTGCAAGGCATCACAATATGTCGGACAATTCCGTTCATTTCAATCGAGAACTTGACATCGGTTTGAAAGAGTGGGCGCAGGAAAAAGCAATGCGGCATTATTCGTGGTCGAAAGATGATTTTCGCCAATTATTTATAAGGAGTTACCTATGATTGAATATGAAGATGGTTGTGTCGGATGTCCGCCCGAGTTGGGATGTCTCGGAAACAGTTGCCCGAATCGCAAAATCATTCATACATACTGCGATTGTTGCGGCGAAGAAGAACAGCTTTATTGGTACGAAGAAGAACAGCTTTGCAAAGAATGCATAACCGAAAAAGTAATTGAAAGATTGGAGAAAGTCGAAGCATGAACAAAGTAATTATCAGCGGCAGAACAACTTCCGACATTGAACTCAAGACAACGCCGAGCGGCACATCTGTTGCATCGTTTACAGTGGCGGTTGATTATGGATACGGCGAGAAGAAGCAGACATCTTTTCTTGATGTTGTAGCGTGGCAGAAGCAAGCGGAGAATGCGGCAAGATATGTTCACAAGGGTGACAGAGTAATCATTGACGGCAGACTTCAGACTCGCGTATATGAGAGCAACGGACAGAAGCGCAAAGTCACCGAAATCGTTGCAAACGAAATTGAATTCATAGAAACGAAGAAAAACAATGATGCGGCTCCTGCGCCGAGTCCGAACGATGCAAATTTTGAATCACTTGACGATGATGAACTTCCGTTTTGAGAAAGGAGCGAGACAATGAACGATTTGTCTAATTATTGGGAATCAATCCCGACAAGAAAAGCAAGCGCGGCAACATATGCGGAACTGTGCGCAAAGTGGGAATGCTGTGAACGGAAAACAAGAGCAATTCTTCACGAATTAAGTCTGTACGACAGCGGAGATGATTTCATTCTCATCAGATCATCTTCAGTCAAAGGATTTTACCGAACTGACAACAAAGCCGAGATTGAAGCATACAAACGAGAGTGTCTTGCACGGGGGCGAAGTAATTTCGCTCCCATCAAGAAAATCAATCGCGTTTTGAGCAACGGCGCCGCGCAGTTGAACATCGAAAACAATCTCCGCGTAATGAGAGAGAGCGCAGGACTCACGCAAGCCGAAGTTTGCGAAAAATTGAAAATCCCCGTGTTTGACAAGTTTCTTCTGTCGAAGATGGAGAACAATTGTTGTTTACCGACTCCGTATCAGTTGGAGCTGCTTGCGAATCTGTACGGCTGTAATGCGGCGGACTTGGTCGGGATGGGTGTTTGTATTGCCCAAACATAAACGCCGCGCAGAGAGCATTAAAAACAAGTTGCAACACAAAGAAAAGGAGCATTATGAACGAACAGATTAAGAGTGCAATCGAAAGCATTAAGGAAATGCCGTTTGAAGAGAAAATCGGCACAATTAACGAAATCAAAAAACTTTTGAAGCAGATAAGCCCATTCTCGGCAGAGCCTGTCGAATGTGTCCAGTGGGTAAAGTCGGACGAAGTAATCGCAAATGACTATAACCCGAACAGTGTTGCGCCGCCCGAAATGGAGCTGCTTCACACTTCAATACAAGAGGACGGATATACACAGCCGATAGTTGTATGGCAACATGACGGCATATATGAGGTTGTTGACGGATTCCACAGAAACAGAGTCGGGAAAGAGTACAAGGACATAAAAGAACGCATTCACGGCTATCTTCCTGTTGTGGTAATCAATAATGACAGACAGGACAAAGGAGATAGAATTGCTTCGACAATCCGTCACAACAGAGCGAGAGGAAAACACAAAGTCGAAGCAATGAGCGACATTGTAATCGAATTGAAGCGCAGAAACTGGAGCGACAAGAAGATTGCAAAAGAACTCGGCATGGATGCTGACGAAGTGTTGAGACTCACGCAGATAACAGGACTTGCAGAAATGTTTGCTGACAAGGACTTTTCGCAGGCTTGGGAAGTTGAAATGACTCCCGATGAAGATGTAACGGAGTTTTGACATGAAGCGCATTTTTCACCATTTTGAAAAGTGGGAAGATTATCACAACGGAATGTATGACGAGTGCAGAGACGGCAGACAGGAGCGAGTACAGAAAGCAGTTTATATATTAGGGACTCCCGAAGTTTGCAGAGAAGCAATGGAAAAAGTCATTGCAGAATGGAAGATTGCAACGGAGTATAATCTTTCGAATGCTGAAATAAACAGAAAGGCTTGGTTAGGGCAGGCGGCTTGCAATTGCTACGGAAATGTTCACGAAGATGAAACCCGCGAAGCGTGGGGACTGATGACGGAACAACAACGTATCGAAGCGAACGCAATCGCGGGAAAAATAATTAAAGAGTGGTGTGGCAAATATGATTTTGAACATTCGCCGCAAATATCAATTTTTAATGACTGGGAGGGGATATTTTGAAAAAATTGCTTGATATGAATGTCTACGAAGCGGCAAAGAAGCGCATAGAGTGGACGTTCGATAATTTTGAAAGAGTGTATGTGTCTTTCTCGGCAGGAAAGGACAGCACTTGCATGATACACATGGTTGCCGATGAAGCAATAAAGAGGGGCAGAACATTCGGTGTACTGCTGATCGACTTGGAAGGAATGTATAAAAAGACAATCGACCATGCGGAGAGAGTGCACGAAATGTACAAGGACTATTCCGAATGGTTCTGGGTATGTCTCCCGATTCACTTGAGAAATGCTGTATCAGTATATGAGCCGTTTTGGAAATGTTGGGACAAGGATGCAGAACCGCAGTGGATAAGACCGATGCCGAAAGATGTAATAAGTGATGTAAACTACTTTCCCTTTTTCAAGGACGGGATGGAGTTTGAAGAATTTGTTCCGCTGTTCGGAGAATGGTATGCACAGGGGAAGAGCTGCGCTTGCTGTGTCGGCATCCGATCTGACGAAAGTCTTAACCGATACAGAACAATCGCAAACAGATACAAGACACCGAAAGACGGCAAAATGTGGACTACGAAAGTCACAGAACACACATATAACGTCTATCCGATATATGACTGGGCAACGGAAGATGACTGGATTTATCAAGGCAAGAATCCGCATAAGCCATACAACGAACTCTATAACTATATGCATCTTGCGGGACTGACAATTCATCAAATGAGAATATGTCAGCCCTACGGAGATGACCAAAGGCGAGGGCTGTGGCTGTTCCATTTGATTGAACCCGAGACATGGGCAAGAGTTGTTGCAAGAGTAAACGGCGCAAACAGCGGAGCAATGTATATTAACGAAACAGGCAATGTGAACGGATATAGAAAAATCACGAAGCCAGCGGGACACACTTGGAAATCGTTTGCAACATTGCTCATAAACTCTATGCCGCCGAAAACACAGGAACACTACAAGAACAAAATATACAAGTTTGTCAAGTGGTGGGAAACGAGAGGTTATCCCGATGGCATTCCCGATGAAGCAGACTTGCAACTTGAAAGCAAAAAAGATGTTCCGTCATGGCGCAGAATATGCAAATCACTTCTGCGTAATGACTACTGGTGCAAAGGACTTTCTTTCACACAGCAACGCTCAACTGCCTATGAAAAGTATATCGAAATGATGAAAGCAAAGCGAGAGCAGGACGAGGGACAGCAAAAATTGTGGGAAGATTAGGAGTGTTATGAATGGCAGAACGGCGAATGTTTGCAAAAACCATCATTGACAGTGATGCTTTTCTCGATATGCCGCTGTCGGCGCAAGCGTTGTACTTTCACTTATCAATGCGCGCTGACGATGACGGTTTTATAAACAATCCGAAAAAGATACAACGAATGGTCGGAGCGAGTGACGATGACTGCAAGCTGTTGCTGATGAAGCGATTCATCATCGCTTTTGAAAGCGGCGTTGTAGTAATAAAGCATTGGAAAATTCACAATTACATTCAAAGAGACCGCTATAAACCGACAATCTATCAAGAGGAAAAAAACCTGCTTGCGGAGAAGGAAAACAAAGCGTATACAGAATGTATACATGATGGATACATGATGGATACACAGGTTAGAGATAGTATAGAGTTAGTTAAGAGTAAAGATAGTATAGAGGATGCTCCGCAAACAACAAAAACAAAACGATTCACTCCGCCGACTGTTGACGATGTACGCGCTTATTGTGCTGAACGCAACAACAATGTTGATGCTGAACGATTTGTCGATTATTATACGGCAAACGGATGGCAAGTCGGCAAGAATAAAATGAAAGATTGGAAAGCGGCTGTTCGGACATGGGAACGCAATACAAGCAAAAATATCAAAACTTCGTGCAACAATCCCGATGACGGACTTGACGGTATTTTCTGAGGAGATCGAACAACATGGATATTAAAAGCGTTATTGACGGAATCGAACAAGCTTCATTCGGTGCTATCAAAAAGAACGATTGTGATTATATCGGCGAAAACGGACTTCTCTATTGCGGCAAATGCAAAACACCGAAGCAAACGAAAATCGAGGTTTTCGGAGAGACAAAAACGCCGATGTGCCTTTGCAAGTGCGAAAAAGAGCGCATCGACAGCGAAGCAAGAGAAGAACGGCTGAAAAGTCTTTCAGACGCATACAGACATGATTGTTTCTCTGATGCGAGAATGACAGCATGGGACTTTGCGCACGATGACGGAGAGAGTGAACGCATTATCAAAATTGCAAAGAATTATGTGCAGAACTTTGAAAAGATGCGCAGTGACGGAAAAGGGCTTCTGTTCTTCGGCAATGTCGGCGGGGGAAAAACATTCACAGCCGCTTGCATTGCGAACGCAGTAATTGACAGATGCTTCAGTTGCAAAATGACAAACTTTGCCGATATAGCGAACACTGTTCAAGGGATGCTTGACGGAAAGCAGAAATATTATGACGGGCTTATGAAATATGATCTGCTTGTTATTGATGACTTGCTTGCCGAGAGAAAAACAGAGTACATGAGCGAGATTGTTTTCAACGTCATTGACAGACGCTACAGAAGCGGACTCCCGATGATTGTAACAAGCAACTTGACATCGGAAGAGCTGCGCAATCCTGCCGATGTTACACATCAGCGCATATTCAGTCGATTGCTTGAAATGTGTGTCCCGATTGAAGTCAAGGGCAAGGACAGAAGAAAAAAGATTCTCAAAGATACATATAGTGAGTATGCCGATTTGTTGGGGCTGAATCAATAATTTCATGTTTACAATTCATTAAAAAGGCATAAAAACAATAGACGGTGAGGTGAAACTATGAAACATACAAAAGGCGCACTTCGGCAAATGCAGTCTTTGCCGCTGTCAGCGAAAATTCTGATGACAAAGCGGCGTATAAAAGATTGGTATGACTATTGGGACGGTCAAGTGTATGTGAGTTTCAGCGGCGGCAAAGACAGCACTGTTCTTCTACACATTGCCCGTGAAGTATATTCGGATATCGAAGCTGTATTTGTCAACACGGGGCTTGAATATCCCGAGATTCAGAAGTTGGTCCGAACCTTTGATAATGTCACAATCCTGCGCCCGAAAATGCGCTTTGATGAAGTTATCCGCAAGTATGGTTATCCGATGATAAGCAAAGCAGTTTCAAATTGTGTGAGGGGCGCAAAAATGGGACAGCAAAGCCGAATAAATCTGCTCAACGGTTTAGACTGCGATGGATCAGATAGACATAGCAAATTTTCAAAAGCAAAATATAAGCCTCTTTTAGACTGCGATTTTGAAATAGGCGATATGTGCTGTGATGTGACGAAGAAAAAACCGTCATATGATTTTGTGAGGCGAAGCGGGAAAAGACCAATACTTGCAACAATGGCGAGCGAAAGTATGCTCCGCGAAAAAAACTGGATTAAAAACGGCTGTAATGCATTTGAGGCAAAACATCCGCAAAGTATGCCGATGTCATTTTGGACTGAGCAGGACGTGTTGTGGTACATAAAAGAAAACGACATCCCGATTGCTTCCGTATATGGCGATATCGTATGCAAACATTGTGATAACTTCAAAGACAAATTACGGTACATAGAACTGCCGTGCAAGGTGGGTGATACTGTCTATTATTTTAAGGGTGGATACTATTTAGGGGACAAAAATAGATGGAAAATTACGCCGATAAAAGTAACAGAGTTTAGTATAAAAATGAACAGGTCGGGTAAAGTGCTACCTTTGAGCATTATAGCAAATGGAACACGATATGCGATATCAAGCATAGGCAAAATTGTATTTCTGTCTCGTAAAGAAGCAGAAACGGCATTGAAAGAGAGGGAGATAAAATGAGTAAATACGGAGATAATTGCAAAGCCTGCGAGAAGTGCGAAAAGAACAACGGGGGAAACTGCACTGTTTTCAAAACGTGCAAGACATTCCGAAGATGGTTTTCGGGAGCGTGGAACGAAATAAAATACATAACGGAGAAAATAAAAGATGACAAAAGCAAGTCTTGAACGGAAGAAGAAGAACTTCAAAAAAATTTACGGCACATCATATGTTGCGGAAACGGGAAAATATCAGCCGACAGAATTCACAATCGCGCTTGAGTATGACCGCGAAGGGAATTGTTTTTCGATAAATGACGGCATACGCAAGTGGACTGTCTGCGCATCAGATGTCTTGTCTATTTTGTTTTGAATGTGTCAAAACGCAACTATTTGAAAGGGAATGATGATGAAATTACTCGAATTATTCTGTGGAACGAAATCAATTTCAAACGCATTCGCGGAGGAGGTATAAAAAATGAAAATCAAACTTGACGAATTCGCATTCATGCCCGAAAGGGCGCATTCAACCGATGCGGGGCTTGACTTGAAAGCCCCGCACAGCTTCACAATTTCCCCACATAGTGCGGTGATTGTTGACACAGGCGTTCATGTGGAACTTCCGCGCGGAACGGTCGGAATGCTGAAAAGCAAAAGCGGCTTGAATGTGAAAAGCAACATCACAAGCGAGGGTGTTATTGATGAAGGATACACGGGGAGCATCGTTGCAAAACTTTACAATCACGGTGACGAAGCTGTTCTCATTGACGAGGGGCAGAAAATTACACAGCTTGTTATTTTGCCCGTTATCATTCCCGACATTGAGATTGTCGAAGGATTGACGGACACCGAGCGCGGCGCAAACGGATTCGGAAGTAGTGGGAAATGAAAAGCGAAGAATTAAAAAAAGCTTTGCTTGAAGAAACTCCCGTTGCGATTGACGGAATGACTTACGCAAAAATAAACGCGATTATATATCGCAAACGCAAAAACAGCATTGCGGTTTTTGCGGAGCTGCTTGACCGTTGCGGTAATAGCGTGACGATTGTCCGCGCAGAAGATGTGAAAGAGGTGAAAATTTGAACGGATTCAAAATCGAAGCAAAACTGCCGTCTATGAATGAATATGTGCGGAGCTGCAGGGCAAACAAGTACAGCGGCGCAGAATTCAAAAGAAGCATTGAAACACTTATCGGATATAGCATCACAAGAGGAATATCAAGAGGAATGCTCAAGCCAATTGACAAGCCGTGCGAGATACACATATATTGGCACGAAGCAACACGGCGCAGAGACGTTGACAACATTCAATCAGCGCAGAAATTCATTCTTGACGCGCTCCAGCATTATGGCATTATTAAAAACGATAGCAGAAAATATGTGAAGCAAATACATCATACAATTTGCGACAACACAAAAGATTTTGTGATTGTAAACTTGTGCGAGGTAGAGCGATGACAGACAATGTGAATCATCCGAGCCATTACGAAACAGGCAAGTTTGAATGCATTGATGTGATGCTTGAAACTCAGGGCATTGAAGCGACAAAACACTTTTGCATCTGCAATGCTTTCAAGTATCTGTACAGAGCAAATCGAAAGAACGGCATTGAAGATGTCAAAAAAGCAGAATGGTATATTCACAAATACATTGAATTGAGTGAGGGGAACAACAACGAAAATAATTGACTTAAAAATTGACAGTCTCAAAGAATAGACAAAAAGAGAGGGCTTTCCCTCTCTTTTTTGTGTCGATATGAAACATTATTTTTGATAGAATAGATTTAAACGCAGAATACTGCGACATATTGACACAGGGGTGATATTTTGAAAATTAAAGACATATCAATTTCGTGTATTCACGAATATGATAACAATCCGAGAAACAACGAAAAAGCGGTTGATGCTGTTGCTGAAAGCATAAATCAATTCGGTTTCAAGGTGCCGATTGTAATTGATAAAGATTGTGTGATTGTCGCAGGGCATACAAGAGTAAAGGCGGCAAAGCAAATCGGAATGACATCTGTTCCTTGCGTTATTGCAGACGATCTGACCGAAGAACAGTTGAAAGCATACAGGCTTGCGGATAACAAAACGGCAGAACTTGCCGAGTGGGATTTTGAGAAGTTGCACGAAGAACTGAAAGCATTAAACGCATTTGATATGGACATTTTCGGCTTTGATACCTTGCCCGACATTATGAACGAGATGAACGATTCAACCGAAATATCAATTGATGATATCCTCGATAAAGAAGAGACAAAGACAAAGCGCGGGGATATTTGGTTATTAGGGCAACACCGTCTGATATGCGGAGACTGCACCGACAAGGATATAATTGCACAGCTTATGGACGGAGCAAAAGCGGACTTATTATTGACAGACCCGCCGTATAATGTAGCGATTGAGAATAGCGCAGGAATGACAATTCAAAATGATAATATGAGCGACACTGCATTCTATGAATTTCTGTTCTCGGCGTTTTCCGTTGCAAACACAGCGATGAAAGAGGGGGCGGGATTCTACATATGGCACGGCGAAAGCGAGGGGCTGAACTTCCGCAAGGCTTGCAATGCTGTAAAGTGGAATTTGAAACAATGCATAATTTGGGTAAAAAGTCAAATCACCATAGGAAGACAAGACTATCAGTGGAAACATGAGCCGTGCTTGTATGGTTGGAAAGGCGGTGGAAGTCACTATTTCATAAAGAACAGAAAGCAAGCAACGGTTATTGACGAGGATATTGATGTTGAATTTATGACAGCGGAAGAGCTGCGCAAAGTGATAACTGACATAATGGAGCAGTCAAGCATTCTCCGAGAGGAAAAACCGCAAAAGAATTCAGATCATCCGACAATGAAACCTATTCCGCTGATAAAGAAGCAAGTAAAAAACAGCACACGGAAAAACGGAATTGTGCTTGATATTTTCGGCGGTAGCGGCACAACTCTCCTTGCCTGTGAAGAATTAAGCCGAATTTGTTATATGGTGGAACTTGACCCGAAATATTGTGACGTGATAATTAAGAGGTGGGAAACGCTGACAGGAGAAAAAGCCGTCAAAATAAATTAAATCAAGAGGGCGGGCTTTCCGTTCTCTTTTGTGTCTTTACGCCGCGTTTAATCAAATCACTTGACAAAATGACACTTTGGTGGTATAATCGCGTTAGGATAAGAGAATACGTCAAAAAAACAAGGTGCGGACATGACTATTTATTTCACAAAATAGACCGTTAAATGCGATTGATTTCGACAGCCTTGTTTTTACTTATATAGTGGGTGAAAGAATGGCAAAAGCAGGACGCAAAAGTAAATATGAAACGCACATCAAGCCATACTTCCCAAAAATCAAAGAAGCGGTTGACAGAGGTGTTGAAGAGAATCAAATCGCAAAGAGTCTCGGAGTAGGAACTTCTGCTTGGTGTGATTACAAAAACAAATATGCGGAATTTGCGGAACTCTTAAAAAGGGACAAAGATGCGACAGAGAAGATTCTCGAACAACTCGACAGCGCACTGCTCAAATGCGCTTGCGGCTATGACTATGAAGAAAAGAAGAAATATATCACAGAGGGCGCGGATGGCAAACGCAAACACACAGAAATCACAACAAAGCATCAGCCGCCGAATGTGACTGCGATTTTCGGTGCATACAATAGATATGACCCGAACTACAAGAAAGATCGAGCATATTATGAACTGAAAAAGCAAGAGTTGGAACTGCGCCAATCAATCGCAGAAGCGCAGAATTTTGGCTTGAATTTTGATGAGGATTGAAATGTATAGTGTTTATAAACACACTTGCCCCAACGGAAAGGTGTATATAGGAATTACATCTCAAGAGCCGAAGCACAGATGGAACAACGGCAACGGCTATCGAGAGAATGAATATTTCTTCCGAGCAATAAAGAAGTATGGGTGGAATAACATCAAGCACGAAATTCTGTTTGAAAATCTGTCAGAGTCTGATGCGGAACTGAAAGAAATTGAACTTATTTCTCAATATAATTCGCAAGACAGAAGTTGCGGCTACAACAGACACGCAGGCGGGAAGATCACTCTTCAATTCAGTTTGGAGAGCCTTCTTGATGAAAAATACAAAAGCTACGACGAAATACAGAAAGACCGAGCATTGCGGAATGTATTCGATGCTGTTGTCAAAGCGGCTCTTGGACACACATACACAGAGACAGTTGTGATATACACATATGACGAAAACGGCAAGCGAGTGAAGCAGAGTGAGCAAGTGATTGAAAAAACGCAGAAACCGAGTTATTTTGCGATTTGTCTATTGCTCGAAAAATACAGAGATGTTGAAATCGTAAAGCCTATTGCAGAGAGGTTGAAAGCATTAAAAGAAGCAATCGAAAATGAATAAAATTGTGAAATACTGAGCATAAGAGAGGTACAACATGGCAGACGAAAGGCAATATTATTGTTTTTGCGATGATAATTGCAAGTTTCCGACAATGACAAGCGAACAGATTCTTGCGGCTATCGCAGAAGCAACGGGAAACACTCCGACAAGTGTTGATGATGCTTTTATCACCAAACTCAAGGAGATGAACACAAGCGGCAATTTTACTGTTTGGGTAGGCACAAGCGCGGAATATGCGGCGATTGTAGCAAGCGGGGGACTTGTTGAAAATAGACTTTACATCACAACGGATGATTCGTTTGCAAGCGATGTCAATGCCGCAATTGAGCAGTTGCAGACGCAAGTTGCGACACTCTCGGCATCAACTCTTGAAACTGAGTGGGTAGCGATAAAGCGCGGCACAATAAATATGACAATCGGATATTATAAGCAAGTCGGCAATATGTATACGATATCGCTTGATTATAATCCTGTGATGTTCAACGCCGATTTTGATACTACACACGAAGATTCCGTTGATTTGCCGATAACGCTTTCAACACCGAAAACGTACTTCAACGATGTTTCCGCACAGGGGGTAACTTCGGGTACTGTAGGGATAAATTATTATGCTTTGCCTGCCGAAATCCGCAAAAACAAGATAACATTTCATCATGCACGCGAACAAACTACAGAAGTTAAACTTGTAGTCACTCTTCCGAAGGCGGTGAGCTGATGGCATATATTAACGGAAAAAACATCCCGTTTGTATACGGGAGTTTCGGAGCAGATGTTTCTTTCGGCATCACTTCTGCGACTGTCGGTCAGATTGTTAAGTTGAAAGTAAAGACGATTGACAGCAACGGCAAACCGACTTCGTGGGAAGTGGTTAATGATGAAAGCAAGTAAAGGAGAAAACAATGAAAACATTCGGAATTGATGTGTCAGCATGGCAGAAGGGCTTTGACTTCGCCAAAGCAAAAGCAGAGGGCGCAAAGTTTGCGATTCTGCGCGGTGCATATTCTTGTCCCGCTATTGAATCAAACGGCGGTAAAGACACTGAGTTTGAATCGCACTACGAAAAAGCAAAGGCACAAGGGCTTTCTGTTGGCGTTTATCAGTATTCAATGGCGCGGACGGTTCAGCAGGCGAAGCAAGAAGCGAAATTTCTTCTTGACAATGTGCTGAAAGGCAAGCAGTTTGAACTTCCGATTTACATCGATGTTGAAGATGCTTGTCAGAAGAAACTCGGGAAAAGACTTCTCACCGACATTGTGAAAGCATGGTGCGAATATCTTGAGCCGAAGAAATTCTTTGTCGGCATTTACGCTTCAAAGTCATTCTTCGATGAATATCTCTATGACGCAGAACTCAAGAGATATAATCATTGGGTTGCGCAGTGGGCAAGCGAATGTACATACGAAAACAAATCGATCATGGGAATGTGGCAGTTTGGCGGCTCAACGAATGCGATTCGTTCAAACACAGTCGCGGGAGTCACTTGCGACCAAAACTATATGATGTCGGATTTCGCTTCGGTGATAAAAAGCGAGGGATTGAACGGATTCACTGTAAAGCCGAAAGAAACGGTTTACACAGTTGTTGCGGGAGATACTCTCTCAGCAATTGCTGAGAAGTACGGCACTACATATCAGAAACTTGCAGAATACAACGGCATTGCGAATCCGAATGTGATTGTTGTCGGTCAGCAGATTAAAATCCCGAACGGAGCTGCGAAAGCAAAAACGGCAATAAAAGCGGGAGACACAGTGCGTGTTGTCAATCCTGTTGCATACGGCACAAACACAAGATTTCAGTTGTGGCATGACAAATACATTGTCTATGAAATCAACGGAGACAGAGCGGTCATCGGCGTAAACGGTGTAATAACTGCGGCAATCGCAGTCGGGAACATCGAAAAAGTATGAAGCCGCTCAATCAACCGCATGAATTGTATTTGACAACAGAGTTTCGTGCGCTTCGCTCAGACTTGATGAACAGGCGCACGAACTCTGCGGGATTCTTGCTGTGCGAGGAATGCGGAAAGCCGATTCTCAAGAAATATGACTGCATTGCGCATCATCATATTCCCGTCACAACGCTGAACATGAACGATGCGTCAATCACGCTGAATCCCGACAACATAAAGCTTGTGCATTTAGACTGTCACAACCGCATTCATGCGAGATTCGGACACAACGGGCGCAAAGTGTACATTGTACACGGTGCGCCGCTGTCGGGCAAAACGTTATATGTGAACACGCATAAAGGCAACAGCGATCTGATTGTTGATATCGATAACATATGGGAGTGCATAACAGGCAGTGACAGATATGTCAAGCCGAATGCGCTGAAGCAAGATATGTTTGCCGTGAGAGATTGCCTGCTTGACTGCGTAAAGCGGAGAATAGGCAGTTGGGAAACGGCGTGGATAATAGAGAGTTTGCCTTTTCGCACTCCGAGAGAAGAAAGAGCGCGGCAATGCGGCGGCGAACTCATTCACATTGACACGGACAAAGAAACTTGTCTCAACCGCTTGTATGTCGATGACAGCAGACCAAAAGAGCAGTGGACGAAATACATCAATGATTATTTCGTCAGCTTTCAAGAATGAATCTATCTTACCAACCGATATATCCTCCTTTCTATCCGATAGCGCGGCGGTGAAATAATACCGCGCTGATTATAACATTAGCGGGGAAAACGATGAAGATTATCAAAGCGGATTTGCCGAGCGAACTTGCGACATTGGAGCTGCACACATTCGCTGATGAACACATCGGCGATATGCACTGCGATGTTCCGAGACTCAAAGAGCGCATTGCATATGTCGCAGATACAAACAATGCGTACTGCGTGTTGAATGGCGATATTCTCGACTATGCGTCACGCAGTAGCATCGGGGACACGGAGTCGCGCACACTCAACATCATGGAACAGCTTGAAAGAGCCGTTGAACTGTTTACTCCGATAAAAGATAAAATAATATGCATCACAAACGGCAATCATGAAAATCGCGCATATCGCAAAGAGGGAATTGATATGTCAAAGATGATTGCGATGCAATTGGGGATCGATGACAGATATTCGCAAACGTCAGCATTTGTTTTCTTGCGCTTCGGCACTCCTTTGCATAATCACGGAGACAAAAAAAGAAAGATGCTTTACACACTGTATGTGAATCACGGTAGCGGCGGCGGACGGAAAGAGGGCGCGAAAGCAATAAGACTTGCAGACATGGCAAGCATAGCAGATGCGGACATTTACATTCATTCGCACACTCACTTGCCGATGATTATGAAACAAGGCTTTTTCCGAGTGTATATTGCAAACAGTGCTGTTGCGAACGCAACAAAGCTTTTTGTGAACACGGCAAGCAATCTCGATTATGGCGGGTACGGAGCTGCACAAGAATTCAAACCGAATTCAAAGGACACTCCCGTCATCTATCTCAACGGCAAAACAAAAGAGATGAGCGCGAAACTTTAACTGCTTGCTTTTGCAAGCATTTGGCGGTTTAGCATAAGAAATATCCCCCCGATAAAAAATTTTTCAAACACGGAAAAATAC
>ERZ779888.726-NODE-726-length-36920-cov-6.216221_pt1 | contig 36920 bp, 41 predicted proteins | sample MGYA00511245_ERZ779888 | MGnify/ENA primary metagenome ERZ779888 (study PRJEB29588, sample SAMEA2155255) | human gut metagenome | biome: human gut; feature: human-associated habitat; material: faeces | place: Denmark | collected 2008/2010 ...
CCGATTTTCCGTATAATCAATTAAAAAGTGCCCTTTTAATTTTTACCGAGTTCCTTTGTCCTCTCAAAAGCGTTAACCACTGCTCTCATTGCAGCAGCTCTGAATGCCGCATCTTCAAGCGCTTCAACTCCCGCAATTGTGCTTCCCATCGGACTGCAAACCGCATCTTTCAGTTCTCCCGGGTGTTTTCCCGTGTCAAGAACCGTTTGAGCGGAGCCGAGAACTGTCTGTGCCGCATAACGGAGAGCCTTGTTTCTCGGCAATCCGCATTTTACGCCACCGTCCGCAAGTGCTTCTATGAAGATGTATACAAAGGCGGGACCGCAGCCCGATATTGCGCTTGCCGCATCTATGAGGTTTTCCGCTATCGGGTCAATGTCTCCTGCCGCCGAAAGTGCTTTTTCGAAGGTCGAAACCTCGTCTTTCGTTACCGCCGCATTTTCGCAGTGAAGTATCAGGCCTTTTCCTACCGATGCGGGTGTGTTCGGCATTATTCTAATTATCGGATACTCTTTTCCGAAGAGTTCCGTAACGGTGCTTATAGAAACTCCCGCCGCCATGGAAACAAGCGTGAATCTGTCGGTTCTTTTTTCGAGAACGGGCGCAATCTGCTTGATGAGAGAGGGAAGAACCTGCGGTTTAACGCCGAGAAAAATATATCTGCAATTTGCTGCGATTTCTTCGTTTGAATGAATATTTGCGCCTGTTTTTGCCGAAATTTCCGCTGTTTTTGACGCGTCAAAATCCGCAACCGCTATCTTGTCCGAAACGGATTTCGCAACCGCCGCGGCAAGCGTTCCGCCCATATTCCCGCAACCTATAAAACCGAATGTATTGTTCATATTAAAACGCTCCTTTCAGCGAATTTGTCCGTTTCCTCGGACTATATATTTGTAAGATGTTAATTCACGAAGGCCCATAGGTCCTCTTGCGTGAAGTTTTTGCGTAGAAATTCCTATTTCGCAGCCGAGTCCGAACTCTCCTCCGTCCGTGAACCGTGTTGAGGCATTGACGTATACCGCCGCGCTGTCAACCGCCTCCGTGAATTTTTTCGCGGTTTTTTCGTCTTCGGTGATGATTGCGTCGCTGTGGTGTGTTGAGTGCTTTTCGATATGGTCTATTGCTTCGTCAACGTCTTTGACTATGCCGACGGCAATTATGTAATCAAGAAATTCTGTGTCAAAATCTTTTTCTCCCGCCGCGGTCCCCGAAATTATCTTTGCCGCTTTTTTGTCGAGTTTCATTTCTACCGGGTGCAGCCCTTTTTCTTCTCTTTCTTTTTCGAGCCGTTTTTTCAGCAGCGGAAGAAATTCTTGCGCTATGTTTTCGTTGACAAGGCAAACTTCTGCGGCATTGCAGACAGACGGTCTGCTTGCCTTCGCGTTTTCGATTATATCAAGAGCCTTTTTGAAGTTCGCTTTTTCGTCAACATAAAGGTGGCAAATGCCCGTTCCCGTTTCGATACAGGGGACTTTTGCGTTTTCCACACAGGCGCGTATAAGTCCCGCGCCGCCTCTCGGAATGAGCAGATCTACTTTTCCTGCCGCCGTCATAAGTTCCGCTGAACTGTTTCTTGTTGTGTCCGTCACAAGGCATATCGCGTCTTCCGGCAATCCCGCATTTTTCAAGCCTTCACGCAACGCTTCCGCAATAGCTTTGTTTGAGTTTATCGCCTCTTTGCCGCCGCGCAAAACGCAGACGTTTCCGCTTTTGAGCGCAAGCGACGCCGCATCCGATGTGACGTTCGGACGGCTTTCGTAGATTATCGCCAGCAAGCCTATCGGAACGGAAACTTTTGTTATCGTCAGCCCGTTCGGACGCTTTATCTCGTCGATTTTTCTGCCTACGGGATCGGGTAGTTTTGCAACGTCCCGTATTGCGTCCGACATTGCCTTGATTCTTTTTTCATCGAGAGTAAGACGGTCTATCATAACGTCGGAAATATGTCCGCGTGCATTGTCGATATCTTTTTTGTTTTCGTCGATTATGTTTTGAGTATGCTTTATGAGCGCGTCCGCGATCTTTTCGAGCGCTTCGTTCTTTTCTGCCGTCGTTGCGGCCGCGAGTCTGCGTTTTTGTTTTGAGGCTCTTTCAAGGAGTTCTGCCGTCGTCATATTTCTTTCCTCCCGTAAAATTTCGTGCCGACGGATTTTCCGTCCGCAATGTCATATAACAGGTCGGGTTTCGACCCGTCCGCAATAATGACATCTATTCCTTTTTCCATGCATATCTGCGCGGCTTTCAATTTCGTTTGCATTCCGCCGGTTCCGAGTTTTGAACCCGAACCGCCCGCAAGCGCAACTATTTCCGGCGTCAGTTCATCCACCGTAGGTATCAACTTCGCATTTTTATCAGTATGCGGGTCTGCCGTGTAAAGTCCCTCTATGTCCGATAAGAGTATCAGCAGGTCTGCATTTGCCACAACAGCCACAATCGCACCGAGAGTGTCGTTGTCTCCGACCGAAATCTCTTCCGTTGCAACGGTGTCGTTTTCGTTGATTATCGGAAGCGCACGGAATTCAAGCAATCTGTTAAGCGTATTTTTGAAATTGGTATATCTTTCTTCGTTGCTCATATCGCTGCCTGTTACAAGGATTTGTCCCACGATATGACCGTATTCGGAAAACAATTTGTCGTATGTATACATCAGTTCGCATTGACCGACTGCCGCCGCCGCCTGTTTTGACGGAATATCCTGCGGTCGTTCGAGCAGCGCCAATTTGCCTATGCCCATGCCTATTGCGCCCGAAGATACCAGAATTATCTCGTCGCCCGCGTTTTTCAGGTCGCTGATGACTTTGCATAGTTCTTCGACGTGGCGAATGTTCAGGTTGCCCGTTTTGTGCGTCAATGTCGATGTTCCGACTTTTATGACAGTTCTCATAACTTTACCGTCCGTTCAAATGTGTTTCCGATTTTGGATTATTCTGTATTATATCACGTTTTTGTTTCGATTTCAACGCTTTTTTATGCCGCGGTGTATAAATATGAAAAAATGTCGATTTTTAACAAGTAAAAACGCTCTTTCAACCGTATGAAAGAGCGTTTTTTGTGTATGTTTACCGGTTTTATTCAATCTCCGTTCCGCTGTAATAATATGTTATTATCTGCTCGTAAGTCTTGCCCTCTTTTGCTGCTTCGTTCGCTCCGAAAAGGCTCATTCCCGCAAGGTTTCCGTACCCTTTGACCGTGAATATGAACTCACCGTTTTTTATCCTGTATGAAAAATTCGGACTGCGCAGACCGAGAACTCTGCGCAATGTTTCACCGTCGTTTTGTTCTCCGCCGACCTTTGCCCCGATAACAGCACCCGCCTTTGTCCTTTTAATTTCCGTTATCCATTCGGTTTCGCTGCCCGAAAGAGTTGTTTTCAAGCCTTTTTCCAGCATACGTTTTACTTCATCGACTTTGATTTTTTTCTCCGTTATATATCCCTTTGCCGTTTTGTCCGCTTCCGATTCAACGCTTTTCAAGTATGGAATTTCGTCACCCTCGGCATTTCCGACGCTTTCCGTTTTCCCTGCGGAAATTATATGTATCTGCGCGTTTATCGGTTCTCCATCATAAGTTATCGTCTTGCCGTTGCACTCTTTCACAAGTTTTTCTATTCTGTTAACCGTATCTTCGCCGTACAGGCGCACACAATCTTCGTTTGACGGCAGTTCTGTTCCGTAAAAGTTTTCATCTTCGGTGGTCACTCCGTTTTTTGCGTCATATAATTCTTTTGTGCGGAGCGCGACCGCCGCCGCTTTGATGCTTTCGTCTTCCGTCAGATATTCCGAAAGCGAGCATATTCGACAAACGATTTTGTCCGATTCTCTTTGCGGTTGCAACGTCTGCTCGGTTTGCTGTTCAGGGGCGTTTACCTGTGCTATTGCGGGTGTTGCGTCCCGCCTCACTCCTATCGTTGCGCAGTAGGGCAGAAGCACAAAAGAAACCGCAAATATAAGAAAAAAAGCCAAAAACTTGTTCATAATCTTCCATTTCTTATTTTTTTGTTAATATGCTTGACTATTTGATACTTTTAGAGTATACTATAATAAATATCTATGGTAAATTATATTCATTTTGATAACCGATAATGACCGAAAGGAATCAGAAAATGACCGAAAAACCGAAATCTCAATCCGTCAGACGGAAAAACAGATACGGGGCAGCGTTCTTTTATACTTTTTGCGGCGCTTTTGTCGTTGTCGGAATAATCGCCATTGCGATATTCCTCGGAACGCAGGATCATAATATTTTTGACTTTTCTTCCCGTCAGTTGTACGAGGAAGCGCGTCAGTATATACTTGTCGGAGATTACGACAACGCAGAAAAATCCCTGAAAAAATGTATCAAGAAAAATGCGACCAATACGGACGCAGTGCTGTTGCTTGCCGATTTGTATGACGGGCAGTCAAGACAGGACGACGCAATAAATATGATCCTCGACTGCATTGACGAGTCCGAAAAAAACGCTCGAAACGACCAGCTTTATAAGCGCATTATCCAACTTTACGTTTCAAAAGGCGACATTTCCGCCGCAATAGACTTTTCAAACGGTCTTTCGTCTTATATCAAGACAAGACTTTCAAAAGTCAGACCCGCAGATCTGAAAGTTACTCCCGCGGGCGGTGAATACGAAAGTTCCGTAAATGCTACGATAAAATATGCGGAGGGCTGCACCGTTTATTATACGATAGACGGCTCGACGCCGAGTTCTTCAAGTTCTGTTTACGGTGAAGAGCCCATATTGCTTCCTGTTGGAAATATAACACTCAAAGCGGTTGCCGTAAACCCCGCAAACAATCTTGTCAGCGAACTGTTTGAGGGCACATATACGATAAAGGGCGACCTTAACCCGTACCAATTTGCCGATGCAAAGGTTGAACAGATTGTGCGCTCCACGATAGGCAAGAGTTCGGGAACGGTTTATTACAAAGACCTTGCAAGGGTCAAAAAGTTCGATAACTCCGTCGGAGGCGACGGTCTTATAACGACATTTGAAGACCTGAAAATGATGACGGGCATAACCGAGATAGTTCTGAACGGCGAAACAAAAGTTGCCGACTTCGACGTTTTCGGTTCGCTTCCGTCTCTGCGCCGTGTGACGCTTACAAACTGCAATCTCAATAACGGCGACGCATCAAAACTCTTCTCCGCGTGTCCGAACCTGACGTATCTTGACATAAGCGGAAATAATTTGAGCGATATTTCTTCGATAGTTGCGTTGAGGAGCATTTCCACGCTCGATATTTCGGGCAATGCCATTGAGGACGCCGCGCCGATAGGCGAGTTGACAAGCCTTACTTCGCTCAACATCGCCGCAAATAAGATATCGACTGTGAAATGGTGCTCGTCGCTTACCTCTCTTACTTCTTTGACTGCGGGCGGCAACGATATCACCGATTATTCGCCGATATCCGTTCTCGGTTCGCTGAAAACGCTTTCTTTGAACTACGCGGGAATTTCCGATGTCGGATTTATCTCTTCGCTGAAAAACCTCGAAACTCTTGATTTGAAGAGCAACTCAATTTCGAGCGTATCCGCTTTGACGTCGCTTTCGTCTCTCGAAACGATAAACGTATCGGGAAATGCTTACATAGAAGATCTCGGCGCTCTGAAAAATTGCGGCAGTCTCAATGTTGTTACTTGCTCAAACATTACATCCGAGCAGGAGCAGGAACTCATCTCCGCAAATATAACCGTTGTCAGAAATTAGAGGTCGGTATGCCTGTTATTGTAAACAAATCCGAATATAACGAAGAGACTTTCTGGAACGGCGTGACCGTTTCCAAACGCGGTATTTTTATTGCCGTAAGAAGCATATATATTGTTATTTCGCTTGCGGCGCTCATAATCGCGGTCTTTGTCATGGGCAAAGTCGGGTTGAGCATTGATGAAATTCAGGCGGCTGTTCGCAGTTCCGCGGTTCCTATGGCAATATTGCTTGCCGTGTTTGCGTATTCGACCGTAAAAATATTTACGTTCAAACGCGGAATAAGAAAAAAGTTTATGGATTCCCGTACCCGCGCTTTTGAGTCAAAGACTCTTACATTTAACGACGAGGGATATTCATGTGTCGGCGAATATGAGAGCCGCGACGTGACTTATACATATGTTGACCGTGTTATCGAAACAAAAACGGCATTTTATATTATAAATAAGTCTGGCATGGATATTGTTGCAAAAGACGGCTTTGAGCAGGGGACTGCCGACGATTTCAAGAAATTGATTTCGGAGAAATGTCCCGGAGCTAAGAAGAATTTCAGATAAAATATCAAACATCGCAATATTGAACTTTTTTTGATAGGAGAAACGTATGCTGACGGAAGACGATGTTATAGAATACGCGCTTTCGATGCCGGGCGCTTGCGTGCGGTATCCTTACGGTGACACTCCGCTTGTTCTTTCGACCTCCGATGTGCATGAGTTCTGCGACGTATATGAGGGAACGAATCCCATTCATCTTGTTATGAAATGCGACCCGGACGAAGCCGTGAGACTTCGTGAGAAATATCCCGAATCCGTCAAACCCGGTTACCGCTGCAACAAGCGGCATTGGAACTCTGTATTCCTTGACGGAAAGATTCCCGATGAGGAAATCAAAGAAATGATTTATAATGCGTTTATGCTGATGAATAAGCGCAAAAAACGCAAATAACATTCAATTTATCATATATGATAGTTTTTGGAGGTCTGTTATGGCAATTCTTGTTACGGGAGGCACCGGTTATATCGGCAGCCACACCTGTGTTGAACTTATCAAAGCGGGCTATGAGCCTGTTATCGTTGACGATTTGAGTAACTCGAAAGCAGATGTCGTTGACAAAATTGAGACCATCACCGGCAAACGTCCCAAGTTTTATCAGGCGGGTGTTCAAGACGCTGACGCGATGAGAAAAGTTTTCACCGAAAACAAAATCGACGCCGTTATCCATTTTGCCGCATTCAAGGCAGTAGGTGAATCCGTAAAATTCCCGCTTAAATATTACAGAAACAATATTTCGGGAACTGTTTCTCTCTGCGAGATAATGAACGAATTCGGCTGCAAGCGCATTGTTTTCTCCTCTTCCGCAACCGTTTACGGCGCGCCGAAGAGCGTTCCCATAAGAGAAGATTTTCCGCTTCATACCACAAACCCGTACGGCAGTACCAAACTGATGATGGAAATGATTCTTTCCGACGTTGCGAAAGCAGATCCCGAATGGAGCGTTATCCTGCTTCGTTACTTCAATCCCATCGGTGCGCATGAAAGCGGACTTATCGGCGAAATGCCCAACGGCATTCCCAACAACCTTATGCCTTACATTGCGCAGGTCGGTGCGGGAAAACTTGATCATCTGAACGTTTTCGGCAACGATTATCCGACAAAAGACGGCACTGGCGTCCGCGATTACATTCACGTTGTGGATCTTGCAAAAGGTCATATCAAAGCGATTGAAAAGGCGATGAAGAGCGACGGCGTGAACATATACAACCTCGGTACGGGCAACGGTTACAGCGTGCTTGAAATCGTTCATGCCTTTGAAAAGGTGAACGGTATTCCCATTCCTTATGAAATAAAGCCGAGAAGAGACGGCGATATAGCGGAATGCTATGCAGACCCGACAAAAGCATTGAACGAACTCGGTTGGAAAGCCGAACTAGGCATAGAAGAAATGTGCCGTTCTTCTTGGGAGTTCACTCGCAGATTTTTCGGTAAATAATCAGCATATTTATAGGTGGAGCGTTGTATGACCGTAAGGCTCGTTGTCAATTTCATACTTGCGGGGCTTGCGGTCGCGGCGCTCGTGTTTGACAAAAACAAGTACGACAAAATTCTCGGCGCGTTGCTTCTTGTCTTTGCCGCGCAGGGAATAATAAGTCATTATCTCGGCGGAACACATCCTGCAAGCATAGTTCTGGCATATTGTTTGCCTCCCGCAGGGCTGGCGTTTATCCTTGTCGCCGCAAAACGGCTGGCGGAATTGTTCGGAAGAAGAAGGTAGAAAGATATTGTTTTTGGCAAAAGCGGTTAAGAAAATTTGAACTTTTTATTCGGTGCCGTTTTTTGTATTGACATTTCGGAGGTAATGTGATATACTTCCTATGTATGTAGGCGGTAGTTCGCCTGTAAGTAAATGTTTCACTGCTGAATTTCTTGTTTGGGGAGATTGAAAAATGAAATACGAAACCCCTTATATTGAAATAATCGGATTCGAAGATGCGGACATTGTCACATCGTCGGGTCTTACCGTTGAGTCTACCGGCGACGGGGATTGGAAAGATTTCGGCGATCTTTTCGGCTGATTCTTCCGTATATTATCGGTTATAATTTTTTATTGAAGTTGTGTGTCGGCGTAAGCCGACACTTTTTGTTTATATTGGGGATGCTCGACATAACTATGTTTCTGTTTGATACCGATGTATACTTTCGGCGCAAATATTTACAGTTGTCTACCTATTAAAATAATATATTGAATTGTGAAATAAGATTGAATGAAAAATGTGAAAAAGTATTGACATATGATGCTTGATATGTTATACTTAAATAAATATGACTCGATTATTTTTTTGCTTTTTAGGGGGCTTTTATATGAAAAGGAGGATAATATCCTCGCTGTTGGCGATTATATTGATGATTTCCGTCGTTGCCGTCGGAGCATCTGCGGCTGCCGCCGTCGATCTTTCCGATTATACCGCCTCGGACAGCACGGTCGATTTTCATATTAAAGAGATATATTCCAGGATAGATGTTGCTGAATACCGTGCGCTTGATGAAGTTGTCGCTTATGCGAATGCCTTGAAGTCTGCGGCTGTCAACGGTACGTCCGTTTCCGATATTTCGATTTCGTGGAACGGCTCGGAATACGGTCTTGAAGAGTTCTGCGACGAAATCGTTTTTCCCGTTATTCCTATGGGTTCGGGCGCAAGAAAAGCGGCGGATGCCGTTATGAACGATTCTTCGCTTTGGCCGCTCGGAACTCCCGTAAAGGACATTTCTCAAACTGTTTATGATTCCGCGTCGTATACGGAAGTTTACAACCTTTGGAAACATCTGCGCGACGACCACAAGGACGGCTTCCTTTCCGTCGCCGAGTTCGTTGCCGAAAAAGCGCAGCTCGAAACAAAAATAAAAGCGCTGAAAGCCTCGATAACGCTTCCCCCTTTCAAGGTAAAAACCGTATCACTTTCGCTCAGCGACAGTATAGCGATTCACTTCAAGGTTGATGTTTCTGTATATGAAGCATATGAGAATGTATACGCAATGATTTCTTGCGACGGCGACGTTCAGAGAGTAGAAGGCGTACTTGGTTCTGACGGCAGATACTGGTTCTCTTACAGAAACCTTACTCCGAACATGGCGAAAGTACCCGTTGAAATGACTCTTTACGGAACCGGAAACGGTCAGGAATACACCAAGACCGTATCGTACTCCATATACAAGTATTGCCAGAGCCTTTACAATAACCAGAATACAAACGATAAAGTTAAGACTTTCATAGTTGACTTCCTTAACTATGCGGCAGCATTGCAGGAATACACCAATTATAAAGTTGATGACCTTGCAAATGTAGGCTTTGACCAGTCTTATGCAAGCGCAACTCTTACTGCTCCCGTAAATCAGCTCAACGGCCGCGTAGCGACGATTGACAATCCCACGGTAGCATGGAAGGGACTTGGTCTTTCAATCAAAGACGTTATCAATACAAGAGTTAAGTTTAAGACAGATGATATAACCGGTCTTTCGATCAGATTTACCATCAACGGAACAGACTATAACGTAACAGAGTTTACACCTGTTGAGGGAACCGAGAATCAGTATTATGCATACTTCGGAAAGACTCTTCCGAACGAAATGAGAACGACCTTCACGTTTACCGCATACAGAGACGGCGTAGCAGTAAGCAATACTGCACAGTACAGCATTCAGTCTTATGCGGCACAGGTTGGTGTTGATACAACCACCTCTCTCGGTAAAGTTCTTGATGCAATGCTGAAATACGGTGATTCTTGTGCTGTTGCATTCGGCTGATTTCTTTATCAAAAAACTGTCATTCAGACATCAATAGAGACTGATGGGACTTCCGTGATTTGTGCTTTACCGCATAAATCGGGGAAGTCCCTTTTGGTTCGTCGGACCGTCTTTGTTGCAAAGATATTTATGTTTTTTCATTTACTAACCCTGATTGACAGCCTATGACAAATTTTTGTCATCATATATGTTATAATCATTTCGCGGTCAAATTGAAACAAAAGTTTGCGGCAGAACACCGTGTTTGGTGTACTGTTTGTTAAAAGATACTACACCAAACACTTTTTATTGGTTATGATGAACAATTTAATGTGACTTATTTTTACACCGGAACAGAAAACAAATTTGATTTTCTCTTGACAAATTATGTACGCTGTGTTATAATGCCTATGAGAGAATAGGATAACTATTCGCTAAAAAAATTTTTACAGGAGGTCATTTCTATGACTAAGAGAATTTTTGCTGCAGTCATAGCGATCGCAATGGTTTGCACGATGTTTGCTTTCGCTTCGTCCGCGGCAGAAAACACGTTCTACTTTGACAAGTCTGCTAATTATGCTTGGTCGAACTATTTGAACGTTGTTAATGTTATCGACGACGGAAATCCCGATCTTGCGGATCTCCGCGCGGATGGAACTCCGTACAAGGTCTTCCTTAACGCGTTGCTCGCGATAATGAAAGACCCTGCAGCCGGAGCTGGTGTCGACGGCACCTACATGAACTCGTACAAAATGGAAGACGGAACTCTCCTTTACGATTATGTTCAGGATACGTTCGGAGCTTATGCGTACGTTCTTCGCGGCGGTAAGCAGAAAGCCGTTGATTATTGGAACAGCAAACTGAGCGTTGCTCTTTCCATGAACGACAACGGTTACACTTATACCACAGCGGCTACTCAGACTGCATACGACAAAGATGCATATCAGGCATGCCTTTCTGCTCTTCAGTCCTACATGACGACCGCTAATGATAACTATTGCTTCAACGTTGAAAACGGCGGCAGGAGATATCTTGAACAGAAAGCTAAGTTTGAAACTCTTTGCTCCGCTATCGACGCTTGCGCACAGACAACTCCCTCGCAGGAAGCTGAATCAACTGTTACGCTTCCTTCCGGAGCAAACTATACTTGGTACGGCTATCTTAACGTTGTTAACGTAATTCCCGACACCGAGACCGAAGGTCTTCGTGCGGCAGGAACTCCGTACAAAGTATTCCTTACCGAAATGCTTGCAATTATGAACGGCAACGGCGCTGCTTCCGATGCCGCGTACATGAATTCCTATGCAATGTCCGACGGAACTCTTCTTAAAGATTACGTTCAGGACACTTACGGCGCTTATGCTTATGTTCTTCGCGGCGGCAGACAGAAGGCTGCTGACTACTGGAACAGCAAACTCAGCGTTGCCCTTACTCTCGGCAACAATAGTTATACTTATACCAATGCCGGCACGCAGACTGCTTATGATGCAACCGCATATCAGGCAGCGGTAGACGCTCTTAACGATTACATGGCAAATACCGGTGACGCCAGCTGCTTCGATGTTGAAAACGGCGGCGGCAGATTCTTCGATCAGAGAACAAAGTACAATGCTCTTGTAGCTGCTGTTGACGCTTGTGCTGCAACCGCAGTTCAGACACTTGTAGACTTCACAGGTGTTACCACCCCTGATGCTACTCTTACTTACCTCATCACTATGTATAACAACGTAGACGTTGAGTCCATTAAGGCTGATGCTGATGTTCAGAACTGGGCAAAAGCAATCAAAGAAGGCATTGAAGCCGGTCTCGGTAGCGAGTCTATCAATGTTGGTTCTACCAATGTTGTTTCTCTTTGGGAAACAACGATTCGCTATACCGTTAAACTGAATGCCGGTACAAGAACCGCGGCAGATGAAGTTATGAACAACGCTTCGCTGTGGCCTCTCGGCGCTGTAATTACAGATTTGAATCAGACCACTTACAAAACGGCTCAGTACAATGAAGTTTATAACCTTTGGGTACAGATCAGAGACGAGTACAGATCCAGTACTACAATTAAAACTTCCGAAGTTATCGCTGCTTGTGAAAGCCTGAAAGCAAAGATCCAGGCTCTTGAAGTCGCAAGCTATAAATTCACTCAGGAACAGAAAGATGCTTACAGCGTTCTTAAAGTTTATGTTCCCATTTACCGCGGAAGAGTTGAAAGAGTCGTTCTTGATTCCAACAAAGCAACCGATATTTATAAAAACTATGTGGCTCTTGTAGTTAAGGCTGAGGGATACCTTGCCCTCGACTGGGAGAACGGTACTTCCGAGTCCTATCCTTCCGTTGAAGAGATGCATGCACTCATTATGCCCGAAGCTATGGGTGGTTCTCTTGAAAACGATTGGTATCCGTTCCGTCAGGCATTCGGTCTTGACAACAACGGTTACGACACATTGCTTAACAATACTTACACTGCATGGGTAAAATCCGGTAAATATACCGAGGCTTCTCTTGCAGATGTAAAGGCAAGAATTGACAACTTTGAAGCAGCTAACCTTTCCGGCAACCGCGGCTCCAACAACACCGACGCGGGAGCTCAGGAAGACATCGAATACTATCAGGCATTCCTTGTTGAAAAACCGGCACTTCCCCCCTTCAAGGTAAAAACCGTATCACTTTCGCTCAGCGACAGCGTAGCAATCCACTTTAAGGTTGAAGCTTCTGTATACGAAGCATATGAGAACGTATACGCAATGATTTCTTGCGACGGCGACGTTAAGAGAGTAGAAGGCGTACTTGGTTCTGACGGCAGATACTGGTTCTCGTACAGGAACCTTACTCCGAACATGGCGAAAGTACCCGTTGAAATGACTCTTTACGGAACCGGAAACGGTCAGGAATACACCAAGACCGTATCGTACTCCATATACAAGTATTGCCAGAGCCTTTACAATAACCAGAATACAAACGATAAAGTTAAGACTTTCATAGTTGACTTCCTTAACTATGCGGCAGCATTGCAGGAATACACCAATTATAAAGTTGATGACCTTGCAAATGTAGGCTTTGACCAGTCTTATGCAAGCGCAACTCTTACTGCTCCCGTAAATCAGCTCAACGGCCGCGTAGCGACGATTGACAATCCCACGGTAGCATGGAAGGGACTTGGTCTTTCAATCAAAGACGTTATCAATACAAGAGTTAAGTTTAAGACAGATGATATAACCGGTCTTTCGATCAGATTTACCATCAACGGAACAGACTATAACGTAACAGAGTTTACACCTGTTGAGGGAACCGAGAATCAGTATTATGCATACTTCGGAAAGACTCTTCCGAACGAAATGAGAACGACCTTCACGTTTACCGCATACAGAGACGGCGTAGCAGTAAGCAATACTGCACAGTACAGCATTCAGTCTTATGCGGCACAGGTTGGTGTTGATACAACCACCTCTCTCGGTAAAGTTCTTGATGCAATGCTGAAATACGGTGATTCTTGTGCTGTTGCATTCGGCTGATATAAAAAGTAATTTTCGTTGTTAGCCTGCAACTAACTAATCTTATGAAAGGTGGTAGAAACAATGATTAGGCCTGAAATTGAAATCTTTGAAGTTGTAGATGTAGTTACTACAAGTACTACAACTAAAACTACTGAGAGAGAAATCATCCTTCCTGATGTAGAAGTCGATCTTTAATCTACTGACACAGGAGAAATTTTCCCGCCGAATATTCGGGCGACCGTTTATTCGGCGGGAAACCCTTAACAGGGGAACATTTATTTGTACATTAAGAAGAGAAATAAAAAACAAGTTTTTATTTCTGCTCTTTTTGCACACAAGCTTCATATCGCAAGGAGGTCAATAAATATGAAGAGTAATTTTGTTTGCATTTTGGTTTGTGTTGCGGTTGTTTTGTTGCTTTCGCTCTGCGCTTGCACCGCGTCGAGAAAGGACGATCCGACATCCGAACCTACGTCTCAGCCCACAACGGCTTCTTCTTCGTATAGCGGCGGGCTTACGGAAAAAACATATGACCCAAGTCATGAGGAATCGGGAGATTTCAGTTCGCTTTTCGGAAGTGATGCTTCGGCTTCTACACAAAAGGGAAGCCAATCGGCACAGGAGAAGACAACCGAGAAAAAACCCGATGATGCGGAGCCGTCAGGAAGTTCCGCAGGCTTGAATGTTGAAGAAAACACGGAGGATTCGGATTGGAATCCATGGTTTTGAATGATAAACTTGTTTTAGGTTTGGCGGGGCTTTCGATTCTTGTTCGTTTTCGCTATTCTCAATTCAGAGAGTTTTGCTCAAAATATATAATGCCTGACTGCGATATTGTTGATTTTGAGGTCTTTGTGACCGATGAGCAAATTGCAGAAGAGATGGAGTGCGGCTCGCAGACCGAATGTGAAGCGGAAATATTGTGTATATACAGAGCGATAGCGGAAAAACTTCCGCTTTACAACAGATTTGTTATGCACGGGGCGGCGATTTCGTTTGAGGATAAAGCGTATATTTTTACTGCCGCAAGCGGAACGGGCAAATCAACGCATATCAGACTTTGGCGCAAAGCATTCGGAAATCCTGTCGGAATTATTAACGGCGATAAGCCTGTAATAGAAATCAAAGATGACGGGACAAGCCTTGTTTACGGCACGCCGTGGGCAGGGAAAGAGCGTTGGGAAAAAAATGTGTGTTTCCCTCTCGGCGGTGTCTGCGTTTTGCATCGCGCAGAGAAAAATTCAATCAAAAAACTTTCCGCCTCCGAGGCGCTGTTGCCGATTATGCATCAGGTATATCTCCCGAAAGCAGAGCATTCGGCACAGGTTCAACTGGAACTTGCGGACAAGTTTTTGCAAAGCGCTCCGTTTTGGTCTCTTTTCTGCAATATCGGTTTTGAGGCTGTCAGAGTCAGTTTTGAAGCAATGACAGGAAATTGTTTCAACAGTTATTTTATTGAAAATGAGGTTAAGTGATTATGAAAATAAAAGACGGATTTGTTCTGCGTGACATCGCAGGTGATACCGTTGTTATTGCCACAGGAGAGATAAGTAAAACATTTCATGGAATGATAAGACTCAATTCCACGGGAAAAGAAATATGGGAAATTCTTTCTTCCGGAGATCTTTCCGAAGATGAAGTTATTGCAGAAATGGCAAAAAGACATGATGCAAAGCCCGAAGAGATATCAGAGGGCGTTATTGCGTTTATTTCGAAAATAAAAGAGGCAGGGCTTTTTGAGTAATGAGCATTGAAGAGGGCTTGAAGAAGAACGGGTATCATGCTTCTACGACTTCCGGATACAGTATGTATCCGCTTCTTCGTGACAGACGTGACAATATAGTTGTTCGCCCTTGTTCGGGACGGTTGAAAAAATATGATGTGCCGCTTTATAAACGAGGCAATGAATATGTTCTTCACCGTATCATAAAAGTTCTTCCCGACGGCTATGTCATTTGCGGAGACAACTGCATAAACAAAGAGTACAACATCAAGGATGAAAATATTCTCGGAGTTTTGACAGAGGTTTATCGCAATAATAAAAAGATAAATATGGATGGTTTGCCGTACAAAATATATGTTCGCATGTGCCGTTTTTTTTACCCTTTGCGAGTTGCTTACAAAAAGACCCTTTGTTTACTTTCCTCTGTTAAGCACAAGTTATTAAAAAAGGATAGTTCTACATGAGTAAAAAATCCGTAATTATTATTTTAATATGCCTGATGCTTTGCGGTACGCTTATATTTGGTGTGATATCCTTAAAAAAAAGTCAATCTCAGGCATATCCGGAATCCGGCTCGGCTTCTGAAATTCAAGAATTGAATCAACTTGAAGCAAAAAAAGATCAAATCAACAGAAAATTAAAGGCTTTGAAATTATCTGCCGAAAGGGAAAAAATCGGAAAAGGAACGGTTTCTTTTGTTTGTGTCGGAGCACATAAGAAAGTATATAACGTAGTGTTCCCGGAATTAAAAAAACGTGAATACCCGGGAGTTCTTGTTTTGACAGAAGAGTTTTTTGTCGGTAATCCTGATTGTATCACCGCAGAGCAGTTTTCAGAACTCAGAAATGCAGGTTGGGAAGTTGCCGCAGGCTTTTCTGCTACTGCGGAAGACCCTATCGAGGCATTAAAAGAACTTCTTGAAAGAATAAAAGAGCTTGGAGTTGATACTGTATCGACTGTATATTTTGCCCGCAACAAGTATTCTTCGCTATATGATAATGATTTAATGGCTTTAGGTATTAAAAATATTGCTTTTCACGGCGAAGGGATGGATTCGTTGGATGATGGGTTGAATCCTACTCTTCCTACAGAATCGTCCCTTTGGTACGTTTACTCAAGGGAATATTCTTTTTCCGGAAAGAATACGGTTTTATCTTCTATTGAAGATTCAGGCGGTAATCTTATTTTCGAAATTACTTTTGATACATCTCAACTTACATCATATTGTACGGATTACGGCATTAAAAATCTATTAACGATATGTATCGGTAGGGATAGAGAAAAAATTGACTTTTTAACGCTTGATGATGCACGAAATTATGTTTTGTCCGTGTATAACGGAGAAGATTCCGTTGATGATAAATATCAGACAGAACTGAAAACTCTTGAAACAGAACTCAAGAATATACAAAAAATGATTGATGAATTGTATAAAAAGGTGAGTCAGTAAATTCGTGTATCTTATACTTTACAGTAAAAATAAATTGAAACGAGAGGAATACAATGTCGAATCGAACTCTTTCGGATATTGAGACAGGAAAATATCTAATACATCTTGTAAAATGTGCGCTCGATGATGTTGTTCCATTCGATATTCCCGATAAAACAGACTGGCCCAAGGTCTTTTCGGCTGCAAGAAAGAGTTCCCTTGAAGGAATAAGTTTTTTAGCCGTTGATAAACTTCAGAATAAGCCGGAGGAAAAAATATACTCCCATTGGAAGAATATATATTTGCAGATTGTTTACCGTGAGATGCGTTTTGATTTTGAACGGCAGGCAATATTCGCAAAGATGAGTGAAAAAGGACTGTCGTATATGCCCCTTAAAGGCATAAATCTGCTTCGTTTTTATCCCAAAGAGGGTATGCGTTCAATGTGCGACAACGATATTCTTTATGGGGAGATAATGCAAGGAACTGACGGGATATTTCATGTTAAGGGCGAAACGGAAGAAGAAAAAAAAGAGTGTCTGAAGGATGCCCAAAATAAACTTATAGATGTTATGACTTCTCTCGGCTTTGCTGTGGGAAGTCTTGTCGGACATGATGAGCGATTTACAAAGGGCGATTTGCTTTTTGAGATGCATCGCAGTCTTGTACCCGAGAATCGCTCGTATTATTTATATTATAAAAACTCATGGCAACGCGCTGTTCAAAATGCTCATGACCCGAATCTCTTTGCATATTCACAGGAAGATGAATACATCTATACCGTTGTTCATATAGACAAGCACCTGAAAACCTCCGGAACGGGGTTGCGCAGCATTGTTGATCTTTATGTTTTTTTAAAAAATGCAGGTTGCAGTTTTGACAGGGCATATATAGACGGAGAACTTGTAAAACTCGGTATTGCCGATATTGAAAAAAGGCTTCGGAACTTTGCTTTTGATCTCTTTGAGAAAACCGAACTTTCTTCTGTTGATGAAGATATGCTGCTGTTTTTCTTGAATTGCGGTACTTACGGGAACTTTAACGAAATGATGCGCCAGAACCTGAATCGACTTGGTGCGGAAGAAAACAGCAGAAAGGCAAAGTCTTTCTATATTAAAAAAAGATTGTTTTCTGTTTCGGAATCTGAATTAAAAATGTTTTTTCCCGCCTTTTTTAAACATAAGGGGTTGCGTCCTTTTCTTCCCGCTTATCGTGTATTCAGGGGCATGTTTACCAACTCAAAAAGATTCTTTGGTGAAACACGTTATCTTTTAACCAAAAGTAAGGATAAGAAAGATAAATAAAGAAAATAAATATGTTAAAAACCGCCCGATAGGGCGGTTTTTAATGTAAAAGACGGGCTCGAATGAAGCCCGCCTTTTGCACTTATCTTTGTTTTTTAATTAAGCGAAAATTCGTTTCTGAACTCTTCAAATGTGTTCTGGAAATCTGTCGAACTTTCCGTTTTGACGCGGTTGAGATATTCGTGCGTATCAAATTCCGCGGCTTTCAACTCAATCATTGCGACCGCGATATTAGAGCAATGGTCCGCTATGCGTTCGAGGTTTGTCAATAGGTCATTGTAGACAAAACCGAGGTCAAGGGTGCAGTCACCGTCGCGCAGACGCTTTATATGTCTTATCTTTATTTCATCACAAAGGTCGTCGATGACCTGTTCGAGCGGCTCGACCTTTTTCGCCATGGCAATGTCGTTGTCCGTGAAAGAATCAACCGTCAGGATCACTATTTTAGAGAGCGCTGAACTGATAACCCCGAGGTCTTTTTGTGCGGCGGGGGAGAACACAAGTTTCTTTGCGTTCATCTCTTTTGCCGCGTTTGCAATATTTACCGCGTGGTCTCCGATGCGCTCAAAATCGCCTATCGTATGCAGAAATTTCGATGCTTCGCTGCTCTGTTCCTGCGTCAACTCGCGTCGTGTCAGTTTGACAAGGTATGTTCCGAGTTTGTCTTCGTAGCGGTCGAGAACCTCTTCTTTTGCCTGAACTTTGCGGTAACCCTCTTCGGTGTACCCGTAAAGCAGGTTCATCGCTCTGGAAAGGTTCTTTCTCGCTTTTCGCGCCATCGCACAAACCGCTTCGTTGCTCTGTTCAAGCGCTATTGCGGGGTGGGTGAGGAATCGTTCTTCGAGTTTGTCTATATCGTCCGAGTCTTCTTCGTCGTCCGGCTTGTCCTTGAATATGAAAGTAACTATCTTTTCAAGCACTTTTGTGAACGGCATAAGCACAACGACAGTGGCAAGTCTGAAAAGCGTGTTCATCAGTGCAATGGAGACCATGTTCATTTCCATCTCCATGAAGGGGAAACCACCGAAAATCGCATTCGCGGCATAGAATACCGATGCCCATATAACGACGCCGAGAATGTCAATAAGCAGATATACAAACGCGGTTCTTTTGCCCGCAACGCTCGCTCCGAGAGCTGAAAGAAGAACGGGAACAGCCGCGCCTATCGCTATACCCATAACTATCGGGAGCGCAATCTCAAATGAGATAGCTCCCGTGACGGAAAGTACCTGCAAGATTCCGACGGTCGCAGATGCGCTCTGCAAGACGCACGTTATAAGCATACCCGCAATTATACCCACAATGGGGTTGGAGAACGTGGGGGCAAGTTTCGCAAACATCTCTGAAACGCCCGTGCCGTCCTTGATAACGTCGCTCATCATCGACATTCCGGTCATCAGAACCGCAAAGCCGAGAAGAATATCTCCGATATGGTTTTGCGTCGGGCTTTTGCAGAACATTCGCAGGATTATTCCTATAACGGCAACAACACACGTCAAAGTCGATGTCGAAAGCAGTTTGACCCAGACCGAGCCTCCGTCGCCGTCCATGCCCGAAAGACAGACAACCCAGCCCGTGACGCTTGTTCCGAGTATCGCTCCGAGAATGATGCCTATCGCCTGACGCATCTTCATCATGCCCGAATTGACAAATCCGACCGCCATGATAGAAGTCGCCGACGAGGACTGAATAATCGCCGTAACTCCGGTTCCAAGCAAAACGCCTTTCAGCGGGGTATTTGTTAACTTGAAAAGAATCATTTCAAGTTTGTTTCCCGCGACGTTTTTCAGACCGCTTCCCATTAAAAGCATTCCGAAAAGGAACAACGCGACGCCGCAAAGTAACCCTACGACTACGTCCATAATGTTTCTCCTTAAAAATCATAAGTCGGATTTTGCCGACTGTCTGCTTTTTATATTATAACAAAAGTCCGCATAAACTTCAAGCCCTTTTTGACAAAAAATCCGTCCGTCATTATATATTGTATACTTTTCATCAGTTTTTTCGGAGCGCTGTGCTTTGCTATGTGAACATTTATTGAACAATTCGCTTTTTCGAGTGCTTTTTGTTTGTATTTGTGATATAATCATCAGACCCGCAGATGTGAAAAGTCTTATATATAAATAGGTTGAAAAAAATGAATAAATTAAAAAATAACGGAAATTTCATAAGAACCGCTTTACGGTTGGCTGTGCCTATCGCATTTCAGAATCTTCTGACTTCATGCGCCACGCTTGTCGATACCGCAATGGTCGTAGGTCTCGGGAACGACGCGACGTCGGCAATGGGCGTTGCGTCACGTTTCAGTTTTTTGCTGAACGTTATCTGTTTCGGATTCGCTTCGGGCTGTTCGGCGTTGCTTTCTCAATATTGGGGCGCGGGAGATCGTGTCAACATTCGCCGTTCAACGGGTTTTGCAATAACCGTTGCGATGAGTTTCGGAATTATATATACCGCCGCGCTGTTGGTCTTTCCCAACGCTTTGGCAAGCATTTTCACGGACAACGAAACGATTATAACCCTTGCGGGAGAATATCTTTCGACTTTTGCATTCGCCGTTCCGTTTCTTGTTTTTTCGCAGATAATGTGCATTGCGCTCCGCTCCGTCGAATGCGTTATGATACCGCTTGTTTCCTCTTTCGTGTCGGTCGGAGTCAACATCTTTTTCAATTATTGCTTCATCGGCGGAAATCTCGGGTTTCCCTCTCTCGGGCTTCGCGGTGCGGCAATCGGTTCGGTTCTCGGCTGTGCCGTACAAACGGTTGTTATCCTTATTTCCGTCTTTGTTGCAAAAACTCCGTTCAAAGGCGGTTTCCGAGACTATTTTTCGTTCTCGCGTCCGTTTGTCAAAAAGTATTTCGGCATCGCCGCGCCCGTGTTGTTGAACGAAACTATGTGGGCGATAGGCACAAATATATATGTTATGGTAATTGCGCGTCAGGGCGTGGAAAATCATGCGGGATATACCCTGTATGAAAATATTCAGCAGATATTCTTTGTATTCTTCGTCGGAATCTGCGGCGCTGCCGCCGTTATGGTCGGTATGCAGGTGGGAAAAGGCGACCATGAAGAGGCATACAAGGTTGCTCGACGTTTTGCCGTTATGACGCCGTGTGTGGGCGTTGTTCTCGGTGCCGTTCTTATTGTGCTTCGCAATCCCATTCTTTCGCTGTTCCCGATAGAGACCGAGACCGCCCGTTCCGTTGCTTCCGATTGTCTTTTGTTTTATGGTTGTTGGATAGCGATAAGAATGATACAGTACACGCTTGTCTGCGGTGTATTCCGCGCGGGCGGCGATACAAAAACCGGTTGTATTTACGAAATGATAGGTCTTTACGGTGTCGGAATTCCCGCAGTTCTGATAACGGGACTTTTGATAAAACCGACGCATTTTGTCGTTATAATAATCGTTATGTTTGTTGCGGAAGACGTGAGCAAGGGCATACTTTGTGTCCGTCATTTCCGCTCGCGTAAATGGATAAAACAGATTACCGAAAATGCTCCGAGGGAGGAAAGTCGATGACACCTTTCGACATCTCCGCACTGCCCGGCAAAAAGCGCGCGCTTTATCATATCTGTGTGCTTCTCATATATGCCCTGATAGGTTGGATATGGGAGACCGTCACTCTCTCCGCAATGGCGGGGCATTATGTCAAGCGCGGATTTTTGATTCTTCCGTTTTGCCTGATATACGGTTTCGGCGCAAACTTTATACTTCTGCTTTACCGCAAACTGAAAAAGTTGAATCCCGCGGCGTTTGCACTTGTCTGTGCTGTTATAATAACCGCATTTGAACTGTTGACTGCGTTTGGGCTTGATTTCTTGTTTCACACCCGCCTTTGGTCCTATGAAACATGGCCGCTGAACCTGAACGGTTATATATGTCTGCCCGTCAGCATCATTTGGGGCATTATGAGCCTTTTTGTGGTTTATGTTTCGCGGCCTTTGATAGACGCCGTTATACTTCCGATTTTGCGAAAACGCGCCGCTTCCGTCGCCGTATGGTGCGTCTTTATATGCGTTGCGAGCGAATATGTTTTCCGAATGGTCGAACTGTTTTTAAATAATTAAGAGAGCCCTTTCAAGGACTCTCTTTTTCTTATCTGTTGTCAAGTAATGCTTCAAGCGTTTTGGCTATGTCTGCGTTTATGCAGATGCTTCGCTTTTCGAGTTCCCGCGCCGTAACCGCCTGCCCGAGGTTCAAACAGGCGTAAACCGCGTTTTCGTTTTCGGCGGTCATTCGCAAAAACGGATATTTGATTATTGAGGGCGTATTGAATCCGACTCCGAGTTCCAGAAACAGCAGCTTTTGTCCTCGCCTTGCACGCAGAAACGCCGCATACCGTTCCGCTGCCGCATCCCAGCCCGCGTCCTGCACAAATGTTTCGTCTGTGCGTAGATTCATCGCCATCGGCGCGCCGCAAACGGGACATCTTGGCAACAGTTCGGTCGGAATTTTCATGTTTTTCTGTTCTTTGACCATTTGCCGAACGGCTTGTTCGTTGTCGTATGTTACCTGTCTGCACGGGTGTGAACATTGAAAAAGTCCGTAGTCGCCCTGTGTGTAGAACAGTCTCTTTTTGTCAAACCCCGCAAGTTGGAACTGATGATCCACATTCGTTGTCAGCACAAAATAATCTTTTCCGTCAAGCAGCGCAAGCAAGTCCTTGTACGGCTTTCCGACATCGACTTCATAACGGTTGCAGAGTATTTGTCGCGACCACCACGCCCAATATTCTTCCTGTGTTTCGAACGGATAAAAACCGCCCGAGTACATATCCGTTATTCCGTATTTTTCGCGAAAATCCGAAAAGTATTTTTCAAAGCGCTTTCCCCCGTAATCAAAACCCGCCGCTGCGGAGAGTCCCGTACCCGCACCTACAACGACCGCGTCCGCTTCATGAAGATCTTTTGCAAGTTCAGCCGTCAATGCCGAAAATTCGTCTGTAAATGTCGAGGTCTTTTTGCAGGAAAACATTGAATATCACCTTTATATCTTTGTTTGCTTTGAGAAAATTGCGGACTGTTTTGATTGCTATGTGCGCCGCTGTTTCGTTCGGGAAATGAAATTCTCCTGTTGAAATACAGCAAAAAGCAACGCTTTTTATCCCTTTTTTTGCAGCAAGAACAAGACAGTTTGTATAGCACGATGCAAGTTCTTTTTCGTCTTTTTCCGTGAGTTTGCCGCCGATTATCGGTCCGACCGTGTGCAGAACGTATTCACTCGGCAGGTTATATGCTTTTGTCAGTTTTGCTTTGCCTGTCGGTTCGGGGTATCCCTGTACGGTCATGATTCTGTTGCATTCAAGCCGCAGTTGCACGCCCGCAAAGGTGTGGATAGCGTTGTCTATGCAGAGATGGCACGGCGCAAAACAGCCTAACAGACGCGAGTTTGCCGCATTGACTATCGCGCCGCATTTCAGCGTCGTTATATCGCCATGCCAAAGATATATTCCGTCTTCGACAGGTTCGAGAGTGTTCGCGTCCGTTATTCCTTTTTCCCGTATTTCTTCTTGCAGATAAGCGTCCTGCACCCGCAAAAAATCCGCGTTCGGTTCTTTCGGTTCGCGTATATTCAAAAGCGAGCGCAAAACTCTTTTTTGCTCCTCTTCGTTCATCGGCGGAAGGGAAGCCCGACACGCTTCCCTCTCTTCGAACAGATATTTTATCAAAAACAGCCGTCTTTCGCTTTGTGTCATGACTTCTCTTCCTTCGAAAATGCAGGTCTTTGTCCCCGCTTTTATTTGCCGATAACGCTGATACGCTGTCCTATGTGGTTTCCTTTTTCGAGTTCGTCCGTAAGCGCCAGCGCATAGTCCGCATAACTGATAACGCTTTCGCCCTTTGCGTTCAGCGTCAACTCTTCTCCGCCGAGGATATATTCTCCCGTGCGCGCTCCGTCAGCCTGATAGTCCGCCGCGGGGCTGATATAAGTCCATCTGAAGTCATTTCTGCCGCGCAGAAGTTTTAACGCCTCGTCATGCGCTGCCGCAAGGGGCTTGAATGTGTCGGGCAAAATTTTTCTGTCTGATTGTCAGTTATTCATTTCTTCAATTCGTTTTTTGCTGTGTTTTTTGACAGAAAAAGCCCGGTGAAGAGTGTGATAGGGAAAACAATAGCCGCCAGAATACCTGCGTGCAGGTCGTCGTTCAGCGCCCGCGAAACGAATCCCGCAAGTGTCGGTCCTCCCGCACAGCCGAGGTCTCCGCCCAACGCCAACAGCGCAAACATCGCCGTTCCTCCGTTTTTGATTGCCGCAGACGCTTTGCTGAATGTTCCCGTCCAAAGCAGTCCCACGGAAAAACCGCACGCCGCACAGCCGATAAATCCGACAATGGGAGACGGAACAAGCGAAATGCACAGATACGAGACAATGCAGAGCGAGGTGCTGAAAATCATGCACTTATCGAGGTCAAGTTTTTTCCCGAATTTGCCGAAAATCAGACGTGACGTTCCCATAAGTGCCGCAAAAGCCGTGGGACCCGCAAGGTCTCCTACGGTTTTGCTGACGCCGAGCCCCTTTTCCGCAAATGTCGAAGCCCATTGGCTGACGGCCTGCTCTGACGCTCCCGCACAGACCATCATCAACATAAACAGCCAAAATATCTTTGTTTTGCATAACTGCTTAATAGACAGCCCCGTTTCGCCCTCTTCAATAAGGGAGAACATCGGAACTTTTGTGAAAAACAGTCCGTTTATAACGGGAACAGCCGCCCATATCAGCGCAAGTATCTTCCAATTTTCTATTCCGAACAGAGCAAAAAACGCAGTCGAAAGCAGAACCACGCCCATGTGTCCCCAACAGTAAAACGAATGGAGCAACCCCATTGTCGTTGCCTTGTTGTCTGTCGGACACGCTTCGACTATCGGGCTTATCAACACTTCTATAAGCCCGCCGCCGACCGCATATATCGCAACGGAGACCACTATGCCCGCAAATGCGCTCGGAAAGACTTCGGGAAGTATCGTCAGCAGAATAAGCCCCGCCGCCGAACAAGCGTGAGCGATAATGACGGATGTTCTGTATCCTATTTTGTCAACGAATTTCGCCGACAACAGGTCAATAAGCAGTTGTATGGCAAAATTTATCGTTATCAAAAGCGTTATCCGTGAAAGAGGTATCGAATACGATGTCTGAAACGTGACGAACAGCAGCGGCACAAAATTGTTGACTATCGCCTGAACGATATAGCCCACAAAGCAGGCGTACATCGTGTTTTGATAATGCGGTTTGTTCATTTTTTCAGTTCTCATTTTTTTACTCTCTTTTTCGGCAGGGGAGTTATCTTGGCAAGCAGTTCGGTTACTTCTCTTGCCAGATCACGGTTTTCTATGTCGAGAATATAGTGCTCTTTCGCTCCGTCATACGGAAGACCCTTTTCCGCATTCTGCATAAGCGTTTCGAGTTCGGGCAGAATTTTAACAAAAACCGTATCGTCGCACACAAGCAATACGGGTTTATCGTCTGCATAAACCATATATTCTCCGAACATCTTTTTGTATCGGATAACACCGACGCCCTCTATTTGTTCACATACAAATTTAATGTAACTTTCTGTTGTCGCCATATCGTCTCCTTATATATGCAGGCAAAATGCCTTGTAATCCGTGAATTTTTCTGCGCCGAAGCGTTTTGCGAGTTCGGTCTCCCTCTCGTCTTCCGTAAACCAATACATTGCCTTTGCGCTCACGTTTTTCTTTGCCTCGTTCAATGCCGCAGTCAGCAACTCTTCCGCCGCAGTGCCGTCAAAACCGTCCGAAAAATCAAGTCCGAATATCTCTGCTATATTTTCCGCATAAACAAAGTATATCGCCGCTGCTTTCCCGTCCTTTTCCGTCAGATATATTCGCCACTTGTCACCTCCGAAATACGCCTCGGTCAACCGTTTTGTGTTCCAATACATCTCAACTTTATCATGCAATTTTGCAAAAACCGCAAGATTCTTTTTCGTCAGCGGTTCAACTCTTCCGCTTTCGGACTGTGGTTCATAATCCGAGAAAAACAGTATATTTACCGCACTTTCTTCTATTATTTCAAAGCCGTTTTCGATTGCCGCCGAAACGGCTCTTTCGTTTTGTGACGGAAATCCCGCGGTGACTTCGTATCCCGTGTATTTTTCTTTCAGCAATGCAACGAAGTCCGCAAACTGCTCTTTTTCAAATCCGTCCGTTTCAAACGCTTCGAGACTTATGTATTTATCTTCTTTCATTACATAAAAATGTATCCAACCGCGCATCTCGCCGCCGTGCTCAAAAATGTATATCTCTTCGTTTTCGCTCTCAAATCCTCGTTTTGCGATTGCAAGAAAATCCTCTTTTGTCTTTATTCCGTCCGCATAAGACGGGAACGAAGATCTCGACGGGTCAAGCGCAAGCACATAAGCCCGTTCGGAATATTCTTCAAATTCGTTTGCCGTAGGTATTCTTAACATACTATAAAGTTCCTTTCAACAGTTTCTGCAAAAACAGCACATCGAGTTCTTTTCCGAATTTTACGCCGACCTTTTCAAGCCGCCCTGAGTGTGTGAATCCGTGTTTTTTATGAAAAAGAACGCTGGCGGCGTTTTCTTCCGTCACCAATGAAATTATGTTTTCGAAACCGCGTGCTGCCGCTTCTTTTTCGATTTTGTCAAGAAGCAACGAGCCGAGCCCCCTTGATACGGTGTTTTTGTCGAGATATATCGAAAGGTCTGTCGTTTTTCTGTATGCGGAACGCGGATTGAACGTGTCAAGATATGCGTAGCCGACCGTTTTTCCGTGTTCTTTCGCAACAAAAAACGGGTATTTTTCGGTTATGCGCAAAAAACGCGCTTCAAATTCTTCGACCGTCAGCGGTGTTTCTTCAAAAGTCACTGTTGTATTTTCAATATAATAATTGTAAATTTCGACGCACGCGCCGCAGTCTTTCAATTCCGCTTTTCTGATAACCGCACTCATTTTTCGTTCTCTTTTCGTGGCTTTTGCCGTATTATATCATATCTTTCCGATTTTTTCAAGATATTGATTTTTACTGTGCGATATGCTATAATTATTCCATAGCGGAATGGCACAGTCGTTTTTTACAGATTTATCTTTTTCTGATTGATTTTTAAACAATTGAAAACGTGTGTTTAAAATTATTTGCCATACCTTAATAATCCCGAAACAGTTTTGTAAAAGAACAACGCTATAATCTATCTGCATTTTGATTTTGAAAGGACTGTTCCCGTGAAACAGGCAAAGAAAAAACAGGGAATAGATATGCTTCACGGTTCGATTTGGAACAAGTTGCCTCTTTTTGCGCTGCCTGTTGCCGCGACCGCGATCCTCGAACAACTTTTCAACGCTTCCGACATTGCGGTTGTCGGAAACTTTACGGGCGGCGAAAAGACTGTTGCTGTTGCCGCAGTCGGAGCAAACAGCCCGATAATAGGACTTATCGTTAATCTTTTTATCGGAATAGCTTTGGGCGCGAATGTTGTTATCGCCAACGCGATAGGCAGAAACGACGAAAACGGCGCGTCCCGCGCCGTGCATACTTCAATAATCGTTTCCGTCATAGGCGGACTTGCCGTTGCGTTGATTGGCGAACTTGCAGCCGCGCCGCTGCTGTCGTCGCTGAACGTCCCCTCCGATGTTTTTGATTTGGCTCTTCTTTATCTTCGTATATATCTTCTCGGAATGCCCGTTATTCTGCTTTATAATTTTGAGGCCGCCGTTTTTCGCAGCGTGGGGGACACAAAAACGCCGCTTATAACGCTTGCCGTTTCGGGCGTTCTGAATGTGCTGCTGAATCTGTTTTTTGTTATAGTTCTTCACATGAACGTCAACGGCGTTGCGATAGCGACCGTTATTTCAAACGCGGTCAGCGCGGTAATTCTTTTCATAAAACTGATGAAGTCGGAAAAATATATCCGCCTTGAACCTAAAAAACTTAGAATAGATCTTCCGACGCTCGGAAAAATTCTGCGCATAGGACTGCCTGCGGGCGTGCAAAGCGCGGTATTTTCCGTTTCCAACATTGTCATTCAGTCTGCCATAAACAGCCTCGGAAAAGTTGTAATGGCGGCTTCGAGCGCAGCGTTCAATATCGAAATATTTGCATACGACGTAATGAACTCTTTCAGTCAGGCGTGCACAACATTTGTCGGTCAGAATTATGGTGCGGGGCAACTCAAACGCTGTCGTAAAACATTGTTTTTATGCCTTATCGAGGACGCTGTCGCAACCGCCGCGGCAATAGGCATAGTCCTTCTGTCGGGCAGGTTCCTGCTCTCGATATTCAACAATGACCCTGCGGTTATAGACCTCGGTTATGTTCGCCTTGTAACAATCTTCTTTGCGTATATTTTCAGTATGCTTTATGAGGTAATGTCGGGGTATCTGCGCGGATTCGGCATCTCTCTGACGCCCGCGATACTGACAACTCTCGGTGTTTGCGGGGTGCGTATCGTTTGGATCGCCGCCGTTTTTCCGAAAAGCAGAACGTTCGAAACCATAATGACCGCATATCCCGTCAGCCTTTCGCTGACAGCGGTTTTGATATTCATAGCGCTTCTTATCGCGCACCCGTCACGCCGTTACGCTTTAAAATTTGTGACGCAGAAAGCGACGGACAACAACTGATATAAAAGGAAAAAAAGAAATGAGCAGTATATGCGGTGCGGATTGTTCCGCCTGTAAAATGAAAGACGAATGTCGGGGGTGCGCAGAGACCTGCGGCAGCCCGTTCGGAGGAAAATGTATTGCAGCCGAGTACATAAGATTCGGAGGAAAGACCGCCTATGAAACGTTCAAACGCGGCTTGCTTGACGAAATAAACGCATTGCTTGCCCGTGAGGAACTTCCGAAAGCGGACGCGCTTTATGAACTTTGCGGCGCATTCGTCAATCTTGAATATTCGCTCCCGAGCGGAGAAAAAGTAAAATTTCTGAACGATAAAAACGTTTATCTCGGCTCGCAGATAGAGTTTGCCGACCTCGGCGTTTGCTACGGCGTCGTTGCTGATAAAGATTTCATTCTTGTCTGCTCTTACAGCGTGAACGGCAGCGAACCCGAAATAATTATTTACAAAAGAAGATAGGAGACGTTGTTTTGGGACAGGCAATACAGCAGATTATAGATTCTCCATGGCTTTTCCGTGCGCTTGCGCTTGTAGTTCTTGCGTTTTTCTACGGAATATATTTTGCAAAACAAATCGCGCAGAAAAAACGCGGAATACAGACCCGTCAGATAGGTCGCCGAAAAGAAAAAGGACTGCGCACGGTCGAACTTCTGATGGCGGCGGCAACGCTTTCCGTCGTTGTTGCGGAACTCGTCTCCGTTGCGCTTGATTGGAACTATATGCCGTCGGGAGCACGTTTTACGGGCTTCTGTCTCGGTTTGTGCGGAGACGTTCTGTTCCTCATATCCGTGCTTTTCATGAAAGACAGCTGGCGTGCGGGCATTCCCGAAAAAGACAAGACAAGACTTGTTACAAACGGCATTTACCGATATTCCAGAAACCCCGCATTCTGCGGATTTGATTTGATGTATATCGGCGTTTTGTTGCTCTTTTTCAACCCCGTTTCTCTTGTATTCTCCGCTTTTGCCGTTGTAATGCTTCATTTGCAGATATTGCAGGAAGAGAAATATATGCTCAAAACATTCGGCGACGAATATGCCGGTTATAAAAAAACCGTTTTCCGTTATCTCGGACGTCGTTCGAAAAAGAAACAGCAGGGGGAGTAAATATGCAAAAAATAGAGTTAAAGCGCGTGTATCGCCACTTCAAAGGCGATTATTATCTTGTCGAAGACATTGCCCGTCATTCGGAAACGGGCGACGAATATGTCGTTTACCGCAAACTTTACGGTGACGGCAGTTTATGGATTCGTCCGCTTGATATGTTTTTGAGCAAGGTGGACAAGACAAAATATCCCGATTGCAGCCAGGAATACCGTTTTGAATTGCAGAACATAGAAAGCGTTGCAAAGCATTGAATAACATGGTAATGCTCGGCAATATTTGCAATACATTTGAAAAGAAAGGTATATTGCGTTTTTTTATAAAACAGGACCGTCCGTATCGGTTTTCCCGAAACGGACGGTCTTTCTTCTATTCTGCATTCATGTCATATTCAACGTCGTTTATTATAAGCACATCGTCAGTCTGCCAATGCATTTCGACTCTTGACAAAGCGCCCCAATTCCCGACGTAAATGTCTTTCTTCGGTTTGCGGATTTCAAGTATTAAGAAGTCAATATCGTTGTTTTTATATACTTTAACTCTCGTACTTCCTCCGAGAGAGCCTTCGTCGGCGCTTATCAATTCCGCATAGTATGTCCCATCGGTCGATTCAAACGTATCTACAACCGTTGTCTCACCAAAATTCTTCAGCATAACGGTAAAAAACGCATAAATACACAGCGGAACCACAATCAGCAACGAAATCAGCGAAGCGGGGATACCGAATTTCGGTGGCAAACCTACCCGTATTGCCGCGAACAGGCAGCATATGACCGTTGCCACCGCACCAAATGTTGCCGCTATATTTCCTCTTTGCGATATCAACGGAAATGTGCTCACGATTGAGACAGGAACCGTCAGAATAAGCAGAACTCTGTAAAATACGGGAAATGGTTCTTTTCTTGCGATTTCTGTCGCTATTACCGTTCCCAACGCAAGCGCCGCGCCGACAACGGCGACCGCCCAATCGGTTTTTATATAGATTTCATACTTCGCGATTATGCCCGCGATCCGTGTAACGGACAAGAACAAAAGCCAAATCACCGTTGCCCATATTATCACTTTCGCCGCTTTTTTCAATTTCTTTTACTCCTTTCCTATCATCGTCGCATATCTGCTTGATAAGACCTTTGACAATACGCAAAGCAAAACCGTTATCAATACCCCGAACCCGAACAGGGAAGCAAAACTTTGAACATCTGTCAATCTTTCGGAAAAATCCGCGCAATAGTGAAGTGCGCTCCAAATATATCCGCCGACGGAAACCCCGAGCGTCGCAAACATTGAGCACACGGAAAAAAGTTTTTTGCTTTTATAAAATCGCACAAAATACCAGTTTGCCAACGAAAGGAGAAAACCCGTCAAGGGAACAATGAGCGTTACCGCCCAAAAACCGTTGCCGCCTCCCGACGGTGTCGCCGCTTCGAGAGTGACACCGGCTGTTATCCCCGCAAATGCCAAAAACAGCAGAACAGACTGCAAAACAGACGCTTTCCATTCGCTGATTCTGACAGCTTTCATCGGCGTCGAAACAGTTGCTTTCATTTCAATCGGCTTTTTGATACTTTCCAGATATTTTCCGCATTCTTCACAGTTTTTAATATGCTCTTCAATCACTTTTGCACTTTCTTCACAGCAACATCCGTCAACATAAAGAGGAAGAAGATCTTTAATTATATTGCAATTCATTTTTACATCAACCTTTCCGACAATTTCTGTTTTGCCCTGTAAAAAGTGACTCTTGCCCAACTTTCGCTCTTGCCGAACGCTTCGCTTATTTCTCGGAACGAAAGCCCGCCGAACACCGAAAGCATAAACACCTCTTTGTAGGGCTCTTCCAACTCGTTCAGGCACTCAATCGCCCTTTGCGACAGTTCTTTTTGCATATACCGTTCTTCCGCGCTTTCGCTTGTCCCGAGCGTCTCGGGCTCCTCAATCGGAACGGTTCGCTTTTTCTCATTGTACTGCGCGTAGTACGCGTTTTTCGCAATCTGACAGAGCCATATCGAAACTTTTGTCTTGTCCCGCAGCGCGGAATAGTTCATATAAGCCCTAAAAAACGTCTCCTGCGTCAACTCTTCCGCCACCGCCGCATTCCTCGAAAGTTTCATCAGGAACTTAAAAACATAATCCCTGTTTTCTCGGAATACCCGTTCAAACTCCGACACTCTGCCACCGTCCTTTCCTCTTTTTTCTGCTCATGTTTCCTCATACCCGCGTTTTGTGTTCTACTGCTTTCCTGAATCTTCGTATATCTTTCATGTGCGCTCATTTTTTGCAGAATCGCTATTTTCTGTGTTTTTGTATCCCTTTATTTATGTGTCCATATATCCTTTGTTCCAGCCCCGCGCCTGCATTCCCTTTGCTCTTTCATTTATTAGATAACAAAATCTCCGAAACGTTACAAAAATTATAGCATATTTTTCATCAGTTTTCAATGCGCTTCTCTCAACAATCTCGCTTTGCGAGACTTAGTCTTAAACTCCACTTTCAAATAAAAAATGTGCGGCGGATTTCCGCCGCACAAACATAAAGTTTAATGCAAGAATATAGAGATTATTCCCACTCGATCGTGCCGCAGGGCTTCGGGGTCATGTCGTAGACGACGCGGTTGACGCCCTTGACCTCGGCGAGTATGCGGTCGGTGATTTTGGAGAGTACGGCGAAGTCGAGCGGCTCGACGGTCGCGGTCATCGCGTCCACGGTGTTGACTGCGCGGACGATGACGGGCCATTCAAAGCAGCGTTTGCCGTCCTTGACGCCGGTGGAGCGGAAGTCCGGAATTGCCGTGAAATACTGCCAAACTTTGCCTTCAAGCCCCGCTTTTGCAAATTCTTCGCGCAAAATCGCGTCGGATTCGCGAACGGCTTCAAGACGGTCGCGGGTGATTGCGCCGAGGCAACGTACACCGAGACCGGGGCCGGGGAAGGGCTGGCGGAAAATCATACCGTCGGGAAGCCCGAGCTCTTTGCCGACAACTCTGACTTCATCTTTATAAAGGTAGCGAAGCGGCTCGACAAGTTCGAATTTGAGGTCGTCGGGAAGTCCGCCCGCATTGTGGTGCGCTTTTACGCCTGCGCTTTCAACGATGTCGGGATAAATCGTGCCCTGTGCAAGAAATTCGATGCCCTCGAGTTTTCTGGCTTCTTCTTCGAAAACTCTGATGAACTCCGCGCCGATGATCTTTCTCTTTGTTTCGGGGTCGTCAACGCCCGCGAGCTTGTCAAGAAAACGGTCAACGGCGTCCACATAAACGAGGTTGGCGTCCATTTCTTCTTTGAAAACGCGGATAACCTGTTCGGGTTCGCCCTTGCGGAGCAGTCCGTGGTTGACGTGAACGCAAACGAGTTGTTTGCCGACGGCTTTGATAAGAAGCGCGGCAACGACGGAAGAGTCAACGCCGCCTGAAAGCGCGAGCAGCACTTTTTTGTCTCCTATTTGTTTGCGGAGAAGCGCCACTTGTTCTTCTATGAACGCATCGGCAAGTTCTTTGGTGTTTATTCTTTTCATTGATTCCGGTCTTTTGTCTTCCATTTATCTTTACCTCAATTATTTGTATAGTTGTCGAAATATCCCTGAACGAGAACCACGGGCGTGCCTTTGTCGCCGGAACCGCTTGTCAGATCGCAGAGCGAGCCGATAAGGTCGGTCAGTCGGCGCGGGGTAGTGCCCTGCGAAGCCATATTGCCGACAAGGTCGGATTTTTTCGCTTTTATCGAGGCGGAAATTGCGTCTTTGAGTGCGTCGCCGGAAAGGTCTTTGAAATCGTTGTCCGCAAGATATTTGAGTTTGAGTTCGTTGGGCGTGCCTTCAAGTCCGTCCGTGTAAGCGGGGGAAACAACGGGGTCGGCGAGTTCCCAGATTTTGCCCTGCGGGTCTTTGAATGCGCCGTCGCCGTAAACCATAACTTCAACGTGCTTGCCTGTTGCGTCGAAAATTCTTTTCTGAATATCGAGAACAAGCGCCTTGCATTCGCGGGGGAACAGTTTAATTTTGTCTTCGGTTGATTTGTTTGAACCGAGAAGACCGTATTTTTCATTGCAGCCGCTGCCGTTGACGGGTGCATTCAGAATCTCGTCAAGCCCGAGAACGGTTTTTGCGCCTGCGGCTTTCAATATGCGTTTAGTTCTTTGTCTTGTGTGTATATCACAGGTAATCACCGTATCCGTGTAGTCAAGTATTGCCTGTGCGCGGTTTGCAAAGATTATTTCGACTTCTGCGCCGCATTCTTTGATAAGGTCGCCGTAATACGCCACATAATCCACTCCCGTAAACGGGTGAACGCCGTAGCCGAACAGTTCTCTGTATTTTTCAAGCGTCAGCACATCGCTGTAAGGGTTGACGCCCGCTTCATCAAGTCTGTCTATCGAAACAAGTTCGTTGCCGACTTCGTCCGACGGATAACTGAGCATCAGAACTATCTTTTTCGCACCTTTTGCGATACCTTTCAGGCATATTGCAAAACGGTTGCGGGAAAGTATGGGGAAAATAACGCCGACGGTGCCTCCGCCGAGTTTTGTTTTGACGTCTTCCGCGATATCGTCTACTGTTGCGTAATTGCCTTGTGAACGTGCAACGATGGATTCCGTTGCCGCGATAACGTCTCTGTCATTCAGCGAAAAACCCTCGTCCTCCGCCGCGAGAAGTACGCTGTCGGCAATGATTTTTGCCAAGTCGTCGCCTTCTCTTATAATCGGGCAACGTATGCCACGGGAAACGGTTCCGACTCTGCGTTCTTTTGTCATTTGAGGTCAATTCCTTTCGGTCGCGCCTCTTCCGAGCCGCGGTATTTGGCTTTTTGCGCGCAACCGAAGACTCGGAAACCCCATGCCCCCTTGCACGCTTCCATATTTTAATTATACCATCTGCCGTGTCTTTCGTCAAGCATTGCCGCATTTTTTTCGTTTATCATTGACAAACACGGCATTTTGTGCTATACTTTGTTCCGAACTTTGCGGAAAATGTTTTTATTCCGCACTCTACATCTATGTTTTTTCAGAGAAAGGAAACTTAAAAAATGAAAAAATCATTGAAACTGATTGCCTTGATGCTTGCGCTTGTTGCTCTTGTGAGCCTTTCCGCTTGCAAAAAAGACGAAGAAACAACACCCACCACAACGGAAACTCCGACCACGACAGAAGCAAAAATAACTGCCTCCGACCTTGTGGGCACGTGGCGCTTTGACGCATCCGAACTTGACGATGAAAAATTCGCCGCAATGTGTGTTGATATGGCAGGCTCGATGACTGACGGCAGCGATGCGCTGAATGATCTTATGGCAAAAGTTGTTAAAAGAGACACCGTAGGAAAACTTTTCAATTCCATGGCTCTTCGTTTCTACGAGGACGGAACTTATGCGATGCTGGTTTCTCCCGAAGATTTCGCAGACGGTTATGAAGCGCTTATCAACAGCGTTTTTGAAGCCATGGGCGAAATGAGCATTGAAGATGCCGCGGCTATGAGCGGTGTTTCCGCAGATGAACTTGAAGCGTCTCTCAACGGCTCCACATGGAAAGATTATTGTGTTCAACTCGGTCAACTCACGACGGCTTCGCTTAAATCGAGCATGACTGCCGACGGTATTGCCGATATGCTCGGAGGAAAAGTCGGCGAAGACGGCTTTATTGTTTCCGATGACGGTCAGAAATATGAATTCGACGGCGAAACGCTCAAACTCGGTGACGGTTCAGTAAAAGTTACCGTAAAAGACGGCGAGATCACTTTTGACTCCGTTTCCGGCACGGTAAACGACAACTATAAAGAACTCGTTGAAAGCGGTTGCAAACTCGTAAAAGAGAAATAAGAAACGTACAAAACCGAATAAAGCGGAACGGCTTCGCATGTGTTTTCGGCACATTGCGGAGCCGCTCTTTTTTTGATTATTAAAAAAAATTACGAAAAAGCGGAACTTTTTCTTCCCGATTTCGTCTAAACGGTTATAGAACGAAAAAAATCCCATTTTGCAGATACTTTCGGGAGGGCAATATTTTGGAAACCTTTATCGGAATATTCAATTTCTTTGTATTTTTCTTTTTCCTTTTGCTTTATTCTTACCAACTTGTTTATATCGGAATAGGCATATTCAAAAACAAAAGGAAACTTAAAGACGCATCAAAACTGCATCATTTTGCATTCGTCATCGCCGCAAGAAACGAAAGCAACGTTATCGGCGGTCTTATCGAAAGCATCAAACTTCAAAAATATCCGAAAGAACTTATAGATATTTTTGTCGTTGCCGATAACTGCACGGACAACACCGCGGAAATCGCACGCAACGCGGGTGCGATAGTTTACGAGCGTGAGTCAAAGACTCATGTCGGAAAAGGTTATGCGCTTGATTTCATTTTTAACAGAATAAACACCGAACACTCGGATAAAGGAATCGAAGCATTCTTTATTTTTGACGCCGACAATGTTATAAAGGACAACTATGTTCTTGAAATGAACAAGGCATTTGACGCGGGTTATGAGGCTTGTACATCTTACAGAAACAGCAAAAACTACGGCACAAACTGGATAAGCGCAGGCTATTCGCTTTGGTTCGTCCGTGAAGCGAAGTTCCTGAACAATCCCCGCTTTATCTGCGGCACGAACTGCGCTGTTTCCGGCACGGGCTTTATGATAAGCAAACGTATCGTTGATATGAACGGCGGTTGGAAATACAATCTTCTGACCGAAGATATTGAGTTCTCCGTGGATGCGGCTCTGAAACATATCCTCATAGGTTATGTTCACGATGCCGAATTTTTCGACGAACAGCCCGAAACATTCGCGCAGTCATGGAAACAGCGTATGCGTTGGTCAAAAGGCTTTTATCAGGTTCTCGGCAACTACGGCGGTAAACTCTGCAAGGGCATTTTCTCCAAGAAATTCGGCTTTGCGTGCTACGATATGCTGATGAACATTATGCCCGCACTTATTCTTTCGCTGTTCTGCCTTGTTTTGAACACTGTGTTCCTGCTTATCGGACTTGTTACCGCAAATCCGACGCTTGTTGCAAGCACTCTTGTCAGCGTTATGCACACGATACTGAGTTTTTACGCAACGCTTTACATAGTGGGACTTATTACGACTATATCCGAATGGGAAAAGATCGACTGCTCAGCCGCGGGCAAGATTCTTTACACTTTCACGTTCCCCATATTTATGTTTACTTACGTTCCCATCGCGGTCGTTGCCATCTTCAAAAAGGTCGGCTGGTCGCCCATCGCGCACACCGTTACAAAATCCATCAAGGAACTCAACAGACAGCAGTAAACAGATTTGCCGAAAAAAATATACCGATAAAATG
>ERZ779888.733-NODE-733-length-36464-cov-6.644154_pt1 | contig 36464 bp, 33 predicted proteins | sample MGYA00511245_ERZ779888 | MGnify/ENA primary metagenome ERZ779888 (study PRJEB29588, sample SAMEA2155255) | human gut metagenome | biome: human gut; feature: human-associated habitat; material: faeces | place: Denmark | collected 2008/2010 ...
GGGATTTTTTCAATCATTACTAAATTATCACAGGGACAACTTGTATATCATTTCCTAAAATAACAGCCGTTTTGGGGAACGGCTGTTAATTGGGTATTTTGGGTTTTATAGCGAAATTATGAATTTGCTTTGATTCCTTGGGGGATTAGAAGTAGAATTCTTCTTTTAGTTTGTCGTAGAAGAGCATTCCTTCTGCCACTTGGCGGGCTACTTCTTTGCCCTTGCTTTCTTGCACGATGGCGAAACCGAATGCGCTGGCAGCCGCGGGACCGTTGCCTGTGACGATGTTGCCGTCGATTGCCACTGGTGTGTAGCCCACGATGGCTCCTGTCATGCCACGCTCCATGCCTGGGTAGCAAACTGCATGTTTGCCTTCAAGCAGTCCGAGGGGACCGAAAATCACTGATGGCGAAGCGCAGATGGCTGCAATTTTTCCGCCTTTAGAATTTTGCGCGATAAGAGCGTTGGTGAGAGGTTTGCACGCGGCAAGGTTGCTTGCGCCAGGCATTCCGCCGGGGCAAATCAGCCACTCAGCATTGTTCAGATTCACTTCACTAATCAGCGCGTCGGCTTTCACGGTCACGCCATGGGCTCCTTCTGCCTCAAGTGTGTCGTTAATACTTACTGTCACCACTTCCATGCCTGCTCTGCGCATGATGTCGATTGTGGTTAAGGCTTCCACTTCTTCGAAGCCATTGGCTAAAAATACAAATGATGTGTTCATGTGGTTATGTTTTTAATTATTTTGCAATAAAATTAGTGCATTTTTTTGTTTTTACCAAACTAAATAAGCAAAATGCGCAGTTTTTAACCCAAATCGGTCATTAGGGCTTGTGGTATTTCGGAGTTTTAGAAGAATGAATTTTGTTTGTCTTTTAATGAGTGATAGCGAGCTATTACGAATTAAAAACAAGCAAAAGGCATCTTATAAAAGCCGAAAGACCGCAAGAAGTAATCTAAAAATCCTCATACGGCCTAATGACCGATTTGGGTTTAAACTTTTATTCTGCTGATTAGTCAAAATCCCAAATTGCGAATTTGGTTAAGAGAAATTAATCGTGTAAGTTTGTAAAAAAAAAATTTAGCGATGTCAAAGTTTATAGAAAAGACTCTCGAAGACGGAGAAACAATCATCTTCAAAGGACGACTTCATTGGACATTTAACTGGCAATACACCTTTGGTGGAGCGGTTTTGGCTGTCCTCGGTTTGGTAATGCTGATTATGGGGCTAACGGGCGACAAAACGCCGTTTACCGTGTGTGGCACTATCGGTTTCGTGGTGGGCGTATGTTTTGTGCTGTGGGGCTATTTTATCCGCAGCAAGACATCTTTTGCAGTCACTAACCACCGCTTCATTCAGAAAGACGGCATTTTGAGCATCAAGATGACGGAAATTCCACTTTTCAAGATTGAGACCGTGAACCTTTACCAAAGCCTTTGGCAACGTCTTTTCTCCACAGGCTCAATAGAACTGGTGGGCAGCGGCGGCACCAACCACAAGGTGGATTACATTCAGTCGCCATTCGAGGTGCGCAAAATTCTCACCACCAGAATGAAAGCCAACCACGACCAAGGGGAGTGATGGCTATTTTGGTTAGGGGTTAGGGGTTAGCGGTTTGGGAGCACTCGGAGCACTCGGAGCACTCGGAGTAATCAGAGAGCTTCGCTCTAATTTCCAACTTCTAACCTCTAATTTCTAATTCCTAACTTCTAATTTCTAATTTCTAACCTCTAACTTCTAATTTCTATCTTCTAATTTCTTTTTCTCATTTTGTAGGTGGCGAAGGCGAGCACGATGAGGAAGCCTGCCAAGGGGACGAAGAAGGGGAGCACCAGCGAGGTGTTGTCGGCAATGATACCCATCAGCAGGAATGCACAGCCGCCCACAGGTGTCATCATCATGTAGGATGAAGCACGCTTTTTCTGCTGAGCGTCGAGCCCCGTAAGTGAGAGGGAGAAGATGGTGGGGAACATGATGGCTTCGCAAGCGAAGTTGAGCACAAGCGCATAAAGCGAGATTTCGCCACCGAAAAGCACGCCGCACATACATGCCACACTACCCACAGCGCAGCAGAACAGCACCTTTGTGGGGTGCACAAACTTCATTACCCATGCGCCCAAAAATCTGCCACCCATAAATATGAACAGCGCAAGCGAGAGCAGGCGAGAGGCTTCCACATTGGTGGCTACGCCTTCGCTGGTGAGGAATATCACGAAATAACTGTTGATGCTGATTTCTGCCACCTCGTAGGCGAGCAGTGCCAGAAATCCGAAAAGCACGGCCTTGCCAAGTTTTCCACTCGTTGGGGTGTGGGTGGTGCTTTCCTCTTGGGTGATTTCGGGGAGTTTCACACGAGCGAAAATGATGGCCACGGCTATCACCACAATGCCCATCAGCATGTAGGGCATGGAAATGTCGCCGCCCGAAAACAGGTATTCGCCCAGCACAAAAGGAGCCAGCGCACAGCCCATGCCGTTGAACGACTGCGAGAGGTTGAGGCGTGAGGTGGCTGTATCTTGCGGACCGAGTTCGGTAGCGTATGGGTTGGCTGAGGTTTCGAGGAAAGTAAGACCGATGCCGATAATAAAGAGGCACGCTAAAAATGCGGGAAGTGTGCCAATGGCAGCCCCAGGGATAAACAGCAATGCGCCAGTGGCATAGAGTAGCAGTCCGCACACCACGCCATAGCGGTAGCCGTAGCGCGAAATAAACAGTCCGGCAGGAATGGCGGTGAGGAAGTAGGCAAGATAGGTGGTCACCTGAATCATTGCCGATTGTGTGATGCTGATGCTCATCGCCTCACGGAAGTGCTGGTTGAGCACATCGAGAATGGCTCTCGCAAATCCCCAGAGGAAAAACAGCGAGGTGATGAGAATGTAGGGCAGGAGATATTGTTTTGATGTAAGTTTCATAGATTGCGAAAATTAATGCGGTGATGTGTTATGAATTGCGGTGGAGAAGATCCATTGCACGAAGGTAACTCGACGAGAATGGACCGGAGTGCTCAAGTTTGATGGTGCTCACAGCGGCGGCAAATCTGCCAGCCTCTTCCACATTCGCCCCTTGTGCGCGGCGATAGATGTAGCCCATTACATAGGTGTCGCCACAGCCTGTGGCATCAACCAGCAGCAGAGGTTGGTAGGCGGGAATGTCGTAGAACACGCCATCGGCAAGAATGATGCTGCCGAAACTGCCCAGCGAGAGCAGCACCTCCTTCACACCCCAATCGGCGATTTTCTGTGCGGCCTTGTGCAAGTCGCATTCGCCAGTCAGCACTTCAGCCTCGTATTCGTTCACCTTCAGCACATCAATGTATTTGCATGCCTCGATTTTCTCTTCCCAATCCACAGGATAGACATCAACGCCCCTCACATCACGCAAAAAGCCTTGTGCGTCAACCACAAGAGTGCCTTTGGTGTGGAGGTATTTGATCACGTCGAGCGAAATGTCGTCGGGGAGCAGCGTGCCAAGCACAATGTAGCGCGCTTCCACATCGCTCAACTTCTCCACGGTGAACGGATCGGCTTTCGCCCTCACGCACTGTTTGCGCTCGTTTTGGTTCTTTCCGTAGATGTTTTCGAAATACACGGTGTGGCGGCTCGGAATCACGTCAACATCAATGCCCACGCCACGCATGGCGCTCACGGCGTTCATTTCGCTCTCGGCAAGCGAGGTGACGAGTTTGTAGGTGAGGTGAGTGTCGCAACCGCTCGCCGCTTCGGATTGGAAAAGCGAGTTGATACCGTATGAGAAATAATAAGAGGTGCCACCAGGCATATATACTTCCTGAGTGGGTGTCACGATTTTATCGAGGGTGATGTGCCCTATGCAGCAAATGTCAAGCATATTTAAGTTGATAGTAATTTGTGGCATTTGCAAGGCGCATGAAGCCAAACGCTAAGTGAGAAAATATCAAAAATGGCTTCAAAAATGGGTGGCAAATGCCGTTTGAATTGGCAAAGTTATAAATCAAAATCCAAATTGCCACACATTTTCGCCATAATTGTGCCATTTGGGTGCCCTTTTCGGGCTTAAATACTTTGTGAATCGGGTGAAAGGCACTAATTTTGCATTGATTTTTTATAGATTGACGGTTTTGCGTACCCACTTTTTCAAACATATCACCACTTTGTGTGCAATCGCTGCGGCGATGGTTGCACTCTTGCCCTCGTGCAGTTCCACCAAGCATGTGCCCGATGGCAAATATCTGCTCGACGATGTGAGTTTGCGAATCCTCGACGAGCAGAACGAAACCAGCGAGGTGAGCACCTACGACTTGGCGAACTATCTGCGCCAGACCGAAAACCATAAGGTGCTCGGCGGATTGAAATTGCAGTTGGCGTTCTACAACCTTTCGGGCAAGGACTCCACCAAGTGGTTCAACAGGTGGGTGCAGCGTGTGGGCACGCCTCCTGTAATCTACGATTCCACCCTCACCGATGCCAGCGTGAGCCAACTGTCGATGGCACTCACCAACAAAGGCTACATGAACAACCATGTGACGAGCGATGTGAGGACCAACGCCAAAAAGAAAAAGGTGAGCGTGACCTATAACATTCGCCTCAATGAGCCATATTATGTGCGCAACATCACCTACGATGTGCCCAACGACACGATTCGCAAAATCATTCTTGCCGACACCACGCTTTATCCTATCCGCCAAAACTCGGTGTTCGACCACAATAATCTTGAAAAAGAGCGTGAGTTTATCACCGAAACCTTGCGCAACAATGGCTATTTCGCCTTCAATAAGGAATATATCACATTCTTTGCCGATACGGCAGCCGGATCGCGCGCTGTGGATTTGACGCTCAACACCCGTCCGCCTCGCACGCTGGCGCATATTCCCGAATACAAAAGCCACCGCCCATTCTATGTGCGCTCTGTGACATTCGTCACCAACTACAATCCCGTGACCATGCAAGACGGCAAATATTCGGGAAAGCAGATGGAATACAACGGCATCAACTTCATATACGACGAAAACGACATTTATTTGCGCCGCAGTCCGCTGTATGAGTGCTGCTATATCACTCCAGGCGAAATGTATGATGCGAGCAATGTGACCAAAACCTACAAGGCACTCGGCCGCTTCAGCATCTTGAAGTTTGTGAACATCATCACCAATCCTGTGGGCGAAATCGACGGCAGAATGTATGTGGATACCTATATTCTGCTCCAGCGCGACAAGTCGCAGAGTGTGTCGTTCGCCGTGGAGGGGACCAACAGCGAGGGCGACCTCGGTTTTGGTGTGGGTGTCAACTATCAGCACCGCAACATTTTCAAAGGCTCGGAAGTGCTGAGCGCAAAGTTCAACACTCACTACGAGAGCATATCGGGCGATGTGGGCGGCTTAATCAACGACAATTATTCGGAATACTCTGGCGAGTTGGGTATCGTTTACCCAAAATTCAAGGCACCGTTCTTGAAGCACAGTTTCAAGCAGCGCATTAAAGCCACCACTGAACTGACCACCTCGTTCAGTTATCAGGCGCGCCCCGAATACACGCGCATCATTGCTGGCGCAGGATGGAAATATGTGTGGAGCGAGCACCAAAACCAAACGCACCACACGTTCAACCTGGTGGACCTCAACTATGTGTCGTTGCCCAAGAGCAAGTCGCACTTCCTCGACAGCATCAGCAATCCGCTGCTGCGCTACTCTTACGAAGACCACTTCATCATGCGACTGGGCTACAGTTTCTACCACACCAACAAGCGTGAAATATCGCCACTGAGCAAAGCCCTTCAGCAGAATTTCTACACCATTCGCGCCTCGGCAGAAACCGCCGGCAACGTGCTCTACGGCATTTCCAAGTTGATAGGGCAGAGCAAGGGTGATGAAGACAGTTACAAGGTGTTTGGCATCAGATACTCTCAATATGTGAAAATGCAAGCCGACTACGCCTTCACGCACAATTTCTCCGACCGCACCTCGCTTGCCATGCATGTGGGTGCAGGTGTAGCCATTCCGTATGGCAACTCCTCGGTGGTGCCTTTTGAAAAGCGTTTCTACGCCGGTGGTGCCAACAGCGTGAGAGGCTGGGGTGTGCGCACCCTCGGACCGGGTAGTTTTGCCACTCGCAACTCGCAAAACAGTTTCATTTATCAGTGTGGCGACATTCGCTTCGATGCCAGCATCGAGTTTCGCTCCAAACTGTTTTGGGTGATTGAGGGCGCGGCGTTTGTCGATGCTGGTAACATCTGGACCATTCGCGACTATGCCGACCAGCCCGGCGGTGTGTTTAAGTTTGGTAAGTTCTACGAGCAGTTGGCACTTGCCTACGGCGTGGGTTTGCGTATGAACTTCACCTACTTCCTCGTGCGCCTCGACATGGGTATGAAGGCACACGACCCCGCATCAGGTCAGGAGCACTGGCCTATGTTTAGCCCGAATTTCAAGCGTGATAGCGAATTCCACTTCTCGGTGGGCTATCCGTTCTAATGATATTTTGATAATTATGAAAAAATTAGTGATTTTTGACCTCGACGGTACTTTGCTCAACACTATTGAAGACCTTGGGCAAGCCGCCAACCATGCGCTTCAGCAAAACGATTACCCCACCCACAGCATCGCATCTTATCCATTTTTCGTGGGTAATGGCGTGCGTAAACTGATGGAGAGGGTGCTCCCCGAAAACAGCAGAGATGCTCAGACCGTTGATGCGCTTTTGAAAGACTTTAAGGCTTATTACGACGAACACCTCCACGACTATTCAAAGCCATATCAAGGCATTGTGGAGATGCTTGAGGAATTGAGCGACAAGGGTGTGAAATTGGCAGTGGCAAGCAACAAATATTACGAGGCTGTGCAGCGACTGATAGCCTACGCGTTCCCAGGCATCGACTTCGTGGCTGTGGAAGGGCAGAAAGAGGGTGTGAACGTGAAGCCCGACCCATCTATCGTGTTCAACATTCTGGCGCAAGCACATGTGGAGAAAGCCGACACCCTGTATGTGGGCGATTCGGGCGTGGATATGGAAACAGCGCGCCGTGCGTGTGTCGATTCAGTGGGCGTGTCGTGGGGATTCCGTCCAGTGAAGGAGTTGACCGAATACCGCGCCGACACCATCATCAACAGCCCCGCCGAAATCCTCCCCATCGTAGAATCCGGCATCCCATTGAAATAATAGAGAATGTGTTGAAAATGCTATAGCATTTTCAACATAAAAAATAGGCTCTCTGTCACATAAGCGCAGAGAGCCTAAATTATTTATGGATTGATATTTTCCCTTAGTGTAAGTGGGGATTACATGTTCATGCCACCGTCAACTTGGATCACTTGACCAGTCACGTAGCTTGACATGTCGCTTGCGAGGAAGGTTGCCACGTTTGCAATGTCTTCCACTTGACCGCCACGGCGTGCAGGAATCTTGGTCATCCAGTCTTTGCGAACTTCTTCAGGAAGCGCTGCGGTCATAGCGGTTTCGATGAAGCCAGGAGCAATAGCGTTGGCACGAATACCGCGAGGACCCATTTCTTGAGCGATTGACTTAGCGAGAGCAATCAAACCAGCCTTAGAAGCGGCGTAGTTGGCTTGACCAGCGTTGCCGTGAACACCCACCACCGACGACATGTTGATGATAGAGCCACCGCGTTGGCGCATCATGATGGGCACACAAGCGTGAATGAAGTTGAATGCAGATTTGAGGTTCACGTTGATAACTGCGTCCCATTGAGCTTCAGTCATGCGGAGCATCAAGCCGTCTTTAGTGATACCTGCATTGTTGACGAGAATATCGATTTTGCCGAAGTCTGCCTTGATAGCGTTTACCACTTCTTCAGTTTGAGCGAAGTCGGCAGCGTTGCTTGCATAACCTTTGCACTTTACGCCGAGGGCAGCGATTTCTGCTTCTGTAGCCTTGCCGTTTTCGTCGATTACAAGGTCGGTGAATGCGATGTCGGCGCCTTCTTTAGCGAATTTCAATGCGATAGCCTTGCCAATGCCACGAGCGGCACCAGTAATCAGGGCAACTTTTCCTTCAAGTAATTTCATTGTTTTCTTCTTTTTTAGTTATTGTAGTTCTTTATAATGTTTTGTCAGTCGAAAAAATTATAGTTCGTCTTTCTCGTTGTTGTGGCACTGAATGCCGTTGAGCAGGAAGTCTTTGAGATATTCACGGAGTTTGAGTTTATTGATGCCCAAATCGGCGAAACTGTCGCGGATGTAGTGTAAATCCAGCCCTTGCATAGCCATGAGCAGAATTTCGGCGGTCTTGTCCACATGCTTGATGCGGAATGCGCCTTGCTGCACGCCCTCGTTCAGAATCTCCTTCAGCAGCACTATCTCCTTGTGCTTGTTCACTCGGCGAATACGGTCCACTCGGCGCACGTCGAGGAAAAAACTTGCCTTTAGCGAGCCGTTGCGCCCCACCACCTCTTTCACCGCCTCAAAGCGCGAGAAAATGAAGTTCATCAGCTTTTCCTCGGGCGAGATTGGCATCGACGGAATGTCGGCGATGCGCTCGATAATGCTTTGCGCCTCGCGGTTGACCACGGCGTTGAAAATTTCTGTTTTGCTTTTGAAATAGGTGTAGATGGTGCGTCGGCCTTTATCGCTTGCCGATGCTATGTCGTTCATCGTGGTGTTCTCCACGCCCTTGTGAGCGAAGAGCTGACGAGCCACATCTATCAATTTGTCTTTAGTTCTCGATGCCATCTGTTACCTTGTTTTGGGGCTTTATCTTCTGCTATTGGGTTGCAAATATAGTTATTTTCCGTGTATTTTACAAAAAAGCGTTCCGAAAGACGCTACATCTTTCGGAACGGTATGGGTGCTGTATGTGTTTTTTACAGAAGTGTCATTACAAGTAATTGGGCGGTGACCACACGCAAGAACATGGTGAGAGGGTAAACCGTAGAGTAAGCCACCGCTGGAGCATCGTTGCCTGCCGTCTTGTTGGCGTAGGCGAGTGCTGGTGGGTCGGTGGTGCTGCCCGAAATCAGACCCATAAGGGTGCAGTAGTTCACCTTGAATTTGCTATGAGCCACAAAGCCCACGATGATGAGCGGAATGAAGGTGATGAGGAAGCCGTAGAACACCCATTTTGCACCGGTGCCGTTAAACACGGTGGCGGCGAAGTTGGTGCCAGCTGCCAGTCCCACCGAAGCGAGGAAGAGGCAGATGCCCAATTCACGGAGCATGAGGTTGGCGCTTGATGAGGTGTAGGTCACCAGTTTTATCTTATGGCCGTAGCGACCGATAAGAATTGCAGCCACGAGCGGACCACCAGCCAAACCGAGTTTCATAGGCACCGACATGAATGGCATTGACAATGGAATAGAACCAAGCACAATACCCATAAAGATACCGATAAAGATGGTGAACATATTTGGATGGTCGAGGCGCTTCATTGAGTTGCCGAGGTGTGAGGCAAGGCGGTTGATGTCTTCAAGTTGGCCCACCACGGTGATGCGGTCGCCCACTTGCAGCGAGAGGTTAGGGTTGGCGAGAAGGTCGAGACCGGCACGGTTCACGCGGGTGGCGTTGAGGCCGTAGCCCTTAGGCAAACGAAGCGAACCGAGTTTGCGGCCTGAATATTCGCTGTTGGTGATCACGATGCGGCGGCTCACCACAGGAGTCTGTTCCTCTTTCCAGTCGAAATCCACCTTCGGGCCAATCATGGCATCGAATATTTCCTCGTCTTGCTCAGAAATCACCACACGCATGAGTTCGCCTTCCGATATGATAGTGTCGGCCACAGGAATCACGATTTCGCCGTCGGTTTTCTTCATGCGTGAAATCACGAAGTTGCGGTCCATGATTTCGTGCAAGCGTTGGATAGTGCGGTCGAAAACGAGTTTGTTGGTCACCTTGTATGTCACCACATGAGGCTTGAGCAAACTGTTGGCGTTGTCGTCCTCAATCTCTTTTGCTGCGTTTTTGATGTTGATTTTGAAAATCACCTTAACCAAAATCATGGAGAGAATGATGCCCACCACACCGAGGGGATAAGCTGCCGCATAGCCCATCGACATTGATTCGTTGAGCGCGTTGGCTGATTCGCCCTGAGTTTCGATAAGAGCCTGCTGAGCGGCACCCAGTCCGGGGGTATTGGTCACGGCACCGGAGAGAATACCCACGATTTCGTTGGGCTCAACGCCGCCGATACCGAAGTAAATGGCCAATGCCACCACAATGTTGAGCGCAATGATACACACTGCCAGCCCATTGAGCAGCATACCGCCTTCCTTAAATGACGAGAAGAACGATGGACCCACCTGCAAACCGATGGAGAACACGAAGAGAATCAAACCAAACTCTTGAATAAACTTCAAGGTGTTGTGGTTGATGAACGCTTCATCGGGCGAGATGATGTGGCCGAAGTGGCCTGCGATGATGCCCACAAAAAGCACGAAGGTAGCCCCAAGTGAGATGCCGAAAATTTTCACTTTACCTAAAATCACGCCAACGGCGATAACGATAGAGTAGATGAAAAGAGCATGAGCGATGGTACTACCAGCAATTAAGTCGTATAACCAGTTCATAAACGATTAAAAATGTTGATTTTTCTTTTCAGACTGCAAAGGTACGACTTTTTTGTGATTTACAGAAATTTATCCGTAATGAAGCACCGCCCCCAGCCCTATTCGGCTCAATAGAAAATCACAGGGGTGGAAACATAAACAAAAGGAATTGATATACATGTTGTCCCGAAAAAGATGCGATTAAATTCCGTTAGGAATTTGATGTGTGTTGGCAGGTATGCAGAAAAGATGTAATGGAGTGAAGCGGAATGGAATCTTTTCGAAATGCCTGCAATAGAATTGTCAGTATGATGCATTCCAGCGGAATGCGACAACATCAAATTGCCCATTGAATACGAAATCGCATCCCGCTGGGATGCAAATTTGTTATGCGATATTTGCAGGCATTTCGCTTCGGTTATGCTCCATTTCGCTTCGCTCATTTCGCATAACCTTCGCTGCATACCTGCCTACACACATCAAATCCCTATGGGATTTTTTACAATCACTATAATGATTACATGGAAAACTTGTATATCATTGCCAAAACAAAATTGCATCATAACGTAGGGACATGCCTTTGGCATGTTTCGATGCAAACAGCCATTTACCCCGACACATTACCAGCAAAGAAAGTATCGTCTTAACTCCTTAACTTCTCTAACTTCTTAACTTCTGATTAACTCCTGACTGCGTTATATCAGCCCCCGGTGCATCAGGGCTGCTGCCACCCAGCAAATGAGGAAGGTGAGCACTGCGAAAATGAGGGCGGAGAGTAAGATGGTGCGACTGTTGGAGGTTTCAATTTCCTTGAGGTCGTCGGCATCGCCATCGGCAGTCGATGGCGCTTTGGTCTCGTCTTTGCCGTGGCGAGAGAAGATCGCCGTAATCAGCCCGGCCATAGCACCAGCCACCACTGCAATGATTATCCATAGAAACAAATGGCTGTCGCCCGAAGTGAAAAGGTGCTTCATAATTTATAGCGAGTTTTAAAGTTCTTCGTCTTGTATCTCGGTTTGGCACATTTCGTCGTATTCCTCCCAGTTGGGGTCTTCCTCGGCGTGGAACGAGAGTGGCAGTTCGGGGAACGTGGAGAGCACCTCGTTGATTTTGCGCTGGAAGATGTGCAGACTGCGTGCGTAGAACACCCAGTTGCGCAGTCCGTCGCCGGTGTATATGCCAGTCACCACAGCGGTGGGATCTTTCATAAAGCAATCCTCAATAGCGTCTTGCACCTTCTCCATCAGAGTGGAAGTTTCGAGGTCGGGCATACCCTTTGTGTCGGGTTCGTAGGTCCAAGTCATCTCTAAGCGGTAGATGTACTTTTGCGTGTCGCGCACGTTTTGCATGTTCCTGCGGCCTGTCACCAGAATGAGGTTGCCATTTTCTGCTTCCGCTGGAGCGGTCCACCAGTCGGTGGAGATATGAAGTTTTGCCATAATGTTTGTCGTTCAGTTTTGATTATTTGGTATAAAATTAAAAAACTTTGCCGATATTACCAATTTTATGAATTACTATTTTTTTACTTGGGCGAAAAATGCTAACTTTGATGACGAAGATAAACACACAATTTAAATCAACAGTCATGACAGGATTAATCATTATTTTAGTGTTGGCGCTGGCTGCCGTGGGCGTGCTGGTGGTGATGCTCTTGCGTGCGCGCGAAAATGGTGCGAGAATGCAGGAGCAAGTGCGAATTTTGGGCGAGGAACAGCGCAGGCTGAAAGCCGACTCGCGCCTGGTGTTTAAGGATGTGGCTCAGCAGTTGCTCTCGGAGCAGAGTCGTGCTATGCGTGAGCAGAACGATGTGCGTATGGGCGAGATTGTGAAACCGCTGCGTGAGAATCTGGAAAGTCTGAAGCGCACCATCGACGGCTACAAGACCGAGCAGGTGAGTTATGCCGCCGCACTGAAGCAGCAAATCAAAGACCTCTCCGACATGAACCGCAACATAGGGCAGGAGGCGAAGGAACTCACCCTCGCTTTGCGTGGCGACAGCAAGGTGCAAGGCGACTGGGGCGAAATGGTGCTGAAGCAGATTCTCGACATGTCGGGGCTGCAAGAGGGAGTGAACTACGAAACGCAGATGACGCGCGAGGCCGACGGCAGGTTTGCCACCGCTTCGCGGAAAAAAAGTCGGCTTCGCCGAAAAAAAACTGCGGCTAACGAATTCCTGGTGGGGGGCAGCTAAAGTTCTGCAATTCGGTTACTAAAGTTACTGCCATAGTCGTTGCCTTGTTGGTTTCTTGGTGCGAAATTACATTGCCGCCATAGGTCGTGGCAAAAGACAAAGTTTTATTTAAAAAAAAGATGTGGTCAGGATACTTACTATATTGCAAATTATTATTATATTTGTAACGTGGGTTGGCAACATTCCGCACCGCCAAGGGGCGACTCGACATCGCACTTAGCGGACAGTATTCAATCCTGCCGTGGACTATAGCCAATATCGGCCGGTGGAATAACGGCTCAAACGTAACTCCTGTTTTTAATTACACATATACTATTGTCTAAATATGAATACATTCCACAAAGTATTATTCGTTTTGGCAATATTAATTGCCAACTGCATTAGCGCTTCGGCCATCGAATTTACGGTGAATGGCGTGCGCTACAGCGTCAATAGCGACAACACAACTATTACGGTAGCGGGCTATCCAAATAAGCCGACAGGCGACCTCACCATCCCCGAGTCGGTCACTTTTCGTGGTCTCTCATTCTCCGTCACCTCAATCGGCGACGGGGCGTTCCGCGGTTGCTGGGGCTTGACGAGCGTCACCATCCCCAACTCCGTCATCTCTATCGGCAACGATGCGTTCTACGGCACAGCTTGGTATAACAATCAACCTGATGGACTTGTCTATGCCGGCCCTGTAGCGTATAAATACAAAGGCACAATGCCAAGCGGCACAAGTATCGTTCTAAAAGAAGGAACCAAAGGAATTGTAGGCGAGGCCTTCTACAAATGCAGCGGCTTGACGAGCGTCACTATCCCCAACTCCGTCACCTCAATCGGCAACGAGGCGTTCAGCGGTTGCAGCGGCTTGACAAGGATTAATGCCTATCCCAATCCTGAAAAAGTCAGCACCGGGTCGTACGCTTTCAATGGCGTGCCCAAAGTTGGAACCCTGCATGTGCTACCCAAGTATCTGAGTGCATACCGGACGGCGAGACAGTGGAGGTATTTCACCCATATCAAGGGGGACCTCTGAGATTGGCGCTTCAACCTCGATGGAAAGGTGAATGTGACCGACGTGACAACCTTGATGAATATGATTCTCAACGGCGAAACCGCTAATCTTGAGCTTGCCGATATCAGCGCCGATGGCAAAGTTGACGTGTCGGACGTAACAGACCTCGTCAATATTATCCTCAACTAATGCCCTCACGCCAATTCCCAAGGCATACAACCATCAAAACAGACACCTATTCCACCCCATCAAAAGAATAGGTGTCTGTTTTAATTTTGTAATATCCAGTGGGATGGAAGAGAACAAAAAGTCTGGAGGCGGGGATGTGAGGGCTAAAGCCCTTTCGAGGGACGGCGAGTGGGATAAAGCCTGAAAACTCATTTTCAGCTTTATCACCACTCTCGCCCACGGTGGCACGCGGTGCGCGCCACTCACATCCCTCGCCGCCCGAAAAAAAGCCGCTCCGCCGAAAAAAACTGCGGCTATGGGGGATTGAGGGTGACAGCGTGGCGAACGGCATGGGGTATGCCTGTGGCATGTAATGGGAGCGGGTAACGCCCCTACAGTTAACATGCTGCCATAGCGAATTTTGCGGAGAGCTCGCTTGCTATGTATTTTGGCATTGAGGGCAATCTGCCTGTCAACGATGTGAGGGTTTGGTATCCTGAGTTGGTGGATGTGGTGACACCGGGTCAGTCTATCACCGGACGAGTGTACCTGGTTAACACCGGGCCCAATCCGCTACAATCGGTGGAATATACATGCACCATTGGTGACCAATCTGTGAATGGAGTGGCAAACACGGCTGATGGCACGCTCGTTCCGGGCTCTATCGGCGCTCACAATTATGGTGCAATCATCACCAATTGATAGCCGCCATGCGCTTTTTCGTTGGGAGGAGATGTGGAGAGCGGGATTTATCCCTTTCGCATCTCCGCCTAACTTTTTTCTTTATCACGTCACAAAACCACATTCGGCGATTGTGCACCAAATCGGTTAATTACGGTGGCTATTTTGATGTTGCGATTTTCCGGTAATGGGCGTAGCCGGGGGAGCGCTCTACAGCTCGGCGGCTTTCACTTCGGCTTGGCACATTTCGTCGTATTCTTCCCATTGGGGGTCGTCTTCGGCATGGAAGGTGAGCGGTAGCACGGGGAAGGAGGCGAGCGCCTCGTTGAGCTTTCGTTGAAAAATGTGGAGGCTGCGCGTGTAGAACACCCAATTGCGCTCGCCGTCGCCGGTGTAGATGCCGGTGTTCACTGCCACCGGGTCGTTAGCAAAGCAAGCCTCTAAAGCGTCTTGCACCTGCTCCATCAGCTTTGAAGTTTGAAAATCGGGCATCCCTTTGGCATCACCTTGATATGCCCAAGTGATTTCAATGCGATAGTTGTATTTTTGCGTGAGGCGCACATTTTGCAGGCTTTTTCGCCCGGTCACCAAAATTGTGTTGCCATTTTCCGCCTCGGCGGGAGCGGTCCACCATTCGTTCGAAATTTGAAGTTTTGCTATAGCGCTGTATAATTTAGGTATAAAATCAAAAAACTTTCCATACGTGCACAAATTTCAACCGAATTATTTTTTCCATACGCCTTTTTATTGCTAACTTTGAACGCAAACAAACACACAACTAACTGTTTTTTTCTAATCATGACAGAAATCATTGTGATTTTATTGGTGGCGGTGGCAATTATTGCCGTGTTGGTGGTCATGCTTTTGCATGCGCGTGAACAAAGCGCACGGATGCAAGAGCAAGTGAAAATTTTGGCGCAAGACCAACGGAGATTGAAAGAAGATTCGCGCCTGGTGTTTAAGGATGTGGCTCAGCAGTTGCTCTCGGAGCAGAGTCGTGCCATGCGTGAGCAGAACGATGTGCGTATGGGCGAGATCGTGAAACCGCTGCGTGCGAACCTGGAAAGCCTGAAGCGCACCATCGACGGCTACAAGACCGAGCAGGTGAGCTACGCCGCCGCACTGAAGCAGCAAATCAAGGACCTCTCCGACATGAACCGCAACATAGGGCAGGAGGCGAAGGAACTCACCCTCGCTTTGCGTGGCGACAGCAAGGTGCAAGGCGACTGGGGCGAAATGGTGCTGAAGCAGATTCTCGACATGTCGGGGCTGCAAGAGGGAGTGAACTACGAAACGCAGATGACGCGCGAGGCCGACGGCAGCGTGCTGAAAGGCGAAGACGGCGGGCGTTTGCGCCCCGATGTGGTGTTTTTTATGCCCGATAATAAGCGACTGGTAATAGATTCGAAGACTTCGCTCACCGCCTATGTGGAATATGTGAACGCCGCCGACGAGGCATCGCGTGCCGAAGCGCTCCGCCGCCATTTGGCGAGCGTGCGAAAGCATGTGGATGAGTTGGCAAACAAAAAATATCAAACAATCAAGGATTCTGCCGATTTTGTGATGATGTTTGTGCCCAACGAGCCAGCCTATATGCTTGCCATGAGTGGCGATGCGTCGCTGTGGGAATATGCCTACAAGCGCCAAGTGGTGATGGTGAGCCCCACGCATCTGATTTCGGTGGTGAAACTCATTAGCCAACTGTGGGCGCGCGACCGTCAGTCGAAAAACGCCATCGCCATCGCCGATGAGGCAGGCAAGATGTACGATAAACTTGTGGGCTTCCTCGCCGACATGGAGCAGGTGGGCAAAGCCATCGACGGTGCCCAAAAAGCCCACGCCGAAGCATTGAAAAAACTGTCGGAAGGCAAAGGCAACCTCATAGGCAGAGCAAACAAAATCAAAGACCTCGGCGCAAAAGCCACCAAACTCCTCCCCGATCCCGACTAATTCACCCCCAAGCACCGTATAGGGCAACAAAAACCGATTTAATCCTATTTTACCCTATTTACACCTAACAATATATATAATTGGTGTAAATGGATTGTAATGGATTAAATCGGTGTTTTTTTATCGGACTTATCGGACCTATCGGACTTATCGGACGCCAAAACTTGTTGGCTCGTAGACTCGTTGGCTTGTTGACTTGTTGACCTGTTGGCTTGCGATGTGGTTATTCTGATATGAAGGAGTCTTTGAAGCCGAGGAAGTAGAGCACGCCGTCGATGCCGATGGTGGAGATGCTCTGTTGGGCTGTTTCCTTCACCTTTGGCTTGGCACGGAACGCTATGCCCAAACCAGCCGTTTTTAGCATTGGCAGGTCGTTGGCGCCATCGCCCACAGCGATAGTTTGCGCGATATTCACGTTCTCAACCTGCGCAAGTAGGCTCAACAGTTCAGCCTTGCGGCGACCGTCGACGATTTCGCCCAAATAGCGGCCGGTGAGTTTGCCGTTGTCGTCGATTTCAAGTTCGTTGGCATACACATAGTCGATGCCGTATTTGTTTTTCAGCACATTGCCGAAATAGGTGAATCCGCCCGAAAGAATGGCGATTTTGTAGCCAGTGCGCTTCAGCACACGCATCAGTCGGTCGACGCCCTCCGTGATGGGCAAATGGTCGGCAATTTCCTTCATCACGCTCACGTCAAGCCCCTTCAGCAGCGCCACACGCTGGGTGAAACTCTCCTTAAAGTCGATTTCGCCACGCATTGCGCTTGCGGTGATGGCTTTCACCTTGTCGCCCACACCGGCACGGATTGCCAACTCGTCGATGCACTCGGTTTGGATAAGCGTAGAGTCCATATCGAAGCAGATGAGGCGGCGGCAGCGGCGGTACATGTTGTCCTCCTGGAGCGACACGTCGAAGCCCAACTCATTGCTGATGCGCATGAATTCGGTCTGCATCGCCTCCTTGTCGATAGGATTGCCACGCACCGAAAATTCGATACAGGAGCGTTGTGGAGTTTTGCCGTCGTTGGTGATGGGAATACGGCCCGTGAGACGCTTGATGTCGTCGATGTTCAGCCCCTGCTGAGCCACAATGCCGCTGATGGCGGAAATTTGCTCCGCAGTGATTTCCCTGCCGAGAATGGTGATGATATAGCGATTTTTGCCTTGCAGGCCCACCCATTCCTGGTAATCGTCGATAGCGATAGGGGTGTAGTTGATGCTCACACCCATTTCTGTGGCTTTGAAAAACAGTTCCTTCATGATTTCGCCGCTGAGGTTGCTGGTGGTCTTGAAAAGAATGCCCAGCGAAAGGCGGTGGTGAATGTCGCTTTGACCGATATCAAGAATTGTGGAGCCGAATTTTCCAAGAATGCCGGTGAGGGCGGAAGTCACACCCGGCTTGTCGTGGCCGGAAATGCTGATCAGAATTATTTCGTCTTTATCGTTACTCATAAATTGCGATACTGATTTGATTATCCTACAAATTTACGCATAATTTCGCACAACCAAATAATAAATTTTTAATGTTTTGTTTTCGGTGAAAATCTGGGAAGGCGAAATGTTAAATTTCCGTGGTGGGCTCCCAGAGTTTCCACAGCCGAAATCTTTGCTCTGGCATATTGGTGGTGGGATTTTAACATTTTAAGTTAAAATCAAAATTAATTAAAGTTTTGGTTTATGCAACCGATTACATAAAGTGGTTATATACAGGTGTTTAGAAAAATGTTTTCTGAAAAAGATTTGGTTATGTAAATCTTTTTTTGTAATTTTGCATCGGTAAAACTGATATGCGGCATCATTAGTTAGCAATCTTTAGCCGCATTTTACCCACTGGCCACAGCGGTGGCGGTGATGCCGAAACTCGGCGAAGGCCGTTCCGAAGCGCGACGTTTTAGAACCGACCTTTTTGTGGAATGAAAATATTGATTTATGAAGAAAACACTTATTCGATTTGTGGGTGTTGTGCTGTTATTCATCTTGGCTTCTGCCGGTAGTGGTAACTATTATGGTGTGGAAGTGGGCGAGCAGGCTCCAAACTTCGAGGTGAGCAACGAAACACATTCGTTACAGCTCCAATCGTTAAGAGGCAAGTATGTGGTAGTGACCTTCTGGTCGTCGGCTGATGCCGATTCGCGAATTGCAAACATGATGCACGACCGCGCTGCCAGCAGCAATGAAAACCTTGAGCATGTGGCTCTGAATTTCGACGAAAGTCAGCCATTATGGAATGAGATTTGCAAGCTCGACGGTTTGAACACAAACTCACAATTCTACGCACGCAACGAGGCTGGTGCCAAGTTGATGAAAGCGTGGGAACAAAACGAAGGATTTACTTCATTGCTCATCGACCCCTACGGAGTGGTGGTGGCACTGAACCCTTCAGAAAAGATGTTGAATCAACTCTAATCTAAAAGCTGTCCAGGTTCCAATTAAAAAAGGAGCTTGGGCTTTTTGTTTTTTATAGCCCCCTTAAGGTATCGATTTTTCTTTCTTCACAATCATGACTGACCCTCTCCGAGGCTCATGTTGTGTGTGCATTGCTCTGTCACCAAGTTGCGCTCAATCGCTCTGCGATTTTGCTTGCATGGTGTTTCGCATGATGCGGCATCTCCGATGCCTGTGGCTTCAAATTCTCGTGTGGTTGGGATTTGTTGAAGGCTTTTTTTGTGAATGTGCTATTATTTTTGAAATTAAGGGGCGGTTTGGCATAGTTGTTGCAATATCTTATAGCACAAAGACCTTTTGGCAGAAATTAAGGGCTTGGTTGAATGTAGAAAAGGTTTGACAGAATAACTGGTTAAACCATCCACAGCATTAACTGTGAACTAATAAATTATTAATCAAATATTTCTAAAATCATGAGACTGAAAAATTTTTTATCGCTGATCGCTTTATCTATTCCTTCGTTCATCTTTGCTGCACCATCAGATCATGGTCGGCCATGGGACGTTCCTGGTTATCACAGTAGTGGTTCAGGCAAATTATTCTTGGTAATTCTTATAATTGCGTTTATTTATTATGTTGTTAAATCGAAACCAAAAAAGAAGTAAACACTCCCATTAAGTTTTAATGGATTTAATCGGTGTTCTGTTTTCGGACCTATCGGACTTATCGGACTTATCAGACGTATCGGGCCCAACTTGTTGACTCGTTGACCTGTTGGCTTGTTGACTTTTTCTTGTGTGAAAAAAAAGCACTGGGCGGTGGGGCTCAGTGCTTGTGTTATTTTTTTACCCGATGGGGTGGGGGTTACTTGTTGCTGTAGTGGCGGGCTTCTTGGTAGGTGCTCTTTGTGAAGAGGTAGGTGTCGGTGTGTGTGCACCTGTTGCGGAAGTCGAAGATAGCCTCTGGATTGATGGCGTAGCCCATGAAGCGGGTTTCGAAGTGGAGGTGTGGGCCAGTGCTTCGGCCGGTGTTGCCGGCGAGGGCGATAGGCTGACCTGCTTTCACATATTGGTCAGGCTTCACGAGGAAGCGTGAGAGGTGACCATATACGGTTTCGAGGCTGTTTTCGTGACGCACAATCACGTAGAAGCCGTAACCGCTGCGCTCATACTTGGTGAGGCGAATTCTGCCACTGAATGCTGCGTAAACGGTGTCGCCGATAGCTGCGCGAAGGTCAACGCCCTTGTGTACGCGTTTGAAGCGTGCGCGGTAGCCGTAAGGCGATGTGATCATGTTTTGCTTGATAGGCATCACATAGTTGCGAACATTGATGCGCTTGCTGTTAGGGATATTTGCTTCCTTATAAGGGTTTACCAAACCGCTTTCCCAGCCTTCGGTGTAGATGTCGGGTTCTGGTTCAATGTCTTCCCAAAGCGCTTTGGCATATTTCTGATTTTCTTCGAGGTGGATACGCTCGTTGATTTTTGATTGGCGGGCAAGTTTATCGGCATGTGCTTTGCGATAGCTCGATACTGAACTTAAACTTTGCGCGTCGGCACTAAATGACAGACCGGCTGTGATAATTGTGAGAAGGAATAATTTTGAGAGTTTGCTAAACTTCATCTGTTTCAGTTTTGTGGAGAACCCCGGGAAAGGTAAGCCCCTTTCACTAAATGGGCGTTCACCAAATTAATAAAAGTATGGAGCAGAACTTATTAACAAAATAAGCATTTCCTGAAGAGAAGGAATTCAAAACGCAGGAAATAAAAAACTCCAAAGGCAGACATGATTTTCATCTCTGTCCGATTTTCCAACGCCAAAATTACCCTTATAATCTCGCAAAGACAAAAATTAAGCGCTTAAAATATGTAAAAATATGTATTAAAATGTGTTAGATTTTATTTAAATCGCCAATTTTCAGTAATTTACCGTGCTTTGTCTAAAAATGTTGAAAAATCACGATGTTTCTTAAAATACCTAAAAATTGGCACATATTTTGCGATGTGTGCAATTTTTGTCCTCGTAATTGGTTGGCACATCGCATTTTGCATTTTGGTGAAATCGCAACGATTAATGCCTTTTCCTCCTCGATATTATATAATGTGGCGCGTCAACTGATGAGGCCCCAGTTCACTTTGTGGCTGAACAGGAGTTGCATGTGGGTGTTGAGCATTTTGCCTTCGGGCGAAGCGAGGTTGGGATCGGCGGCGAGCACGGCGATGGCATCTTCGCGCGCTTGCTCGATGATAGGGCCGTCGGTCACAAGGTTTGCCACCTTCAGATTAAAGGCGATGCCGCTCTGCTGTGTGCCTTCCATATCGCCAGGACCACGGAGCTTCATATCCTCTTCCGCCACCACAAAACCGTCGTTGGTGTTGGTCATCACCTCAAGTCGGTGGCGAGTTTCTTTTGTGAGTTTGTGCTTCGACATCAGAATGCAGTAACTTTGGTCGGCTCCACGTCCCACGCGCCCACGGAGTTGGTGGAGTTGCGAAAGTCCGAATCGCTCGGCATTCTCAATAATCATCACGCTGGCGTTAGGCACATTCACGCCCACCTCAATCACAGTGGTGGCAACCAGAATTTGCGCCTGATTGGAGGCGAAAAGTTGCATCTGATAGTCTTTCTCGGCAGGGCGCATCTTGCCGTGCACCATGCTCACGGTGTAACTGGGAAATTTCTCCTTCACAATCTCAAAACCCTCCTCAAGGGCTTTAAGGTCGAGTTTTTCGTTTTCCTCAATGAGCGGATATACGATGTAGGCCTGTCGGCCCTTCGCCAGTTCCTGTCCGATGAAGCGGTAGGTGGCTTCGTGCTGGTCCTCGAATCGGAGGTAGGTGCCCACAGGTTTACGGCCGGGAGGTAGCTCGTCGATTACCGACACATCGAGGTCGCCATACACCGTCATCGACAGCGTGCGTGGAATGGGCGTGGCGGTCATCACCAGCACATGGGGTGGGGTGGCGTTTTTGCGCCACAGGCGTGCGCGCTGCGCCACACCGAAGCGGTGTTGCTCGTCGATGATAGCCAGACCGAGTTGCTTGTATTGCACCGTGTCTTCAAGCAGGGCATGGGTGCCGATGAGCAACTGGAGCGAACCGTCGAGCAAGCCGGCGTGAATTTCCTCGCGTTGGCGTTTGCGAGTGCTACCTGTGAGCAATCCCACCTTCACACCAATTTTCTGCGCCATTTCGCTGATAGCCTCGAAGTGCTGGGTGGCAAGGATTTCGGTGGGTGCCATGATGCACGCCTGATAGCCATTGTCGAGGGCAATGAGGGCGGTGAAAAATGCCACGATAGTCTTGCCGCTGCCCACGTCGCCCTGAAGCAGGCGGTTCATTTGCCGTCCGCTGCCCATGTCGGCACGGATTTCCCGAATCACACGCTTTTGCGCGCCAGTGAGCGGAAATTGCAGGTGGTGGCTGTAGAAAGTGTTGAAATATTCGCCCACACGCGAGAAAACGTGTCCGGGCAACTTCTTCGTCAGTCCCTTGATATTCTTTAATATGTGGAGTTCGAGGAAAAAGAGTTCCTCGTATTTCATTCTGTATTGTGCCTTTTGCAGCATGTCGATGCTCGACGGCAAATGCAGGTTGTGCACCGCCTCGTAGATGGGGAGCAACCTTCTTTGGCGCAAAATGCTCTGCGGCAGAGGGTCGTGAATATTTTTCACGGCATCGCTCTCAAGCAGGTTTTTCTCCAACTTCTGAAAGAGGCGCGACGAGAAACCGTGGTTGCGGAGTTTTTCCGTGAGGTTGTAAACGCCCACCATGCCCTTTGGCGCTTGGCTTTGCTGATAAGCATCCACTTCGGGGTGAACGATGCTGTAGGTGCGATTAAACAGCGTGGGTTTTCCAAACACGATATACTCCACGCCGGTTTGATAGGTTTGCTGAATGGATTTCACCCTGTTGAACCACACACATTCCATCGTGCCGGTGCCGTCGCTAAACAAGCCGATAAGCCTGCGGCGCGCGCCCTCGCCCTGCGTGTTGAAAGTGACGAATCGCCCTTTCAGCTGCACGCTGGGAATGTCGGCACCCCTCAGGTCGCAGATGTGGTGAATGGTGCTGCGGTCGATATATCGGAACGGGAAATTGTAGAGCATGTCGTGGAAACTCTTGATGTCGAGTTCCTTCGCAAGAATTTCGGCTCTTTTTGGCCCAACTCCCGTAAGGTATTTAATATCGTAGTGGGTGAGATTATTCATGACTATTGATGATGTGCTCCGCTATGGTGATGTCGATAGGGTGGGTGATTTTGATGTTGGTGTTTTCGCCCTCCACCAGCCTCACGCTGCCGCCAGCGTGCTCATACACCGAGGCATCGTCGGTGAAAAATGGCTCGAATGGCACATCGTAGGCTTTGAGCAATTCCAGCGCCTTGAAGGTTTGGGGCGTTTGCACCGCACGGAGCGACGCTCTTTCGAGAGCCACCGAAGTGCCGTCGGGCTCGATTCTGCGCACCGAGTCGGTCACGGGAGTGGCAGGGATTGCCGCCCCGAATTTTTCGGCTGTCTCGTAGGTGTTCTGAATCAGTGCCGTAGATACCAGTGGGCGCACACCATCGTGCACCGCCACAATGTCGGCATCGGTGAGTTGGAGCGAAAGCAGGGCGTTTTTCACCGACTGGAATCGGCTGTCGCCACCTGCCACCACGCTGTGTGGAGCCGTGAAACCGTGTTGTTCGCAAAGTTCGTGCCAGTAGGCGCGCTGCTGTGCAGGCAAAACCACCACCACCTCGGTGTGGGCGCATTTGAGGAACTGCTCAATGGTGCGCATCAGCACAGGCCGTCCGCAAAGTGGTAAAAACTGCTTTGGAATGCTGCTGCCGAATCGGGTGCCGCTGCCTCCTGCCACAATTATAGCGTAGTGTTTCATATTCGTTGTCAAAAAATATGGTGAAAATGTGTTATCACAAAGTTAGGAAAAATCGGTGGTATTAAAAAATTAAATAGCAACCCTCTCGTCAAGAATTGCTATTTAAAGTCTTTATTAAGGTATTCATAAAATTAAGGTGAAAAAATTGTTTTAGGCTTTCGGTTGCAAAGATAATTTCCTCATTTTTAATTTGCAAATTTTAATAATCAGAAATTACTGTGGTTTGCGATAAAGATTGATTTTAAATTGTTGAAAGTTAGTGAAATAGTATGGTTGTAGTTATGTTGTGTTAAAAAGTGTGAAATCCTAAAATGCTACTCAAAGGTTGTGGTGGAATGTGGATTTTGTTTAATTTTGTGGTATGAATGAAAAAATGAAAGGAATAGTCACCGTGTTTGTCGATATCGACGACACGCTTTGGTGGTTTACCGAAAACTCGAAACTGGCATTGCGCCACACATTCGACGCGTTTGATATTTCCAGCGTATGCACCTACGAGCGATTCAAGGAAGTGTATTTGAAAAAGAACCTTGAATTGTGGAACCTGTATCACCACGGACTTATCGACAAGGATTTTCTGGTCAACGAGCGCTTCAGATTCACGCTGAAGGAGTGTGGCTACAAGGGCGATGTGGAGAAAATGTGCCACTTGCTCGACGAGGAATATTTGAGATTCCTGGCTTTGCAGCCCACCACCATTCCCGGCGCGCGCCAGTTGCTTGAATACCTTGTGGCGAAGGGTTACGATGTGAACACCCTCAGCAATGGTTTTCAGGGCACGCAGCAGCAAAAACTCATTTCGGGCGGACTATCCGACCTGATTCACCGTAATGTGCTGAGCGATGATTGCGGAATCACCAAACCCCAGCGTGGCATTTTCGACTATGCCCTTGAGCAGTGCGGAGCCGAAGCCGCCACCACGGTGATGATTGGCGACAACCCCGATGCCGACATTAAAGGCGCACATGATGCAGGGTGGCGCACCATCTACTTTAATATACGCGGCTTGGACCCAATTGAGGACACAGCCGATGCCGTTGTCACCTCGCTCGACGAGATTCAGCAAATCTTATAGCGCAGAGAAATTCGTGTAATTCCCGAAAATATCGTAATTTTGCACCCGTTATGACAGAAGAACAACGATTACATTTAGAAGAAGAAACAGTAAAGATGCTCAAAACTGTATTCGACCCCGAAATTCCGGTTGATGTGTATAGTTTGGGTTTGATTTACAAGATAGATATCGACGACGACGCAAATGTGTCGATCGACATGACGCTCACCGCCCCCAACTGCCCAATGGCCGACTTCCTGTTTGAGGACATTCGCCAAAAGGTGGAAAGCATCGAGGGCGTGAAGAGCGTGAACGTGCAACTGGTTTACGAACCCGAATGGGACCAGAGCATGATGACCGAAGAAGCAAAGCTCGAATTAGGAATGTTATAATCCCCACCTCGCCTCACTTTGCCTCGCACAGATCTCGCGGCTCTTGCTCTGCCTCACACAGATCTCACAGATCACACGGATTTTTTTGGGGGGCAGGTGGATTGTTGGGGGGGGGATTGGAGCACTCGGAGTACTCTGAGCACTCTGAGCACTCTGATTTTCTAACTTCTAAATTCTAACATCTAACATCCAACATCTAACATCTAACTTCTAATCTCTAATTTCTAACATCTAATAAATGATTTATTTCCTCAGCGATTTGCACTTGGGTGCCAAGTATTTTAACAATCCACGCGAGAAAGAACTTGCGGTGGTCAGTTTCCTTGACAGCATCGCTGCCGACGCAGAGGAAGTGTATCTGTTGGGTGACATTCTTGATTATTGGTACGAGTATAAAAATGTGGTGCCACGCGGCTATGTGCGCTTCTTCGCCGCCATTGCCCGACTCACCGATGCCGGCATACCGGTGTATTGGATGACCGGCAACCACGATGTGTGGCTGTTCGACTATCTGACCACCGAGATAGGCATCACCGTATATAAAGGTGCGCTGCAAAAAGAAATTAAAGGCGTGCAATTCCTGCTCAGCCATGGCGATGATGTGGGGTATCAGCCACCCATGTATCGCTTTATGCGTTGGTGCTTCCACAATCGCGTGTGCCAATGGCTGTATGCCAACCTTCACCCACGCATCACCTACGGGGTGGCGCACGGCTGGTCGTCGAGCAATCGCACCCACCGCAAGCCCACCGCCGTGAAAAAAGAGATAGAAGTGTGCTACGCCAATCTGCTCCGCTTCACCGAGGCATATTCGCAGCAGCACCCCGAAGTGCGGCACTATGTGATGGGGCATCTTCACCTTGCCAAGCACGCCACACTCGACGAGCAGGGCCGCACCATCACCATACTTGGCGACTGGATTACGCAAAACACCTACGCCACATTCGACGGCAAGGAAATGCGCCTCCACACCTACGCGCCCAAAAACTGAGCAAGCGCGATTGATGATTTGAGAAGTTGGGCTGCTTTTAAAATCGGGAGTGGTGAAAAGGGTGAAAAGGTGCTAAAAAATTCATAAACAAATAGAAAAATCAAATTTTCTTGATAAAAATTGCCCAATATTAGTGCCTAATTCAAAAAAAAGTGCGATATTTGCACTTGCAAAATCGGAGACCACCCCAAAGTGGTTGATATTCGTATGTAAATATTTGAAAATCAGTCATAATGAAAAAGTCTTCGTTTTTGAGTGTTAGATAACATTAATAAATCACTATAAATATACAATACTAAAATGACAAAAGCAGACATCGTTAGCGAAATCTCAAAAGCAACAGGTATTGATAAGGCTTCTGTTCTTGAAACAGTTGAAAAGTTTATGGAAACAGTTAAGGACAGCTTGTCAAACGGCGAAAATGTATATCTCCGTGGTTTCGGTAGCTTTATCGTAAAGACCCGTTCGCAAAAGACTGCACGCAACATCTCTCAAAACACCACAATGATTATTCCAGAGCACAACATTCCTGCCTTCAAGCCAGCTAAGGTGTTCATGGAACAGGTGAAGAAGTAATTGCCCATCGCATTTGCGAATAGGTGATAATCATTATCCTCGACAGAGAAAAGACAAAATATATTATTTAATCATTTAAAACTAAGTAACAATGCCAAGCGGAAAAAAGAGAAAAGGCCACAAGATGGCTACGCACAAGCGCAAGAAAAGACTTAGAAAGAACAGACATAAAAATAAGAAATAATCTTTCTGTTTAAGTCACACATACTGAGAACAAACTCCCTTTGGCAAAGGTCTCGGTAACGAGCTCCAGCAATAGGTAAGGAGAGTTTGTTCTTTGTCGTATTATTAGATGGCTAAAATTCCCTTTCAAACCAATGAGAAGTGAATTAATAGTTGACGTACAGCCGACCGACATATCCACGGCGCTCCTCGAAGACGGGCGCTTGATGTCGCTGCAAAAGGAGTCGAGAGACGTATCCTATGCCGTCGGTAACCTCTACTTTGCCAAGGTAAAGAAATTGATGCCAGGCCTTAATGCCGCATTCGTGAATGTGGGGCACAAAAAGGACGCATTCCTTCATTACCTTGATTTAGGTTCGCAGTTTGGATCGTATTCAGAGTTCATCAAATCGGTTCTCGAAAATCCGGAAAAGCGTCCTTCGTTATCAAAATTCAAATTGAAGCCCGACATCGACAAGCATGGGTCCGTGTCCGACGTGCTTCAGCAGGGGCAACAGTTGCTCGTGCAGATAGTGAAGGAACCCATTTCCACCAAAGGACCACGACTTACCACCGAAATCACTTTCACAGGGCGCTTTATGGTGCTCATCCCTTTCAACAATAAGATTTCGGTGTCGCAAAAAATCAAGAACTCCGCCGAAAAAATGCGTCTACGCAAGCTCGTGGAGAGCATCAAGCCCCACAACTTCGGGGTAATCATTCGCACCTCGGCAGAAAACAAGCGAGCAGCCGAACTCAACGCTGAAATGAAAGTGCTGGTCAAGTGCTGGGAAGACAGTGTCGCAAAACTGCAATACACCACCCCGCCAGCTCTCGTGTATGAAGAAGAGAGCAGGGCAGTGAGTGTGATTCGCGACATCTTCAGCCCCGAATTCGAAAGCATATATGTGAATAATGCGGAAATCTACGACCAGCTCCACAACTATGTGAGCCTAATAGCCCCCGACCGTGCCGACATCGTGAAAATCTATTCCGACGATGTGCCTATCTTCGATAAGTTCAATATCACAAGGCAAATCAAGTCATCGTTCGGAAAAACGGTATCGTTCAAGTCGGGAGCATACATAATAATTGAAAGCACCGAAGCACTGCATGTGATAGATGTGAACTCCGGTAACCGCTCAAAGGCCTCCAGCGACCAGGAAAGCAACGCACTCGACGTGAACCTGCTCGCAGCCGACGAGATAGCGCGACAACTGCGCCTGCGCGACATGGGTGGCATCGTGGTGGTCGATTTCATCGACATGGCTAAGAGCGAACACCGCCAAGCCCTCTACGACCACATGCGTGAAGTGATGCAAAAAGACCGCGCACGGCACAACATATTGCCGCTGAGCAAATTCGGACTGATGCAAATCACCCGTCAGCGCGTGCGCCCGGCTCTCGACATCGTAACCGCCGAAACCTGCCCTTCATGTGGAGGTAAGGGTGAGGTTCTGCCTTCGCTGCTTTTTACCGATATGCTGAAAGACAAGATTGATTACCTTGTCAACTCGCTCGGAGTGAAAAACTTTATTATGTATGTCCACCCATTTGTTGAAGCCTATTTGAAGAAAGGCGTTATCAGCGAATACTTTAAATGGCGTCGTGAATTTGGACGCAAGTTTAAGTTAATGGCCGACCAGAGTCTTGCATACCTGCAATATAAGGTAATCGACAAAGACCACAACGAAATCGACCTGAAAGAAGAAAAAGACACGAGCAGCTCACACAGCAAAAAAGAGCAACGCTCGCGCAACACTAAAAACGAAGACTGACGCCCCGTAGAAAGCGGTGACCAAGGAGGCATTACCTCCATCACCCACCACGGCGATAGTAACTTCAATGAATGAAAACGAACAAAGTCCGCATCTCCGGAGGCACTCCCAAGCCTCCTCAAAGATGCGGACTTTTTATTTATCCAATTTGAAATTAATTTTAGAAGTTAATTTTAGAAGTTAAGGAGTTAAGAAGTTAGAGAAGTTAAGACGACACCTTCGCCTCTGCTGATATTACGGTTTGAGCAGATTGATGGGGGCTACGTACACGCCATCTTCTCGGCGGTAGGCGCCACCAACAGCTGTTAGCACCATAAGAAACGAAGGGGCTCGTTCTTCGCTTATACTTGTGATTTTGTCACGCAAATTTTTAAGCGATTGCGCACCATGCTCAATTAGTTCGTCGCCACCAAGTTTGATTTCGATGGCTCCCCATCTGCCATCTTCAAGATGCACAACGGCATCACATTCCAAACCAGTGTTGTCGCGATAGTGGGTGACAGTGCCACCAATGGCATTGGCATAGATTGACAAATCTCTTACAGCGAAGTCCTCAAAAAATAATCCAAAGCTTTCCAAATCATTCATGAGGTCGTTAGGGCTCACGCCCAAAGCGCGACATGCTATTGATGTGTCGATGAAATGTCGGGTCGGGGTGCTTCTAATGATTGTCTTTGACCGTATATTTGGATTCCATGCTGGCAAATCTTCAATTACATATAAATCTTTTAATGCTTCCATATAGTCATCAAAAGTTTTGGGATCCATAGTTCGCTCATTGCTTTGTCGCACATCGGCGATGATGGTAGATATTGCAGCTTCTGTGGAGATGTGGCGGGCATAGCTTTTCAATATCATCTTCAAAACCTCAGGCTTCTTGTTTCTGAAGCGCTCATTTTCGCAGTCTTCAAACACAAATAAACCGTTATAATAGTTTTTGGTTATTTCTACTGCTATGTCTTTCGGCGCACGAACGGAAATTGGCCATCCGCCTCTGCAAATCAAAAATGCAATATCCTCAAGCGATATTTCCGAATTTAAGTCCCATGGGTAGTCGCTTTTCTCGTCAAATAACTCTATTAACGAAACAGTGCCCTTTGATTCTTGCGATTCCCATAAGCTCATAGGGCGCATTTTCACAGGAGCAATCCTGCCAGCCCCACTATGGTGCACTTCTGTTTTGTCGGCAGGGGTTGAACTTCCTGTAAGAATGAATTTGCCGAATTGGTAGTCAAAATCCAAATCGTCTTTAATCTGATTCCAAAGGTCGGGAGCTTTTTGCCATTCATCTATTAGTCTTGGCTTTTCTCCTTCAAGTGCCCACTTGGGACTCATGCGTGCCATTGTAATTGTTTGTTTTGTGTTTAATTTCACAAAACTTTTTTGATATAGCATACAAGTGGTGGTCTTACCGCAGAATTTTGGGCCAGCCACCACCACTGCACCCGAAGTTCTCAACTTTAGTTCTATGTCCTTTTCAATAAGCCTCTTGTAGTACATAATATCGTGGTTTAGTAGTATTTATACTGCAAATTTACAAAATTCCTATAAAAATCAAAATAAAATTCCCATAAATGTAAGAATAAAATTCCCATAAATGTAAATGAAAAATTCCCATAAATGTTATTTTTAGTGATAGGGGAGTGGCAAAAACATTACTATCAAAAACACCATCAAAGGGACGGTTTTTTTGATGGTGTTTGCTATGATGTGTTGAGTGTGCGAATGTTGGAACTAATTTTTGTTGCTTATTTTTGCAGTTTTTTTTGTTTTTTTCTTGATTATGTTTTTTTTGAGGGGAATGAGGGAAAATCGTCCCTTTAGGTAGGGTGAGGGGGATTATTTGGGGAGGAGAGCGGCGAAGGGGGCGTTGCTCCACACGATGAAGTTGCCTTCGGTGTCGGTGCTGATGGTCATCACGCCCAGGTCGGTGCGCTTCTCGAAAAGGGCTTGGGTGCGCTCTGTGCCCATTGCCATGCAGGCAGTTGCCCAAGCGTCGGCAGTCATGCAGTCGGGGGCTACAATGGTGGCACTCAGCAGGGTGGATTCCTCGCTCTTGCCGGTCAGAGGGTTTACGATGTGCGACACCTTTTTGCCGTTCACCTCCTTGAATTTGCGGTAGTTGCCGCTTGTTGCCACCGCCTTGCCGTTGAGGGCGATCACAAGAGCCGATTCGTGAACGGTGGCTTGGTTGTTCTCCACAGGCATGTCAATCGAGATGTGCCATGGCGTGCCTTTCTCGTTCACGCCTTTCACCACCACTTCGCCTCCAATTTCCACCATACAGTTCGTCACACCGTTGCGTGCCAACATTCGTGCCACCTCGTCGCATGCAAGTCCCTTGGCAATGCTGCTGAAGTCGAACTGGATGCGCTGGTCGCTTTTCACCACTCGCTCATCTTCGAGATGCACTTTTGCGATGCCCACAAACGTGAGCAGGCTGTCGATTTCGGTTTGCGTGGGCAGTTTGCCGTTTTTATAGCCGAATCCCCAAGCGTTCACCAGCGGCATCACGGTAGGGTCGTAAGCGCCAGCCGATTGCTTGTTGATGTCCACCGCGCAGCGGAACATACGCATAAATGTACTGTCGGCACGGTTGGTGGAGTTGGCGTTGAGGCGCGACACCAGCGACTGCTTGTTAAACACATTCGCGCTGCGGTCGATTGCATCGAGCACTGCGCCAATAGAGTCCGACAAGTCGGTAGTAGCCTCGTAAGTGATGTGGTATTCCGTGGTCCACACATCGCCTTGCGCCTTGAAAAATGCTTTTTTCTCAGGCTTCATCACAAAAAACGCCACCACAGCGCCAATGGTGAAAATCAAAACGGCGATATATTGCTTCGTGAAAATTCGTTTATTCTCCATATTCGTTCAGTGTTGTGTTCGCAAAGTTAGTGTTTTTGTCGGTGAATCGTTGCGAAATGTGGATAAATGTGGTGAGTTTCGGAAAAAATATTTATTTTTGCAAAAGATAGGCTGCATCTCAGCATAGCAATCAAGCAAGTTTGTTGCTCTGCATTCGGTTTGCACTATCTTTGTATTTAAGAATAGAAATTAATTAGAAATTTTACAATGATGAAAAAGACCCTTTTGATTTTAGCGATTGCCATGATGGGGATTGGCGCAAGTGCGCAAGTGCGCTTTGGCGTGAAGGCTGGTGTGGGCGTGAACACCCTCCACATCGAAAATCCATCTTCAAATTTTGACACCGACAATCGCACTGGATTCACCGGTGGTGTGATGATGGAAGTGAACCTCCCATTAGGTATAGCGGTAGATGCTTCTGCCCTTTACACTCGCCGCAGTGGCGCGATTGAGGACACTGAAGTGGGCGTGCGCGACTATATCGCTGTGCCTGTGAACCTGAAGTATAAACTTTCGTTGCCAGTGGTGAGCAACATCATCACCCCATTCGCATTCACTGGTCCAGAATTTGCCTTCAATGTGGGCAACAAGAAGTCGGAGGCTGGTAGCGAATACAAGAGCACCACAGTGAGCTGGAATGTGGGCTTGGGCGTGGAACTCGTGAAGCACGTTCAACTTTCGGCAGCCTACTGCATGGGCATCAACAAGAGTATCACCAACGTGCTCGGCATCAGCGGTGTGGAATCGGGCGCAAAAGACCGTTGCTGGACGCTTACAGCCGCCTATTTGTTCTGATTTTAATGAAAATCCTTAAATATGGGGAGAGTGGCACTTTGTTGTCGCTCTCCCTTTTTTGCTTTTTGGGTGGTGGGTGCGTTTTTTTTCTTGTTATATAATGTGTGTGGATTTGGGAAAAATGCTTATATTTGTAGTTGCAAATTGACGGTTGCTGTATTGCGGTGGTCACAATTGCTTTGCAATATGCTGATTAACTATATAATAGCTGATTTTTGACTGTATTACAAATTTTATAAATTAACTAATTAATAACTAACTAACAACATTCTCAACATGAAAAGATTTACAACTTCATGGATGCGTGTAATGCTTTTAGGCTTGGTTAGCTTGTTTGCTTTCCAAGAGGCTGGTGCTGCCACCGTATCGTACGATGGCATCAACTACACCACTTCTGGAACAAAGGCTACAGTTAAACGCTACACGTTTACAAAGGGTGATACCACCTTCTACAAGGGTGATATTGTGATTCCTGAAACATTTGAGCTCAAGGGTGTTACTTACACCGTAGTGGCTACAGCTGCTAACGCATTCGTTGACTGCCGCGAGCTTACTTCACTGCAACTCCCAAAAACTTGCGTTACCATCGGTCGTAACTGCTTCAAGGGCTGTACTGCATTGAAGAACGACCCAACTCCAGCTACTGCCACCTCACTTGGTAATGGCTATCTCCAGGACTGCTCTTCAATCACAGAAGTGACTATCCCTGCAGGTGTTCCTGGCACTTTCACAGCTCAAAACCTCGCAGGCATGACCAGTTTGAAGAAAATCACTTTCGCAGATAGTGAAACTCCTTTCAAGATGAGCGTTCTCGCATTTGTAAACAATTTAGGCGAAGGTGTAAAGAGCCCAATCGAAGAAATCTATTTCGGTCGTAACCTTGATGAAGGTTCTGGTTCAAACATGCCTTTCCGTGGCATCAAGACTTTGAAGAAGGTGACTTTCGGTGGCCATTTCACCACAGTCGACGCTGAAATGTTTATGGGTTGTACTGGCCTTACTGAAGTGGTTTATGCTCCTGGCGTGAACGTGGCTTCATTAGGCGCAGGTGCTTTCGCAAGCTGTACTTCACTCGCCAGTCTTCAAATTCCTGCTGCAATCACTGCTATTCCTGAACGTCTTTGCTCAGGCGACGCAGCCCTCACCTCTATCACTATGGGCGACGCTGTTACCTCAATCGGTGCTACTGCATTCTACAAGACTGGTTTGAAGAATCTCAGCATTCCTGCTTCTGTTCAAACTATCTACTCAAACGCATTCCAAGGCTCTGCTCTCGTGGGCGAAATCGCTCTTCCAGCAGCCCTCACTTCTGTAGGTTCACAGGCATTTGCCGACACTAAGATCACAGGAGTGAACATTCCTGCTGGTGTTACTGCTATCGGTGCTGCTGCATTCGCTCCTATCACCACTCTTGCTACTATCAAGGTAGATGAAGCCAACACTGCTTTCAAGGTGGTAAACGGTGTTCTCGTAACTGCTGATGGTACCCGTCTTCTCGTCACTGGTCACCAAGGCACTGTGGGCACAGATGCTTTCGCTACTGTAACCAATATCGACAACTACGGTATGGCTTACGCTCCTTGCGCAGTGGCTGAATTCCCAATGCTTGAAAAGATTGGCGATTATGGCTTCTCTAATAGCGCTATCAAGAACTTCACTCTCAAGAGCAACGTGACCGTTGGTTCTAACATCTTCAAAAAATCAGCTCTCGAAGCTATCGTGTTTGAAGACGGCCGCAACGAAATTCCTCAAGGTATTTGTGGTGGTTGCGAAAAGCTCAACAGCGTGACACTCCCTACTACCGCTACCAACATTATGAAGGACGCATTTGCTGATTGCCCTGCTCTGAAGAACATGGAAATTCCTGCAAACGTCAACTATATGGAACCAGGCGCAGTGCCTGCCACTATCGAATCGCTCCGCGTGCTCAACGGCAACACTCCAGCTCTTGCAGCAAACGTGTTCAAGGCAGAGCAAAGCAATGTAGTATGTAAGGTGGCTACTAAGGCTGTGGCTAAGTATAAAGCTGCTTCTCAATGGCAATACCTCAACATTCAAGCCGACCCAACTATCCAAACTGGTGGCGCTTCACTCGGCTGCCCAACTGGTCTGTACTTCGCTACCACCGATGGTAAGCTCATGTATAAGGACGAAAACGGTCAAATCGTTGACACTAAGTTTGCAACTGGTGCTCACGCATTCACCCTCCAAAGCTACAAAAACCGCATCTATGTGGCTGTGGCTGGTGAACAGTTCACTTACCAAAACCCTACCCTTCCACTCGGCGACGGTGAACTCTTCTACGTAAACAACACCAATGGTATCTTCTACCGCGTAACCGTTCTCAACAACGTAGGTTACAAGCCAAGTGAAGACCCATTCTCAATGTATATCGACAAGGCTACAAACAACATCTACATCGCTGACCGTAACGTGGGTGTTCACAAGCTCAATGCCGACACCACTGGTCTCTATGGCCCACAACCATTCTTGTTCGACAACGCATGGCTCCCTTACTATAACGACCTCCTGAGCTGGGGTGCTATCACTGGTGGCTTCTGCCGCGACAGCAAGGGCATCTACTGGCGTACCACTAAGTTCAATGGTCTTGGTCTTACTCGTTTCCGCGACGCCGACATCTATCCTGATGGTGGCGCTGGTAAGAAACAACCATTCAATGTGCTCTTCAAAGACGTAATTATCAAAACTTCTTACCTCGATGAAGAAAACGGCTACTACTATATGTTCGTTCAGAAGGCTGCTGGTGTTAAGCCAGGTGTTTACCGTATTGCTCTCTCAAAACTCCAAAACGCTGATGGTAGCGACGTAGAAGGCAATGCCGACCTCACAATCGCTGACTGCCAACTCATCGACGATTCTCCAGTCTTCATGGACGGTGCTGAAGACTCTGGTGAAATCTGTAACATCGCTCAAATCAATGGCGACGGTACCAACATTTACTGGTCATACATCGCTGCTCCAAGCGACGACAAGGCTATCAAGGGTAGCGTGGCTCTCGATGCCAACAACCCTCTCCACAAGAGCGGTATCAAGACTATCAAGAGTGCAGATGCACAACCTGTAGTTACTTTCGCTGTTGAAGGCGTAGAAGCATACGGCGTGTGCGGTGCTACTTATGTAGCTCCTCAAGTGGTATTGCCAGAGGCAATCACTCTCGACAAGGAAGAAGTGACTTTGAACAACGGTGGCGAAACTGTACAACTCACCGCTACAGTTACTCCTGACGAAGCCGACAACACCAACGTGGTTTGGACTTCTTCTAACGAAGAAATCGCTACAGTTGACGCTAACGGTCTTGTGACCACTATCAAGCAAGCTTCTTGGAACGAAGAAACTCCTTGCACAGTTACTATCACTGCAAGCTGCGAAGCTAAACCTGAGCTCAAGGCTACTTGCGTGGTGAAGATTCTCAACCCAACTGCTGAAGTGAAGCCAGAAAGCATCACTCTCAACTACGAAGAATACACTATGCCTGGTGGCGTGAACGAACTCCAACTCGTGGCTACTGTTCTTCCACAAGAAACTACCAACCCTGCTGTAAACTGGACTTCTAACAACGTAGAAATCGCTACAGTTGACGCTAACGGTCTTGTGACTATCCTTCCTGCAACAACCAAGGCTGCTACTGACCGCGTGGTGACTATCACCGCTACTTGCGTTCGCAATGCACAAGCTTCTGCTTCTTGCGTGATTACTATCCCTGCTGAAGTGACTGGCGTTGCCGACATCTACGGCACTAAGACTATCAGTAGCGTGAAGTACTACAACGTGGCTGGTATGGAATCTGCAACTCCATTCAATGGCGTGAACATCGTGGTTACTAACTACAGCGATGGCAGCCAATCAGCAAGCAAGTTGGTGAAATAATCCATCAGTGCACAGAGTGATTCCCTGAATCACTTTTAAAATACCCAAGTTGGGCGGCTCACTCACGAGTCGCCCAACTTTTTTGTGGAATTGATACAATTGTATCAATTCCATTTGTTTTGTGGGTGTATGGCACGATAATAGAAACCCTATCTAGGTTCAGCGGATAAATGCTGGGGGCACAGAAACAAAAACATAAAAAACAGCCTTTTGGCGATGCCAGTGCTTCGCACCTGTCG
>ERZ779888.735-NODE-735-length-36421-cov-6.834846_pt1 | contig 36421 bp, 40 predicted proteins | sample MGYA00511245_ERZ779888 | MGnify/ENA primary metagenome ERZ779888 (study PRJEB29588, sample SAMEA2155255) | human gut metagenome | biome: human gut; feature: human-associated habitat; material: faeces | place: Denmark | collected 2008/2010 ...
GTTTAATTTAGAAAATCCACAAAAAGTATCTTGACAAACTCGACCCCGAAGGAACCGGATACAGAGCAAAAACACGATTTGCAAAGTTCTATAACCTTCCCGAACTAATGGCGATGTTTAAGGAAACCGCTGATATTCAGACTGCGGATATGCTCAAACTTCCCGTGCCGGAAGCTCATTATCATAATGTGGTTCTGAAACCTTCTGAAACACAGAAAGAAATGGTGCAAGGGCTCTCGGAGCGAGCAGAACGTGTTCGCAATAAGATGGTCGATTCGAGCGTAGATAATATGCTCCTCATCACAAACGACGGACGCAAGCTTGCGTTGGACCAGCGCCTTATGAATGACATGCTTCCTGATAGCGACACAAGTAAGGTCGGGGCTTGTGCGGATAATGTCTTTGATATTTGGAAGAAAACCGAAGCACAGCGGTCAACGCAAATGGTGTTCTGCGATCTTTCGACTCCGCACGGCGACGGGTCTTTCAATGTGTATGACGACTTGCGGGATAAACTGATTGCAAAAGGAGTTCCTGCTGAGGAAATCGCATATATTCATACGGCAAACTCCGAAGCTCAGAAGAAAGAACTGTTTGGAAAGGTTAGATCCGGTCAGGTCAGAGTGCTTATCGGCTCCACTCAGAAAATGGGCGCAGGAACCAATGTCCAGACCAAACTTGTGGCACTTCATCATTTGGACTGCCCTTGGAGACCGTCAGATTTACAGCAGCGTGAAGGACGAATTATCCGACAAGGAAACGAAAACCCCGAAGTGGATATTTTCACCTATGTTACCGAGAACACTTTTGATAGTTACTTGTATCAGTTGGTGGAGTCGAAGCAAAAGTTTATCGGTCAGATCATGACGAGTAAATCGCCGGTGCGCTCGGCAGAAGATATTGATGAAACGGCTCTTAGCTATGCGGAAATCAAGGCTTTGTGCGCCGGCAATCCGTATATCAAGGAGAAAATGGATCTTGATATTGATGTGGCGCGTTTGAAACTATTGAAGGCCAATCATCTGAGCCAGCGTTATGGATTGGAAGATCAAATCCTTAAAGAGTTCCCGCAGAAAATCAAATCTCTGGAACAGCGTATCGAAGGATATGTGGCAGATATTGACCAACTGAAAAGAAATACTCTTCCCGGTGAAGATGGATTCTCTCCGATGATTTTGCCGGGTGGCACAGTGACCGATAAAAAAGCTGCCGGCGAAGGCATCCTTGCTCTTTGCAAGTCAATGAAAAGTCCCGACCCGATTCATATCGGCGAATATCGAGGCTTTGATATGGAGCTGTCCTTCGATGCTTATAGCCGTGAGTATCGTATTACTTTGAAAAACGAACTGCGTCATACAGTTCCTCTTGGTACAGATATTTTCGGTAATGTTCAGCGACTGGATAATGCTCTTGGGGCATTTGAGGAAAAGATGACTGCTTGTAAAGAACAGCTTGATAATACGCATGTCCAGCTCGAAAACGCAAAAGTTGAGGTTCAGAAGCCCTTCCCTCAGGAAGACGAATTGAAAACCAAAACGGAAAGGCTGAACGAATTAAACGCACTTCTGAATCTGGATAAGCACGAAAATGAAATCGTTGACGGTGAGCGTAGCGAGGAAGAACCGCAGCGAAGCAAGGATGATAGAGAACGCTAAAAAATCAATTTGCACATTTTACACGGAACGTATTTCTAAGTACAATGAAGAAAAAACGGAGGTGTGAATTATGTTCCGTCGTAAAAGTGAAAAGCGTATTCTTGAATTAAGCCCCGGAGAAGTTCATCTCGCCAAGGTTGCTCTGCTCGATTTTCGTAATAAGCTCATTGAGCAAGGTAAACCGACAGAGGATGTTGTAGAACTTCTCTTGAAGATAATGAAATAAAACGGATAGCCGCAAAGCGTAAAAAACTTTGCGGCTATTGCTATTTTAGGAGGTAATTGTATGGCATGTGTAGTTTGATTTATTTCGCGGTGCTGTTTCTTGCAAAATTCTTTGACAATGCACTCAGCACAACTAAAACAATTTTGATTCAAAGAAGTCGGTGGCTGCTTGCCGGAGTTTCGGTTGTGCTATCCGACTTCATTTATTTCTGGCTGACAAAGAAAGTAGTTGCGGCGGATAACAACTGGGCAATCTTGATTGTTGCCATTGCCGGTGGTGTTGGCTGCTCTATCGCCTGCTTGGTGAGCGAAAGACTTTCAAAAGATAGAACCTATGTAAATGTAATCATGTCAGATAATCTTGAAGCCATGAAAGCGTTTAGGGACTTCCTCGCCGAGCATCATATTACGAACGTCGCAGCAGATACTTATACGTTGGATTGGAATAAGAAGACTATTTCGATTACTGCATATCCGTAAACAAAAGCCGAAAATCATTTGATTACTGAGTATATCGAAAACAGTCCTCTGAAATTCAAACGAGTCATCCAGAAAACCTAAAAAGGAGGAAAGATAAATGACAAACGAAGAACTGAATACGGCTCTGTACCAAAAAATGTTTGCAGAGCAGGAAAAGTATAGGGATTGGCTACTCACGCAGTCACCCGATGAAATCCTGCATCATTGTTATGAGTACACCGTGCGTGAAGATATAGTCCTTGCGCTTGAGGAGTATGATCTCTCCGACAAACAGTGTAAGGCACTCTTGAAATCGCCGTGTCCTCTGGCTGATGTGTTTAAGGATTTTGAAAAGCGTGAATCCGACTATATGGATAATATTCGTGACACGATAGAGTGTCGGGCAAATGCCGTAATTCGAGCTGACTTTATCCGCGAACAAAGGGACGCGAGGTGATGACTATGGCTTATTTTGCTCCCGAAGATATTCTGCGAGCAAGAGACATGGATCTGCTTACTTATCTTCGTAATTATGAACCTCAGAATCTGGTTCATTTGAACGGCGATAATTACTGTACCAGAGAACACGATTCCCTCAAAATAAGCAACGGTAAGTGGTATTGGTTTTCTCGTGCCATAGGCGGTGTCTCAGCCCTTGATTATCTCATAAAGGTCAAAGAATTATCTTTTCCTCAGGCGGTAGAAGCAATACTCGGACGGTCGGCTATTCAACCGCCCGTTTTTTATCCGCAGAAAGAGAAGAAGATTCAAGAACTCTGTATGCCGAAATTATCCGATGATACTAAAAAGGTCGAGCAGTATTTAAGGGGACGAGGAATTCATCCAATCATTATCAGACATTGCATTGAAAATAAACTGCTTTTTGAAACAGCGGATTTTCATAGTGCATTGTTCATGGGATATGACAGAGACGGAAAAGCCCGTTACGGTTCACTTCGCGGAACGACTACTCAGTATAAAAGCGAATTGACCGGAAGCGACAAACACTTTTCATTTTCAATGAATAGCGAAGTTTCTGCTGATGAGGTTCATGTGTTTGAATCGGCTATTGATTTACTGAGCTTTGCGACACTTGAACTGTTTCAAGGACGCGACTGGAAGAATGAAGCGTTACTTTCTCTTGCGGGTGTATTCAAAACCAAGAGAGAAAATGTGGTTCCGGTTGCACTTGTCAGATATCTTGAAGAGCATCCGACAATCAGAACAATCCGCCTTCATCTTGACAATGATGAAATCGGCCGTGGTGCTGTGCAAGGCATAGTGCTTGGGCTTCGTGGAAAATATCGTGTCCTTGATGAACCGCCGCCTTATGGAAAGGATGTCAACGATGAACTAAAAATCAGAGTTGGAATTATGAAAAAAGAAAAGGAGAAAGAACGCTAATGAATATTGCAATATACCAGGTCAACATGGGACGCGACCACAATCGCGTGGCTTTCCAGAGCCTTGACGAAATGGAACGGTTTCACGGTTCTTCTGAAATCGAAAGCGAGATCTACGATAAGGTGTTTGAGGGCGAAGTGAATTGCGAAAACCTCGAAGATGTGTATCGTAAGTTTAATATTGACCACCCCGATGGGTACAAAGGGAGATCCCTTTCGGTATCTGATGTTGTGGAGGTTATCGGAGAGGACGGCGAATCGATTTTTTCCTACTGCGATTCTTTCGGCTTCAAAAAAGTTGATTTTGATCCCTACCTTACAGAAGAACTGAAAGAGAGCAAGATTAAAGTGGTGTTGTGTGAACCCGGAAAGGTGGCACGGATCACAGAAATCGGAAACACACTTGAACAGCTTCAGGCAGCAGTTAAAGGCGACATTGAAGCTTTTTATCCCTTTGAGGAAGAGGTTTGTATCGTTTGTAATGAAGAAGGAAAGTTCAATGGCTGTGCTCCTAATAGAGCCGTGTACGGAGAAAACAAGGAAATGCTGGATATAGTTTTCGGCACTTTCTTCATCTGTGATTGCAAAGGTTCAAACTTCGGCTCGCTTAATAAAGAGCAGCTTGAAAGATACAAAAAGCAGTTTGAAAATCCTGAGCACTTCTTCAGCGTTGGCGGTCAGATCAGAGCCGTATCATATAAGCCTGAAAAAGAACAGGAACGCTGATGGAGGTGAGAACTTGAAAGTAATTGATGATGTTTTCATTATCGGAATTGATAGCGGCTACGGAAATATCAAGACGGCAAATTCTTGTTTCCCCGCAAGCCTCGCTTCTTATGAAAAGGAGCCCGTGTTCAAAGAGAATATGCTGATTTACAACGGCAAGTATTATCTGATCGGTGAAGGCCACAAAGAATTTCTCGCAGATAAAACCAAGGACCTTGATTACTATGTTTTGGCCCTTGCTGCTATTGCAAGAGAAATGAATATCAGAAAAATCACTTCCGGTAAGGTGCGTATTGCTGCCGGCCTTCCCTTAACGTGGGTAAGTGGACAGCGTGAGGAATTCAAAGAATACCTTATGCAGAATAAGATTGTCGAGTTTTCGTTCCGCAATATTCCTTATCGAATTGAAATTGTCGGTGTGGATGTTTTTCCGCAGGGCTTTGCCGCTGTCGCAGATAGGCTCTATGATTTCAAAGGAGTGAATATGCTTTGCGATATCGGAAATGGGACGATGAATATCATGTTCATCAATGATAAGAAACCGATTCCCGGTAATATGTTTACCGAGAAATACGGTACACACCAATGCTTGCTTGCGGTTCGAGAAAACGTCATGCGAGTTCATCATACTACCGTTGATGAGGCAATTATAAATCGTGTCTTCCGTTTCGGTACGGCAGATATCAAAGAAGAATATCTGAAGACTATTACTGATACCGCTACCGAATATGTTGCAGGCATTTTTCAAAGACTTCGTGAACACGAGTACAATCCGGAACTGATGAGGCTGTATGTTCTCGGAGGTGGAAGTTGCCTGATCCGTAATTTCGGAAAGTATGACGAGAAGCGCGTAACTATCAATGACGATATATGTGCTACCGCAAAGGGATATGAATGTTTGTCATATATAAACCTCTTGAAAGACGGTGGCTCGGTATGAACTCCAAAAGGATTTCATTGAGATTTAACCTTGATGACAAGGACGATTTAGCTGCATGGGAGTATTTGCACAGGTTGAATGTTGAGTCTATCAATAAGGAAATCATTTCAATGATTAACGCTTCCAGACAAAACAGCGACCTTCGGGAACTCTTACGTCAGACGATAACTGTCGCAATGCAGGGTATGGCTCTTCAGCCAGTAGAAAAGAAACCGGAGATCAACGAAAGCGATCTTGCAGCACTCGATTTTATCAACAGCTTTTGATGGCATCAAAATTGATGCCATTTTTTAACGCTCAGATTTACTCGTGGCATCAAAATTGATGCCACCTCGAAGGGAGGTGAAATAAATGGATGATGAAAAGAAAGCGTTGACCTGGCAGGAGTTTGTGGATTCCGGGTTTGACGGCAGAGACTATCAGTTTCCCGATTTTGAGGGAACCTATGAAGCTACTATTGCTTGTAAACGGTGGAATAAAAGCAGAAATCTTCTTGTTTATCTCGATTTCGACGATGGCAGGAAGGTACTCACAGCCGCATGGAATACGACTGACTTCTTTGGCCTTGCAGACATGCCAGTTGGTACAAAAGTCAGTGTTACTTTTAAGACGGCAAAGTCAGGCAATTCATTTTTGAAAGCCGCAGAGCAAATATGACACGGGGTTAGTGGCATTGTCTTAGCAAGCACTGAATCTGTCCGTACAGATTCGCTTGTCAGAGGGCAATGCCCCTGAAACCCCATAGAAAGAAGGGTGATTATTTTTGAGAAAAAGAAATTGTAGAGTTGAGGTGTGCTTTACGAAAGACGAGCTTTCCGCACTCTCAAAAAAGGCTAAGAAGTCCGGTATGTCTATCGGTGGCTTCATACGAAATGCGGTCTCCGGTATGGAGATAAAGGAAGCACCTCCGGCAGAATACTATGATATGATTCGTGAACTTCGCAGAGTAGGTTCTAATATCAATCAGGTTTTGAAAAAAGCCAACGCCGCAGGACTTCTTGATGTTCCGATGCTCCGCAAAGCACTTGATGATTACAAGAAAACTGAAAAGATGCTTTGGGATACCTTCCGTCCGGAGGGAGAGTAATGGCTGTCACAGCTATTTGGGATATCAAAGGTAGAGTTGATAAAGTCATAAACTATGTGAGCAATCCCGAAAAAACCACCGAAAAAGGACTTGACTTTGCCGCCTCGCTCCATGCGATTGATGATGTACTTGAGTATGTGGGTAATGATATGAAAACTGAAAAGCGAATGTACGTTACAGGAATTAACTGCAACGAATTTGAAGCCGCTACACAGTTCAAGTACACAAAAGAGCACTGGCGAAAGACAGGCGGTATCGTAGCATTTCATGGTTACCAATCATTTTTGCCGGGTGAGGTTGATGCTGACACAGCGCATGAAATTGGCAAAAAACTTGCTCAGGAATTGTGGGGGGATCGATTTGAGGTTGTAGTTGCTACGCACCTAAACCGTGACCACTATCACAATCACTTTGTGTTGAACTCAGTATCTTATAAAGATGGAAAACGCTATTATGACCAAAAGCAAACCTACGCCCGAATGAGAGAAGTATCTGACCGGCTTTGTCGGGAATACCGTCTCTCTGTGATAGAGCATCCGGAAAACCGAAAGAAAAACTATGGCGAGTGGATTGCTGAAAAGAATGGTAAACCCACTATGAAAGGAAAAGTACGCGAAGACATTGATAGAGCTATTGCTGCGTCAACGACCGAACGTGATTTCCTTCGCGTTATGAACGAGATGGGCTATGAGGTTGTTACGAGAACCAAAAAAGGAACACCTCTGGTGCATCCAATCGTAAAGATTGTGGACGGAGACAAAAGATTCCGTTTGGACAATCTCGGCGAATACTACGAACTGGATTCCATTAAGCAAAGAATACAGAATAACTATCGTCGAAAAGATCCTTTTCCCGAAGTGAAAGAGGACAAAAAAGCACCCTACTATCACTACAAGGAAAAAGCCGAAAAAGCCACAGGTCTTTACGCCCTATATCTTCATTACTGTTACGAGCTTCATATCATCATTTACAAGCCGGCATCTGTAAAAAAGGTGTCGGCATTTTTACGCGAAGATGTGACAAAGCTCGACAGATATATTGCTCAAGCCGATTTTCTTGGAAAAACAGGTATTCAAACTGTTGAGGAACTTGATGCTTATAAATCCGAAAAGGAAGAAAGAATCAAGCGACTCACGGAAAGCCGCACGGGACTCAGAAATGATTTGAAGCGGCATGTTCGCATTGGCGATGAAAAAGGTGCCGAGGAAATAAAAGCCCGGATTTCAGAGCTTTCCGCAGAAATGAAAACCTGCCGAAAAGAAATTGGATTGTGTACCGGTATTGCTGAACGGTCAGCACAAGTAAAAGAAAACCTTGAGCAAATCAAACAGCAGGAAAACGAAAGAAAGGAGAAATCGAACGATGAGTTACTCGTCAGGAGAAGCAGCCGAACAGGTCGTGAGAATGACCCTCAACGGAGTTGAAGTGGCTGCAAAAATCAGCGGTAAAGCTGCTGAACGTCTTGCCGTTTTACTCTATGCGGTTCTTCAGGACCAGAAAAAGACTCGCGGTAAGACACGACTCACAAGTATGCTCAAAAGCGGTAAGGAGATCAAAGTGTTTTCTATTGGAGACAAGGATCTCGAAAAGTTCTGCAGAGAGGCTAAGAAATACGGCGTGCTTTACTGTGTGCTGAAAGACAAGACTGCTGCTGATGGTCATACTGATGTGTTTGTCAGAGCGGAAGACGCAAGTAAAATCAATCGTATCTTTGAACGCTTTGGCATTGCTACTGCGGATATTGGTTCTGCAAGAGCTGAAATCGTAAAGGAGCAGGAAAAGAAGCGTAAGGATGCTGATATCCCCGCCCCTGATCGCAATACCACGGAAAAGGATAAGGATGAAGCGTTTCTTGACGCTCTTCTGTCCCCGACTCCCAATAAGGAGGAAGCACAAACACAAAACCCCACGGAAGGCCCGGTTGCGAAATCCCGTCAGTCCGAGCCTATATCAAGGCAGCGCGAGAAAACCGCCAGGGGTACCTCTGATTCTTCGGAACGCTCCCGTCCCTCTGTTAGACAGGAAATGAATGAAATCCGTGAGGAACAGAGAAAGAGGACGGAATCCGCGCCAAAATCAAAAGATACCCCGCAGAAAATCACAGAGCACAAAGAAGTGCCTAAAAAGAAAAAAGAAACAAAGGAGAGATAATTTATGGCAAACTATGATGATATTTTCAATGCAAGCCAGTCCAAAGAAAACGAAGAAAAGAGTTTTACACCCTTTGACAAGGACGAATGGGCTGCACAGAAGAAGCAGGAGCGTGAAAACGCTTTTGCGATGATTGATGAAACCGCGCAGCACATGGCAAATGACGGTGCGCTTTTCCAGTCTTATCTGGATGTTCAGGCTCATTTTGACCGTTATTCTGTCGGTAATGCGCTTCTCATCACTGCACAGAAACCCGATGCCAAACAGCTTGCTGATTTCAAAGGCTGGAAAGACAACGGTGTGTATATCAAGAAAGGCGAAAGCGGAATTACGCTGCTTGAACCCGGCGAGGAATACACGAAAGAAGACGGCTCTATCGGAGTCAGTTACAATTCCAAAAAGGTCTTCGATATTACTCAGACCAATGCTAAGGTAAAGGATAGACCGAGTATTAAGCGTGATGAACGTATGCTTCTTAAAGCAATTATTCATAACGCTCCCTGTCCTATTGAGATCAGCCAGCAGATGCCTGAGAATATCAATGCGGTGTACCGTTCTGAGGACAAGAAAATCTATGTGAAAGCCGGTCAGGAAGCTGCGGATATTTTCCGTGGTATTTCTCAGGAGCTTGCACACGCACACCTCGATAACGGCGATTATAAGCGTAGCGATCACGCTTTCACGGCGTACTGTGTGTCGTATATGCTTTGCAGCCGCTACAATGTGGCGAAGGATATGTTCCTTTTTGAACGTCTCCCCGAAAATCTCGCTACAATGGATGCTCGCAGCGTAAGAAACGAGCTTTCAAAAATCAGAGATATTGCAAACGAGATTTCTTCCGATATGGCGAAGGTTCTTGAAAAGGACATTAAACCGAAGGAACGCAGAGATGAAGCAAGATAAGGAGGTCACAGCATGGCTGAAGAAAAGAAGGTCATAACGCTGGACGATTTTGAACAGCGTCTTATGGTCAGCGGCTTGATGGATTTCCGAAATGATCTCCTGAAAGAAGAAAAACCGACCGAAGATATTAACGACCTTATTTTGAAGGTCATTGATGCCCCAACAAAAAAAGAAAAACGGAGATTTGACCGTGAAGAACGATAAGCTTTCAAAGCAGAATATCGTTCTTTATTTTTTCGGCATTATTCCTGTTGTGTGGCTTGGTCTTCTGATTGCGCCATGTATGGATAACGGACTTGTGAGTCTGATTCAGAAGTTCGGAACCGTTATGCAGAATCCGTTTCATATTCAGCTTTGTGAGGACAGCCTAAAAACTGTCCTCATTCTGCTTTTGATCTACGGAATTGCAATAGGTGTTTACCTATCGACAGACCGCAATTACAGAAGACGCGAAGAGCACGGATCGGCAAAATGGGGCTCGGCGGGTTCCGTCAATAAGAAATATGCCGATAAGAAAAAAGATGAAAACAAACTACTGACTCAGAATGTTGCCATCGGACTGGATGGAAGAAAACACAGGAGAAACCTGAACGTACTTGTTTGCGGTGGTTCCGGCGCAGGTAAAACAAGATTTTACGCTAAACCGAATATCATGAACGCTAATACAAGTTTTGTTGTGCTTGATCCCAAAGGTGAACTGCTTCGAGATACGGGTAATCTACTAAAAGAAAAGGGTTATGAAGTAAAAGTTCTCGACCTCATAGATATGGAAAAAAGCCATTGTTATAACCCCTTTGTTTACCTTCACAGCGATGACGATATTCAGCGTCTTACCACAAACCTCTTTAAGAATACAACTCCCAAAGGCAGTCAGACACAGGACCCGTTTTGGGATCAGACTGCGGCTATGCTTTTGAAAGCCCTTGTCTGCTATCTCCATTATGAAGCTCCGCCCGATGAGCAGAACTTCCCGATGGTAATGGAAATGATAAGAGCTGGCGATGTAAAAGAGGATAACGAAGAATACCAGTCGGTTCTTGATGAATTGTTTGAAAGACTGGAAGAAAGGAATCCGGAGCATATCGCGCTGAAATACTACCGAGCGTACCACTCCGGCAGTGCGAAGACTTTGAAATCCATTCAGATTTCATTGGTATCCAGACTTGAAAAGTTCAATCTTGATTCGCTGGCGGGCATTACACAAACCGATGAAATGGAACTTGGAAATATCGGAGAAAAGAAAACGGCAGTCTTTGCCGTTATCCCCGATAACGACAGTTCCTTTAACTTTATCGTCGGTATGCTGTACACCCAACTATTCCAGCAACTATATTACCAAGCCGATTCTATACACGGCGGCAGACTTCCGGTTCACGTTCATTTCGTAATGGACGAGTTTGCGAATGAAACACAGTTATAAAGATGACGATGTTGCATAGGAGCACAAAGGAAGGATGTAATAATTCAAAATGTATCGTTCCCAACTATTTATTCATTTTTTGATATCATTTTTGCTTTGCCCTCTTGAAAAAGTATAAGAAATACAGTATAATATTAACGAATACTAACTTTATTATCCGAGAGGGAGGAAATTTATTGCGCACTGTAAATGAAGAAGCCCGCAGGGCAAAAACAATCGATATCATGGAAAAATGCTATGACTGCTATGCGGAGAACGGATTTACCTCTGTCGGAATAAAAGCTATTGCGGACGCCTGCGGCTGTAGCGTTCCGAACCTGTATCAGTATTTTGAAAATCTGGATGACCTTATCATTCAGTCCACCGAATACTGTATGAGTAAGGTGGAAGATGAGTTTATGGCGAAAGCCCCTACCGATGTGGAGGACTTGGGGCGGTTTATGGACGAGATACCCTACTGGACCGCGAAAGAACATGGAAAGAAATACAGACTTATGTATCAGGTCTACACCCACCCGAAATACAGGCAGTACGGTCAGAAGTTCTTTAAGGGTGTAGATGAACGATATACTGAATATGCAAAGAGTTTAGAGCCAAAGCTGGGTATTCCCTATGAGAAGCTGACACCGCTGATTTTCATTCTGGTCAGAGCCTGCGTACATTACGCACTGTTTGAGGATGAATTCTATATGAAATCCCAGATAGAAACGCTGAAGGAAACCCTTGAACTCTTTGTGATGAAATACAACCCGAAAGTAAGGTCGGGTACCGGCATTTGTGTCGGCAATCTCCGCAGTTCTAACCCGATATAAGGAGGAGAATACATACTATGAACCACCATCAAACCATGAGCAAAGAAAAAAAGCGCAAGCTGCTGATCATCCTGCTGTGTATCGGTATGGCGATCTGTATCGGAATCACGATATGGGCGCTGTTCTTCCGAGGGGGCGGCGACATCTCGCCGGACTATCCTCCGCAGGGGATCGAGTCAAACCAAACCCCGATTGAAGGTGACGACAGCGGCAAGTTAGACAGTCCCGAAGGCGGCGGTGCCATCAATGTCACCTACGGCACGGCGGCAACGGTCGATCTCTCTGAAAAAACCGTCACCTTTTATTACGCCAACCCCAACGCATCCAATCAGAATGTTTCCATACTGATTATGGTGAACGATTTGGTGGTGGCGAAATCCGACCTGATCACGCCGGGCAACCAGGTGAGCAAATTGGAGCTTCAAAAGGATGCGGCATCCAAATTGCAGGTCGGCGGCTATAATGCCGAGCTGGTGGTTCGGGCTTATGATCCCGACAGCGGCGAAAAGGCAATGGTCGATACGAAGGGCGAACTCACATTGACTGTTACCGAGTAAAGATCAATGTTAAAAGAAAAAATACATCGGAAAGGATAAAACGATTATGAAACGATTACTCTCTATTCTGCTTGTCTCTGTTCTGGTGTTTTCTGTCACGGCAACGGTCTATGCGGCAGGAAACAGCGGCAACAGCACAATCAACGTGGCGGGCGAATATTCCGTCGCCTCCACCGGTGAAGTCGTATCGGTGGATGTCGGCTGGGAGGAAATGTCCTTCAAGTACACCGAGGGCGAAAAGCAATGGGATCCCGGCACGCACTCCTACATAGGCGGCGAGAACGGCGGCTGGTCGGATAATAAGCCGGGAATTACCATGACCAACCACTCCAATGTGGATGTGGTTGCGGAACTGAGCTTTACACCATCTACAAGCGTCACCGGCACCTTCTACAGCAAAAGCGGCGATACCTACACGGCGCTGTCTGCCGACGAGCAGGGTGCTATTCTGAGTGCGGCAGCCGAAGGCTCGGAACAATCCGCAGCCGACGCAAAAACCTTTTACTTCGGCATCAGCGGAGGAGCTATTACAAAGAATGCTACACTTGGAACGATAACCGTCAGCATTTCCTTCAAGCCGGCATTTAACGAAGCCGACCTTGCTGCCTTTAATTACACGACCGACAGCTACGGCAGAGTGAAGATCACAGGCGTTAAGGATACCTCTGTGACCGAGCTTGTGGTACCCGACTTTATTTATGAGATTGAACGTGGTGCGTTAGCCGATTGCACAAGTCTTGTAAAGCTCACGGTTCCCTTTGCCGGCAACCGCTCCAACGGCGAACAGACCTATATTGGCTATGCCTTTGGTGCGAATAACTATACGGAAAGCGGAACAGTCCTGCCGGCAACGCTGAAGGACATCACCGTAACCGGCGGCTATGCGAAGAATGACACGCTGGATACCTTTGCATTTTATGACTGCACAAATCTTACAAATATTGTAATCGGTGACGGTGTTACCTACATTAACCCATCTGTTTTTGTTGATTGTATCTCTCTGGAGAGTCTGACTGTTCCGTTCTTGGGAGATTGCAAAAAGGAAATAACGGATTCATACCAGTTGCCGTTAAATTATCTATTTGGTTATTCTGATTACGGAACAAAATACACTGATAATGTGCATTTAGTATATGGTATACTAAATGAAATGTATAGTGATCGAAAAACCTCAGCTTTTGACGGCGAGAAGATCTACTCATATATCCCAAATACATTAAAGGAAGTAACGGTAAACGGTGGAGCAATCGGAGATAAAGCTTTTGAAGGCCAAGTTACTATTGAAAAGGTTATTTTGGGTAATGGCGTGAATGCGATAGGGTACATGGCTTTTGGAAATTGTAATAATCTAAACGAAGTCATTATCCCAGATTCTGTAATTGATATTAGTATGTGGGCTTTTAGGAACACACCGTATCAAAACACTCTGCTTGCCAATGCGGAGGATGGCTTTATCTATATCAACAAAGTGCTGTATGAGTATCACGGTTCGGACACGGATGTCGTAATTAAGGATGGAACCGTTGCTGTCAGCGACTTTGCATTCGGAGAGAATACAAAAATAGAAAAAGTCACCTGCCCTGATTCTCTGCGTTATCTTGGCTGTGCAGTAGGTCAAAGTGCGGACGGAGTTTTTTTTAAGTGTACGAACTTAAAAACAGTTGTGTTGAATGAAGGATTGGAACACATTGGTGTCGGTGCGTTTGAAAATTGTTCGGCTATTGACAATTTTGATTTCCCGGATTCACTCAACTATGTGGGATATCTGGCTTTCAGCGGTACAAGTTGGGCGAATAATCTTCCGAAGGGCGAAATCTACATCGGAAAGATTTTCTATAAATACAATCCGCAAGGTGAATTGACCGAACCCACCACAATTACTGTTAAGGAAGGAACGGTCGGTATAGCGGACCGTGCTTTCTGCCGATTTGAAACTGATTATGCGGATTTTGTAAATTTGGTTGGTGTAAACATCCCGGATAGTGTGACATGGATTGGAGATGAAGCATTTTATCGGGCAACGGATTTACAAGAAATAAAGCTGCCAAAGAATCTTACAGAGCTTGGTTGGAGAGCCTTTGGCTTTTGTGCTTCGCTGAAGGAGATTACGATTCCGAAGGGTGTAAAGAAGTTACCTCAATACATCTTTGCCAGTTGCAGCGGAATATCCGTTCGCTTTGAAGAGAACTCGCAGCTGAACACGATATGTGACCGTTCAATTACCAGCGGTGTATATTATATGCCTGAAGGAATTCAATATATATTTGACGACTTGGATGGGACTGTTCTCGTGACAAGTATGAATAAATTGAGAGCAGTGAAATCGAGTTGGAGTGTTCGGGTCCTTGTCCCTACATACGCAGATGTTGGCTGGACATTCCGTGCGGGATCGACAGTAGTCTATTACTACAGCGATGAAAAACCTGCCGTAAGCCCAAGAACCGGCGAATACATTGGAACGTTTTGGCACTACGACGAGAACGGAAAACCCGTTAAGTGGGAATAAACGCATTTTTCAATATAAAATTATAACAATCTGAAAGGAACATACCGTTATGAAAAAATTATTTACAATACTTCTTGCAGTCGCAATGCTTGCTTCTATGTCCGTAACCGCCTTTGCGGCAGATGACACCGTAACAACAGACGGCGGCAGTAAGGATATTTCCGTCAACGCAAAGTATGTGGACGGAGTCTCCACACCCGATGTTATCAGCGCTGATATTGAATGGGGCGCTATGGAATTTACCTACTCTGTGGGCGGCGTTAAGGTTTGGGATGCGCAAAACCATCAGTACACCGTGACCGACGCCACCGGCGGCTGGAGCGAGAACGGCAACACCGTGAAGGTCACCAACCACTCCAATGTGGATGTGAAAGCCACCTTTACCTATGCACCGGAAAGCGGCAACACCTTGACCGGTGCCTTTACCTACGACAACAGCAAAACCGCTGACAGCACCGGCGCAGTTTCCCTTGCAAAGGGTGTTGAAGGACAGGTAAGCGCTGCCGACTATGTCACCGCCACTCTCAAGCTCAGCGGCACACCGAGCGACACCATGACCGATTTCACCAAGGTCGGTTCGATAACAGTTAAAATCACGAAATAAAATCTGTTTGAAAGGATACCATTATGAAAAAAATTTGCACATTTATTCTCACAATGGTGTTGGTACTCTCTCTTTCTATGACGGCATTTGCAATGGAAATATATGTGAAACCAATCAACACCGGAACTACATATACCATCGAGGTAGAATCAGGCGATTCGATAGAAGCTGTTAAGGGAAAGATAGAGGAAAAAACGGGGATTCCGTCTGTTCAGCAAAGATTGCTTTTTGCAGGCAAAGAGCTTGATGACGGCAAAACGCTTGCTGATTACAATATCCAAAAAGAAAGTACATTGCATCTTACTTTAATTCCAACACTTACCGAAAACCCATCCACCGGAAACGGAAAGGGAAAATATAATATTGAGATATCCGGCACCTACACTCCCGGCACAGCGGCGGACGAAATAATCTCTGTAGACGTTGCTTGGGATGCTATGGACTTCACCTACACAGACGCATCGCAGGGCACTTGGAATCCTGCAAACCACGCCTATGAAGGCGCAACAGAGGGCGGATGGTCGGACAACACCCCCGCCATCACCGTCACCAACCACTCCAATGTGGCTGTGAACGCAACGCTTGGCTTTACTGCAAATGTTACCGGCGTAGTCGGTACCTTCACCGAAGCCAGCGGCACCGAAAACGACAACATTCTGAACCTTGCCACAGCAGAGGGCACAACGCTTGAAAATGCTCCTACCGCAACCGCAAATTTCGGCATCAGCGGTGCGGCAATCGACGCAGACAAAACCCTCGGCACTATCACCGTGACCATCGCAAAGAATGTCATTGACACCTTTGCGGAGCTGCAGGCGGCGGTCAACAACGGCGGCACCGTCAAGCTGGGCGGGAATATTACGTTGGAAGATACTCTTATTATTGAAACCGCATCCCCGATGATTCTGGACCTGAACGGACACACGATTACGGGGACCTACAAGAGTGTTTATCTCATGTCCGGCACCTGCACCATACGGGGCGGCAGCATCACAGTTACGGGCGAAACGGCTGTCTGCAACTATAGCGGAACCGGTACATTGATGATTGAAGATTGTACGATTCGTTCAGAACTTACTGCACTGTACAATGGCGCTACTGATGCTGTTACAACCGTCAAAAACAGTACATTGATCAGAGATGACAGCAATGAATATGTTGTTTTCGCCAATTCAGGTACCGTTTCCCTTGAGGGCACCGTGAATCTCTCCGGCATAATTTACGGAAATGTCACCGTCCTCCCCGGCACCTACAACTTTGACCCCACTTCCTATGTGGACGCCGACACCTACACCGTCACCACCAACGACAACGGCACATGGACGGTTGCCGAGAAATAATTATAACAATGAAAGGATAAAACGATTATGAAAAAACTATTTGCAGCACTTCTCGCAATTATAATGCTAGCTTCTATGTCCGTCACCGCCTTTGCGGCGGAAAATACCGGTGCCACCCCCACCGATATCACCGTAAACGGCACCTACACTCCCGGCGCAACGGCGGACGAAATAATCTCCGCAGATATTGCTTGGGATGCTATGGACTTTACCTACACAGGCGCATCGCAGGGTACATGGAACCCGGCTACCCACGCTTATGAAGGCGCAACAGAGGGCGGTTGGTCAGACAACACCCCTGCCATCACCGTCACCAATCACTCCAATGTCGCTATAAACGCTACATTAGACTTTACCCCTGCTGTTGACGGCGCAGTCGGTACCTTCACCGAAGAAAGCGGCACCGAAAACGACAACATTCTTGAGCTTGCCACAGCAGAGGGCACAACGCTTGAAAATGCTCCCACCGCAACCGCAAACTTCGGCATCAGCGGTGCGGCAATCGACGCAGACAAAACCCTCGGCACCATCACCGTGACCATTGCAAAGAATGTCATTGACACCTATGAGAAACTGCAGGCGGCAGTCGAAGCCGGCGGCACCGTCAAGCTGGGCGGGAATATCACTTTGGGGAATGATGTAATACTTGCTGTGAGCAGCAGCGTTCCTGTGATCCTTGACCTGAACGGATACACGCTGACTTCCAATAGATATGTGCCAATCCAAGTTCAGCCGGATGTCATCTGCACAATCAAGAACGGTACTGTTACGAGTACCGCCGATAGGATGGAAGCAATAAGTAACTTCGGTACCCTTACTGTTCAAAACTGCACGCTGAATGCCAATGACTCCTATCCTTTGTATAACAACTGCATTACTACCGTGACGGACAGCACGCTGAACGGAAATTACAACGGAAATTCGATTTGCAACCAACAAGCGTACTCCGATACTGTCACACTAACCCTCAGCGGAACGATGTGCATGGCAGGCGGCATTTACAACTCCTATGCCGCTTCTGTCGTTACCATCCTCCCCGGCACATATAACTTTGACCCCACCTCTTATGTAGACGCCGACACCTATACCGTCACCGACAACGGCGGCGACACATGGACGGTTACTGCGAAATAATGTAAGGTGCATAATTCCTTTAAGTTATTGTCAAGGCAGGGTAACCTGCCCTGCCTTGACCTATGCCTAAAGGGTAACGGTAATCATTCGGAAAGGATAAAACGCTTATGAAGAAAATTTGCACATTTATTCTCACAATGGTGTTGGTGCTCTCTCTTTCTATGACGGCATTTGCTATGGAAATATATGTGAAACCAATCAACACCGGAACTACATATACCATCGAGGTAGAATCAGGCGATTCGATAGAAGCTGTTAAGGGAAAGATAGAGGAAAAAACGGGGATTCCGTCTGTACAGCAAAAATTGATTTTTGCAGGCAAAGAGATTGAAAACGGCAAAACGCTTGCGGATTACAATATTCAAAAAGAAAGTACATTGCATCTTTCTTTCATTCCAACACTTACTGAAAATCCCTCCACAGGAAATGGAGAGGGAAATTATAATATTGAGATTGTCGGCACCTATGCCGCCGGTCAAATCGCTGATGAAATAATTTCCGTAAACGTTGCTTGGGATGCTATGGACTTCACCTACACCGCCCCGTCGCAGGGTACATGGAACCCCGTTACCCACGCCTATGAAGGCGCAATAGATGGCGGCTGGTCAGACAACACACCCGCCATCACCGTCACCAATCATTCCAATGTGGCTGTGAACGCAACGCTTAGCTTTACTGCAAATGTTACCGGCGTAGTCGGTACCTTCACCGAAGTAAGCGGCACCGAAAACGACAACATTCTTGAGCTTGCCACGGCAGAGGGCACAGCGGTTGCAGATGCTCCTACCGCTTCAGCCAACTTCGGCATCAGCGGTGCGGCAATCGACGCAGACAAAACCCTCGGCACCATCACCGTGACCATCGTAAAGGTCGGCTCCGCCGGGGGCGGCGAAACTGCCACCGTCGTGACCACCTTTGCGGAGCTGCAGGATGCAGTCAACAACGGCAACATCGTCTTGGCAAGCGATGTCACCGTTGACACCCCCTATCTGGGTATAAGGAAGAACGTTTCCATCGACTTCAACGGCAACACCCTGAGGGGCTCTATTATAAGCACCGGCAACACCGGCGATTCCCCCAACAATCTCGTGCTGCGCGACACCAATAACAACGGCGGTTACAGCATCTACAGTGAAATCTACGAGATAGAAAACGGCAATGGGCAGGCTGCGGCTATCATAGCGAACCAGACCAACATCACCATCGAGAGCGGCAAGTATACCAACAACAATGCCGTGATCCTCTGCGCCCAGCTTACCTCGGATCCCAACGATGTGGGCGTAATGATCAACGGCGGTACCTTTGACGGTAAGGGCGCTGCCAGCGTTATTGTCAACGTCTACGGCAATGTGATCGTCAACGACGGCGAATTCAATGCGTATCATGACGGCGAGCGTTTCGGTGCATGCGTTCATCTCGACCACTACATTCCCAATGTACCCTCCATCACCACCATCAACGGCGGCACCTTTAACGCCGATAAGTCCATCTTCTATGTAAACGTGGACACCAATTACATCCAGAAGATCATCGTCACCGGCGGTACCTTCAACGTGGCTGAGGGCGGTAGCTTGATCGAGGTCTCTTCCGGCAATGCCAGCGATTACCTGACCATCACCGGCGGTACCTTCAATGTGAATCCCACCGCATATGTGGATACAAACACCTACACCGTCACCGATAACGGCGACGGCACATGGACGGTTGCCGAGAAATAATGCAAGGAGCATAACTACACTTGGTTCTTGTCAAGGCAGGGTAACCTGCCCTGCCTTGACCTTTCCTATATGGGCATAGTCAAGCCCTGTGCCTATATAGGAGAGCAATAGAAATGCAAAAAGCGAGGAAAACAGATTGAGTATAAAGGCAAATTCTAAAAAGAATAAAGATTATCCCTTGCCTATCCTCTTTGGCGTGTTTGCCGTGCTTATGATTGTCATGATTACGGCGCTGTGCATTCCGAAAACGCCGGAATTTGTACCGCCCGACTTTGAAGCTGCCGCCGTCCAAGGTGCACCGGAGGTAGAAGAAAGCATGGGCTACACAGAGCTTTACAAGGAGGGTATGGCGTACCGTGTTTCTGTTTGCGGTGTGCCGACAGTTGACGGACAGGATTTGACCGTCTACTTTACCAACACCGAGGGCAATGAAAAATACCTCAAGCTGCGTGTGCTGGATACGGGCGGCAACATTTTGGGCGAAACGGGACTTCTTAACCCCGGCGAATATGTAAAGACCGTAACGCTGACAAAAACACTTGCCGCAGGCGAGAATTTGAAACTGAAAATCATGGGATATGAGCCGGAAACCTACGAAAGCGCAGGCGCGGTATCCTTGAATGTTACTGTGGGAGGAATCAATCAATGAAAAGGTACTCACTATTAAAAAAGGTTATAACGGCTATGTCCGCAGCGGTGCTTGTGCTCTCCTGCGGGATGACCGCCTTTGCCGCCGAAGCGAATCTGAACACCGACACAGAGCAAAAAGACATCGGTGTGTATGTGAAGTATGTGGATAATACCGTGTGGAACACGGTTCCGACAGATGAGGACGGCGAAGGCTCGGCTACCCTGCCGGACGGCACGGAAGTCGGGATAAGCGATGCGGATAAAACCAAAGGTCAGCTTGTGATTGATCCTATCACGGATAAGGAAGCTCTTGACTGGGTCAACAGCGTAACAGACGGCAAAGTGAAGACTCCGCAGGCGTTCCATATCTATTATATTGACGATACCGGCAACATGACCAATGCCGACGGTATATCGGTGTCAATGAAGCCGGAAAATACTCTGCAAAACCCCGTTGTCTATTCTCTGAAATCCGACGGCAGTATGGAACTGCTTTCTGCCGATGTGAAAAACGGTATGATAACCTTTACCACAGACGGCAGTCCGTATTATGTCCTCGGTGAAAAGGAAAGTACAATAGCAACGCTCCCGCCTGAAATCATTAAGGGTAAAGGACAAAGCATAGTAGCAGGTGAAAACAAGGAATTGTCTTTCACATCCAATGCGGCATTCAGTGATTTTATCCGGGTGGAGCTTGACGGTAAAACCCTTGATGAAAAGTATTATACTGTTAAAGAAGGCAGTACGGTTGTAACCTTAAAGGCTGACTATGTAGCCACGCTTTCTGTCGGCGAGCATACAATCGGTATTGTATCGACAAACGGCACAGCGACAACTACATTTACCGTTAAGGCTAAAACGGCAGTAGATAACGATACGGATTCACCTCAGACCGGAGATAACAGCAACATGGCATTGTGGATTGCACTGTTGGCGGCAAGCGTGTTCGGGTTAGCCGGAACCGCTGTATACAGCAAAAGAAAAAGAGTAAGATAACATAACATCAATCAAGTGTGCGGCGCACATTCGCACACATCCCTCCTATCGGGTACAATGTATCTGACGGGAGGGATTTTTTATGGAACTGAAAAAGCATATCATAGATGAAAAGACAGGTATCAGCTATACGCTCTGCGGAGACTACTATCTTCCCGACTTGGCACTTCCCGAGGAAAAGTATTATGAACTCGGACGCTTCGGTCGTGCAAAGTTCCGTTACTTACAGAAATGCCACAAGGTACTGCTGACGAGCCTGCGGACAAGCGGGACGCTGAATGAATATCTGCACAGCGTAGACGAGGACTGCGAGGAAATGTTCTCCCGGCTGGTTAAGCAGTACGCCGAGCGTGAGGGCGTGACCGAACAGATGAAAGCCGACGAGATGATGAAGTGGGTCGGGCTGATGAACAACATCCGTAGCCGTGCGGAGGAGGTCGTTATGAGGGAGTATATCTATGAGGAAGATTAAAATTAAGGTGGACGATTTTGAACTGCGGCTCATTATCCGTGCGCTGGCGGAATGGCGGAACATCTTGATTGCTGAGAATAAACCGAGGGAGGATTTAGATGAGCTGCTGATACGCTTCTGCAAATGACCGCTTACAACTGAATACAGAAAGAGAAAGCACTTATTTTCAGGGAATTATCCCACAAGAAAATAGGTGCTTTTTTTGTACCCAAAAGGCGGTATTTCCGATAAACCGGCAGGACGGTATAAACTCATTACCCTGCTTTTTCCGACCCATTACAGCGAAGAAAAACGGCGATTTTTACCCCGAAACTATGTCATTTCAGCACTTGATTACACAATCAGGTGCTTTTTGTTTTTTCGGTTCAATCAAGCGAGATTTAATTTTTTTGGAAAAGGGTTGCCGTTTCATCTTTCTCAGTGGGAATTAGTGAAGGGACAATTTTTTAATTAATTTTTTGAAAACACCCCCCAGAAACGCTCTCCCATTTCAAACAAGTGAAGGGGCAAAAATTTTTTAAAAAAAGGGTGTCCATTTCATCTCTCCCGGTGGGAACAAGTGAAAGGATAAATTTTTTCGGAGTTTTTTCTCGCAGAGCACAGATTTTGGGTGTGCATTTTGACCCCCTTTGTCCAAATGAGTGAGGGGAAATTTTATTTTTGGTTTCCAAAACACCCGATAATTTTTCCTTTCCCAGTCCGAACAAGTGAAGGGATATAGTTTCCAGACACCTTTTAACAACTGAATGACCGTCCGATTGGGATATGACCTTGCGAAGACCGCCGGGGTTCCCGAAAAGTCGAAAGACTTTTTGGGGAGAGGAGGAGCAACGGAGTGAGCGAACTTTTCGTGCTTTGCACGGAAACGAGCGATACAAAGTTTGCGACGACGAGAGCAGGGCAACGCCGCTTAGATGGGGGCAGGCATACAAAAACGGCAATCGGGTAAAGCGGCGGTTACATACCCACGCCTTACGGCTTGGGTTGAAAACTATGGGAGGTGGTGAAAGTGCCACGAATGAGTAAAAAGCGGAAACAGGAATGGGCGCTGTTTCTGAATGAGAGAAACCGTATCACCTATAACGAGCTTTGCAGGAAGTGTCAGAACGACTGCAAGCAGAGCTTTCGGGTGCTGGTAATCGAATGCCCGAAATATTTGAGGAAGGAGAGAAAACGAAGAAATGAAGCTTGAGATCACAAAGGCAAGCGAGGTTCAGGTAAAGAGCGTGGAATGGCTGTGGCATCCGTATATTCCTTATGGCAAGGTCACGGTCTTGCAGGGTGATGCCGGAGACGGCAAAAGCACCTTGATTCTGAAGCTTGCCGCAATGCTGACAAGGGGCGAGCCAATGCCCTTTACCGACGGCGAGGGCGCAGAACCGGTCAATGTCATTTACCAGTCCACAGAGGACGACGCAGACGATACAATCGTTCCCCGCTTTATTGCCGCAGGCGGCGATACGGACAGGCTGCTGTTCATCAATGAGAAGGAACAGTATCTGAGCTTTTCCGACGAGCGACTGCTGGAAGCTATCCGACAGACCAAAGCAAAGCTCATTGTCCTTGACCCCTTATCCGCATATATTGGGGAGTCAACCTCGATCAATTCCGCCAATGAAGTCCGCAGACAGTTTCGACCGCTGATTGACATCGCAAAGGAACAGGGCTGTGCGATTGTCATCGTTCATCATATGAACAAGGCAATCGGGCAGAAAGCACTGAACCGTGGCGTTGGTTCGGTGGATATTGTGGGTGCGGCAAGAAGCGTTCTGCTCGTCGGGAGAACCGATAAGGAACGCCCCGATGAGCGAATACTGGCGCAGGTCAAAAGCAACCTTGCCCCGACAGGAAATGCCATTCTCTTTTCGGTTGACGAGGGCGGTATTCACTGGCTGGAGGAAACCGCAAGGACAGCAGATGAAGTTTTGGGGAATGTATTTGCGGGAGTCGGCAGACCTGATGAGCAAATGCAGAAAGCAAAAGAAATGCTGTCCGCTTTACTCGCTGACACCCAGCCAAAGCCGCAGAGCGAAGTGATGCGTCATCTGAAAGAGGCGGGGGTCAGCGAGAGTACGGCAAAAAAAGCAAAAGCACTGCTGGGCATACGCTCTGTGAAACAGGGCGTGCAGTGGTTTTGGTTGTTGCCGGAGGGCAAGGACGAACAGGATTTCGTGACGGATAAAGACACGAAAAGCTGTGAGGATTTGCCCTTTTAAGGGAGTCAAGGGGGAACGCCTTGCCCACCACCTTGCTTGCAAGGTGTAGTGGGTTACACTGCAATGCACCGGGAACGGAAAACGCACGGTTTCCGTTCGGTTGGCAGTGATTTTTGCGAGCCGCCGGATATGGCGAGCAAAATATCACGGACAACAGCACCCCGGGATTGTTTACGAGCCGCAAAGGACGGTGAGCAAACAAGACCGAAAGGCGGCAAGAGGTGCTTTGCTGTGTATCAATCGTTCCTCCCGTTCTCCGCAAAATGATACAGAGGAAGATAATTCAACGATACATTCTGAATTATTACTTCCTTGAAAATGAAACGATAAGGAGAGAAATGCCTATGGCAAATTACGCGATTATGCGCATAGAAAAACGCAAGCTCGGCGCTGTCGGCAGGATATGCAATCACCACGAACGACTGAAAGCCGAGTATAAAAGCAATCCCGATGTTGACCCTTCGAGGACGCACCTGAACTATCACATTGTCGAGCCGACGGCAAAATACCGCAAGGCAGTACTGGACAGGATTGAAGAAGTCGGAGCTAAGCGAAGAAAGGACAGCGTGGTTATGCAGGACTGTTTCGTGGGCGGAACCCCTGACTGGCTGAAAGGAAAATCCGTTGAGGAACAGAGAAAATACTTTGATTATGCCTACCGTTTCTTTGAAAACAACTTCAAAAAAGAGAACATCATCTCGGCAGTTGTGCATTTGGACGAGGCAACTCCCCATATGCATCTTTGCTTTGTTCCGATAACGGATAAGGGCAGATTGTCCTCTAAGGATATTATCGGAGGACCGAAAGGGCTTGTGGGCTGGCAGGATAAATTCTACGAGTATATGCACGGAAAATATACCGACATCACAAGAGGCACACCGGCAAAGGTATCTCACCGAAAGCACATCCCTCCCTTTATGTTCAAGGTAGCCGGCGAGCTTTACGACCATTACGGAGAGATATGCGGTGCAATCAATGACATCGGGCTTGTGAACAACGCAAAGAAAAAAGACGCAGCTATTGCCCTTCTCGGCAGGTATGCGCCGGAGATGGCTCAACTCAAGGTGCAGCTTCAAAGCACGGATAAGCACATCGCCTATCTGGAGCGTGAACTGTTCAGCGAGCGTGACAGCAATTCCAATTACCGCAGTATCAATTACGAGCAGGAACTGGAACTCAAACAGGCAAACCGAAAAATTTATGAGCTGAACCAAAAGCAGAAGGAGCTTGAAAAGGTGATTTCAAAAATACCGCCGGAAGTACTTCAGCAGATGGCACAGCAGGAAAAAGAAGCGAGAAAACGCAAATCGAAAGGATGGGAAAGATAAATGAATGTTACAGAAATCAGGGTCGTTGACTGCGTACCCTTTGAGAATTATCCGTTCAAGATACAGGATAATTCCGATATGGAAATGCTGATTGACAGCATAAAGGAAAGCGGTGTGCTGATACCGATAGTGGTACGCCCGAAAGGTAAGGAATATGAAATCCTGTCGGGTCACAGAAGAATTTATGCTTGCAAAATGGCAGGGATCGACAAAGTCCCTGCCATTATCCGTGAGCTTTCCAGAGATGAAGCGGTCATCTTTATGGTGGATTCCAATCTTCATCGTGAGGGGCTGTTACCCTCCGAAAAAGGATTTGCCTACAAGATGAAGCTGGAGGCAATGAAACATCAGGGGCGAACTTCTGCCCAAGTTGGTCAGAAGTTAACCTCCGTTCAGGCGCTTGCCGATTCTTCTTCGGACAGTAAAACACAGGTACAGAGATATATCCGACTGACCTTTTTGGAAAAGCCATTGCTTGACTTGGTGGACGAGGGGCGCATTGCCCTGACTCCTGCTGTGGAGCTTTCCTATTTACTGCCTGAAGAACAAAGGAACTTAATCGAAACCATAGAAAGCGAGGACTGCACCCCCTCACTTTCTCAGTCGGTCAGAATGCGAAAGCTGAGTAATGACGGATTGCTGACAATGGATAAGATATTCGAGATTATGACCGAGGTCAAGGGCAATCAGGTGGAGGTTTTGAAGATACCGACCGACAGAGTCCGGCAGTATTTCAAGCCGAACACCACCTACAAGCAGATGGAAGATTATATCGTAAAGGCATTGGAACACTATGCGCTTTACCTGAAAAGACAGAGAAACAGAGACAGCCGATAACGGCTGATTATTGTAAAGGAGGTTTTAAGATGAACAGAAACAGCAACAGACCTGTGATAGATATTCAGCGAATTCCCGTTGGTGAAAAGCCGCTTGAGGAGCTTGCGGCGGAGGTTTACGGCTGGCTTTTTCAGAGCAAAAGCACAGCGAAGTCATCAGACGGCACATTCGCAAACCGTAAAAAACAGCACTACAATGACAGTATAAAGATGATTTCAGGAGGAAAAGAAGATGACACAGCAGCTTAAGAAGACAGCCCTTTATTGCAGGCTTTCCAAGGACGATGAAAGACAGGGTGAGAGCCTGTCCATTGAAACGCAAAAATCCATGCTCGTGCGCTATGCACAGGAGAACGGACTGATACCCTACGAGATTTATGTGGATGACGGGTATTCGGGTTTGAACTTTGACAGACCTGACTTTCAGCGAATGATTGATGATGTTGCAACCGGTAAAATCGGTGTGGTAGTTGTTAAGGATTTAAGCCGTTTCGGTCGTGACCATATTGTTGTCGGGCAGTATCAGGAATTGTATTTTCCGTCCAAAAAGGTGCGTTTTATCGCGTTAAATGACGGAATTGATACCCTGAACAGTCACAGCACCGACTATGCGGCACTGAAAAATGTAATCAACGAGTTTTACAGCCGTGATACTTCAAGGAAGATAAAAGCCGCCTTCCGTTCCAGAGCGAAAGACGGAAAATATCATTCCAAAACTGCGCCGTTTGGGTATCTCAAAGACCCGGACGATCACAATCATCTAATCCCTGACCCGGAAACCGCACCGGTGGTGGTTAAGATTTACGACCTTGTGTTGAAGGGCTGGGGCAATCACCGTATCCGTGATTATCTGAGGGAAACCAAAGTGCCGGTGCCGTCCTGGTATATGCACATCAGGGGCATTGAGGACAAATCCCATATGTTTCCCGATGAAGAATCCAAGTATATCTGGAGACCCGATACGCTTCGTCTTTTGATTCGAAACCGTGTGTACTGCGGCGACTGTGTTCTCTGCAAATCCGATACGGTTTTCAAGACAAAAAAACACTTTAAGACAGATGAAGCCGACTGGATTACGGTAGAAAACACCCACGAGCCTATTGTATCAAGAGAGACTTGGGAAAGAGCAAACGAGTTGATTGCCGTCAAGCGCAGAGAATACAAGGAAACGCTGAAGGACGATTTGAATATCTTTTCCGGGCTTCTTAAATGCGCTGACTGCGGAAAGGCACTAAGCCGCAGGAAATACGGCTCCAACAGTTCCCATATGATTTATGTATGCGGAACCTATGCCACCTACGGAAGTCATAAATGCACCCAACACAAAATTTTTGAGGAGGACTTAACGGCGGCAATGCTTGCCGATATACAGGAATTGTTTTCTGCCGTCAAAAAGGATAAGGCAAAACTGATTGACCTGCTGATAAAGAACAAGGCAAAAAACGAGGGTAAGGCTCTGAACACGAAAAACGCACAGTACAAGCGAGTCTGCAAGCGTTTGGATGAGGTCAATCGCCTTGTGGACAAGCTGTATGAGAACAATATTTCGGGGAAAATCAATGAAACCAACTTTGTCCGTCTGCTCAGTAAATATCAGCAGGAACAGGAAAGCATACTTGCCGAAAAAGGAAAGCTGGAAAGCGAAACCGCCGCTGTGCGTGAAATCCGCAGTGATGCAGAGCAGTTTGCAGACCTTTTGGAGCGATACGGCGACATTACCGAACTGACGCCTGAAATTCTCAATATGCTGGTGGATAAAATTAAGGTGTATGAGCCGAGGGCTGTTGACGGCGTTATGCGACAGCAGATTGATGTTTATTACCGTTATATCGGCGTGGTAAAGCTGGTGGATTACGGTTCTACCACCTACTACAAGTCCGGCGAGGTGCTTATTGCCGCAAAGAAGCGTGAGAACGCAAAGATGGAAAAGAGAATTGCTGCCGTTAAGGAAGAAATGCAGAGTGATGAAGCCGTTTCAGCATAATTTCCTTTTCAGCCGGTAAAGTGTCACTCTATGTGGGTGGCACTTTTCTTTTACGATAATGTCATCTTTATGCGTATGTCACTAATGTTTCGCTCCCTGATGACTTTGATAAGATACTTTCCGTTATGCGTTCTCGCTCGGTATCTGTCAGTATCATCCTACAAAACTTGGCTCAGTTGAAAGCCTTGTTTGAAAAGCAATGGGAGTCGATTGTCGGCAACTGCGATGAGTTTTTGTACCTCGGCGGCAACGAACAGTCCACCCACAAATATGTGAGCGAGCTGCTCGGTAAATCCACGATTGATACCAACACCTACGGCAAAAGCGAAGGTCGAAGCGGCAGTTATTCAACAAACTACCAAATCAGCGGTCGAGAGCTGCTAACCCCGGACGAGGTTCGTATGCTTGATAACCGTTACGCAATTCTCTTTATCCGTGGTGAGCGTCCGGTGCTTGATTTCAAATACGATATTCTAAAGCATCCGAATGTGGCGCTGACCGCAGACGGAAAAGCCGGAGTTTACGAACACGGCGAAGTGAAGTCCGATGTCGCTACCATCGAGCTTCTGAGCTTTGATAAATACAAGGCTCCCGAAACAGAAGTAGCAGAAACCAATTACGAACTCCTCTCAGATGAGGACTTTGAAAATGAATAAATTTATGGAGGTAAACACAATGAACATTTTTAAGAAAACCAATAACAAGGAAACCAAGAAGTTAGCCTTAACCGGAAAGGTTAAAAAGGGCTTTCGTGCCTACTGCGCCGTTGTGCTTTGCATGGCATTTATCGGCTGTATGTCTATGACCGCTTTTGCGGCAAGCGGAGATCCGCTGACCGTTATCAACAATCTGTCCGATTTTATTTTCGGACTCATCCGTGCAATCGGACTTATCCTGCTCGGCTTCGGTATTGTTCAGGTCGGTCTTTCCCTGAAATCTCACGATCCTTCTCAGAGAGCCAATGGCTTCCTTACCCTTGCAGGCGGTGTCATCATCACCTTTGCAAAGGAAATCCTCACTCTCATTACAGGTTAAGCAAGGAAACACTCAAAAGGGGCATATCCGAAAAATCGGGTATGCCCCAAATTTGTAAAGGAGGTGCGTCAATTTGAGTGATAACTGGGTTGTGCAAAATCTCGAAAACGCCCTTGAAACTTGGAATGAGAAGCTATCTGAAATATGGACGCTTATCACAACGACGCCGCAGAACTTCAAAGGCGGTGGTATATGGAGCGTAATTGTCAATATAAACGGTGCTGTTCAGGCTATCGGCTTGGCACTGCTCGTTTTGTTTTTCGTAGTCGGTATGGTGAAAACCTGCGGTTCGTTCTCCGATGTGAAGAAACCGGAACACGCACTGAAGCTATTTATCAGGTTTGCCCTTGCCAAAGGTGCGATTACCTACGGTATGGAGCTGATGCTTGCGCTGTTCAACATCGTACAAGGTACGATTACAACCATTATGAATGCCGCAGGCTTCGGTTCGCCGCAGCAGACAACGCTCCCGGCTGAAATGATTACGACAATCGAGGACTGCGGCTTTTTCGAGAGCATTCCGCTATGGGCGGTAACGCTTATCGGCGGACTTTTCATTACAGTCCTTTCGTTCCTGCTAATTATGACTGTTTACGGGCGTTTCTTTAAGCTGTATATGTATACGGCGCTTGCCCCGATTCCACTTTCAACCTTTGCGGGAGAACCCTCGCAGAATGTGGGCAAGTCCTTTATTAAGAGCTACTGTGCAGTTTTGCTTGAAGGTGCGGTCATCGTGCTTTCCTGCATTATCTTCTCGGTGTTCGCTTCGTCGCCGCCCGTTGTAGATACAAGTGCGGCAGCCGTAACGCAGGTGTGGGCATATATCGGAGAGCTTGTCTTTAATATGCTCGTTTTGGTTGGCTCAGTCAAAATGTCAGACCGCATTATACGAGAAATGATGGGACTGTAAGGAGATTTTGCAATGAAACAAACAACACGAAGATACAACAAATTCTCAGGGTATTCCCTTGAGGATTGCGATTGCAGATATTGTCTGTATTACGGCGGCAAACGCAAGCGGAGAGTTATCTGTCTTGCCGATGAGTGTGTCTGCAAGGAAGAAATCATAAAAGCTTGCCGCCGGGAAAGGAGCAAAAATGGAAGTAAAAATTAACAGAGAAATCCGCAACTACACGGAGAGTATGTTTTTCGGACTAACGCTTCGACAGTTCATCTTTTCTGTCTTGGCTTGTTCAGTTGCGGTTGGCGTATATTTTCTGCTCAAACCGTATGTCGGTACGGAAACCGTGTCGTGGATGTGCATTTTAGCGGCCGCACCTTTTGCGGCGCTGGGCTTCATTAAGTACAACGGTATGACCGCAGAGAAATTTGTGTGGGCGTGGATTAAGAGTGAATTTCTTATGCCGAAAAAGCTCGTATTCCATTCCACCAACACCTACTTTGAGCTTATGAAGCCGAGTATGGAACAAAAAAGCAAGGAGGTATTAAAAACCAATGATTAAGACACTGACAAATCTTTTCAAACAGGATAAGGAGAAGTTTGTAGTTTCAAAGGGCGTCCAGGATGTCATTCCTATCAAGGCAATCTATGATGACGGCATTTTTCAGGTCGGTAAGGATAAGTTCTCCAAATCCTTTAAGTTTACGGATATAAATTATGCAGTAGCCAGCCGTGAGGACAAGGAAGCAATGTTCCTTGAATACTCTGAGCTGCTCAATTCCTTTGACAGCGGTGCTACAACCAAAATCACTATCAACAACCGCAGGCTGAACAGACTGGATTTTGAGAAAACCATTCTTCTGCCGCTGAAAGGCGATGAGCTTGATGTGTACCGTGAGGAATACAACAAAATGCTGCTCGAAAAAGCGACCGGAGCAAACGCCATTGTGCAGGACAAGTATATTACCATATCTATCAACAAGAAAAACATTGAGGAAGCAAGAAATTACTTTGCCCGTGTCGGCGCAGACCTGATCGCCCACTTCGGCAGGCTCGGAAGCAAATGCACCGAGCTTGAAACAGATGAACGCCTGAGAGTTTTCCACGACTTTTACAGAGTCGGTGAGGAAAGCTCTTTTCATTTTGACATTAAGGAAACCCGGAAGAAAGGACACGATTTCAAGGACTATATCTGCCCTGATTCTATGGAGTTTGAAAGCGACTATTTCAAAATCGGAGATCGCTACGGCAGAGTGCTTTTCCTTCGTGAGTATGCGTCGTATATCAAGGACAGTATGGTGGCGGAGCTTACAGACCTTAACCGCAATCTGATGATGTCGATTGATGTTGTACCAATTCCCACCGACGAAGCGGTGCGTGAAGCAGAGAGCAGACTGCTCGGCGTTGAGACGAACATTACGAACTGGCAGCGCAGGCAGAACTCCAACAACAACTTTTCCGCTACCGTCCCTTACGATATGGAGCAGCAGCGCAGCGAAATGAAGGAATTTCTTGATGACCTGACTACAAGAGATCAGCGGATGATGTTCGCCGTTATTACCTTTGTGCATACGGCGGATACCAAAGAACAGCTTGATCAGGACACCGAAGCGCTCCTGACTACCGCAAGAAAGCACCTTTGCCAGTTCGGGGTACTGAAATTTCAGCAGCTCGACGGACTGAATACGGTTATGCCCTTCGGCACACGAAAGATTGACACCTTCAGAACACTCACTACCGAGTCCTTGGCGGTGTTTATCCCGTTCCGTGTTCAGGATATTTACCACGAAAACGGAATTTACTACGGTCAGAATGTTATTTCGAAGAACATGATTATTGCCGACCGCAGACAGCTACTGAACGGCAACGAGTTCATTTTGGGCGTATCCGGCGGCGGTAAGTCCTTCGCGGCAAAGGGAGAGATTATCAATCAGATACTTGCTTCCAACGCCGATGTTATCATCATTGATCCTGAGAGAGAGTATTCCGCACTTGTGAAAGCGCTGGGCGGCGAGATTATCAACATTTCTGCCACTTCACCGAGTCATATCAATGCTATGGATATGAACAAGGAATACGGCGACGGTGCAAACCCTGTTATTCTCAAATCCGAGTTCATTATGTCGCTGTGCGAACAGCTTATCGGTGGCAACAACCTCGGAGCAAAGCAGAAGTCTATTATCGACCGTTGCACCGCAAGCGTTTACCGTACCTATCAGCAGAACGATTACACGGGTACTGTCCCGACCTTGCAGGACTTCCGTGCTGAACTCCTGAAGCAAGACGAGCCTGAAGCAAAGGAAATCGCACTTGCGATTGAGTTGTTCACTCATGGTTCGCTTAATACCTTTGCAAAGCAGACGAATGTTGACACCAACAACCGCCTGATTTGCTACGATATTCTCGACCTCGGTAAGCAGCTTATGCCTATCGGTATGCTTGTCGTTCTTGACTCTATCCTTAACCGCATTACGCAGAACAGAGCGAAGGGCAAGAACACCTATATCTTCATTGATGAGATTTACCTGCTTTTCCAGCACGAATACAGTGCAAACTTCCTCTTTACCCTTTGGAAGCGTGTAAGAAAGTACGGAGCCTATGCGACGGGCATCACGCAGAATGTGGATGACCTTTTGCAGAGCCATACGGCGAGGACGATGCTTGCCAACTCCGAGTTCATCATTATGCTCAATCAGGCTTCAACCGACAGATTGAAGCTGGCGGAGCTTCTGAATATCTCCGATCTTCAGATGTCCTATATCACCAATGTTGAAGCGGGACACGGACTCCTGAAAGTCGGCAGTTCTCTTGTTCCATTCGCAAACAAGTTCCCAAAGAATACAAAACTCTACAAACTGATGACCACGAAACCCGGAGAGAGCGCATAGCTCTCTCTCGGCTTCAGAAAGGAAACGCAATGAAAAAGAATATCTATGTTTCAATTATCTGCTTTTTCCTGCTTGTGATGATGTTCAGCGGAGTGATGATATACCGTCATTTCAAGGAAGCGCATACGCAGGAGGAAATCTACGACAGTCTTGCGGAAATCGTAGAAGTAAACGAAACAAGCGAGACTGTCGAAGCTACACAGGGAGAAGCGGTAATGCTCCCTGAGTACGCAAAACTCTATGAGCAGAACAGCGACATTGTGGGGTGGATAAGAATTGACGATACGCAGATCAACTATCCCGTTATGCAGTCGCCGCAGGAGCCGAACTTCTACCTGAAACACGGCTTTGACAAGGAATACACCGATTACGGCTGTCCCTATATGAGCGAAAGCTGTGATGTGAATAAGCCGTCGGACAACCTGATTATCTACGGTCATCATATGAAGAACGGCACAATGTTTTCTGACCTTGAAAAGTTCAAAAGCAAGGATTTTTGGGAGGAACACAAGACCTTTCGCTTTGACACGCTTTATATGAAACAGACCTATGAGATTATCGCTGTTTTCAAAACGGCGGTTTATACCGGCTCGGAAAATGAGTTTAAGTATTATCAGTTTGTGGACGCCGCAGCGCAGGAGCAGTTTGACGGGTATATTCAAAAAGCCAAAGAAAAGGCTTTCTACGATACGGGCGTTTCTGCCGAATACGGTGATAAGCTCATTACGCTATCCACCTGTGAGTATTCCGGTCAGAACAGCAGGCTTGTCGTAGTTGCAAAGAAAGTAACAGAAAGCGGTGGTAGCAATGCTCCCTCAAATGACGGGGCGACAGAGATACAAAGCTAATGCCCTGATAAAGCGTCTGTGTGCAAACTATGACGGAGGAAACTGTCTGCTCCTTGATGACGGTGAACCCTGCGTATGCGTTCAGTCCATCTCCTACTCTCTGCTTTGCAAATACTTCCGCAATGCGGTATTGCCTGCAGAGCCAAAGCTGGAAGCAGAGATATTGATGTCGGGAGCGAAAACCGTTTGCGAAAGGTGCGGTGTTCCTATTGAAAAGCACAGCAACAGGCAGAAATACTGTGCTGACTGTGCAAGGATAATGTACCTGAAAAACAAAGCGAAATATCAACGAAATAAGAGGTCGGGCGTGGACAAATAGACCGCCGAAAACCCTTATTTCAAGCCACTTTTTATATGCAAAGGTCAAGGGGTTAAGGTGTTTATACCTTTTCCCCTTATTTTGCGTTCTAATTTTCCACGAAGGGAGGTTTATTATATGGCTGATATTAAAACAAGAGATACGGTCAAAGGCACGATAAAGACCATTGATAAAGCTGCCGTAGCCGGACAGCGAATGAAACAGGCGTATATCTCTACCAAAGATAAAGCCGAACACAGCACATCTGACGCTGAAAATTCCGCCGACGAATATGCTGCGGATAAGTTTGAGCGTGGAGTTGACACCGCCGTTCACGAGGGCGCACATCAATTTGACAAAGCCGGACGGAGGGGTGTGGAAACCACAAAGGAAAATATCTACAAGGCAAAGGACGGTATTGAGAATTTCAAGGCAAAACGGGCTGAAAAGGCTTTGCAGAAGCAGTCTCAGAATATCGGCGGCAAAACGGTCAGGACTGCGGAAAAATCAGCGGAGAAAACCGTAAAGCAGTCTGCCCGTTCAGCCGGAAAGAAAACGATAAAGACGGTCGGAAAAGGCTCTGCAAAGACGGCGGCGAAATCCGTTAAGACTGCGGAGAAAACCGCAAAGACAGCAATTAAGACCTCACAACAGGCTGCAAAAGCGGCACAGAAAACCGCTAAGGCAAGTGCGAAAGCGGCGCAGAAAGCCGCCCAAGCCGCAAAAGCTACGGCAAAGGCAGTAGTTGCCGGGGTTAAGGCGGCGGTAAAGGCTACGATTGCCGCAGTCAAGGCAATTATCGCCGGAATTAAAGCGCTTGTCGCCGCTATCGCTGCCGGAGGTTGGGTTGCGGTTGTTGTGATTATCATAATTTGCTTGATCGCAGCTATTATCGGCTCGGTGTTCGGTATCTTCTTTTCAGGCGAGGACTCAGGCACGGGACAGTCTATGCAGACCGTCGTTCAGGAAATTAACACCGAATATGACAACAAGCTGTTGGAAATCCGAAACGGCAATACCTATGATGTTCTTGAAATGTCGGGCAGTCGTGCGGTTTGGAAAGAAGTGCTTTCGGTGTATTCCGTGAAGGTCAACACCGATCCTGATAATCCGCAGGAGGTCGCCACAATGGACGATAGCAAAAAGCAGCTTCTCAAAGATATATTTTGGGAGATGAACAGCATATCGTCACGGACAGAAAGCAAGTCCGAAACGGTCATAACCGAAACCGATGACGGAAACGGAAATATCGTACAGACCGAAACCACCGTTACGAGAACCTACTTATATATAACGGTGTCACATAAGACAGTGGACGAAATGGCGGCACAGTACGGCTTTAATCAGGAGCAAAAGGATTATCTGACTGAGCTTCTACAAGATAAGAACAATTCTTTATGGTCATCTGTGCTTTACGGCATTACCGCAAGCGACGACCAAATCGTAACCGTTGCGTTGTCACAGGTCGGCAATGTGGGCGGAGAGCCTTACTGGTCTTGGTACGGCTTCGGCTCCCGTGTTGAGTGGTGCGCCTGCTTTGTATCGTGGTGTGCGAATGAGTGCGGGTATATTGAAACCGGTATTGTCCCGAAATATGCAGGCTGTGTGAACGGTGTGCAGTGGTTCAAGGACAGAGATCAATGGATGGACGGCTCTGCCGAGCCGGTTCCCGGTATGATTATCTTCTTTGATTGGGATTCTCCCGACGGTTCGTCAGGACCGCAAGACGGACTATCCGACCATACGGGTATCGTTCAGAAAGTGGAGAACGGAATTGTCTATACAGTTGAAGGTAACTCAGGTGATAGTGTAAGAGTAAATCAGTATCCTGTCGGTCATTATGAGATACTCGGCTATGGTATCCCACAATATTAGAAAAGATGCCGCCCTTCGTGGGTGGCATCTTTATTTTTTTGCACAAGAGTATGAATTTTACTTTTTTATATCTTTCGCAATGGCAATAAGATTGTCTAACTGTTCATTATTCAGTGACTTTGCAATCTCAAATAATTCATTTGCTTTTGTTGGATTGGTTGACTTGGTATCAAAGAAATCCTTTGGCTCTACACCAAGATACTCACAAATATAAAAGAAAGTCATCATAGAAGGAAGATTTACCCCGTTCTCGATGTTGTTAATATAACCGGCGCTTTGACCGATTGATAGGCTCATATCTCTTGCTGAAACACCCTTATTAATGCGTAGCTCGGTTAGCCTTTTAGCGAATTCTTCTTTTTCCATAGTCCTCACCACCTTGTATTTAATTGTACTATACGCACCTTTATATTCTGTCCGGTTAATTTAGCAATTTTCGTTGACATAACTACAATAATTAGATATAATATTATT
>ERZ779888.765-NODE-765-length-35533-cov-4.701956_pt1 | contig 35533 bp, 44 predicted proteins | sample MGYA00511245_ERZ779888 | MGnify/ENA primary metagenome ERZ779888 (study PRJEB29588, sample SAMEA2155255) | human gut metagenome | biome: human gut; feature: human-associated habitat; material: faeces | place: Denmark | collected 2008/2010 ...
CTGATGAAAATGATGATCAAATTAGCTATTTCTACTGGGGAGCTGCTAAAGAATTTGCATCAAGTAAAGTACCTAAAAATGCAATATCCAATGTACAGGCCGTTCATTTAGCTACTGGTGATCCTCACTTTAACTGGAAATGCAGTGAAGAAGCAAAAAGACAGGAGTTACTTGTTTCTTTTGACCCTGGTCAGGATCTTGGAATGTACGATACAGATAAATTAAGAGACGTTATTACAAATACTACCATCCTTTTTGGAAACCATTACGAAATTGAAAGAATATTGGAATCATTAGAAGTGGATTTAGATGGATTAAGAGAAATTGGTCCTAAAATCATTGTAAAAACCTGCGGAGCTAATGGAAGTGAAATCTATTCAAACAATGATAAAATCAAAGTTGACGCCATTGTTCGTGAAGCTGTAGATCCTACCGGAGCTGGAGATTCCTATAGAGCCGGATTTTTATCAAGATTCCTAAATGGGGAATCACTTGAACAATCTGCCAAATTTGCATCATCAGTATCTTCTTTTATTGTAGAAGAACAAGGATGTCAAACCAACATGCCTACTTTTGATGATGCATTTGACAGAATGAGTGAATTTTATTAATCACTCTTTTTACTTATTTTTTTAAAATAAACTTTACACATATCAACTTTTTTTGAATTAAACTCAATCATATTAATTTAAATACTATTACAGTAAAAGAGAATAGTATCAATCAAAAATGATAAGTTTTTAAAACTTATTTGATAATTTTAAAAATTATTTGACTAAATTAATGTGATGACCTATGACACAGATAATGGATGCAAAAAAAGGTATTTTAACTGATGAAATGAAACACGTAGCTGCAAAGGAAAATGTTTCTGAAGAATTCATTTTAAAATCAGTAGCTAACGGAACAATAGTAATTCCGTCTAATGTAAACAGAGACATCGAAGCTTCAGGTATTGGTGCAGGACTTAGAACAAAAGTAAACGCAACTGTTGGAACCTCAACAGATATTGTTGACTTTGATGAAGAAGTTAAAAAAGCACAAATTGCAATTGACCATGGTGCAGACTGTTTAATGGAATTGAGTATTGGTGGAGATTTAGATGTAATCAGAAGAAGAGTTCTTGATATGTCTCCATTACCAGTAGGTTCAGTGCCAGTTTATCAGGCAGCTATTGAAAGAATCAGAAAAGACGGTTCCGTAATTTATATGGAAGAAGAAGATTTATTCAAAACCATCGAAAAACAGGCAAAAGACGGTATTGACTTCATGGCAATTCACAGCAGCATCAACATCGAAACTCTAACCAGACTCAAAAGACAGGGCCGTGTAACCGGACTTGTATCCCGTGGAGGATCATTTATGTCAGGATGGATTGTTGAAAACGAAAAAGAAAATCCCCTATACTCAAACTTTGACTATGTTTTAGAAATTGCTAAAGAACATGATGTTGTTCTTTCACTTGCAAATGGTATGAGAGCAGGATCAATTGCCGATTCAACAGACAGGGCTCAAATCCAAGAACTGATTATTTTAGGAGAATTAATCGACAGATCCCGTGAAGCAGGAGTACAATGTATGATTGAAGGCCCTGGACACATTCCAATTAACGAAATTCCAACAAATGTTATAATCCAGAAGAAAATGTGTTCCAATGCTCCTTTCTATATGCTCGGACCTATTGTATGTGATGTAGCGCCAGGTTATGACCACATAGTATCTGCAATTGGTGCAGCATCTTCTGCAAAAGCAGGAGCAGATTTCATCTGTTATGTAACTCCTGCAGAACACCTTGCTCTTCCAGACCCTAATGATGTAAAAGAAGGAGTAATTGCAACAAAAATAGGAGCATATGCAGGTGATTTAGCAACTGGTACAATCGACGGTTCACAAGATTTAGCTATGGCTGAAGCTCGTAAAAAACTTGATTGGGAAGCACAATATGCATGTGCAATGTTTCCGGATGTTGCACGTGCAAAAAGAGACCAAAGACCTCCTGAAGATTCAGATGCATGTACCATGTGTGGAAATTACTGTGCAGTAAAAATAGTAAACGAATGGTTGGACAAATCTGACAGCGATATTTTAAAATAGATTTTCATGTCTATTTTTCTTTTTTAATGCATCAACAGCATTCTTAACCTGAATATATTCATCAATTTTATAAGGCAATTGAATATTTTCCTTTTTGAGAATAGATCTTTCTGTTACGATATAAGATGGTAATCTATTTTTCTGAATAGCATTATATATATCACTTTCTACTGGCCCATAAGGCAATGCATAGAAATTATTAAAAGTATCCAACAAATCACTATCTCCTTGTTTTTTAGGAGCTGCCGCTAAAAACAAAAGCTTAAGTACGGATAATTTAGAACGGTTGTGAAAATTCATAGATCCTTTACACTCTTCTTTATACCATTCTTCAAAGAGAGATAACATATAATCAAAGGCATATATTTTATTCATAATAACCGCATAAAGTTCGTAATAGAAACACTTTTATTTTCAATTTTACTTGCAAATAAAGCAATTATTCTTTCTCTTTCCGTTTCTTATTAACATACTTAAACAAATAGTAACATAGTCAGGTAAGTACATTGGCATAATTACCACATAAACAAATTCCAACTAACTCCTATTCCTATATATAGTCCATTAGTCACTCCATATCCAGCCGACAGACCCAGCCCCCAACGTTTTTGCTTATTTGACACGATTCTATCTCTATACACGTACTGCGTTACAGTCTTGGGATAGACTCGGATTTCGTCCAGACGCGGATCCACCCCACTTACCTTTGCATAGTAATTGCTGTCCTGATACTCTTTATACTCACGCAAATGATAGCAAGTGTCACTCGCATGGATTGTGTCTGAATTGTCAATCCAGGCAAGATAAGGTTGTGGAGACAGAATATACTGAGTATCGACATCGACCTTCGTAACTACATGGACAGATGTAACCGTATCAGCCTTTCCGAACTTGCTTTTGGTAGGCGAACGACTGCACCAACCTAAAGTAAAAGCCAGTGCAGCGATTAATATGTAGAGAAGCCATTTCATCGCAACAAATCTTTGTATTCTTCAGCTGCATCGAAGCAAGGACACATCTTCGTCCATTCGTTAGGCTCCACAATACCGTCACCATCAAGATCTGGGCTAGTATCACGGTGTCCTAGTACCTCCTTAATATCCGGATATTCTTTAATCAACTTTGAGATTAATTCACGGAGTGCCTTCTTTTGTTCTGGCGTTCTGGTGTCGGCTGCCTTACCGTGCACATCCAGCCCACCAACATAGCAGATACCGATACTATGCTTATTGTACGATACTCCGGAAAATCCCTTAGAATTACAGTGGGCGCCGTCGATGGTCAGACTGCGACCAACTTCTACCGTACCGTCTAATCTTACCACATAATTATACCCGATACACTGGAAACCACGAGCCACGTGCATCTGATTAATCTCTTTTCTACCTATATCCTGTCCTGCACGTGTGGCCGAACAGTGAACTACGATCGCATCTATCTTATTCATTTCTTTTCCTCCTCTTTTGTTACTTCTTCGATTATTTCCCCAGCTGTAGCATATTTCTTCTTGATGTATCCAACCAGCAATCTCTTGATTGAGACACGGTTTTTTATCCCGTGAATAGTACATATATGCTCCATGATACTATCAAACTCGAAAACAATAGCCAGCCCTAACCCGCACATGGAGCTAATTGTATAGGAACAGATTCCAACTGGCTGGAGAATAGCAATACCCAGCATGAACCCCAACACCAGATACGAATTATACTCGATGAACTTGCACATCGTCCGCCGTCCGGCCCTGCTGAATCGGAAATCCTCACCACGTTTTACCACGCTGTCGATGATACCCAGAACGAAATCCGCTACGATCATCACGACAATGAAAGCCAGCATCCATCGGAGTTCGAACACTACCCCTTTTATCTCTCCTACGAATGAGTAAGCCCCAGCAACTAGCAGCTGCGGGGCTATGATGGTAACTAGGTTCTGCATTACTCTGTCTTTGTCTTAGAACCAAACAGCTTGGCCAGCCATTCGCTTGTTGCCACAGACACAATTCCGGTCGATGCCAGTGCTACGAATAACGAGTCAATCAATACTATCCAGATACTTGCATCTGCCGGAGGGAATCCTAAATTCATCCACCAACTGAAGAAGGTTACGACTACGCCGACTACCGCCGTAACCCACATAGTAACCCAGCGATTCATCGGGTTCTGCAACTTGGAAGCAATGAAACCTACAACTGAAGGCACCACTACAGTAACAAGTCCGGTGAAGCTGGCAAATCCGGTCAGGAACTCAGGAACAGAAGGTTCTACACTAGCGGAAGTTTCCGCGAAAACACTCACTACACACATCAACAGTGCGACACACATGAAAACGAATCTTTTCATACAATTAAGGTTTTAGTTAAACAATATGTCTTTATATATCTCTCGCATACCGGAATTTGGTAGCACTTATAATACGACAAACGCCCATAAGCGCATCCCTAGAAAAAGGAACACGCTCATGGGCGCAACTACTATTTCACAACAAATCTACTCATTTACCTCCCTTTTCCAGCGAAGATAAATGATGCAAAAACGAACAAAGAATAAAAGGTTTCAAAAAGGGTGACAAGGCGTGTCAGTAGAATTTAGGTAGAGCCTTATCAAGTCTACCCATACTCTACCGAGCTGAAGCATAATTTTGAAAGTTATTTACAACTCGCTTTCTTTTTACTGCCTTCAAATCCCTTACGATTGTGTTAGAAAGTATCTCCGAATAAATCTCCGTCGTCTTAACTGAAGTGTGACCGAGTAGCTTCTGAACGGTGGTTATCGGTACTCCCTGATGGATCAACAAAGTTGCACAGGTATGACGTGCTGTATGGTAGGTTACATGCTTCTTGATTCGAGCCATACCGCTTATTTGGGCAAGACATTTGTTTACTTCCGAATTACTGCCTAAGCTGGCAAACTCTGCTATATTATAACGATCAAGGATAGATAAAGCCTTCCCCTCGAATAACAGATGCAGCGGAAGGCGCAACTCAATACCTGTTTTAACCGACTTAAAATGCAGCCATTTCTTCCCGTTCACACGGATGAAGTTCGCAGGTGTAAGCTGACAGAAGTCAGAAAAACGTAATCCGACGTAGCAGCAAAATAAGAACGCATCCAGCACGTGACGCAATTTCTTATCACTCATCTCGAGGTTTTCAAGCTTTCGAAGTTCGTCCGGCGTCAGGAACTCGTGCCGGCCCTTTTCCTGCTTGATCTTGAACTTGCGGAATGGATAAGCATCTGCGTGAATGTATCCCTGATTTATCGCTTCATTGACCAGAGTCCGAAGCTGCCTTAAATGCTTGGCCACGGTATTTATTCCATTGCCTTTCTCACGTAAATATACCTCGAAATCTTTTAAAAAGCTATACGTTATGTCCTTGAAGTCCAATCCAGGGCGGAACTCCTGAAGCACGGTTATGGTTGTATACAGATTCTCCTTTGTACTCTCTCGGCGATCTGAGTGCTGCACATATTCTTTCGCAAATACAGGAAATGTAACATTAACCGGACGATTCTTCTTCATCGCGTCCTTAAGTAAGGATAATGTAGCTGGAACGCCACGTTTCCATAGAGCCAGCTCCACACCCTGAAGGTGCAGGACAAACTCAAACAACATAGAATTTAGATCATCAGCTTGTGGATGAACGATAACCTGAGAGGTTCGCTTATCCCAGTGCTCTGGTCGAAGGTATATATTCGTTTTGAAATAAACTTTACGCTGATTGAGTGATGCTTCGACTTGTACGAGTGCTGTTCCTTGCTTGTTGAGTTGTTTCTTGCGGTTGTAGACAAGCCGGTATTTTATCTTATCCATTTTTAGAACGAAGATAGATATTTACAGAGGAATAGACAAATTCGGCTCGTGGGAGGACTTATTGGGAATGTATCTCAATCAAAGGATGGGCTTGCTACAAGTAATATGTTCATGGCTGCGGGTAATTGTTTTCTGACTTTTAGTGATAGATGTTTAAAAATTGAAAGGGATACAAGTGTAAATGCTCATGCATCTATTAAGATAACATCCTTTCAAGGTCCATCTTGGTCTAGCGATGCTACCCCTCGAATAGTTTTATTAAATATACCATTTGACAATGGTTCTATTGCTAATATATACGCTAAGAATATATTAGACGGGGCTAATATGAAAATATATAAAGATAATTCTTTTAATTTGTATATAAAAGCTATGGATTCTTATTCGACTATATTCGTTGTTGAAATAATTCAAGGTTCAAAACTTTTCTCAAATATTTCTACACCTCTTCTTACCGAAGTTCCTGATTTAGAAAGCTATGAATTATTAACTATTCATTGATTATTTAGGAGGCTGCGCTGACAGCCTCCTAAATAATCAAGGTTCTATTTCAACTGCGCCTTCTGGTAATGTATCTACCCTTGATAAATCATCGTTTGTAATATTTAAACCAGAGTTTTTTGTTACCCAAATTTTGTTTATAGCTCCGTTGGATAAATTTGTTGTAATATACATAGACGTAGTATTGTTGCTACTATTCACATAATAAGCTAATTTTAATCCGACATCACCTTTACCATTAGTTCCAAAAGCTACTATAAAAGGTAGACAATTACCGCTATGAGAGATACCTAATAATAAGATACTCTGCTTATCAGCACCATATCGACCAAACTGTACTTGCATCATCGAACTTATACGAGCAAACTCACCATCGTTTTTTATAGTTGTTAAATGTACCCAATTTGTTCCATTAAATAATTCTTTCGTGTTTGGGAATATGATAGGTACTTTATTGTTTGAGTCTAATAGTCCTCCCACAACTGAAATTATCTCAGGATTTTGTATCGCGTCTTTTAAAGATTTTTTCTGTATCATAATCGTAAATTTTAAATTCAAATTAATAAACTACTATCTCTCTTGTGGTGGCAATATACCATAATCCATCATCCCCTTTCGATACGATATATTCCTCCACATATCCAAGTCCAATTCCCCATTTAGTAAAATTTTTATAGCTCCCGTCAATTTTAGCACAAAAAGAAGAAGACGATTTTATATACGACGGATAATCACTTCTTGAAATAGATCTTCCACGAATCCGAAATTGGAATCCATCTGGAACGTCGGATGTAGGTGGTATAACAATTGTATCAATCATTTTAAAATAAGCATCGGCAGATACGTCCAACAATGATCCCTTGCTGAAATCAATATTATATTCTGATACATGCGATGTGAGCTCTTCATTTACGACCCTCCACTCATATACCATATCCGATTTCATGATAATTCTGCCATATTCGTCAAAACGAATACTCTTTCCGCCAAGATGTCCGGTGCCCTTTAAGAAGTCTAACAGAATCATCGGAATGAATTTATCCATTGATGGAGTAAAGTCTTTATAATCGGACGTAATATCCCCGTTAGCATCAAAACCATTCTGGCTAAACATATACTGGTCATAGAATATGGCCTGACCGATCTTTGCAAACTGAATCAGGGCAAGCTCAATCTCGATTGCATTGAAGTGTTCAAACGGAAGCCACGTCGCATTTTCTCCGTTTTTGGCATAATCCTCTGCCGGTGTCATTCCCTGCTCAGTACCCAGCCATGTTCCGACCTTGTTCATCACGTACCGGACTGCATCCTGCGATGTATTCGGCTGGAATACGACATAAGGAGCCACATTGGCCGAACACGTATAGCTCATGTTGTCAGAATAGATACCGGCCGGATAAGGCAATCTGGTAACTGGCTTAACACGGTAATTAACCTCTGTTTTCTTCTCTGCAATCATAATACTATTCCTCCGTTGTTATTACTACTGCAACATTACCTGAAGCCTGCTCACACATAGCCTCCGTTACCGTACCTGTATAAGAAGAAACCTTAGCCGTGTCAGGATTAAGGATATTGCCAGCACTATCCGTGAACACGAAGAAGAACTTCATGTCCTTGTATTTTGTTGTGCTGCCTCTCTTTACAAGAATAGGCGTATAGACTACGGTACCACCGGAACCCTGCTCGATGGTTTCGTTTTCAGGATTAGGATTCGGTAAGATATCGAACGGATCACTTGCATCTATGACCGTCTGAACATCCATGCCGATAAGGTTTCCATCCTGATATACTTCTACCTTAAATTGTCCGGTCGTATCAACCATATCATTATTAACAGATAATGTCTGCCCTGTCTGTCCGCCTATTGCAGACCACGTTCCGGACTGCAGGGAATACCATTTATATGTCAGGTTAGCCGTTAGCTGATCACTACCTATCCATGCTACAGCCTTCAGTATACAGGAGTTACCCTTATCGGTCAGCGTAAAAAACTTATTGTCGCCTGCCATAATGGTAACACGCTTGCTGTTACCAACACCCACCGTAATCGGTATGTTATACACAGCCTGCACCTTGTCGGAGGTATTACCTACAGCAATAGTGGCTTCAGCCTTGATGTTACATGCTGCACCTCCGGATGCTTTGACAAGGTTTTTCTTGATCCTCAAAGCAAAGTAATTCTGTACACCAGCTTGATAAGGAACACTCTGGAAGTGTCCGGTTTCCCCGTTAAAGTTATTCGTTGAAACCTTGTCGCTACCGAATGTTAGCTCTGTGTCATTGAAGTACCATTTCACCGAGTTGGGAACAACCAGTCCGGCTGCTACGAGCGAAGATGTAATAATGTAACTTAGCATAGGAGTCAATGTTGAAAAATCCGGAGAGACATTAGTCGGGCTACTTGCTGTACCCTGATATTCCTGATACAAGTCACCCATATTCGATTGCAGGAAAGGCATGTATACACTACCCTTTCTAAGGAACACAACCTGACGTACTTCACTTGCCTCACTCATCGCCGCCTCCTTCCTGATCAGTTGCTGTTTCATCGTCTACTTCCGGAAGGACAGTAGGAGTATCTTCCGGGAACTCCGGCAAGATAGTAGGTTTGTCATCCTTGTATTCATCCGGAGTCGTTACTTCTGCCGGGTTCTCTGTACCGTCCGTTTCCAGACGAGCCGCCTGTGGAGTCAATGCAACGCCACCCACGCGAGTTGCTCTGTCAAATATTGTATCACCTTCAATCCGGTTCAAGTCAGCCTGCCACAACAGCACATTACCGTCTGCCGTCTTATTGCGTATTGCAGTAAGATTCATCTTATCTGCTACCTGTTTTGTCACTTTAATATAAAATGCCATAGTCGTATAGATTAATTGTTAATTCTGTCAAAAAGTACATTACCGTCAGCATCCTGCAATACAGAACCGTCCGTATCATCTACAAGTATAGCTTGCGGACCACGATCCTCGACCTCGACTTGCAGCATCATACCGGGAATGAATGTAATTGTAGGTTTGATGCCCTCAGCCTGCTTGCTGTAGCTCTGCGAATAAGGAGATTTTACATTCCACACAAACCGGAGCCATTCTTCCGGATTCGGGACAACACCCATTCCGTCGGTAACGAACGCTTCCAGCGTAACTTTCTCCGTTCCTCCGGCAACCTGCGTGGGTGCGCCTTTCCAGTCGACTTCCACTTCAGGTATGCGTCGCCGGATGGTGGTTGTTGCCGTGGGAGCATCGTCAGGAGGAGCAGCAGGTAAAATGCCATCTGCCGAATACCCCAGCTTGCAGACATAAGTTTGTTCATCACCGATATAATCCTGATTGATCGTAAGAGTATTGTGTTCTATTGCTTCAATTTCCCAGTCATTGTTACCGTTTCCATCAGTAATAGGTTCCAGACTACCTTCGTTCATGCGGAACCAGAAAAACTTGCATTTCTGCTTGTCTGAGGCTATGTCAGATTCACCGGCAAACACGGATGCGGTTATCTTACGTGTCAACGGATTGCGTAACGGATTCCACGCCACGGTTGCAGGACTGTCGAGCTTCAGAATTGGTGCCGGGAGTGTTGCGTCCGATACGGCAATGACCGTACTCATGCGGAATACATATACCTGATTGGTACGGGTATCGACATATTCTGCGTAGAACTCAAAAGCCAGCGATGAAGCTGCTGGAGGATTACGCTTTACCTTAATCTGTCCTTTGTTATCGCCTTCTGTGGTTATCTCGTAGTCGATATTTTCCGAACTAATCAATGTGCGCTGGGTTCCGACTATCTGATACCACTTCATGTTAGTAATGGATGCATTCACCGAACCGCTCTTCAGATAAGAATCCGGATCGGTAGCGTTACATCGCGGGAACAGTACCAGAGGTGTAAGATAATAATCAGGTGTATATTCCTTAGTGTCCGCACTGTATACCTGCCGTGCCGGAACACTACCAACAACCTCTATACTTCCACTAATCTGAAGAGGTGTGTAGTTGACATCCAATCTTTTTGTTTTACTTTTTATTCCCATATTATAGCACGATAATTTGTATCAGATTATATTCTGAAAATCCATATACTTCCCCAATTTTTTTCGGCAATATCAGAATCACTTAAAAAGGTCTCACCTGATACACCTCGAACATATTCCTTTCCGTTAGATTCGAAAATGACAAGATATAAGCTATTTAAAAAGCTCCTTATAACATTACCGTTAGCATCTGTTCTTATTGTATTTTTACAAATTCTTTCCACCATATCATAATGATTTAGAATGTTATTGTTTGTTCTGCTATTTCTGTCTGCTGACCGTCACGAAGTAAAGCCGTAGCCTTGAATGAACATACCATTTTAGTCCTTCCAAATTCAGCTCCCAAATCGTCCGGTGTTAGTGTAAGAGTCTTTCCCGCATCAGCTCTTTTGATCGCCCATGCATTATCCTCAGATACGTTGCCCGTGTCACGTGTCCAGGTTACATCCGTATTAAGTATGCTGTCTGTCACGTCACGGTTGTAAAGTTGTCCGGTTACGGTTAAAGTCGTAAATACTACTTCTTCCTGAAGCTGACTCCCGTCAAACTGCCAACCGTTTTCGCTTTCAATGTCAATAGTAAATGCCGGATTCCCCTCAATCATCGCCCAGCCGGTGCTGGCATAGCGAGGTTCGTCAGTCGTCCCTGTGACAAGGCATTTCCAACGACAGCCGTAATGCCAGACAGTATCTACCGTTTCTTTTCCAGCCGTATAAGGAGTATCACTCTGAGCTACCTCCAATGACCAAAAGCCACGGTCATTGAGTTGTACGACAACTACACCTTGATAGTCTATTCGCATGAGGTCCTGTATGGCAATACCACGACAATAGACATAAGACTGGAGATAGTTTATCGGAAGATTGTCAAAGAGGGACAACCGTTTCAGCTTACCGATAATGATGCTGTAGTTAGATTCGGAGAGTATAGGTTTCGTTACACCATCCAGCATACAGATACAGCCTTCGTACGATGATATGTACCAGAATCCTTGTCTTTCTTCGTCTACGGCATTTCCACGACGGGTAATCACCATACCGACAGCGGGTTCATAGTTTTTCCCTCCAGGAACCTCTTCATCAGGATAGAGCACGACATTCAGTTTGTTTTCTGCCTGCATGACACTAAGGACACGGAACCAGCTGTCATAATATTCTCCGGTTGAGTTAAGATTATTCACAGAGCCGTAACTTACGTCCTGAGCTTTGAATGCTGTGATATCATTCTCCCAGCGACGACGAAGATACAGGTCATACGTACCGTCCGACAGAAGTTCAAACCGTTCGATAGTTCCTGCCTCGGAGTAAGTGACGTTGCCTTCCTGAGAAAACCACCGATTGTAGATAAGTTCCTTCACAATCATTGCATCACGTACCTCTAGCCTTGAGAACTGCCCGCGGCCGTCCGGGAATATCCCGGCACCCTTACCGGCAATCATTGAATCAATGAACTCACCGAACTTCAATAAGAAGTTAGTGCTGTCCGACTGGTCCTTACGAAGAAACATTTTTAAAGCCCGTAGTGCAGAAAACGTATTACTATCACTTGGAGCAGTTGAATCATTTACTTTGATAAGATATACTCCGCCTTTTCCAAAATATGTTTGCCCCTTGTAGGTTAAGGACTCGACATCACTTTCAATTTCACCGATGCGTGAATAAGGCATACTTTCCCCAATCGTGTAAACTGGAGAATCCCACGGAATATCAAGATTCATTTGCCATCCCAAGACACGTGAAATGCGCCCATTTTCAAAATATGTATCATCTACGAGATTGATACGTTGACCAAATTCGAAAGTTCGTGAAATCAAATTCTCTTTAACCCATGAGCTTCTTAGGGTAGTCGGATAGGTACCGTCATCCTTTTTTACCTTATCGGCGTACTTCTGCGCCTTTCCCTTCAGTTCCTGCTCGGCTTCTGGAATATACTGGTCGGACACCAGTTGGATATCAAAACCTGAAAGAATATATTCATCGCCGTTGGCAGGATACATCATATCATCCGGTAATGGTCGGCCATAATCTTCATTACGGACAATCTCCCAAAGTTGATCTCCCCGACTTTCATCTTTCGGCTTGGGATTGAAGATTACGCCAAACTCCATACCATTCAGCTTCCCTGACTGAAACTGAATTTTCAATTCTTCACCTTCAAGAATATACTCTTCTTTGAACTCTAACCCAGCATCCTTGTAGCGATAGTACGTAATAGTTTCTTTCGTGCCGTCCTCATTCTCCACTTCTTCGGTTCGTGTGTGTACGTCTGATAAAGTGCCAACACGTCGGGGATAGACATCATCAAACACCACCACGTCCTCAATGGCTTCTTCCTGCGACATTCCTTCGTATGCATCAATATAGGGAGTGTCAGCCGGAAGCATCAGACGTTTCTGGACCACGCCATTGATTACTGCCTGCTCGTCGGTGGGCCGGTAGTTCGTGGGGATATTCTTTGTTGAACCAAACGCATAGATGCGGGTGGCATAAGTGCCCTGGCTTTCGCTGCGGGTGATAGACGACGCTTCGACACCACGCTCAATTTTAACGGCATCTCCGAACTCATTTCGCCCAAAATGTATCACGTTGTCCGTTATCCAGCAATCGCAGTTCCACTTATCCTCACCCGCCATTGAGAATAAGGCATCCAACAAGTTCATGTTGTCGTAGGTCATCGCCACGGCCTTATTCTCTACCGTATCGTCTATGCTGAAAATAAAGTCTGTTCCTTTATATGTATATCCCAATGCTTTCAGGTTACGAAGGAATACCCCAAGCTGCACGTCAAGGGCAGCAGTAAGCGACCATGATGCTTCATTTCCTGCATGTTCCGGAGTGTATTTAAATATTTTATTCTTCCACTTCCAGTAATAGGCGTTCATCTGGAGATTATAATCATAGCCGCCAGTTGAAGTGTTATAAGTAGGCTTCTGGAGGTCAGTTATCTCATAGATTTTCGCCAGCTTTCCACCTAATGATTCATCAAGGATACCGGATAAATCTACATAATCACCAAGTTTAAACTGCACAGGCTTAGCTACCGAAAAAGGAAGAATTATATAGTCTTCCTTCATCAGAGTGAACTTTCCTTTAGCCCCCTTATTAATAGGGATGGAAAGTCTTGTTTTACCTGATATGTCTTTAATGTCTATCATATCCCCAAAGTTCATAAATAGAAAATAGAAGCCCTAAAAATCAGGACTCCCATTTGAAACAATAAGGTGAATGTTTGTTATTCGCTTCTTTCCATAGGATTAGGCTCTTCAAATTTGCTCGAAATTTTACCAAAACAGCGATCAGAACTCATCCCATAAGAAATGCTTTTTCCAAGATAAATCAACTTGTATATTTCATCTCCCAATGCTGGAACTTTGATATTTACGGCACCTTTTTCCAGTTCTGTCTGAAAAGCTTTTTTCTTTGATCGGTAATCGTTTTCTGAATTTCCCTCGATTGTAAACTGGAGAGTGATTTCGCGCGAATCCACTTTTGCATTATCTGTTATCACCCGTTTGCCATGTTCCAGTCGGCTTTCATCCTCAATATAGTCTTTCATCTCATTGAATCCATCGATTGCATCGAGAAAACCGTCGCCCATTCGGACACCCCATGTGCCCCATGCATCTTTTCCATTGATAAATAAATCCCCACTCATATCAATACCTTTCCTGTTCCATCGTTAATAATCTCATAATAACCACTAATATTCTCTATACGGACAACTGCATAATTACTTATTTTAATACGGACATTGCCACCGTGCATGATAATTACTTTATAAGCTTTATCCGTACCTTGAAAAGTCAATTCAGCAGTACCGCCGATTATTGCCTTATCCTCGTTTACTGCTTTCACATTTTCTTCTATATGTACTCCGAATGACTCTACATTCCCTTTCATTGAGCGAAACATCTCCAGTGAAGGGTAATTAATACTTTTACAGAACTCACATCCCTGAGGAGAGAAAAAAAGCCACACAAGACTTTTCCAATCTGTAGCCTTAGATGATTGAGAACATGCTCCTAATCCTATCGCTTTATTTAAAATATCCTTTACTTCTATCATAATCTTGATGTGTTACGTTTTACTTCTTCTATATCTTTTTGTATCTGTTTAATTGGCTTAATAATCTCACCTGTATTTTCTCTGATTTGCTGCAATTCTAAATAGGAGTTAGCTAATATAGTGCGTGTTTCATCAGCAATATTACACATATCCTGCGTCTGAGTAATTAAGCTGGAAATTGATCCGCGCAGTTCTGTAATAGCAATTGTCTGTTGTTGGGTAGCTGTTTCTATGCGAAGGTTTGATTCATATACAGCAGTAAATCTCCCACTTAATTCACCAGCATCCTCATGAGTCATTTCTGTACCGAAACCTCTACCGGAGGCAGATTGTTGCTCTTTGGAGTCATCCTTCATAAGGCTATCAGCCCAACCAAATTGTTTATCCAACTCTTTCTGGAGTTCTTCAGCCATATTGTAGATATAATTTTGCTCCCATCCTGAAAGGACATTATCAGCATAGAATTCCTGAAGTTTTTGCCTTATTTTCTCCATTGATCCAGAAGCTTGAATTGCAGATTTAATAGACTCTGTAACCATCTGGCGCATTATATTTTTCACTGCGTCTTTTGCTGACTCGGCTCTATCTTCTCCGTTAGACCAAGCCTCTGCATATGCAGAAGCGAAGTCTTCTATAGCAGTTTTTACATCTTCTCCAAAAATAGCGTCTACAGCTTTTTCTTTATTTTCTTCAATCAAATTATTGATTTCTTCAATTTGCTGTTGCCATTCTTTAATACGGTCATTATCTGTCTTTTTTTTATCTTGTTCTTCCCTAATCTGTTGTTGAATGAGAACCTTTTGCTGCTCTAAAAGTTTATTTTGCTGATCAATTAAATTAGAAGCATCTTTAGAATATGCCTTTTCAATGGAATTACCAAGTCTCTCATATGATTTCTCAAGAACTTCAATTTGATCTTGTAATTCTTGAATGCGTTTTTCATTCTTTTTATCATGGATTTTTGCTATAGAAGAAGCAAGTGAACTAACCAAACCTATAGCAGCACCTGCTGCTGCTCCCCATGGGCCAAATGCAGATCCAGCTTGTGCTCCTTGCATTGCAGAATTAGCAGCATCCATAGCAACGTTAATACCTTCTGCAATATCTGTAAAAGTATCATTACCAAAGGCATCACCAAGAGAAGAAAATGTATCAGAAAGGAATGATCCTACCTGCATAATCTCGTTCATGCCTTCTTGAATATCAAAGAGGGACTCTTTCAGCTTCTTTGTATCATCTCCAGACATGAAGATTTTCTTCAATCCGTCTGCAACTTTATCATAAGACGGCCTTAGATCATCCGCTGCCTTTCTGTTATCCCTTAATGCATCAGAAATATTCTTTAGTTTTTCAGGTGATTGGCTCCATACTTCAAAAGTTTCTTTGGTTATACCCAATTCTAAGCCTTTTTCTTCATTCCATTCACCAGATTTCAAAAACTCTAAAGCAGCTTTACCTTTCTCATTGATATCTTGTAAATCTTTTAGAGTTTTATCCTTCATATCACCGAACAACAGGGAAATTGACGATGTGGTCTTTGTAGCTTCAATATCTAAATCAGAAAGAGTACGTTTAGTTTCTTCATCTATGCTTTTTTTCTCCCATTCGTTCTTTCCTTTCTTCTTTTCTTCACTCAGTGCTATAATAGCATTGCGTTTATTAATATATGTTCCATAAGCTGCAAGATATTCATTCATGGATGTCTTTAATTGCTCAGGAGTAAAACCACCTTCAAGTTCAGAAATACCTTTATCATATTTACTTTCAGCATTGGTATATCGTCTTGAAATTTCAATAGATTGTTCTTGTGTAAGTTTACCGCCATTTTTACCACCCCACTCTTTCTCTAATTTCTGAATTTCTGCATACTCTTTCTGGTAATCCAGCTCAATCTGTCTACGCTTCTTTTCAGAACCTTCTTCCATCAGGTTGATTTCGTTCTGCTGATTGGTTCTACGAATCTGAAGGAGTTCTTCTGCAAGCTGTTGCTGCTCTTTCTTTTGTCGCTCGGCGTCTTTTAAAATTGTGCTAGAATCAGAATACTTTTCAATCTGGGACTGAGCTTCTTGTATCTGCTGAGTATATCTATTCCATTCTTCAGAATTTTTCTCAGATACATCTAACGCATCACGAGCCGCTTCAGCTTCTTTCTTTTTATCTTCCCAATACTTTTTGTTTTTTGTTTCATCATTTGTCTTTCCTCTATTATTCAGTTCCCGTTCAATAGCTTGCTTCTCGGCTTGCAACTGTTCGTTGGTCTTGATACCAGGCAATATTCCATTCAATATTTTGCCATTTTTGACAGAATTTCCTAGCTTTTGAGCATTTTCCAAACGTTTCATCAAACGTTCTCTCACGTCCACCTCTTTTTGAAGCTGCTCATTAGAATAGCCAGAAAGGTCTGAGAGTATTTCATCATGTCGTTTCTTATTAACCTCCTCCTGTTTCAGATCACGCTGCTTAATAAGATTGTTCTTTTCATTAACCAATGACTGTACGGATAATCCAGCACCAGACTGCGATGCCGATTTAATGGCTTCATTCAGTTTATTGATTTCCGCATTCAATCTATTTAGTTCTTCTTGATCGGAAACATTTCTTCTTCGTTCATCTTCCTCATTAATTTGTTTTTTTATATTCAAAATATCACGAAGCATGTCTGCCTCTGTTTTATATTTCTTGAATATGTCTGGATATTTTTGCTCAAGACGAATCAATGCTTCTTTTCTGTCTTCAGTAGAAGACTGTTCATCCTGCGCTACTGACAAAAGCTTTCCAATTTCTTCCTTATGCTCTGCCTCTTTCCTTGCTGCCTCCTCAACAGATTTATTGTATGCATCAATTCCCTTCTTGCATTTATCAAGATTACTAGCATAATTTAACAAAGCGGCACTCGTGACTACCACAACTGTTGCTATCGCAGCATACGGATTAACGCTCATTGCCAAATTCAATGCCTTTTGCGCTACAGTCTGTGCTTTAGTTACAAGTATTGCAAGCTCCATACGTGCAGTCAACGCATCTTGAGTAATTCTCGTAACAATTAGAGCCGTTTTATAAGTTCCATAAGTAGCTATCAATCCCAATAAGACCTTACCTACCGTTTCATAGTTCTCAATCAGCCCCTTCACAGCAGATATTCCGGAGGATGCTATTCCTTGTGTGTCCTTACCGATTTCATTGAGCATGGTGTCCCAAGCATCCCCAAGATTACTTAACTGCCCCGTAAGAGATTTTGACTGCTCCTGCATCAAATTATAATAGATTCCGGATTCGCTGGTCATGTTCTTGAATGCCTGTTCTACTTCCTTAAAGCCGACCTTACCTGCTGTGACCAAACCGGAAACTTCGTCCTTTGTAACACCAAGAACCTTTGCCAGTTCTTCATAAATAGGGATACCACGTCCTGCAAATTGACGAATATCTGTGGCATAAGCTCTACCCTGCGTCCTTAATGTACCATAGAGATAAGCAATTTCACTGAGTTGAGATCCAACACCAGCCGCAACATTACCAAGCATCACCAGTTCATCGCCAACACTCTCTGCGGATGATCCATAAGCCAACATTTGTTTAGCAGAGGATGCTACTCCCTGAAGATCAAAAGGAGTTTTCGCGGCTATATCCACCAGTTCTGACATCAACTTATCTGCTTTTTCCTTACTTTTTAGCATGGTTGAAAAAGCAATTTCAAGTTGCTGGAACTGCCCTCTTACATTAACAAGCTCTGTAACAAAGTTTTTCAAGGCTGTAACCCCACCAATCACGCCTAATACTTTTGTCAAGGAAACGGACATCTTTTCATTGGCTTCTACAGTTTCACCTGCTTCCTCTTTGAAAGCTGCATATTCATCTTTCAATTTTTTTACTGTAAGACGTGCCTCTGCCTGCTGTTGAGTAAGTCCAAACAAAACATCTTTCTGCTCCCTTAACTTATTGGTTTGAGCTTTTACCTGCTCCGACATACCACTGGTATCACCACCCGACTTTACAGTTTCTCGGTATTTCTCTTTCAGTAAAGTAAGCTCATTTTGTAATTGCCTAATGATCCCCCTTTGTGATGTAATATTTGCTGAGAGGTTGTTTACTGTTTGTGAAGCGCTGTAAATCCCATTTTTGAAATCGTGCTCCATTACGGCTCCAGCCTTGGCCGCCTCAGTCACCAGCCCCATCATTTGTTGGCGAGCAGACACCAGTTGAGTCTCCAATGCCTTGGCGGCTGCAGGGGATTTGTTCACGTCCATCTTTTTGAGTTGGGCTTCCAACTTAGAGATTTCCTCTCTTAATCGTATAACGGCTTCATAATCAGCCGCAATTTTAAACACAAGTGTTGGCATATAAAAAAAACTGAATATTAATTGCATGAAGTTAGCACTCAATTCATTAATATTCAGTTTTTACGATGATTAATACCAAACAATAAACCTATTGTTGCGTATTTATGTTTTTCAGTGTTTTAATAAAAAGGCGCATCATAATGATGCGCCAGATTGTCAATTTGTTCTTTAATTTATATCAAAGCCTCACGGCTGGAATATCAAAACTTGACAAGTTCCATTCTTTTAAGAATTTCATTGTATTTGGATTGTATATATGCTTTCTGTTTTTCGGAAGCCGTCACGATTTTGCCTTTGTATTTTCGCATCACAGATTCATTTAAACCTATTTCCTTTGCGAACTTACTGGCATTGATGAACGGAAATGCCTCAAAAAATCCACTTAAGTCATACACATACTCCACAGAATAGCCAGCTTTATACCAACTTGGAAATTCACCATGTTTTTCTTTGTAATATTCTGCCTGTTCCTCTAAAACAGAAATAAAGTCCTCTTTCGCTTCTTGTTCTGTAAGCCCAAAGCCATACGCACCGTTTACATCTTCAGAATAGATAGAGATTCCTCCATCATCTGCTTTTTCAATAATAGCCTGAATCTTCTTCATAATCGTGTATTTTAAGTTTTGTCAATTAAATGCACCCACCGAAGTGGGTGCTGTTCTTTTACTTCTTTAACCCCGCCTTTTTCATCATGCTGTCAAGAGTACCTTTAGGTATCTCTTTGGCCGGATGTCTGCCTACAGGGATAAAGTAGTCAAAGTCGGGATGAACATACTTGTGATGTTTCTTTCCCTTTTCGATTGTCCAGCCTGCTGACTCAATCAATTTGTAAAACTCTGAAAACTTCATAAATCAAAGAACTTTTAATTGACAATGCAAAGGTAACATTTTCGTTACTATTAAGCAAGCTTTGTAACGTAAAAAAGTAACGTTTCTGTTGCTTTTTAACATTCTAATAGAGCCATATCTATTTCTTGTTTCTTCTTCTGCGTGAAGCCATGTCCTTACCCTTCACCTTTGTAACCTTGGTCCCGGTAACGGTATGGAGCTTGTCACGCTGCATTAATACTAAATTCCTGTATGGTATCTCATAGACCACTTCCCGGTATGACAGATGCAGATTTTCCATGAACGACGCTATCTGTCCCAAAAGAGTATCATTTCCTACGACCTCGGCTTCGCTGCCAGCAGGCTTACGTTCCTCGCCAAGCTGACAGCTTTGAGAAAAACCTTTGAGTCTATCATAGAGAGTGCTTCATCCAATGCGTTCACATTCTCTTCATATGTTCCTTTTGCCAGTTCTTCTCTCAGACTTTCGTCACCAGCTATCAGCCAGGAGAGAGCCTTACTATAAGCCTCGCTTTCTCCCAAGGAGAGCAGAACATTTTTCAAGTTTTCGGCCTCTTGTATGCCTGACAGATGGGAAATGGCTCCGGCAAGTTTGTGGATCGTTGGAGGATAAACCGTGTAGGCTTTACCGGCGACAAACACCGTCCTGAAATCACTGCCAATAATGGATTCTGATATGATTTTTGCTCCTTGATTCATTCTTATAAAAATTAAGGGGTGAAGCCATAAAGCCCACCCCTGTTATGGAATATAATCTCTACCTATCGGATAGGCATTACATGCCAGCTTTTACCTCTTCAGAATCAAACCAGTATTCTGGAGCGATAGCGGAGTCTTTCGGCTCCAGTTCTACAGCACTCACCGGTAGTCCAATGGCCTTATCCGTAGTTGCTTCGCGGGCACCGATGTCGGCGCGAGGAATGACGCAATACTGATCGTCGTCAGTCTGGGCAACAATCAACTTTTCGATGTTCACCTTGCCCCTTGCACGCTTCCAACCCTTGTCGGTATTGATGACATCACCTCCCATGAGGTCTTTCTTCGTCGGATAGTCGTATTCACCAATAGTAAAGTTGACGGTCACGTCGCCCATTTCCTTGTCGCTACGATAGGTCTGACCTGTGAGCTGGTTCTTGTAATTCGTTCGGCTCGCTTCCGCTTCTTCGAGCGTCCACGTATCCTGGTGGATATTCTTTACCTCTTTCAAGGTTTCGCCCTGCAAAAGAGTGTACAAAGCTTGGCCGGTCAAATCGGCTGTAATAGCACTTGTCTCGCCATACCAAAGTTTCTTGATATTCACGGCGGTGATTTTCTTTGCTTCTGCCATATTATTTCACATTTAAAACTTCAAACATAATTCTTACATTCACATAATGACACTTTAAGGATGTGTCCTCCTCGGTTCCGATTGTGTCGATGGAATAATGATAGGTAGTACCGTCGTAGCGTCCGGTTATACCATCAAGCCGTTCTTGAGCTTGTTTTTCCAACGCATTCAGCCGGATGGTGTTGGCTTCGCCTTCCTTCAGGTCGGGAACGCAAAGGTTCACTTCTACGAAAGACTTCTTCCAGTACGTCTCCGGCTGCTGTTTCTTGGCGTGAATGACAATCCTTTCAGACTTCATTGGTCCAGTCAGCTTCTTTCCGTGAGGAACGATGGATATACCGAAAGGCTGGCAATCACGATAGAGTATGTTTGCTATGTCGGTGGTTACTATCATTTTATTTCCTCCTTTAATCGTTTCTCAGCATATAATGCCCCTCCACTTCTCACTCTGAATCCCTTACTTTCCACATTGGACGCATAATGATACCCTTGGGGGTTTGCTGCATCATTGTACAATGTCAGACTACAATCGTCCTCAACATTGTGTTTGTTTGACCTACGGAGTGTTTTTGTCCTGTCTTGATAAGAGCCATCCTTCACATCATATTCATCAGCCTCATTGCCAACTTTATCTACGATGTCACGGATTTCACTTATTCCTTGCTCGAAAAAGCTATTCACGTCCGAAAAATCAAACTTTACAGCCATATCTCTGAGTAACCAAAATAATTCGTATTCTTTACCATGTAAACCTTGCCAGCTCCCCGGATATTCTCACCGTCCATACATCTGACCTCATCGCCAGCTTTCAACGAGATTTTCTTCTCACAGACTACGTGATAGTTCGGTCGGTACACCTCGCCGTTCTCCGAGGTAAATTCCTTGGTGGAGTTATCGTCACACCGGCACAGACACACGTCCTGCCAGCTTTCTCCACCTGTTCCGGGAATTGGACGGCCGAACTCGTCTGTTTCCATTGAAGTGATGACTTTAACCTGTAATGTATGTGGAGCGAATATCATAGGAATCTGACTTTAGGTTTATCTGACAGCGTGTCTTCAAGACCGTACTTTTTGCACAAGAAAGAGTAGTATTCCTTCAAGCCCTGAGTATTCCAGGACATAAAAAAACCGTTCTCGCTGATGGAAGTGGCACGGAGTAATTGAGAGGGGATGAACTTCGCCATAGCCACCGAAACCAGTCCGATGTTTGACGGGCTCATCTCATCCTCTCCGCTTATTCCTGAAGACAGACTTATCTCCCAAAGGTCAGCCTCCGACAAATTAATGCCGAAGGTCTGAAACTTCTGTGATATGTAGTCGTTTACTGTCATGCTGATAACATAGTATCAAGGTCAAAAATAGTAATCTTGTTTGGTGCGGTGTATTCCGGAATCCACTCTGCCCCGTATTCCATGAATCGGCCTTCATCAGTTCTGATGTTCGAGATGTACATACCTCCCTCTGAGGTCGTGTAGGTCTTTCCGGGTACAGGGTCTGTAACCTCATAAGGAGTATGCCAGCGCATCTTTCCCTACTTCGGAGTGGTGAACAACGAAATACGGTTGTCCTTGAACACCTGGTGATATGTGCCGTCAGCCAACTCTACCATATCCTCATTAATAACGATAGGGGGCAAGCCGATACCTTGGAAGATTGTAGATGCCATTTCACTGGTCATAAGTCCAGAAGCAATCTGGACCTCTCTTTGATTGAGTGTCTGCTTGTAGAAGTCACCGAAATCCTTTGAGCCTACAATAGCGTTGATAAAGGTCTTTCGAGACATCTCCATCGAAACAAACATACCGTACTTCGTACGAAGTTCAACCACCTTATCCATAAGATACTTGATAAAGTGGTCTTTATCTCCGGTTTGAGGCTTAATACGGTTAACCGGCAGAACCATGTCAAGCATTTCTATACCCTGCGGATTGTCGTCAACCTTAACTTCTGCCTTTCCATCAGAACGCAAAGCACCGTCCACGATATCCATACGCTTGTGGGGAGCCAAAAGAACCTGACGAAAATCGTCAACGATGTAGTTGATAATGTCGTTGACAGCGGACTGCTGGTCAGTAGTTCGTGCGCTGTTGAACTTATTGATAAGTTCCTGCAACATATCCAGCCGTTCGTTATCCATCTGATAACGGTCACCCATGCAAGCTACTTCACCATATCCGCTTCCAAGTGATTTGCGCTCACGCAACGGTTTGTTAGCATTACGATCAATAACAGAACCGGCTGTAACGCCCGTTACAGTGCCGAGGTATGTTTTGAATACTCTGTTTTTGGTTTCTTCAAAGTCCAAATGCTTTTTCCAATAAATCGTATCAAGGCGGAGAGCTATTACACGGTCAATCACCGCCTTAACGATATTCGGGTCATTCAATAATGTCTGAACTGTTAAATACATATACCCTCCTTTCCTTAATAAGTAAACATGAATCTGTCTCCCAAACTTGTTTTGTCATTCTCTGAAATCGGAACAAGCAACTTGGATGTTCTAATCTCATAGGCTTGTCCTACAGCCGTAACAGTTGCTCCCCCTTTTACCTCCGTCCATGCGTAGTTCAAGGCATTTGCCGTTACCTTAGGAGTCTTCCCTGCGACAGCCGACGCCTCAAACAAAACCGATCCTACTTCTGCTGCAAGCGTAGGACTTGCAGCTAAGGTCACAGTATCATAATCCGCACTTGATGTCTTGTCAATTGCCTCGATTGTACCGCCATTAGTGCCGTTTCCCAAGTGCATACCTACATAAGCGAACGAACCTTTTTTAATTTTCAGCGTCGTAGCTCCGGCTGTAATCTTCTCGGCTACTTCTACATTTACAACGACCTTTGCCGTGCGAGCCTTGAAGTCAATGGCCAAAGGAGCCATCGGAGGAATTCTGACAACGCCATTTAAATTACTTGTGTCTAAATTAAAACCGCCTGAAAGACGATACACTGTTTCAAAGCGGCAAAGCTCAGGCATTGTCTTTTCAATAGGTTTCAAATCATACTTAAATCCTGCTGGCATAATTTTTTACATTTTGTTGTTAATTCTGTTTGTTAATCTCTTCGGTCCCCTTGTTAATCAGAGCAACAATTTCAGAGGACTCTTTCTCCTGCTTCTGCTCGGCAGTTTCAGGAATTTTAGCGAACTGGAAGCCGCTGTTAGACATATCCTGCTTCATGTCCTTGAAATAAGTATCCAAGTCCGTGTTCTCAGGAATGTTGCGGTCTTTCAGCATAAATTCGGGAATACCGTATTTCTTAGCCACTGCCGAAATCTGAGAATTGCGCTGCGCCTGCGCTTCATTTTCCTCCATTTTGGCCAGCTTGTCGGCAAACGGCTTGATGCCAGCGGCGATGCCATCAGCAATCATCTTTGCGATGTCCGTTTCCTGCGGTTTGGGAGGATCATTTGGTTTCGGTGGTTCTGGTTTCGGATTCTCGATTGGCTTTCCGTCTTTCAGTCCATGCTTCTTCTCGTAGTTGAAAACAGCGGAAGTCTGCGCCTGTCCTGCACGGAAATCACCATAGTTTTGCATCACGTCCTGAAATGAGATACCCTCAACGATGGAGGTCACCTTCGTTTCATCCGTTATACCCTCTGCCTTCTTTGTGGCAATGCGGGTGAGCGTAGCAGTGTCCACCCCAGAAAATTTCTGTTGCAGTCCTGCCAAAATTTGTTCAAAGATTGTCATACCGTATGAGTTTGATTAATAATTTCATACGGTAAATTTACTTATAGAGAAAAGGAAGGTGAAATTTTAAGGCTAACGATACGAAACAATTTGGGGAATGTTCGTTTTTAGGTAAAAAGAAAGCGTGACTACCGAAGTAACCACGCTGAAAACGTCAAAATAAATATCTTACAACAAATTTATAGCTGCCAGTTCCTCTGTCAGCGCATTGATACCTTTCTGAATCTTTTCCAACTGCTGTTTACGTGGTTTGTGTACTCCAGCCGCATAATGCCACAACTGGCGTTCATTGATTCCGGTTATCCGGCTTAAAGCAGCCTTTGTGAAGATGCTGCTGTAATAGTTGATAAAGGTTGCCGCATCTATCTTGAACTTCAAAGTAAATTCCCCCTGTAACATTTCTGCCGGGGCGATATTCATCTCCTTGCATGACTCCAGATAAAGTTCTACGGCTTCCTGCATATTCTTTTCGATTTCCTTCACATCGTTGCCGGTAGTTATTACCGGAACACCTTCAATGTAAGCACTGAGATTATTCCCGGCATGTTCTACAATCACTTCAACGGTTTTCATATAGCCCTCCTTTTTATTCATCTTCAACTTTGACAGATTCAATTCTTTCGTGAATAGGATTTATTCCTTTTAATAAATCTTGTTTGATTTTTTCCGCAATCTTCTGATTTATAAAGACATCCTTATTTTCGTAATCATACGATATAATTATAGTTATTTTCTTCTTTTTCATACTGACCTCCTTCTTTTAGTTAAACAAAAGAGGCGGGGGCTATTTTAGCCCCGCTTGCCTCAGAATGTTGTAATAAGTGCCTTTCTCAACGCCTTTCTTGCCGTGGTCGGGTACAACAACGATATGTGTACCGTCAGTATAAACCATGTGGCTACCTTTTTGCCTCACGAACCAAAAGCCATTTTCAGTAAGCAGCGTTACAACGTCTTTAACTGATTTGTAGCTCATAGCGTTTACGACTTTATTACGGTGCAAATATAGTAATTTTATGAATAATAGCAAAGAAAGTATTCATATTTTTACTATGAATATAAAAAAATAGCGATACCCGAAAGAATATCGCTATACCTTGTATGAAAATGTCCCAGGAGACTATTTGTTCATATTCCTACTGTTGAACTTTGACAGTTGTTCCTGCTTGGAGATTTCATTTTGCTGTTTCTCGGCTTGCTCCTCCTTTATCTGCTCGACCTCCTCCAGCACATTATCTACATTTCCAACGAAAGTGATTGCGCGCTGCTGTGACCATAGTTCTCCGTTCTTGGCTTTCAGTGCTGTATCTATCTTTTCGGAGATGTCCTCCAACTTATACGGCTGCATTTGCACGTCCACATCGATGGTTTCAGAGGCTGCTTCAAGAGTTGAATTCACAGAACCCAAGGCAGAAACAAGGAAGTTCACACGCCGTTGCATGAACTCCCCTACCGTTTCATTCAGATTCTCCACATTCAGGTGGGTAGACATGAATACATAATCGAAAGTCACACCTGATACAGCATTACCTGTACCCTTCAGGGAGTCAAATGATATTCTGGGAGTATTGGTCAGTCCGTAAATCTGGCTTAACAAGGTTTCTACCTCGAACTTGATGGTGTCAGGCACCTGTGACCAGGTAAGGTACTGGGCATTTGCTCCCTCCCCGGTCAGCTCGACCACCCGATTCTTGAACTCACCGGAGAAATTCTCCACATTCCCAAACAACATAAGGATCGGGAAAAAATGATAGTCGATGCAGTCCGCATAACTAGAAAGAAGCTTCTCCAGTCTTACACGTAAAGATTTTATCTTCTCGCAATAAGCTTCCGGACGATACATGTAGATCACCGGCATTTTCTTGAACCCATGTGCGAAAGAACCCTTGTCGACCCAGTTGCTCGTCAGTTCCCACTGGTAAACCATATCCTTGGTGATGGTCATAAAACAGGTGATTTCTACATCATTCAAGTCTTTCTTCTTGTATTCACGAGAGAGAGCTACTAAATCCCCCTGATCGTTGAAGAAAGGGTAGAGCTTGTCACCTCGAAATGGTGACCAGATGGCACTCTTCAGACGGTATTCAGGCTTTGACTTGCCGAAGATTCCTGAAATCTTGCGCTTGAGCTTGGCCCAGAAACCATCATCTTTCACTACATACCAGTACTCGGCCACTTCCTGCTCGGCCAGCCATGCCCTGACCACCTTTTTGTTCTGATATTTCAGCTTGTTTTTCTTGAACACCTGCTTCAATGTGGAAAGAAGGCTTTCTTCCGATTCATCCGGCTGGCAATCAAGGACCGGTTCTGTTCCCACGGTGAAGGCAGTCTGAATGTTCACGATGTCCTGTTCGATAGGAAGCGCAATCCTGTTTGGGTCAACTTCTTTCCTGACCGCCGGCTCAATATATTCTTTCCCGGTTGTCGGGTCTGTAATCCGTTTCTCAGGCTGGGTCGTGATTTTGATTTTCGGGTATTTCTCTTCATCTATCACTATCTCGTGCTTGTTCGGATTCCAGTCGTTGTAAAGAGCGTGAGCGTTTGGTTGCTCGGTCTTTCGTCCTTTCTTCAGATAGTAGATTTTTCTCTCTATTTCAGGTATAGCTAAAATTTCTTCTAAGGTTCTCATATTATTACATTTATTGTTCCAACTTTAAAAGGTAATCCATATTAGTCCAGCCGCCATTAGCCTTTATGCTAATTATTTTCTTTTCTAACAAGTTTTTTGGAATTGCATCGTTCAAAACTCCATAGCGGTATTCGTATTTTTCATAATCCAACCAACTCACGTTTGGACTATAAATTTCAAACTTACCCCATTCTCCTTTTCTTTCAATGAGAACTAAGTTTATGAACTCACCAACTGTATGAGGTTTATCCAGTATTACATCGTAATAAGCTGAACAGTCTCCAAACTCTTCTGAGGTTTGTATAAAGCGTATCATATTCTAAAGTTTAATGTCCAAATATTCCTGAAACGTCTTTGGGTTTCATAATCCTGCCGAGAAGTTCTCCCAGCACATAGTAACGTGCAGCGTCTATACCATGATTATCGTGATCTTCTGGCTCGTTGATATAGTTTCCATCCTTATCCTTGGCCCATACATAATTTCTGAACTCCCTCTGCAGGTTGTAAGAGCGTCTGGTAATGTACATCTCCATTCCCTGCATCTTATCAATACCCGCATTGACAGAACCTTGCCCTTTCTCTACAGGATAAATCTTGATACCTCCGTTGTGGATTTCCTGAATGAGTCGTGGGTCCGCACTGTCGGCAATCACTTTCAGATTCCAAGGCCGCAAGACTTTTATGATGTCGCCGGAAAGCAGTCCGGTTCTATAATCCACTTCATCCAGATACAGTGCATTGTCTATGATTCCACATCGGATAGCTGCTGTGGGGTCATTGGTATAACCAAAATCCAGCCCGATAGCCACCTTCTTGCACCACATTGGGAACTCGTCCACGATGCCCCATTTCTTGAATACCGCACCCTCCGCCACGTCTGCCCAACGTCCTATAACGGTGTGGGCGTACTTCTCCGGGTTGTCCTCTTTCATTTCCTTGACTTCTCTCAGGAACTCTGGAGAAAGGTTCTCGATATTATCGAAGTAGGTCGTATGGATGTGGAGAACATTCGGATGAGTTGAGATTTGAACCTGAACACCGTCGATCTCCACCAGTCGGTGGGTATTTTCGATGTATTTCTTGTAGATGAAGTGATTGGAATCGCAGGGATTCATGATGATGATAATGCGGTTCTGGATCCCCTTTTTACGGATGGAGAGCATGATCTTGTCAAACTCTTCCTCACTGGTCCATTCCTCGGCTTCGTCACATACAAAAGTAGTGATACCCTGAATGGATTTCAGCTTGGCCGTCTGGTTTCCGGAAGAAGTCTTAATGCCTCGGAACATGATACGACTGCCGGTCATCCGGTTCACGATGTCAGTCTTGGTGGTCTTGAAATATTTCGTGGTACCGTCCAGCTCTATCTTTTCCATCATTTCCGGAATGATAGACATTCCGGCCGACACCATCGTATAACGGGTGTATAGAATCTGGTGAACAATCTTCTCCACCGGAGTCTGCTCAAAGGTCAGTCGTTCGATGAAGGTGGAAGCATTGAAACTCTTTCCCGATCCACGGCCACCGGTGATGAGAATAATGAATTTCTCATTGTCGGTGTATAACGGATGATATATTTCTTGAGGAACAATCATTTCAGCTTGTCTTTAATCCATGAGTCAATAGAAATTCCGTGGTCAATATCCTTTGGAATATCGGCGTCCTCGTCTTCTCGGTCTCCAAAACCTTCTTTTCTTCCTAATGTGGAAAGTAAATAGCGAATCATATACCCATCAGGACGTTCACGCCATCCGATAAAGTTTCCTTTTTCATCTTTCTCAGGGATACCAAGCGCAAGTACACGTGCAGATACAAGGCATTCATCTACCAGAGAACCTCTTTCGTCGGTGATAGCATCTTTGAACTGGCTGTCTGTTCTGGCCCAATCATACACGGTTTTTCGGGTTACATTGAATACAGCAGCAACTTTAGAGAGATTTCCACCTGTTTTATGAAGAATCTCTCTGAATTTCAATATGTCTGGCTTCTTTCCCATGCGCGCGTATCTGTTTATTTTGATTACTCAATTCCAAATTCGACCCTATCCATAAACTCCTTTCCGTCAATGTAACGTTCATCAAATTCATAACCGAACATTTCCATGAAGTTTGCTCTTTCCGTAGGACTTTTGAAAGACAAAACGACATAACTTAACATACCATTGTCTTTCTCAAAGCTGTTTTGACGTCCTATTCTGTCTTTTATTTTTTGTACTTCATTGTGGCGTGCTATCTGATTTTCTTTTGAATCGCTATAAAAGTCTCCGGAACGATCAATTCTTTTATTTTCTTCTCCTTCTTTAGTTATTTCATCTATACTGTACAGTGAATCGTTTAGAATATTGTCTTTACTCCAAATTTCATCATTGATAGAAAAGTCCAAATCACCAATTCCAAGCATACTCAAGTCAAAGTCATTCAGACCAGCTAGATTATAATCAATTCCGCCAAGCATGTCTTTCAGCATATCTGAATCAAATTCGCCTTGTACACTTCTGTTATTCATAAAGATGTTCTGCTCTTTTTCAGTCTTTTCATCCATGCGAACTACTTCAACACGAATTAGATAGTCATTTTCTTTCGTGTCAGAGTTATACTTATTCACCTCATCTATAATCGAAATACGCTGATGCCCTGACACAAGATTACCTGTAACTTCATTCCAAACTATACCGCCTAATAATCCTATACGTTTTAAGTTTGCTTTCAAGCTCTTGCGAGCTTCTGGGGCAATTTTACGGGGATTATAATTGGCAAAATTTATGATACTTCGTTGTATCTCCCTACTTTCCGGTTGCGTTATTTTATTTTTTGCCATCATCCTTTACTACCTTGCGCGTTTTTTAATCCTACATAAAATCTTTTTGGTACTCCTTGTTTTACTTGTGCAGGAGAAATCGTGTCTGAGCCAAAGTATCTGAACATATTTGTTCTATATCTGCTTGTAACAGAATTGACTCTATCGCGTACAGAGTGCTGCCTGTTTGTGCCTAGCCCATATTGACGAGCTGCACGATACAGAATACGCATTCTTTGACTTTCTAATTCCGATAACGATTTTTTTCTGACTCAATACCTCTACTTTCTGTGTTTATATTCATAATCGAAAATTAGCTTTTCAGAGTATGGGAACTCTTCCAAAATACGTTTAAAATCATGTGGATATCTGTGTCGCATCATGAGCATTGTTTTTAAATCAATGGTAAAACCTTGACTTATAGCACCTGGATTATATACAAAAGGTTGTATTAATCCTCTTAGTCTAATATATTGAAGCACTTCTTTATTCGTCCATAATGCAAGAGGATAGACCATACCTTTGTCTGTAATATAACCGGACTTCGCGAATTTCTTTAACCGCATCCGCTTCATGTATCCATCTACACCTTTCATCCCGCTGAATGCGTATGTTATGCCTGTTTCTTCTCTCACAGCTTGTTCTATTTCTCCAAGTTTTCTAGGCTTGATTGAAATATTAGGTTCACGAAAGAATCCACAAGCATCATAATAATCGCGTTGAAAATGCTTTATTTGGCGAATTTCTACGTTATTGTATTTTGTTTCTGCCCATTTGATATAAGGTTGGACATGGTCTAAATCGGGAATAAGGTACATATAATAGCATATAACCTTATTAAACATACCAGCAAGCATATCCAATAAGGCTATACTATCTTTACCTCCGGCTGAATAATATAATACAGCAGTATCCGTTTTTTCACGGATACTCTGTATTATCTGCATAGAAAGTAAATATTTGTTCATCATTTACCCCCTGCACCACTAAAGGCAACATTTAAGTCATATCGCCTTTGTTCTCTACTACCTAACTGTGAAGCACTTGCCGTATTTCTACGGTTTGCTACCAGTCTTCCACCTAAACCGGCACCATTCATATTTCGTCTTGGCCCGGCAACTCTGTTAATTGCTCTTGTGACTCAGCTTTAGACTATTTAGATTAAATATTCTCTATACTTATTACTTTGCCAAGATGATACCATACTTGACTTATCAAATATTCTACACCGTTTTCAACTCTTACAAGGTCATTGCCTTCTTCATCGGTAAAAATTACATATTCGGCTGACTTAACTTCTACGGTTAGACGTGGTGCATCTTTGCGCCTGCCGTTTATCAGATACAAGGCATCATATTTAACTGGTACAACCTCTATTTTTTCGCCATCGTCAGGTATATCCTCTTGCCTTGTATAGTCTATCCCTTTATGTCTGAAATAAACATATTTCTTTACATTTGAGGGGTAAACATATCTGTGTTCTACATCTTGTTTACCGTTTAGGATGTCTTGAAAACATTCTTTGTTAATCTGTAATGTCAATACTTTCATAATCGTGTAAATTTAAATGTCAGTTGCGGGGACGTGAATCGAACACGCGACCTCTACCAAGTCAAAGTAGCAAGCTACCACTGCTCCACCCCGCGATAGTACCTTTATCACAAAGATACCCCATTATGAAGACAATTATAAATAACAATTCAACGCATACGAAACATTAAGCCAAATGTTTGCTTTTATACACACGCCAACTTAATGACGTGTGTATGACCGGTTTTTAAGCTGCCGATTTACTGTTTACTAAATCAAGTATAAACTTTCTACCAAGTTGCGTCCAACACAAGTATTGCTTTGCAACCTGCATACCAGTGGTATCACTTGTATAGGTGTGTGTCCTGTACTTGTCATAACCTAATCCCCTGTATTTGGCATAAAGCATGTAAACCCCATTCTGGTTGTACAATACGCCTAAATCTTTTAGTATCTTGTACAGCTTTTTGGCACTCATGCCAAGTTCGTTGGCTATAATATTTGTCGTTATCAATCCCTCGCTTTGAAGAACATTGTCGAAGTAGGCAGCTTTTGGCGCCATCAGTCTGTTCTGTTCTTCTACCAGATTCTTTTCGGTTTCAAGTACAGATATTCGTTCTTTCTGCCTTTCGATGGTTGAGTTTGCTAACAGGATGGCTTTTGCCATGATTTCTTCTGGCGTATCATCCGATTTTACTGCCATATAACCGCCCTTGGTACGGATTTCTTTCAGTATGGCTTTTACGCCTTTCTTGAACTGTTTGGCTATTGGCTTGCGGCTTTGCATCAGGACCTCATATAAACCGTTCTCTGTGAGCATCCAGACTTGACGGTTCTGACCTGACCGGAATAATGTTCCGACCAGCCTTTCATCTTCGTCTACTGTGTTTACGAGTTTATTAAGGCTGCTTACATCGTATTCAATCCACTCTGCTACATCTTTAGCAAGAAACAACGGATTCTCTGCATTGCCGTAAACAGTAAGCTCTTTACCTAATAAGGTAGTTCTCTGTAAAACCTGTATCTCATTCATATTTTTTGAATTTAAGTTACCAATCTGATTCTTTACACACTCTGTCAATTCTATATTATTTGCGAAATACATCAAGGCTATGCCGATTTCTAGATACTGGCCGAAATACATGATTTCTCTTAGTTTCAATCCGTTTTCGGCTGCATACGTTTTTATTTGCGACATGTTCTTTGATTTCCATTCGCTTATGCTTATCCCGATATCAGAATTAAGCCCCTTGCAAGAAATATATATCCTGCCATTGTAGGTACAATAAGAAATTTGCTTATCTTTGTACCGTATGAATTGGGATTCATTTATGGTTTCTTTGTTCATACGCTGTAAAACCTGAATTAAACATATCCTCATTGATGGCCGGTCAATTCATCAATGAGGATTTTATTTTGACCGTAGTAGCAAGCTGGGATTCGAACCCATGCACACCTGAATGCCTTGCCTTGACCTGTCACGCCTGACATATAAAAAGGCAAATCTTAAAAGAGGTCTAAAGTGGCTGTTTACCCCTTGAAAGAAATGCCTTGAATATCCTTCTAACGCTACAGCCACGAAGCGCATTTCGTTCTAAAGCAAAGTTACCAACCGCCAAATATTTGTCCTAAAAATTTCTGTTCTCAGAACAAACATTTGGCTGATTGTTTCAAAATAATCGTGTGAGGGATTTACATTGCTGTTTTCATCATGTTTGGATTAAAGCCTTGCATAAGATTACCTTCACTGTCAAAAAAGGTGTCTTCTCGTAGCAGACTACCAATAAGTTCATTTGCAAGCCTAAATATCGGGTAAACTTCATCATTAGAGTCTATCATGCCATCTTTACAACATTTCTTTTCGCTCAGAGAACGCAACAACCAAAGTGTTTTCATGTAATACTGGTATTTTTCGGGGTTGTTGAACATTCGTTTTAATAACATAATGTTTGATTCAGTTATTACTGTTTCTTGTTTGTTAGTAAATGTTATCTTGTGCAATTCAGGATTAAAGTCTATAATTCTCATAAGTCATATTCTTTTAAATGTTAATACTAAGCTATCTTTATAAGGTTGCATTTTTTGAAACAACGCCATTCTTCTTTTTCACAATCGAAATACACCTGGCAGTTATCTGCTGTTTTCTTCGTACCTTTTGTTTCTGGTATTCTACCACTCATTAAAGTACCGAAAGCCTGACGAAGCGTGCCGTCTGTTTTCTTGAAATAGAACTCAACCACTTTCTTATGAAGTAATGCACGAAGTTTGATATTAGTCCACGCACATTTCAACGCCTCACTCATTGAATAACCGTTCTTGCGTACAAATGACCAAGCAAGACTCATAATCTCTTTTAATTGATTTCTCTTTTCTATTGCCATAGTTCTTTATATTTTATTAATTATACTACTTCGTTTTATTTGATACTGCAAAGTAATACTATATAGTTTAATCACGCAATAGCTACATAGATAATTTATGTTAAATATAAAACTATATAGATTTATTTTTCACTTTTCATTGTATTATATAGTATAAACACCTATATTTGTGCAATAAAACTATGTAGTATTATGGATTTTAGAACAAGGATAAAAGAACTTTGCCAGTCTAAGGGTCTTACTCAAAAAGATTTGGCTGATAAGATGGGTATATCTGATATTAGTCTTAATAAGACATTAAGAGGTGATTATCCGCAATTACAATCTTTAGAACGTATTGCAAATGCTTTAGATGTAGACATTTCGGAACTATTTGTGAGAAACACACCTGATTCCGAAGTGAACGGCTTTGTAAAAGTGAAAGGAACTATTTATGAAGTTCACTCGTTTGAGGATTTAAGGAGATTATTAGAATTGAATGTTTAATTCATAAAATAGAGTGTTATGGCTATTGTATTAAGTATTTTTAATAATAAAGGAGGTGTTGGGAAAACAACCTATATGTATCATATAGGTCATATCCTTGCAGAAAATGGGAAAAAAACATTGCTTGTTGATTGTGATAGTCAGTGTAATTTAACTGCATATTGTATCAGTGATGACGATATATTGGCAAGCTGGAGTGATGAAGGGAATAGTATCTATCAAGTTATAGATCCAATTTATCAAGGTATAGGCGATTTTCATAAACGTACCCCCAAGCAAATATCAGATAATCTGTTCTTAGTGCCTGGTGATTTACGACTAAGTATATTTGAAGATAGACTTGGCGATACTTGGAATAGTGCAAAAGGTGGTAGTGTTCCTGATTTACGTTCACAAATAGCTATATATAGATATATTCAATGGTGCGTGGAGGAATTATCTATAGATGTAGTTATGATTGATTTAGGTCCTAATCTAGGGTCATTAAACAGATCAATACTTGGAGGTACAGATTATTTTATAACACCTTTATCAGCAGATTTATTTTCTATTCAAGGAACCCAAAATCTAGGCAATAAACTTATACATTGGGCAGAAGAATGGAATCAGATAAAATCATCATATAAAGGTAGTGAATTATCTCTCCCATCAGGTAAGCCTAAGTATCTTGGTTATGTTATCCAACAGCACAATGTTAGAAATAATAGTAGTGGAATGACAAAAGGATGGAAGATTTTTGGAGATAGAATAGATAGTGCTGTAAGAACAAATTTGGTAACTCCTTTAGAAGCTTTAGGTCAAGTTGTTTCAAGAGAAGATTATAACTTAGGCAAGATTCCTAACTTACATAGTTTGATTCCTTATTCTTTGGAAGCACGCAAACCTGTGTTTAAATGCACATCTGTTGATGGATTAAATGGAGAACATATTACAAAAGCAAGAGAGAGTAGAGGTTTATTTGATCAAATTATTACAATTATAGATAGTTTATAAATATAAAAGCCG
>ERZ779888.768-NODE-768-length-35460-cov-11.237057_pt1 | contig 35460 bp, 26 predicted proteins | sample MGYA00511245_ERZ779888 | MGnify/ENA primary metagenome ERZ779888 (study PRJEB29588, sample SAMEA2155255) | human gut metagenome | biome: human gut; feature: human-associated habitat; material: faeces | place: Denmark | collected 2008/2010 ...
GCTGTTTGCTCTTCATGATTGTCATATCACTCGAAATGTCGGATGAACCATATTTTCTCGAAAGAGATGTAAAGGAATGTTAAATACGGCATTATGAGGCCTGTTTTGGGCTGTATCGCCTTTCGATATACCCCATAACATAGTCCGAAAAGATACATTTTGCTTTCCGATATTGTCCATTTCGTGGTGCGAAATAGCCCATTTCAGGGTGCGATATGGTGCTTTTCGGCCTCCGAAATAGGCCATTTCGCAAGCCGAAATGGTGCTTTTTGCAAATCGAAGAAACACCCCTTAAACATAAAGAGTTGATATTCAATATATTATAAAAACCGCTTATTTTCCGCGTATTTGCTCCCGATGAAGAGTCTGTCCGCAAATACGCTCTTATTTTTGGGGGTATATAGGAAAACTGAGAGGGAAAAATCGAAATCAGGTTATAAATTGAAAGTGGGAAAAATCGGGGTTGAACCAAATCGGTAGTCAGGCATCCTGCGACCTTATTTCTATTGGCCGGCGGTACATCTTATATTTTTATAGAAAGCGTGGCGGGCGGTGTCGCGGCAATACGCAGGACGGCCCGGCGGCAAAAGCGCTTGATAAACCGGACAGGCAAACATGAGGATGTAAAACAAACATCCGCGCCTTGACAACTGTCTGGGGTTGAAAAGGCATACAAAAACGGTGTTGCCGGAAACCGTGTTTCATATTTTCCGTCAACACCGGAGACTCATTTCGTCCACACGTTCACTATCTCGCCTATATACATAGTGTGTATTCCCATGCCGTTGTCATAAACATGCCTTACATCCTTGTCTATCTTCTCGGCATCGAACGGGGCTTTGTATATGATTCTGCACTCTATGGCAAGCAGTGCTTCCTTGAAAACCGGATTGCCGAGCGCAGTATATTCGGCCGTGAGTCCGGCGGGAGCGAGCTTGTCGCCGTCTCTTCCGGAGTGTCGTCCTATGTATATCAGCGCGTTACGCATGGTCTCGGGGAAGGCGCTCACAGTGAAATAATCGTTGCATTCCATAAAAGAATAAGTGTAACGGCTCGACGACACATAGACGGTGACGACGGGACGGCCCCATAGCTCGCCCATTCCGCCCCAGCTGATGGTCATGGCGTTCATGTCGCCCTTGCTGCCCACAGCCAGCGCCATCCAGTCTTTGTCGAACAGCCGCACGGCATTCTCCACATCCTCCGGAGCAATGCGCCGCCATCCTTCAGCCTCCAACGGCTGACAGTTATCATTTTTCATATCTGCATAATTTTATTTTACCCATGTCCGGCCGTACGCCCGCGGCATAATCAACGACTTTATTGCAATTTGTGTGCCAGCTGCTCAGCCTGCCGGCAACCGTCCGTATTGTTGATGTCGTCCTCGTTCAGTACGCCGGGAACGAGCACCTCGCCTGCCATCTCCCACTTCAGCAGTGCCGCCGAACGCTCGATAGGCACGCGCACTCCGTCCATGACGGTGGGGTCGTGTTCCTCACAACAGGTTATCAGACAGCACTTCTTGCCGGATATGTCCTTGCCTGCCACACAGAAAGAGAATATACGGTCTATCACGCCTTTTATCTGCGAAGGGATGGAATACCAATATACCGGCATGGCGAAAACAATGGCGTCTGCCTCCATTATGGCAGGAGCAATGATATTGAAATCGTCGTCAAACGAGCAGGCCTTACCTGTCTTGAAGCATGTCTGGCAGGCATGGCAGCCGCCTATCTTCATAAACGCGGCGTCGAAACGCTTTACCGAGTGTCCGAGTTTCTCAGCCTCGTTCACGAAAGCCTCAACCATTGCGAAACTGTTGCCCTTCTTACGGGGACTGCCTGTGATAACAAGAACCTTCATATATCTGCCCTCCTATTTCTTTATTGTGTTCGAATTCTGATTATAAGCCTTAGCCACGCAGCGCCACTGTCCGTCCATCTTCATCAGCAGAAGATAGTCGGTGAAGTCTATACGGCCGCCCCAGTTCTCCTCGAGCACACGTACCACGGCCAGAGTCTCCTCTATATCAATAACATCCACACGCGCCTTGAAACCCTTATCGGCGCCTACGGTATCTACGTTCTCATAAAACTGCTCTATGCTTCCGTGCTCCAGCTTGCCGTCCAGATAGCCGAACAGCACGGCCTCATCGATGAACAGCTCCTTGGCATAGCTGCTCTTGCCTTCAGCCACACTCTTTACAAACTTCATGGCAGCCTCTTCCACCGCCTTATACTCTTCGATACTTGCTCTCATAATATTACTCTTTTAATGTTATTGTATGTTGCAAATTTACACGATAGGCACAATACCCACAAGTACCGAAAATTTATTCATATACCGAAAATTTATTCGGTATATACCCGTCTGAGGTATTATTAGTATCTTTGCGATTGTAATAAAACAATGATTATAAATGTACGAAAGAAAAATACCCGTTGACCTGGATTGTCCACTGCGGCTCACAATGAGCCTCATCGGCTCTAAATGGAAATCGTGCATACTCGATGAGCTGCGCAACAAGTCGCTGCGCCCGAGCGAACTTCATAAAATTTTTCCCGAGGCAACGCCGCGCGTGCTCGACATACAGCTGAAAGATCTGGTTGAAGACGGACTTGTGTCGAAGACGATATATCCGGAACTGCCGCCCCGCTCGGAGTATGCCATCACACCTTTGGGCATGTCGCTCATCCCGATAATAGACGCGATGATAGACTGGGGGAACAAAAACAAGAGTCTGTTTGAGAAGAAATACGGCAGATAAACGCCTGCCGCAACTCTTCTCAAGGATTATATCACAGCCTCAGCGGCGTTACATCATCGACTACATAACATTATATAGTCACACATCTCTTACCGCTCCGTCATCCTTATTTCATCATTATATTATCTATTCCTTACAGTATAATCGTTTATTCTTTATAGTATAATAGTTCATTCCTTATAGTATCATCATTTTTCTTTAACCGTATCGTCAGCCGCGTTACGTAATATCTACATTCCGTTTATATCGTATAATAATCCCTTTTATATCATATAATAATCCCTTTTATATCATATAATAATCTCTCTTACACCATATAATATTCTCTCTTATATTATATAATAATGTATTAACGCTGCCACAAGACCGTCACGGAGCACTGACGACGGACTCTTTATGATGTTCTTAACGCCTTGTAAAAGTAAAAACGGAATAAGGCATCGCCTCACAAGCCAAGGATTTATGTTTTTACAGCTGTGCCGACGCATAAATATCATGACACGCTGTAAACTTTATTTCACGCCTGTATCAGGTTATTTATACCATTGCAAACCCTTCGCAACCGCACCGTAACATTTTGTTTATACTTTTGCGCGACCAACTAAAACTAAATTATGAACAGATTTTTACTTTCAAACTCGTTGATGCTGCTGCTCGCGGGACAGGCAATGAACCTGTCGGCAGACAATATCGACAAGATTGTGGGCGACACAGACATGAAGATTGACGACGTGAAGACCTACAGTGTGACGGCTAACGCTGACGTGACTAACTACAGATGGCTGCCTGCCATAGGCTGCGACATAGTGGAGGGACAGGGCACTCCTGCCGCAAAGATAAAGGCCACGTTCATAGCGCAAGACAGTCCGATGATGCTCGAACGCCAATTCACCGACGGCACAAAGGACACATTGTCGCTCGACATCACCTTCCACCGCTACGTGAAGGGCTTTGTAGATCATTCAATAAAGCCCGGAGAGAGCATCGAGATTGCCGGAAAAACCTACAAGGACGCCGACATATACTATGAGCCTGTGAAGGGTGACGACGGCTACGACCAGGTGATAGCCCACCGCGTGACGGTGGATCTCGAAGGCGCCGCATACCGCTCGATGACCGAACCTTATCTGCAGACTGCCACAGACAACTCAATATGGATAAGCTGGAAGACCGACTTCGACGACACTCCGGTGGTTATGTTCGGCAGAACAAAGGAAGAACTCGACAACAGGACTGAAGGAACGACACAGAAACTGTCGGACACTTACTTCTGGAACTCCGTGAAACTGACATCGCTCGAGCCTAACACCATATATTATTATAAGGTGAAGAGCGGCGAAAAGGAAAGTCAGATATACCGCTTCCGCACCATGCCGAAGAAGGGCGGCAACACTCCGATGCGCATACTATTGATGGGTGACCACCAGCTGAAGAAGCGCAGCGGATATGAATGGCTCATGCAGGCTGCGGCAAGAAAGATTCAGGAGAAATACGGAAACCTGGAGGAGAACATCAATATGATAATGAACGTGGGCGACCAGGTGGATAACGGTACGCTCGACCAGTATGAACTCGTGAACTACTGGAAGAACAAGCAGATGTCGCCATATCTCCCCATAATGACGGCAGTGGGCAACCACGACACTTACAGCGACCCGGGCATGCAGCGCTATGCCGCCCACAACCACTTCGAGGAGCTGGAATATCAGGGCATAAAGAGCGGAACAGAGAACTATTATGCTTATCAGGTGGGACGCATACTGTTCGTTGTGCTGAGCACCGAGCACACGGGCGACGAGCAGAAAAACTGGGTCAGAAAGGTGGTTGACGCCGCCAAGAACGACGATAGCGTGGATTTCATCATCAGTGTGAACCACCGTCCCATACAGGCTGAGCAGTACATAGGCGACATTTCGTCGTGGGTGAGAAAAGAAATAATCCCCATCCTCTCAGAGACTCCGAAACACATACTCAACTACGGAGGCCATCATCACCTCTATCACCGCGGACAGATAGCCGAATATCCGCTCTATCACATCATCAACGGAGCCGCATCCTACGACCAGCTCTGGGGAATGTCGAACGAGCAGGACTATGACGACGTGCAGAAAACCATCGACTATTGGGGCTATCAGATTCTGGAATTCGACTTCGACAAGAAGGAGATGAAGGCCGAATGTTATGCCATCGGAAACAAGGGTCTCGTGGTTGACAACATACTCATCGACTCTTTCCACCGCACTTTCGGCAAAGCTGCGCCAGAGAAACCGGTGCTCAACGACGTGGATGAGGAGGTTGAACTGCCTTATACATTCAAGGGAAGCCCTTACAAGACTTCTACCGACGAGAAGCTGAACACCGTACAATATCAGTTCTCTACCAACGAGAACTTCTCAACCATATCGCTCAACGTGGTGAGAGACTTCGAAGACCTCTACGGATCGACCAGAGCGCCGCTCTATCTGCCTATAGACGTCAACCACAATATGGACATAACCGAATATACACTGCCCTCACAGGGACTGAGCAACGGCACTTACTATGTGCGCGTAAGATACCGCGACGCCAACCTGGAATGGTCTGACTGGTCTGACGCTAAGTCGTTCAAGGTTACCGGCAGCGTGATAAGCGAACCGCAGATAACCATAGAGAAGAAGGTGTATGAGCCGGGAAGCGAGATAGAGATATCCTATGCCAACGCGCCGATGGGCAAGAACGCATGGATAGGCATCTACCGCGCCGGAGAGAATCCGGGGGGCACAGGAGCAGGCACAACAACGTCATACAAATGGAACTACACCACACAGGCCGCCGGCTCGCTGAAGTTCACTATAGACGAGGTTAACGAATACTACGCCGTGCTCTTTGCCGACGAGGGCTACACGGAGATAACCGCACGTGTGCCGTTCTACTTCGGACCGGTGCCCGAACTGTCACTGGAAAAAGACAAATTCGAGGAAGGCGAGGACATAAACATCACATTCGCCAACGCACCGGGACTGAAAGACGACTGGATTGGTATCTACCGCATGGGCGAAGTACCGGGAACAGCCGACCTGTCCGACTCGTGGGATTACACCCATGAGGCCACCGAAGGCGTGATGACGCTCACGAAAGACCTGCCAAAAGGCTACTACTTCGTCAACTACTTCACACGTGGAAAATACTTCGAACCGGCAGAAAGAATAATGTTTGCCGTGGGCGAGAACATCTCTTCGGTAAATCTGGACAAGACAGAGTTCTGCAAGGACGAGAACATCACAATACACTACCACGAGGCTCCGGGCACTCCGAAAGACTGGATCGGCGTTTATCAGGAGGGAAAGGTGCCGGGCGTTGACGACCTCGACGGCTTCTTCTACACCTACGGAAGCATAGACGGCAGCATAGAGATAAAGGCAGGCGACCTGAAACCGGGCAAATACTTCTGCTCGCTCTACATAAACGACTCGTGGGACGAGGTGTCTGAAAGAAAATATTTCACCGTCAGCGACACGTCAACATCCATCGAAGCACCGCAGAGCGGCATGAGAATGTACTCGGAGAACGGGGTGCTCTACATATCGTCAGACAAGGAATGTGACGTCGATGTGTATTGCGCCAACGGTGAGAAGAAGGCCAGTCTGCACGTGAATAGCGGTCTGAACAGCTACGACAACCTCGGAAAAGGATTCTACATCGTGAACGGACGCAAGATGATAATAGGCTGAAAAGACTGTGCCGGAATGTGGTCCGAAGCCGGACGCGGAGCTTCTAATAAAGCAAACAAGAAGATGTATAAATATACGGAAAGGCGAACGGCAGATGAATAAATATTCATGCTCAACTCAAAATTAAGGCCATCATTCCGAACAACAAACTTTTCGGTCGCAAATATGCGATTCTCATAGACTTTACGCAACCCGTTGCCAGTCAGCGTGTTGCGTTTTTTCGTACTCTGATGCGCACTCCGATGCGTTGCGATAAAGCCCGAATCAGACTCTGATATAGGCCATATCACACGCCGATAAAGACTTTATCAGGCCATGATAAAGTGCTTATCGCATCGCGAAACGGGCTTTATCGCAAGACATCCGCATTTTTATTGTCAGATAATGTTTGCGCAATCGTCTCAAAAAAGGCTTTCCGGCACACAACGGACAGGAAATTTCCGCTCTCCGTTTTCTATTTTGAGAATTTTTATTGTCAATATTTTTTACTTTTTGAAACGTATAAATATACGGTTTATACGGCCAAAAGGGCTTATCCGCTATTTACGTCTGCACCGCCGGAAAAGCCCCGGAAAAAGCTGAAATGAAGGATTCTGATTATAATAAAAAATGATTCTGATTATAATAAAAAATAATACTGCCGCCCGGATACGACGAAAGCACCGGCAGATGCCGATGCTTTCAACATTTGTTCTCTGTATATCCGTAAGCCGCTACGGCGCATTATTTGCCGTTGGGCGTATGTCCGAAGTAGTCCTTATAGCACTTCGAGAAATACGATGGCGAGGAGAATCCCACCTCATACGACACCTCCGACACGGTGTGTCCGCCCGCCTTGAGCAGCTTGTCGGCACGTTTCAGTCGGGTGATGCGTATCAGTTCCACCGGCGTGCTGCCCGTCAGCGCCTTCACCTTGCGGTACATCTGCACACGGCTCAGTCCGAGCTCGGCGCTGAGTGTCTCCACATTGAGTGCCGGGTCGGCAAGATGTTCGTTCACCTTGGCGCGGAACTCGTTCATGAAGTGCTTGTCCATGCTTTCGGGTTGCGTCTCGTCGGTCTCGCCCTGTGCGTATATGTTCTTCAGTTGTCGACGACTCTCAATGAGGTTGCGCACCCTCGCCGTAAGCACCTTACCACTGAACGGTTTCACGATATAGGCGTCGGCACCACATTCGTAACCGTCGGCCCGCTGTCCCTCTCGCGCGTTCGCCGTAAGAAGTATCACCGGAATGTGGCTCGTTGCGGTAGATGTCTTTATCCTGCGGCACATCTCCAGACCGTTCATTCCCGGCATCATAACGTCGCAGACAATCAGTCCCGGCACCTCTCTTGTGGCCTTCTCGAGTCCTTCATTACCGTCGGAAGCGTAGCTCACGTCGTATGTTGAACTGAGCAGCGAGCCTACATATTTCTTCATATCATCGTTATCGTCAACCACCAGTATTTCCTCACGTTCACTGCCGTCGCCTGACTCTGTCATTATATCGTCGCAATAATCACGGTCATCGTCGGCATCCACGCCGCTGCTGGCTATATATTCATCGGCAAGTATTTCAGAAGTCTTGCCTGCTCCAGGTGTTTCCTCCGCATTGGCCGTTTTCGCCGACGGCAGCGTCACAATAAACTCAGAGCCCTGCCCTTCTGTACTTTTCACGCTCACACGTCCACCCAGCAGATCGACAAACGACTTGACAAGCGCGAGACCTATGCCCGTTCCGCCCATATTGTGCCTTGCCTGATAGAAGCGATCGAACACATGCGACAGTTTATCGGGCGCAATGCCTATGCCGTTGTCAGCCACCGACAGCGTGAACGAGCCGTCCTCGGCTCCCGCCAGGCTCACGTTGATACATCCGCCGTCGTTTGTATATTTCATCGCATTGGACAGAAGATTATAGCATATACGCTCCACCTTGTTGCGGTCGGTGCACACCACGAGCGTCTCGGGCATCGAAGTGTTCATGGCTATGCGTTTCTTCTGAGCCACAGGACCGAAGTTTCCGGTCCACTCACGCAGTCCGGCGGCAAGGTCGAACCTCGATGTCTCTATGGTCATCTTACCGTTCTGCACCTTACGGAAATCGAGAATCTCGCCCACCAGACGCAACATCATGCTCACGTTCTTGCGTGCGAGCTGCAGCAGACGGCGCTGTTCCTCACCCATATGCGGGTCGGAAAGCAACCGGTCAACAGGATCGGCAATGAGCGTAAGCGGTGTTCGGAACTCGTGACTCACGTTTGTGAAGAACTGCAGCTTGGCATTCATGGTCTCTTCTGCAAGCCTTCGCTTCATGATAATGGGGCGATAGATGTAGATGAAGAACACTATGAGCAGCGCTATGATGATGGACGAGAGCAGAAGGAACACCTTTTGGTGGTTATACTGCGCCAGATAGCGGTCCACCTGACCGTGAAGCACCTCGAGCCTGTCGCGCTGCTGTTTCATCTCGTCGGCCTGCATGAGCATCGCATCCACGTTGTCGCGCGTGACGATGGTACTTTTCAGATGATTCTCACGCTCATAAGGCTTGCCCTCAAGAATGTTAATCGCAAGCTGCATGACGAGATCTCCGCGCGTGGGATAAAGGTATGATGCGAGCAGACTGCCGTCCTTCACCTGAGGCATTCCGCCGTTTGGCATGGGCAGGGCGTCAACCCCGATGTACGAAACCTTCATGTCCGCCGCCTTACGACGCATCACATTGCGCGCACCGTCGGCCATACGGTCGTTCTGCGCGAACACACAGTCGAAGTCTCTTGTGTGTGCCAATATCTCGTCCATGGCCTTCTCACCGCTCGGTGTGGTCCAGTTGCCATGGCTCATATATACGAGTTTTATGCCCGGATATTCCTTTATCGCATCCATGAAACCGCGGTGACGCTCTATGGCCGGCGACGAATCTTTCAGTCCGGTTATCTCAACCACCCGTCCCTTTCCTCCGAACTGTGTGGCGAGAAAATGGCCCATGGTGCGCCCTATGTCGTAGTTGTCGGCACCGATAAAGGCCGTATATTTCTTTGAGTTGGTCTTGCGGTCGAAATATATCACAGGTATGCCGCGGTCGTAGGCACGGTCTATGGCCTCCGACACGGTATTCATCTGGTTCGGCGAAACGAAAAGCAGATCGATGCCACTATCTACCAGACTGTCAATCTGTTCTATCTGGCGTCGGTCATCATCGTTTGCCGACGCTATGCGCAGTTCCACATTATCAAACAGATACGTGCCCATGCGCAATTCATCGTTCAGTTTGTCACGCCATATATCCTCGCTACACTGCGACACACCTATCACGTATTCCTTACGTTCGGAACACGCTGTCATCATAAGTGCGAACATTATCAGGAGTAAAGTTCTCCTTATTCCTTTCGTATTGTACCCAAGGTTATATATTGTCAATTTCATAATAAATATGTTTAGAGGCGTATCAATAAACGCGAGTTTCCTTCCTTAAAAGAACGCCCACCGCAAACAATGATGGGCCGACCAAAATACATACAAAGGCTTTATACCTTATTTCATTTCTTTTATTACTTCTCTATTCGCTATTTGACGCATTTATAGCGAGAGGCGAGTGCAACGGCAAAGAGAAGAAATCACATTTCTTCAGCTTTGACATTGCCGAGCCGTTTTTTATATTATGCAAATATAGCGAGAGGCAAGCGCAACGACAAAGAGAAGAAATCGCATTTCTTCGGCTTTGACATTGCCGAGCCGTTTTTTATATTATGCAAATATAGCGAGAGGCGAGCGCAACGACAAAGAGAAGAAATCGCATTTCTTCGGCTTTGACATTGCCGAGCCGTTTTTATATTATGCAAATATAAAAAAAAAAGACACTCCCGCAACTATTGCATTTCAACTTTTTTGCATTTAATTTGCACCGCGACATCCTGAGAATCCGCACAACTTCTTTCACAAGGCACGGCACAAAGCTTTGTGACACCCCCAAAAAAACGCGGCAACAACCTAATAATTACCGATTTACGTGATTTCGTTTTTTCAACAACATCAAGACAACACCGTAAGGCAATATATGCTATCTTTGTAGAAATTACTCATTATTCATATTTATATGTTAATCAGACCGTTCAGCAGTCGCTGCTGTCAGCACAACCACGGCATGAGATAGATATACTACTCCGAGCATTTTGTCATGGCGACATCGGACAACGGACTTGCAACAATACTATACGCAGCCAACGAGACCACGGCGAAGGTAGGTGCGGAAGGCCGGAGCGTGAACACCGAGACCGACCTGACGCTCATACCCATGGGCGCCGCCCGACTGCGCATATCGGCTTTCCCGAAGGTGGTGAGCGCCGAATAAGACTGCAACAGCATCCTAAGCAATAAACATACGCCACTACACGGCGACGGCATCCGCCGGATTGCGTCACACGAAACGCTCCGGCACTTGCTGTCGCCGTCTTTATTATGGCCCACAGGATAAATATTCCGTAAAAATAAAGAGGCCCATCCTTGCGCTGCGGAAGAATAAATTTTATAGTCCTTGACAGGTTTCTTGCGGTCCTATATAAATCCGGCAGAAATCAGATTCTCTAAATAACTGACATATAATGACGGGAAACCATATATCAACACGCAGTGATAAAAACCGCGGCGGCGCAGAGCTCACGGAATGATGGACATGCGTCGTCACAATCAATCAACCACCCTCACACAATCCGGGCAGTCCATTCGCGCAACAATAAATCAGCATCGCCACGACCGTTTTTTCTTCACCGCACGTCGGACGCATACTTACCCAGCCGTCTCTCCTGCTTAATACCGATGTTTCTAACGGAAACTCACGGGACAAACTTACAATTTTTCTTGACAAAATTTTGACAAAATATTTTCTCGAAAGAGATGTAAAGGAATGTTAAATACGGCATTGTGAAGCCCGTTTTGCTCTTTATCATCCTTTAATATACCCCATATCATAGTCCGAAAAGATACATTCCGCTTTCCGATATTGCCCATTTCGTGATGCAATAAAGCCCATTTCGTGATGCAATAAAGCCCATTTCAGGGTGCGAAATGGTGCTTTTCAGCCTCCGAAATAGGCCATTTCGCAAGCCGAAACGGTGCATATTGCAAAACGAAGAAATACCCTTTAAATATAAATCATTGATATTCAATACATTATAAAAACCTCTTATTTTTCGCGTATTTGCGCCCGACGAAGAGTCTGTCCGCAAATACGCGCTTATTTTTCGGGGTATATCGGGAAACTGAGAGGGAAAAATCGAAATCAGGTTATAAATTGAAAGTGTCCTATATCAGTTTATTTTCATCATCAGAAAACGACTCCCGTTCGTGATTAAAACCATATTTTTCTCATTGAAACCGCACTCCTCTTAATTTCACTGAACCTATATTAAATAATCTATAATACACAATAACACGCGCACCGATACGTTAAACCCTTACCGTCATGCGGTGTCAAACTGAATATAAACACTTAAAATATAACGGCTTATGAAAACCTTGCTCATCAACACAGCCCTTATGCTGGCAATGTTTGCAGCACCCGCCGCGGCAACGACAGGCATGCGTCACGCCACCGTGGAGCAGACCGTCTGCACGTCGCCCGACCACAACAGTCAGAAAGGCAACAGGTGGCACAACAAGAGAAAGCGCTACTTCGTCATCAACAACAAGGTTTATTACAACGGTGAGGTCGTAAGCGGAGCGACGGCATCGGGTTTCAAGATACTCGACGACGGTTATGCTGCCGACGATTTCCGCGTTTATTACAAGGGCGAGAAGCTTGAAGGAGCAACGACGTCGAGCTTCAAAACGCTCAAAGACGGTTATGCTGCCGACGATTTCCGCGTTTATTACGAGGGCGAAAAGCTTGAAGGGGCTACGGCATCGAGCTTCAAAACGCTCAAAGACGGTTATGCCGCCGACGACTTCCGCATATATTACAGGGGCGAAAAGATTGAAGGGGCTACGGCGTCGAGCTTCAAAACACTCAAAGACGGTTATGCCGCCGACGATTTCCGCGTATATTACAGAGGGCGGAAGATTGAAGGTGTGTTTGCGTCGGGCTTCGAAGTGCTGAAAGACGGCTACGCCCGCGACAATTTCAATGTTTATTACAGGGGCCGCAAAGTGGAATAAACACGCCGCACTTTGCGGGCTTCGGCCGCCACATATTAAAAAAATGACCAAATTGTTCACTGTTTAGAAAAGTTTGAACTATATTTGCAGAGTATAAAAAAATAGGACAGACGACAGAGAGTGTTTCTGTTCCGGATCATCACGTATGGTCACTTTAAGAAAGTATTCTTTTTATATTCAATAAAAATGAGCTTAACAAGCATAGCAGGAAAGCTTTTTCTGGCAAGACAGAAAAAACTTGAACAGCACATAAACGGGGCGGAGACGTTGCAGCACAACGTACTCAACCATCTTATAGAAAAAGGCAGATACACCGAATACGGCCGCAAACATCTCTTCAGCAGCATAAAGAATTATGACGACTTCACGCGCAATGTGCCCGTGAACACGTACGAAGAACTCAAAGCCGACATCGACCGTATGCGTCACGGTGAGCCTGACGTGCTGTGGCCGGGAACGGTAAAGTGGTTTGCTAAATCATCAGGTACGACCAACGACAAGAGCAAATTCATACCCATATCGCCCGAAGGACTTCATCACATTCATTATCAGGGAGGTGCGGACGTCGTGGCTTTCTATCTGCGCAACAACCCCGACAGCCTGCTGTTCGACGGCAAAAGCCTCATACTCGGCGGCAGCCACTCGTCCAACTACAATCTGCAGAACAGCCTCGTGGGCGACCTCAGTGCAATACTTATAGAAAACATCAACCCTATTGTGAACCTCGTGAGGGTGCCGAAGAAGAAGACTGCGCTGCTCAGCGACTTCGAGGTGAAGCGCGAACGCATAGCTGCGGAGACGATGCACGCCAATGTTACCAACATATCGGGAGTGCCGTCGTGGATGCTCAGCGTGCTGGTGAAGGTGCTGGAGATGTCGGGCAAGAAAACGATAGACGAGGTATGGCCCAACCTTGAGGTGTTCTTCCACGGAGGAATAGCATTCACGCCGTACCGCAGCCAGTACGAGAAGATCATCACTTCGCCGCGAATGAAATACATGGAGACCTACAACGCCAGCGAGGGATTCTTCGGCATACAGGACGATCCTACGGACAAGTCGATGCTGCTCATGTCCGACTACGACGTGTTCTACGAGTTCCTGCCGATGGACGAGTTCGAAAGCGACCATCCGTCAATAGTCCCGCTGTGGGGCGTCGAGACGGGACGCAACTACGCGATGCTCATCACCACATCGTGCGGACTGTGGCGCTACATGATAGGCGACACCGTTAAGTTCACGTCGCGCAATCCTTATAAGTTTGTCATCACCGGAAGAACAAAATACTTCATCAACGCTTTCGGCGAGGAACTCATACAGGACAACGCTGAGAAGGGACTGGCATACGCCTGCGAGAAGACGGGAGCGGAGGTGAGCGAATACACTGCCGCACCGCTGTTCATGGACCAGAAAGCGAAGTGTCGCCACCAATGGGTGATAGAGTTCGCCAAAGATCCCGACAGCATAGAGCACTTCGCGTCGGTGCTTGACAAGCGTCTGCAGGAGCTGAACAGCGACTATGAGGCAAAGCGCTACCACGACATAACCATGCAACACCTCGAGGTGATAAAGGCGCGTCCGGGACTTTTCAACGACTGGATGAAGTCGCGCAACAAGCTCGGAGGCCAGAACAAGGTGCCGCGACTGTCGAACAACCGCGACAACATAAACAGCCTGCTCGAGATGAACGGCAGCACCACAGAGAAATAATATAAGTATATATAACGTCTTATATTCATATACATGACGTCATACCCGTCTGCGTAAAAACAATAAGGAATGAACAGACCCGACAAGACAAACTGTACACTCATGGCGCGTCTCATGCGCAAAGCCCTGTTTCCGCTGTGCATAGTGATAACGGCGGCAATAGCGTCGTGCGCTAAAATGGGTCAGCCCGACGGAGGATGGTATGACGAGACACAGCCGAGCGTGATAGGAGCGTCGCCTGCCGACGGAGCCACAAACGTGAAGGCACACAAGATAAGCATACTCTTCGACGAGTTTGTGAAGATAGACAACGCTACGGAGAAGGTGGTGGTGTCGCCTCCGCAGAAGGAAATGCCCGAAATAAAGAGCGCGGGAAAGAAGATTGAGGTGGAACTGAAAGACTCGCTCAAGCCCAACACCACATACACGATAGACTTCAGCGACGCCATATCGGACAACAACGAGGGCAACCCGCTCGGCAACTATGCCTATACTTTCTCTACGGGCGACCGCATCGACACTCTTCAGATATCGGGACACGTGCTCGAGTCGGAGAATCTGGAGCCTATAAAAGGCATACTCGTGGGACTGTACAGCGACAAGAGCGACTCGGCATTCATCTCTTCTCCCATGATAAGAATAGCGCGCACCGACAGCCGCGGACAGTTTGTCATCAAGGGTGTGGCGCCGGGAAGCTACCGCATATATGCCTTGCAGGACATGGACGGCGACTATAAGTTCAGTCAGAAGAGCGAAAAGATAGCCTTCACCACCGACACCATCGTCCCGACAACCATTGAGGCCACCCGACAGGACACCGTATGGCTCGACTCTCTGCGCATAAAAAGCATATCAAGGGTAGGATACACGCGGTTCATGCCTGACAACATAGTGCTCAAGGCATTCACCGAACCGCTCACAGACAGGTATCTCATAAAGAGCGAACGGCAGGAGGCCGACCACTTCACTTATTATTTCAGCTACGGAAGCGACCGGCTGCCGGAGATAAAAGGACTGGACTTCGACTCCGACAACGCCTTCATCATAGAACATTCGGAGAAACGCGACACGGTGACATACTGGCTCAGGGACACCACTCTGGTGAACCGCGACACGCTCAACGTTCAGCTCAGATACATGGCCACCGACACATTGGGTCAGCTGCAACTCCAGACCGACACGCTGCAGATGCTCTCTAAAAAGACGTATGAGAAGCGTATGAAGGACCAGAAAAAGTCGTTCGAGGAATGGAAAAAGCAGCAGGAACGCAAGAAGAAGCGCGGCGAGCCTTACGACAGCATAATGCCGCCCGTGCCGCTCGACTACAACGTGAACGTGCCTCAGAAGCTCGATCCTGACAAGAACATACGGTTTGAGTTCAAGACGCCTATCGCCGACATCGACATAGGCAAGATACACCTGTACTCCAAGCGCGACTCACTGTGGTATAATGCGCCGTTCGAGCTGCTTGCCGACCGCAAGGACACGCTCAGCACCAACGACTCCACATACAGCGCGACGCCCGAACTGTATCTGCGCAAGTATGTTCTCATGGGCGAATGGAGGCCCGACACCGAATACAGTCTGGAAATAGACTCGGCGGCTTTCACCGACATATACGGCAAAGCCACCAAAAAGCTGAAGCAGGGCTTCAAGGTCAGCGCCCTCAGCGACTACAGTACACTGCTTCTTTCCATCAACGGCATGAACGGACAACCGCTCGTAGTGCAGCTGCTCAACAGCTCTGACAAACCCATAAAGGAGGTGAAGACAAGCGGATCTACAGCCGAATTCTTCTACATAAAGCCCGGACAATACTATGTCCGACTGTTTGTCGATTCCAACAACAACGGCATCTGGGACACCGGCGACTATGCGTCGGGACGCCAGGCGGAGGAGGTGTTCTACTATCCTGAGGCAATAGAGTGCCGCGAGAAATGGGATATAAGGAAGTCGTGGAGCCCGAGAAGCGTGGATATGACCCACCAGAAGCCTACGCAGATAACCAAGCAGAAGGCCGAGAAGGCAAAAGAGGTGAAGCAGCGCAACATCGAACGTGCACGGAAACTCGGCATAGAGTATCTGCCGGAGATGCAACAGCAGATGAAGAAGAAACTGAAACGTGAGGAAAAATAAGCTGAAACGTGAGGGGAAACATACATAACCTCACGCCGATGACATATCACCAGAAAAACGTAAGACTATGAACATTAAGAAACACTCCTTAGCAATCGCGCTGATGCTGCTCGTATCAATGGCGGCATCAGCACAGTGCACCTACAAGAACACAGCGTTTAAGTCGGGTGAGTTCCTCTCCTACAACCTTTACTACAACTGGAAATTCATCTGGGTAAAAGCCGGAAACGCAAGTATGTCAACCGTAGAAAGCAACTATAAGGGACGCAAGGCTTACAGGGCTTCGCTCACCACACGAGGCAACAACACCGTGGATGAGATGTTCGTTCTGCGCGACACACTGCTCTGCTACAGCAGCCTTGCCATGGAACCGCTATACTACCGCAAGGGAGCGCGCGAAGGATCGCGATACACTGTTGACGAGGTATTCTACTCGTATGCCGGAGGTCAGCAGAAGATGAAGATGCACCGGCAGAAGAACGACGGCAAACACACATGGAAAAACGTGTCGGCCGACGAGTGCAGCTACGACATGATGAACATATTTCTCAGGGCGCGTTCGTTCAATCCGGAGGGATGGAAGACCGGCAACGTCATAAGTTTCCCGATAGCCGACGGCAGAAAGACCACACCTGCACGGCTTGTCTATCGCGGAAAGACCGTGATAAAGGCGGACAACGGAAAGAAATACCGCTGCCTGCAACTCTCATATATGGAGCTCGAGAAAGGCAAATTCAAAGAGATTGTGCGCTTCTATGTCAGCGACGATGCCAACCATATACCTGTCCGTCTGGACATGTTCTTGAAGTTCGGATCGGCAAAGGCGTTCCTCGTAGGATACAAGGGACTGCGCAATCCGGTGACGTCAATAGTGAAATAATGCTGCTTCACCAACCCTATTCCGCCCATTCCGCACGACGGAACGGGGCATATCGCAACAAAATAAGGTTTTGTTGGAATTGACACAAAGAAAAAACGGCTCCGAAAGAGCCGTTTCCTCATCGCACGACATCATTCTGATTGTCGTGCGTTTTCTATTTTTCAAAATATAATTATAATGACTTTTTACTGTCGGAATGTATAAACATACAGTTCCGGAAGCCGCAAAGGGCGTAACATACGGCGGCATAACCACCGGCTGTACGCTCTCCGCTCACTCCTCACCGCGTGCTTTCGCCGCAGCCTCATCAATGCTTTTTATCACCTTTGCAGGCACTCCGCCCACAATCATACGGGCAGGTACGTCCTTTGTAACCACCGCTCCGGCAGCCACAACGGCGTCGTCGCCTATGTGCACACCGCTGAGTATGGTGGCGTGAGCACCTATCCACACGCCACGGCCTATGACTATCGGCGCATGATAAAGGTTCTGACGGTCGGCAGGATCCATGCCGTGGTTGAGCGTAGCCATCACCACACTGTGACCAATCAGGCATCCGTCGCCTATGAATATGCCGCCCTGGTCCTGAAACTGGCAGCATGCGTTTATGAAAACATTGCGCCCCACGTGTATGTTTCGCCCGAAATCGGTGTAGAACGGCGGAAACATTCGGAAGCTTTCGTCCACCTCACTACCTGTTATCTGCGCGAAAAGGGCGCGTATCTCAGTGTCAGTGTGATAATGACAATTAAGCTCCATGAGCAGACGGCGCACCTCATCGCTGCTGTCACGCATGAAGTTTATCATCTCCTCGCCGCGCAGTGGCCGGCCGTCGGCGATGTATTGCTGGAATTGTTCGAGTGTCATTTCTTCTTCCTCCATATTTTTACGTATTGTCTTCATCGGCGTATGAGCCTCACGCCTTGCGTCCCATCTCCCGCGCTTCGGCCAAAGCCTTGTGACCGACTATGTCGCCCTTGGCTGTCACTCCGCCTGCGAAGACCACTCCCCGCAGCGTAGCGCGCTCAAAACAATCGGTCCATCCACGCACCACAGTCTCTGTTCCATCCACCGTAGCAGGGTCATCCTCGGCGGCAGAAGCCAGCAGATATACATCGGTGAAGCAATAATCGGCAGTATATAGCGGGTTGGCGCGGTCGATCATTGTCTTCATCTGTCCGCTGCACGAATAGTAATAAACGGGCGTTGCCCACACAATGACGTCGGCACGGCACATCTTTTCCACTATCGCCGGCGCGTCATCGTTGATCACGCAGCGCAGAGTCTTGTGACAGGCGAAGCATCCGCGGCAGAAAGAAATGTTGAGTCCGGCGAGACTCACCGTCTCCACCGTGTTGCCGGCCTCGATGGCACCTGCCGCAAACTCGTCGGCAAGCATGTCCGAATTGCCGCCCTTGCGGGGACTGGTCTTTATTATCAGAATATTCTTCATAGCTTTGTCCTTATGTTTTATTTATGTTTTTATGATGTCATAAGATGTATTATCCTGTCCCGAAGTGCCGATATCATTTGCGTCCGAGCACCTCGTTCACCCATTCTGCCACCTCTTCGCGACCGGCACCGGGTGCGAACCTGTGTCCGGGCTTCCAATCGGCGTCGGGCGCACTCTTATGCAGCAGCTCGCCACTCTTGCCCAACGGACTCGAAGCCGACGTGCAGAAAGGTATCACTGTCTTGCCCTTGAACTTGCCGCCTTCGAGAAACGACTCGATGATGCGCGGCGCTATGCCCCACCAGATGGGATAGCCCACGAAGATAACCGAGTAATGGTCGAGCTTCGGAGTGTCGCGGAACATCTGCGGACGGGCCTTGGAGTCGTGCTGCTCGCGGTTGCTGCGCGATTCGGCTGTGGTGTAGTCAAGGTCGCTCTGACTGTAAGGCAACGCCGGTTCTATGCGCCACACGTCGCCACCGGTGACGTAAGCAATGTGTTCTGCCACGGCTTTGGTGTTGCCTGTCACCGAGAAATAAGCCACGAGAACCTTAGAATTATCGTCTTCTCCACGGCTGTTGCCCTTGCACGACGACACAGGCATGAGCGCCATCAGGACGCTTGCCATTATTAAAAGAAAACCTTTCATATCATGTCCTCCTCTATTCTGTTATTCTTGATTTAGTTTATGACACTGCAAAATTACTGATTCATCCGGCTGACAACCATACGCGCATTACGTGATTTTCTACCATTATCAACGGAAAACGCACGCGCCCATAACCTATTCCGGCACGAAACATAAATAAAAAGCGGCCGTTCGCCCCGCCGTAATGACGTCCGCCGCCGGATGTTCACGCCTTTGTCATGCGATATCCCAGCGCCTTCAGCTCCACGGCCATACCCATGATATAGAGCTGATGCAGGCAAGCCACATAGGCACGAAAAGCCTCCGACGTGCCCGGTTCTATGTTTTCGTGGCGCAACATACTGTTGGTGCGTCCGGCACACTCGGCAACGAGCGCACTCATCTTCTTGCGACTGTCCTCGTCGAGAGCCAGCACGTCTTCCATAATGTGGTCGTCCATGCAATCATAACCGCGTGCATCGCGCAAGAATACATACAAATCCGTGCGGCTGCCGTAGCTCTCCCAGTCGGTATCCCACAGCTTCGCGAGCGCCATTCCCACGAACATCATCCATCCGAGTGACACCGTTGGCCACGCCCCGAACTCTCTTATGCCGTCCGGCAGATATGCCTCGCCCACCTCGCGCCACTTGTCTTCCACGTCGGGACATTCGGGCATGCGTTCGTCTATAAGCCCCTGAGCCAGCAAATATCGGCGCAGGTCCTCGCCTATCATTTCCTCAAAATCGTTTTTCTGTTCCATATATGAAGTTTTGTTATGTCATTTATATTATGTGTCCATCCATTATCCGTAAACTCGCATCCGCTCTATTATTGATTGAAATGCCATATTATATGGACATACTTAATTTGTTTACTTGCAAAGATAGTGAAAGGTGAGTACACAGGCAAGGCAAAGAAACTTTTGTTTATTTGCATTGACTTTGCCGAGCCGCATCCTATCTTCTACAAAGATAATGAAAAGGTGTAAGCAAAGACAAATGACACATACACTTTTGTGATTTGCAACTTTCATATATAAATTTTATATTTGTGATATCACAAAACATAAAATAAAAATAAAATGAAAACTTTTAAATTTGACGAAAACAGCAAGACAGACTATTGGGTCAAGAAAATAATACCAGTATTAGTAAGATGGGCTCAAAGTAGTTGGGATAAACCACATTATTATTCTGATTTATCTAATGCAATAGGATACAATTCCAATCATGTCGGTTCTTTCTTAGGACGTGTCAATGATATTATGAAAAGCTTAGATAAAAAAATACCAACACTTAACACTCTTGTTATAAGTAAAGAAGATGGACTGCCAAGTCACGGCCTTGACTATGTATATAAAGATTATAATAACCTTACTGACGATGAGAAAAAAGTATTTGTAAGACATGCAAACCAAAAGGCACATGAATACGATTGGAATACAGTTCTATCACAATTAGGACTTGAACCCGCATTAATCTTAACTTCTGAAGAAGTTGAAGACAAACGCAAAAAAATGAATTTTCCAGGTGGAGGAGAAAGCAAATATCATTTAAAATTAAAAGAATATATACACAATCATCCCGAAACGATTGAAATATACAATGTAATAAAATCAGAAACAGAACACATTCTTTTTTCTGGTGATAAGGTAGATGTTTATTTTGAAACAGAGGATCAAATTCTTGCAGTAGAAGTAAAATCCCGTATATCAGATGAGAATGATATTATCAGAGGAATATTTCAAACAATAAAATACAAAGCAGTGTTGGAAGCTGAATGTTTATTCGGAAACTCCCCAAAAGACGTTTACTCGATTTTGGTTACAGAAAATGAGATAAGTAAAACGGCAAGACAAATATCCGACGACCTGAATATAGAAGTTTTTGATAATTATAAAATTAAAATTTAAAAATGAAAGACTTTAACAAGAACCTTACAGGACTGGCGGGAGAATGTGCAGTAATGACACAATTATGCTTAAAAGGCTACGCTCCGTCTATGACATACAACAATTGTCCGTCCATAGACATAATATGTTATAATCCGGAACTCGAAAAGACAGTGACCATACAAGTTAAGACCGTACGCGAGAAAAAGAATGGTAACAAAATATATTCATTCCCCGTTATGGGCAACAGGGACAAAAGGGAAGAGTTCTATAAAGAAGTATCCGGCGCGTTTGTATTTGTATATATAGACAGTAACGACCTTTTCCATTTTTACATCCTATCAAAGGATCAGTTCATCACCCTTTCAAGAAAAATAGAAGATGACTATGATGCCTTAGTACGCTCAAAACCTATAAAGCCCAAAAGCCCGATGGCTATGCCGAGAAAACAAATTGTGGAATTTGAAAACAAATGGGATAACCTCTGGCTATAAATATTATAATATATTAAACGTATAAAAAAGGAATTACGGAAAACATTTATATTTACATCATCTGATTGATAAGAGACGCATTATCCTGCGTTTCTTATCAATCATTATTGTACAGTTCTTACCACAATATTAATAATCCATCGAGTAAGAATACGCGCAAACCTGTCACACATTCGCTTTTAACTCGAATCGGTCATTAGAATTCAGTCTGTATTTTTGCTTTATATTGAGCGTATTTTCGCTGGATATTTTGCAGGCATAGCGGGCTATGTCAAGAAAAATCCAACAAAAAGAGGCCAATAGAAAACAAAAAGACGACTGAAAGCATAAATACACTGAATATATAAAACTATGTGCGATCTAATGAACGATTTGGGTTTAAGACAGTCACAACCCACCTCCTCCCCCTCCCCTCTGTGCACATTTTACTCTGCTTGTTACCTTATTTACGGTTTTTGCGTAAATCCTTTCACAGTCAAAGAATAATATTATTAAATTTGTGAACGGAGACAACCGTCTGAACACAAAAACATAAGCAATTATGAAAGATTTCGTAAAGATAGACTGCGTGGAGAGATACAACGAGCTCTTCGGACTGGAAACGCTGCATCCGCTCGTAAGTGTGGTGAGCCTGGCAGAGGCAGAGAAGCAACCCGTGGGACACATGATGTTCAACTACGGGGTTTATGCCCTGTTCCTGAAAAACCTGAAGTGCGGCGAGATACTCTACGGCCGGCAGCCTTACGACTACCAGGAGGGCACGGTGACGAGCTTCGCGCCGGGTCAGGTTGTGGAGACAACGTTTGCGGAGGGCATGAAGTTCGACGCGCTCGGACTGCTGTTCCATCCCGACCTCATAAAGGGAACGTCGCTCGGACAGAACATCAGGCGCTACTCTTTCTTTTCTTATTCGTCCAACGAGGCGCTGCATCTGTCTGACGATGAGAAGGAGATATTCACCGACTGCCTGAAGAAAATAAAGATGGAGATAAGCCGGCCGGTGGACAAGCACAGCCGACGCCTCATCTCGCGCAACATAGAACTGCTGCTCGACTACTGCATGCGCTTCTACGAAAGGCAGTTCATCACGCGCTCGCAGAGCAACAAGAACGTGATAGTGAAGTTCGAGAACCTGCTCGACGACTACTTCCGCGAGCAGCGCACCATAACAGACGGCCTGCCGACGGTGAAATACTTTGCCGACAAGGTGTTCCTTTCGCCCAACTACTTCGGCGACATGGTAAAGAAGGAAACGGGCATAACGGCGCAAGAATACATCAAGTCGAAGCTGATAGGCCACGCCAAGGAACTGATACTGGGCACGGACAAGACGGTGAACCAGATATCATACGAACTGGGATTCCAGTATCCGCAGCACTTCAACCGCATATTCAAGAAGGCTACGGGACTGACACCGAGCGAATACAGAAAAACAAACGTCTGACAATCACACGACAACATAACCGATGTACACAAAGAGTCAATATCCCGAACCGGCATGCTGCATGAAGCGCGACAGTCTGCCGGGCGTGAGGATGCAGCATCCGCTCGCCGGAACAGCGAGGCTGTCGCCCGACGGACTGGACAAGCTCAACGGACTGACAACAGATCTCTACACGGTGATGATGATAAGAAACCGCCGCTGTTGCCACACGTCGTGCTACGGACACACGGGATGCGACTTCTCTTATGCGTCGGTGTTGTTTTTCCGTCCGGGCGACCGCATCTGCCTCAACTGCGACACCCGGGCCGAGAGCGCAAGCATAGTGGCGTTCAGAAAAGAGCTGGTTGCCGGCAGCGAGATAGGACAGGACATTGGCGGATACCGATTCTTCGGATACAGGACCGACGAGGCGCTGCACGTGTCGGAGTGTGAGGAACGGACGCTCGACCGGCTTTTCGACGACATAGGAGGCGAGCTTGGCGCGTGCATCGACCAATACAGCTGCGGCATAATAGGCCGACGCATCTGTCTGCTGCTCGACTACTGCCGGCGGTTCTACAACAGGCAGTTCATAATGCGTGCCGACAGCAACAGAAAGATACTGAGACACGCCAACCACATAATACACGACTTCTTCGCTCAATGCGGACGGCAGCGCGACGACATGCCTCATACACAATACATTGCGGCGCGCGCCGACACGTCGGATGCCTATCTTGAAGACCTCGTGAAGGAGGAAACCGGCCTGAGCATGGGCCAGTATGCCGAGATGAGACGCCTCGACATGGCGCGCGACCTGCTCATGCACTCACACAAGTCTGACGACGAGATAGCGTCGATGCTACATTACCGGTCGGCGCGTTGCTTCCGTCTTTTCTTCAGCCACACCACAGGCATGACCACTGACCAGTGCCGCACGAGCTGCTGACCCGTCCGCGCGGCGTCCGCACCACGTGCTTTCAGCACAATGCCACCCTACACACCACAATATAACATATGGACATAACAGCCGAGAAATATGCCATCATATTCGCCTATTTCCTGATTTACGTCGTATGGGGCTCCACCTATTACTTCATAGGTGTGGCTCTCAAGGGCTTCCCCACGTTCGTGCTGGGTGCCGCAAGATTCGGCATCGCGGGGGCCATACTGCTCATGGCATGCCTCATGCGCGGCGAGAAAGTGTTCGGCCGGCGGCTCATTCTCAGTTCGGCGGTGAGCGGCACGGTGCTGCTCTTCGTCGACATGGCAGTGATAATGCTTGCCCAACGCTATGTGAGCAGCAGTCTGGTGGCCATTGTCGCGTCATCGACAGCCATCTGGATAATGCTGCTCGACGTGCCTATGTGGCGCCGCAACTTCAGCCGCGCGTCCACCGTCGCGGGTCTGCTGGCAGGCTTTGCGGGCGTGGCACTGCTCTATCTGGAACAGTTTTTCTCGGAAAACCACGTGCTGCATCACAGCGAATACGGCATACTCATACTGCTTGCGGGCTGCGTGTCGTGGGCTGTGGGCTCGCTCTATGCCAAATACCGTTCGGGCAAGGCTGAACGACGCGACGACTTTGCCGGCTCGGCGTGGCAGATGCTCGCGGCCGCACTGATGTTCGTCCTGGCGTCGTGGGCCACCGGCGACTTCGCCTCCTTGCGCATGGAGAGCATACCCGTAAGGGCGTGGGCGGCCCTGGCCTATCTCATTGTCTTCGGTTCGCTCATGGCATATCCCGCATACGTGTGGCTGCTTAAACGCCGACCGGCCGCCGAAGTGGGCACACACGCCTATGTCAATCCGGTGGTAGCGGTGATTATAGGCGGCCTGTGCGGCGAGGACATCACCCTTTTCCAGCTGTGCGGACTGGCCGTCATACTGCTCAGCGTAATGTCGATAACCAAACACAACAACAATAAATGAACAACGAAAGAATGGCTCCGGTAAAGACATCGGAGCGTTACGTCATACTCGACACCCTGCGCGGATTCGCCATACTGGGCATCTGCGCCGCCAACTATCCCGAATTCTCGCTCTACACCTTCCAGGGCAAGGAGATAACCGACGCCATGCCCACGGCCGGCATAGACCGCGTGCTGCGCTTCTTGCTCTATTTTCTGGTGGACGGAAAGTTCTACACGCTGTTCTCTCTGCTCTTCGGCATAGGCTTCTCCATCATCATATCAAACGCCGCACGCAAGGGAGCGAACGGCTTCCGCATATTATACCGCCGCATGGCTCTGCTCACACTCATCGGTTTTCTGCACCTGATGTTCATCTGGAGCGGCGACATACTCATGCTCTATGCGCTGCTTGGCATGTGTCTGCCGCTGCTGCGCAACGTGTCGGACAGAGGACTGCTGCGCACGGCGGCCTTCTTCCTGCTTCTGCCCATAGCCGTGGATGCCGTGACACAGGTGCTCGGCGTGAGTCTCTCGGCGCCTGCCGTGCGCGAACAGTGGCGCTATTGCGACCGCTACGGCATAACCGAGGAGAACTTCGGCTACTGGCTACGCGACGCCACAAGCTACGGCGACATGTTCAAATTCCTGATTCAGGGCGCATGGGTAAGGGTGCAGGAGTTTGTCGACGGCAACCGCTATTTCAAGGTGTTCGGACTCTTCGTGCTCGGGTTCTACATAGGGCGCAACCGCATGTACGCCGACCTGGCGGCCCGAAAACCTCTGCTGCGCCGCGTCACGACCATAGGTCTGGCTGCCGGACTGCCCCTGTCACTGCTCTACGCATGGAGCTGCATGAACGGTCATCCGCTAGGCAACGCCGTCCACACAGCCATCTACACCGTCAGCGTATATCCTCTCGGCCTTGCCTATATGTGCGGCATGTGCCTCATGTATCTCAGACACAATGACCTCGCCGTATGGCGCCGGCTCGCCTATCCCGGCCGCATGGCGCTCACCAACTACATAGGCCAGTCTGTCATCGGCGCGCTGCTGTTCTACGGCATCGGCCTTGGTCTGGGCGCAAGTTTCGGACTCGTGCACACCGAACTGATAGTCGCCGGTGTCTATCTGTTCCAGATGGCTTTCAGCCGCGTGTGGCTGCGCTTCTTCCGTTTCGGTCCGCTGGAGTGGATATGGCGCATGCTGACCTACGGGCGATGGTTCGACATAAGAAACGACAGCTCTGTGAAGTGAGCCGTCTAAGACCGGTCTGCGCCGCCGGATGCTCACAGCCAAAACACATAACATAACCACACATCCGGCATAAACGACCCGTCACACCCGGCATTTACACTACTCCACACATCACACAAATGCCGGCCGTATGCTCCGTGTACATGTCTCTTTCACCAGCCATAACATTGTCGCGAAGCATACTCTTTCTGCCGCCGCCCCGCATGAGCGTTTCTCGCCGTAAATTCCGCCGACAAGTAAGGATAAACGGATATTCAATGGAGATTGGTTTTATCAATGAATAATAATATGATGAAGGAAAAACTTCTGACGAGCGGGGATGTTATGAACAGTGACGGAACGGGGCTTATGCAATAATACATATACGTTGTTATGACGATAACCCCATATTGCCTTAATAATAAATCCACATCATCATTACCAAATAACCTCACGCACAAAAGAGATATTCTATTTTCAAGCAACAATAACCCCACATTGCCACTGTCAAATAATAACCGACACACGCGTCGTGCACCCTTTTCATACCCCTTCTCACACCATATATCAGCATTTTCAAAGGAAAACATAAGTATTAACTTACGATTTTTCTTGACTAAATTTTGACAAAATATTTTCTCGAAAGAGGTGTGAAGGAATGTTAAATGCGGCATTATGAGGCCTGTTTTGTTCTTCATCATCCTTTAATATACCCCATAACATAGTCCGGAAAAATACATTTTGCTTTCCGATATTGCCTATTTCGTGGTGCGAAATAGTCCATATCAGCGTGCGATATGATGCTTTTCGGCCCCCAAAATGGCCTATTTCGCAAGCCGAAATGGTGCTTTTTACAAAGTGAAGAAATACCCTTTAAGCGTAAATTATTGATATCCAATATGTTATGGCAACATCTTATTTTTCGCGTATTTGCGGCCGAAGGAGAGTCTGATTGCAAATACGCGCTTATTTTTCGGGGTATATCGGGAAACTCGGGCGGAAAAATAAGAATCCGCTTTCGATTTGAAAGTTGCCTGTATCGGCTTAATCCGAAACGGTAGTAAGACATCCCGTGATTTTATTTCTGTTGCCTGTAGGTCCTTCTTATATATTCATCGAAGGCACAGCGTGCCACTTAGAGACAAAATATCGGACGGGATGCCGGCAAGAGTACGAAACAGGCGGTGCCGGAAATGACCATGAAATAAAATGAAATTATGCGGTATGACGACCTGTTTCGGTCGTCGCTACAAAATATGAAACCATTCTTATCCGGAACTGAACCGACGGTTTCTTATCAAAACCCATAGCCGCCGAAACTCTAAAGGGCCGGAAATACTCACCGGCAATGCCTTTTTACATACTCCGGAAAATCTTTATGGACATATAGGAAAGTGCCGTTTTTGCTCTCATAACAGTTTTATGAGGAAATAAAGAACACTTTTTTACATCAACAAGACGGGTCTTGAAACAAACTTTTAATGCATATTTATGTCATTGAATATCAATAATATACAAGAAATATTCACTAATATGATACGTATTTATATCAAAAATTCATAATAAATATTTTTTAATAAAACCATTAAAAATTCTTGATTTCATCAAAAAATTATACTTTTGTAATAAAATTAACTTAATTAACTAACAAATTACCGTAATTATGAATAAAAGATTACTTTTTGTTGGTGCTACAGTTTTGGGCTGTTTCTGTAGTATTAACGCTGACAACGTGTTGACTCACGTGTTGGAATACGACGGAACAAATTTGAATTCGCGTATAGACTACACGTACGACACTAACGGTCTGCTTGTTGAAAAGCTGGTAACCAAGCCAAGTACTTCTGACCCTTCTGCGATGACAAACTCGGAGAAAGTCATTTACGGATACGACGACCAGAAGCGTTGCAACCTCGTGGAGAACTATGTATGGAACACGTCATCGATGACTTTCATCGGACGTCCCATAGAAGGAGCGAAGACAACCACCACATTCGACGAACAGACGGGACGTGTGTCCGAACAGCTGTTCTACAAATGGGGAACAAACGACTGGGAGACCGATTATGCCAACAGATGTGTTTACACATACGACGGCAATACGGCGACCGAGAACAGATACAAGAAACTGAACGGAAAGGAGCAGGCTGATCCGTACGAGATAAACGACTACACCTACGACGACAACATGAACGTGCTGGAGAAGGTGCGCAACAGCTACACGTTCAGCTTCGCGACGTATGAGTATGAGAAGACTCCTACCGAAAAGCTGGTGTATGAATACGACGACAAAGGAAACGTGACCCTGGAGGAAACATACATGTACTCGAGCGGCGACGACTACGACCCGTGGGGCGGAGGTTACGATCCGTGGGGCGACGACACCGAGGACGGCAGCGACTCTGAAAGCTCTGAAACCACAGACGAGGAAGACAGCTGGTCGCTCATGTACCGTTATAAATATGAATACGAATACGACGACAAAGGCAACATCACAAAGAAGACTATCTATGCATGGCGCGACTATAAGGGCGACTACGAGGTTCAGTCGGTTCTGTCGTACGAGTATTTCTACGGATCAAACGATGCTCTGGAGCTGCCTTACAGCAACAACTTCGACGAAGAGGGCGCGTTTGACGGATTCACCACAAGCGGCACCGGAGAGGAAGGCGCAGGATGGAAACTGGAGAACGGCGCGCTGACATGCACTTCGGCTCTGGAGAGCGACCCGAATACTCCGGAGATAGTTTATCTGCCCGCTCTGCGCTTCACCACAGACAACGAGGTTGAGGTGTCGTTCAAGGCTAAGGTGGCAGACGCCGCAAAGCCCGGCAAGGTGCAGATGATTCTGTGCAGCAACGACGAGACACACACTCCGCTCGGCACAATAGGCGAGATAAGAGACATCACAGGCACTGAATATCAGGACATTGAGGGCTTCATCGTTCCTGAGAAGACCGACGCTTATGTCATCGGTATCTGCTTCGACAACAATCAGGCCGGCTCTGTTGTCACGATAGACGACCTGGAGGTGAAGAACGGACGCCCGACGGCATCACCTGTGGCTCCATACAATTTCACGGCAACTCCGGCACGCGACGGCTCGCTCGAGGTGAAACTGATATGGTACACACCTAACACCAACATCGGAGGCGACTTCATCTCTCATGCCGACAAGATGGAACTCTACCGCGACGGCGTTGACGAACCGCTCTACACGTCACCGGCCACAGGCGCTACACTGGCAGCACAGTTTGTTGATAAGACCGTTCCTGAGAAGGGCGAATATACATACCGCGTGTATGCTTACCTCGACGGACTGAAGAGCGACGCCGCCGTAGTTACAGTAAAGGTGGGCTACTCTGTTCCGGCACCTGTAGAAGGACTCAGCGTTGTTGAGAACGACGACCACTCAGTAACTCTGACATGGGACGAGGCTAAGCCTGAATACGGCGAAGTGAAGTATGTCCTGACAAGAAACGGTTCTGAAATACTCGACGACGACTTCACCGGAACATCATTCACCGACAACACCATCGACACAAGCAACGGTCAGGAGTATGTTTACTACTTCGTTCAGCCGTACAACGAAATAGGCTACGGCAACCTCACATCATCCGACCTTCTGTTCGTAGGTGAGCCTACACCGGTACCGTTCAAGGAATCGTTCGCAGGTGGCGAGCCCACACATCAGTGGATGAACGAGAAGATAAAAGGATACGACCCGGCATGGGGCACAGGCTCAAGCTGTCCTTCTTATCCTTCTGTTGAAGCACAGGACAGCGACGGAGGATTCGCAGCATTCCTCTCAACAAGCATCGCCGAGGGCGACGAAGTGAGATTCACCAGCGAGAAGATTGATCTCAGCCCGCTCACAAAGCCTGAACTCACATTCTATGTATATCAGACTGAGGGCGAACAGACCGCCGACGCAATAGTAGTGGAGGCTTCCAAGGACAACGGAGAGTTCGAAGCCGTATCGGCTCCGATATATGCTTCGGGCAACGAGACAACCGGATGGACCGAATACACCGTATCTCTCGATAAGTTCAAGGGCGAGAAGAACGTCAGACTGAGCTTCAGAGGCATCTCAGGTATCAAGCACGACATACTGATAGACAACATCTCCATCGACGAGAGCATCACCAACTGCATCAGCAGCGTACTGCCCGACGGAGTTAGCGTTTACGGCGGTCACGACGAGATAGCAGTCAGCGCAGACACCGCAAGCGACATCAAGGTGTTCTCAGTAAACGGCGCACAGGTCTATGCCGGCCACGGCACCAACGTCACAATCCCTGCATCCAAGGGCCTGTATGTGGTTACTGTAAACGGAAAGGCTGTGAAAGTGACGGTGTTCTGAAATAGAATGATAAAGTAATTATCCTAAAACAAAAGAGGATGCATCGGAATTATTATTTCCTGTGCATCCTCTTTTTGTATGTATACAAATATCAAATCCAATGATAATTGTATCAGTATTATCTTAACAATAAATTATTGTAAATGATATAATAATATACAAATACTATGTCATTGTATATAAATTTACTGTTTCTTCATTCCGGCCACATTATTCACAATGTTTGTAGTTACAAATATCATCTTAACCATGTCTTCAACACACACCCACTCATACACGCTGTGCGCGGCCTGTTGGGCACTGTATATGCACGGTCCGCCACGCAAACCCTTTGCCGCCATCATAGCCGATGTAGTGCCACCACGCTCACTGCTCGGACTCATTTTCATACCGACACGGGCAGCACTATTCATTATCAGATCGGCCGTGCCGGGATACATAGTATAAGCAATGTTCTCATACTGCACAGTCTCCGGTCCGGCTTCAACTTTTACAAACGGATAAGCCTCCGCCGCAAGCCTTTCGGCATCGCGCAGCATCTGACGCAGAGTGTCGCCCTCGTTCTTGTCGAAATAGCGCAGACGCACCTTTACAAGATAATCCTCGGATATTTCCTTACCTGCTTCATCCGTCGGATGAACCATCGAGTAACAATGTATGTATCCCTGCTTGTCCTTGCTTGCCGATGGATGCTTGGCCGGGGCTATCTGTCCTATGAAATAAGAAGCGGCGGTCAGAGCATCGCCATATTTGTTCACGAATCCTTCACCGGGATGGGCATCATGGCCGCGGAAACGATAAGTGATCATCGATGCCGTGAAATTCTCCACCGAGAAACGGTCTGGCATGTTGCCATCCACGTCTATCACAATGTCCGGACTGCCGTCCACATACTTCGCTTCAAAACGGTCGGCGGCACGACCTATGTCCTCGTTCTGTGAGAACACCATATAAACATCACCATGCTTTATCTTCTTGTTATTCACCAACTGCTCCGCCAGTCCCACTAAAATCGTTACACCGGCCTTGTCGTCTGCTCCGAGAAGCGTCGAACCATCCGACGTTATTATCGTCCTTCCCTTGCAGTTCTTCAGATGCGCGCCCTGCGGAGTCTCCGGACTCAGCACTATTCCAGCCGGAAGCTTTATTTCACCGCCGTCATAATTCTCATGCACTATAGGCTTTATGTTCTGTCCCGGAGCCTCCGGCGTCACGTCAAGATGAGCCATGAACATCAAAGAAGGCACACTCTTGCCCTTCATGTTTGAAGGAATCTTCACATATACATACTGGTCAGCACTGCGCGTTATCACAGCATTGCTTCCCTTGCATATCCCGCGCAGTTCGTTTTCCAGATACTCGGCCATCTTTATCTGTCCATCTGTCATCGGAAAAGCATTCATATCGGCCGTATCAACACTCTGGCTGCTTATCTTTGCATAATTAATGAAACGGTTTTTAGTTTTTTCTGTCAGGACATTCAGTATTTTTCTGTTGTTTTCTATTATTTTATCAATATTAGGATTGCGCAATGCTCGTTTCGGAATATTCGATGGAAGATTATTCTTTTTTGCTTCCGTTTCCTGATTATTCATATTAACATAATCATTAAACGGTAGTCTGCCTACTCCTACCTTCAAAGGTATCTTAGGCCGTAAAGGATTTATAGGAACAATTGGCACTTTTGGCGGAACATTAGGTAATTTTGGGTTTGGGGATAAAACATTCAAAATTTTTTCAATTATAGACTGGGAAGTCGCTTCGACCGTCACAAAACTATATACTGCGACACATAAAAATATTACCAATAATCTGTGTTTTGCTTTCATAATTACTAAATTTTGTTTTCCAATTAATCTGCCTAAAAATTTCCATTAATATTTTAAATTCCATATCAATATAAAACTTCTATGTCTAAATTATTCTATAACACGAGTTCCACTAGGTACCCAGTTTTGCCATACTTTCTCATTATGAGTCAATTTTAAAATAATAGGAGGATTTGTTTTAATAGGAGACGATGTTTTCTGATGATTTAATATACAACAAATATTAAGAGATTCTATGTAAAAATACAAAGTATTTTTACATAGATTTGTTATAGTATAAATTACACCATCATCTGTTTTTATTGAATCTTTACGATAACAATTATTTTTTACTTCATGGACAGAATATTTAGAATTTATTTTATTAGCATTAGTTCGTTTTTTATAGCGTTTGTCAGGAGTTTTTAAATAAGGGGGATTTTCATAAAAAGGGATAGATACAACTTTGCCATGCTCTTTACAAACATAATCAAACGTCCAATATTTTTCATTTTCATTACCATGTGTATTTGGGGGGAACTCAGCATATAAACATTTTCCACATACTGGGCAATATACCTCTGAAAAACAAACATCAGATTTATCTCTGAGAGACTTTGTATTATACGTATTCGCCCCTTTATTTTCTCTACGAGGTTGTCCATAAAGTGTTACTGTCCAGCTCATTAGAGACATCAACAAAATAATAATTTTTCTCATTACTTTTATCTTTTAATTTGTTAAACAATCACTTCCATTTTCAAAATAGAGAAGATCACCTTCTAAAGACAAAAAATAAAACTCATTGCCATCTACCCAAATTTGTTTTGCTCCATTATTATAAAACAAAGTTTGTTCACCTTTGGAATTCAACCTCAAGATGTTTTTATCTGTAGCCACAAGCATTCCCCACGGTGAAAGAATCATGTCATTTAGGCCATCTTTAACATTATATAGTACATATGGTTTTGTATTTCCTTTTCCAATAGTCAGAATTTTATCATTGAGTAAAATATAAATATCGTCATTGTTGGCTTCTATTTTCCAAATAAAAAATGGAATACGACATATTTCATCACATTTGCCATTTGAAATATCTACTTTATATACAGCTGACATTTCATCATAAAAAGCTACAAAAAAGAATGATTTCTCATTATTTGAAAAAATAGAAATATTATCAGTATCCAATTCCAATAAACATTTTGAGACGCCTTCATGAATACTATATATTTTATTATCAATTCTGCTAATGAGACAATCTCCACAAGGAATAACATAGGTATGTCTCAGATTATCTTTCCATGCAACCTTACGGAGTTGATAATCTTTAAGTACAAGCATACTGTCTTCTAAAACCATAACTGGGCCACATCCTGGAATCACAAAAATATCTGCAGAATCCAGCAAAATTTCATCATGAGAAACCAATAAAACTGGATATGTTTTTTGATGTAAGTTTGTTTTTCTTTCTTCAGATGACTCAATATCCATCAAAGCATCTTTTTCTAAAGCAGAAATCCAATTATCTATTTCTTCAGGCCGGATTGCCGTAAGATCTGTTACTGATATCTGTTTGGGATCTTCACCTAATGTAATATTTTTCTGAAGCGAAAATTCTGTAAGAATAACTAATCCCCCATCATTTTTCTTTTCATCTTTTTTTTGTGGTATCGTCATATAATCAGAAGGCCTAAGATATTTATCAACAGCTCTTGCTCCTTCTGTAGCATGCCAATTGTCACGTTCTACTGCAGCTCTGAACTCTTGTTCAGTTCTTTTATAATAGTTTTGTTTTTCTATCATTTCAGAACGGTCATCTTCTTCTTTTTTTCTTAATTCCTCTTTGATTTTACGTTCATAGGCTTCTTGAGCAGCACGTGCCCTCTGTTCTGTTTTCCATTGAAAAAAAGAAGATGGTTGCTTTGTTGATTTTTTTATATTATTACTATTAATTTTAGTTACATTATTATTCCGTGCAGCAGTTTGCGTGGAACTACCTTTCACAATCATAATTCCACCTCTACTATTTGTAATTACCATCTTACCTGGTTTTCTAAATCCAGCATTTACAACACCACCTTTACCATCAGGCATAACAATTGTAGTGACATCTGAATTTCCCATTGACATTAATGATTTCTTTGCGCTATTTGCAAGTCCTCCAGAGTATGAATTTTTACAATATAGATCACGTTCTTCCTCCCATTCCTTGCTATACATACCATCATTAAACGATTGGGCACGAAGTGCAATACTATTGAAAAAATAAAGCACAATAATTATTATATAAATACTTTTCATATATTACTAATTAAAAAAGAAGCGATATTCCTAAATTCTCCGATGAAGGAGCAATCCTTATCTTCGTATTATTTCGTATTTTTTGCATTTTCTTCTCATTATAATTCAATATTTTTTTGTTGATTTTTTTTATCATTTTGGGGAATACAATAAAGGAAGTAATTAATCCCGCAGCTGCTACACCTAAAGAAACATACGCCATTGTTTTATAGCCTTTAAAACCCATACCATCATCTGAAGGTTTAAATGCGAATGAACCCAATCCCAGGCCTATACCTGCTCCAGTAATACATGCTATAACAGAAGACCAGTTTATCATTCTACGCGATAAACGATATATATTATTAAACTCTTCATCCTGGATTCCTAATTTTTTTATTTCTTTTTTGGACATGGATAATTGACTATATGTAATAGGCATGTCCTTTTTATCGTCAAGTCTTAATAATTTAACTTCTTCATTATATTCATACTTATCAATGTAGTTTAAATTAGATGATTTTATTTTTAGACGTTGCCCTTGTATACCCATAAACATAATGTTGGGTTGTATTAAAGGTTCATCCGACATTTCGAGTGATATGACAATCATGAAGAGCAAACAGCCTT
>ERZ779888.771-NODE-771-length-35391-cov-58.700928_pt1 | contig 35391 bp, 40 predicted proteins | sample MGYA00511245_ERZ779888 | MGnify/ENA primary metagenome ERZ779888 (study PRJEB29588, sample SAMEA2155255) | human gut metagenome | biome: human gut; feature: human-associated habitat; material: faeces | place: Denmark | collected 2008/2010 ...
TTCTTCGCGAGCAAGACCATCGGCGTGGACTTTGACCCCCTGCAGGCGATGGACAACTACGGCATGCGCGACGAGCAGGAGAAGTGTTTCGCCCTCCAGAAGGGTCCCCTGGGACACGACAGGCTCAGAACTTGGTCCGAAGGCGGCAAGAGAGGACGCATGCTCATCTACTTCGTGGGCCTCATCCTCGCCTCGTATGTGCGTTCCGTATGGCAAAGGGATGAAGTCCTGCGGAAGAGGTTCCCGTCAACCGAGGCGGTACTGGCGGAGATGCGCACGATCCGATGTATAGAGCATACCGGCAAGATGAAGTTCATCACTCCCTTTGTCGGATCGCAGGTTGACATATGCAGGGCCTTCGGCTTCGACATCCCTGGCGGCTGTGCCCCTGTCTACGTCTCGAAAGCCAAGCCGACGACAAGAAAGAGAGGCCGTCCGGCCAAGGCCAAAGTCGAGAAGCAGGAATTATAGGTATACAAAAATGAAAAACTCAGAGTACCATAAAAGGATAATAGGCAGATTCATACCAGTGACTACCATAACTGACACAGTTTAACTTCATTATTATTTCCTGAGGGAGTTTCTCTCTTACTTTCTCAACAATGTGTTCCATAGCCACCCTCCCATTAAGAATTCTTCATCACCTTAAAAGACCAACCACTCCCATTAATCTTGGATGCCTTGGTTACCTTCCAGTGGTCACCACAATCAACAGCATAGTAAGCTTCCACACACTTGTCAAACCTCTTGTTCAGTTCTTCAAGTTCTTTGTAGTCTCTGATGGGGTTCAACTTCTGGATTCTATCCCAACAGTTCTCCCATTCCTTTTTGAGTTCTGTCCTTGACAGACCCAATAGTTCATTCTTATATTTTTTCATATCTAAAAGATTAAATGTTAATAAATAAAACCCTGTGGTGTTTCAAACACTCACAAACTAAACATAACAAAGACCCCAAGGATTTTGGGGATTTTTTGCACATTTTTCAATATTTTTTTGATACCTGTATGTAATCTCCTGTTTTTCAGTGAATTAGAAAACAAAAGGAGAGACCCCTTGCCCCTCCTGATGCTGATATGAAAGTATGGAAAGTGGAGTATGACTCCAAATGAAAGCTTCAATACAGTCCTGCACACTCACAGGACACATATAGTTTTCCCCTGTATAATCCCTAAAAGGGGTAGGGGTTTCCATCTCTGGTCACCCCTTGGCATATAATAACACTATGGCTTAAAACTGCTTCACAATAGTCTGTATTGGTGTTTTTATGTCTTGCATCCTCCTTGCTGGAAGTGGATGTCTGAAATACTGAAAGTGGATGTCCAAATGGGGGCATGCCTTGTTTAAAATGGGAGTCCATCATCTTCTGAATTGCCCTCTCCACAGGGGGTATCATATAGTGAGTCCTGCTCTATGTCATAGTAGAACTCTTCATCTACCACAAGGCCCCAATTATTGATACAGGTGGAGTAGGTCTCATCATCCAAGTCCATTGGAATGGTGGTGTAGGTGAGCTTCAACCTATCTATGGCATTATTGCAGATTCTTCTCATCCAGGCATCAAAGGTAGTGTGGGTCACTCCTTTCTTGTCAGCCCAGTCAGGTACACCCCTGAACTCATTGTCTATTGTGAAGTCCTTTTCCTCATTGCCATTGTAGTAAAGGTGCATAGCAGCAAGGTATCCTGCATAGTCCTCAGCCTTTTTAAGGACATCTTCCTTGATGGGTCTCTTTATGACATAGCCATAGATGGTCTTGAAGTTATAGCCATTCTCTGTCTTCTCTGATGGGAGCAATAATGGCCTTGATAGTCTAATAATAGTCACTTTCATATCCTTTTATATTTTTGATTATAAGATATTTATGTGGTTTTGTCACTGGGAATATCTGGAATAGGCTTCTCCTTTTTCAGTAAAGATAGGAGTGTTATCCTTTACCTCTTTGAGTAAGTTGATAAGGTCATCCAGTGACTCATCCTTGAAGGTAGGAAGTAGCTTTAAGTGCAGTTCCCTGGTAGCAAGTTCATCCTGGAACTCCTGGTATGATTGATTTATTTCTTCTGCTGTCATAAAATATTTATTGCTGTTGTCTTCTATCCCTTAACTCCTACCTGATACCTATAAGAACAAACCTTCCTTATTGTGCCTTACCTCCCTACCCAAAGGGAAATCCTGATAAGCTGAAAGCTTGAAGGATTTCACTTCCAGGTGGAACCTGGCCTTACCCTCTTATCTTTTTCTCTTTCATTGACTTGTAGTGAATGTAATGAACTACAATAAGTATATTTATATACTATAGCACCATTTGACACCCCTTAACTTACTGATAATCAATGTCTGTTATCTGATGTATTATGGTCATCAAAAACCATTTGACACCCCCTATGTGTTCTCTTAAACCTTTGTAGTGTTGGTTCACTAATAATCAGACCATTGTCTTTCATCTTGTCAAGGTTCTGCTGATTGGTCAATGTATCATCAAATAGTTCCTCTATCCTCTTCCATCTGATTTCCTTATCCTTCTTCCTTTGAAGTCCTACCACCTGACCTGTTGTTTTACCTTTTTTCAGTTTTGGATCCATACAATATTGTCTGGTGTCCCTCCTCTCACAGATGACATCATTCCTCTGGACAGTGGCAGCCAGTTTTTCCATCTTGGTCAGGTTGGTCTTGTTGGGTTCATACATCCCTTTTACAAAGGTGAGTTTCCAAATGATATGACAGACAGCAAAGTATCCCATTTCCATAGTGTTGGTCATACCTATTTTCTTCAAGAAACACAGATAACTGTACAACTGCTCTATGACATCCTTCTTGGTCTTACAGTATATCTTGTTGTGGAACTTGCCACCCTTCACCCTACAGGTATTGAACTTCAACCAGGTTCCATCATTGTATGCATAACCATCCACAAAGGTCTTGGGGGTTTCCCATAGACCCTTGGAGTAGTCACGTACCCTTTGCTTGCTGATGTCAGGAATGTATTTTGAGGTCATAATCCTCCTATACAGTTCCTTCCTCTTATTTACCCACTCTTTCTTGTTGTCCCAGTTGATATTACTGGTCTTCATATTATTGCCTAAATCTCTCATAATCAATCCCTTTATATTAAATATAACAAAAAATCCATGGATTAGTGAAACAGGGGAAAGGAGTTTTTGAACACAGGGTGGGTCTGCGACTGCGGCTGTCGCAGACCCCACCTGACAATTTGACTTTTTGAATCTAATTTATTGATTATAGCCAAGTTGTGGCGCATTAGCTGTAATAGTATAAGTGTGTTCAAAAACTGACAGAATATGACATACACCTACATCATCAATTACAAGGAGCCAGGAAGGGAATGGTCTTCCACCTCCTACACCAGTCCTGAACCAGTCACCAAGGAATACCTCATTGACTTCTTTGGACTGGCTGAATGTGAAAACTACACCATTGAACAGAAACCCTAAACACCACCCCTTATGGAAGAAGAAAAAAACATCACCCGCAGAGAGCAGTTATGGATAATCACCTCTGCAATCATCCTTGCAGGTATAGTGTCCAATTACAGTTCAGTTGGCCCCAGTTTCTCCCACATCATAGCAGCCAAGGGAGCAGCAAGAGACATCCTGGAAAGCATACTGGATGGGAAGAAGCACTAATCATTATCAAAGAGAAAGGGAGAACACAAAGACCCCACCCACACCCACCTGTAATAAGCCCTGACATCATTTGTTTAGCACACCTTTTAAAATAGCACACCAATGACACCCACAGCCATCATCTTTACCAGGTGCAGCAGTTCTGGTTCCCTTGAAGGAAGACAGGACACCACCAGACAAGTAGAAGACCTCCAACACTATGCAGACTCCAACCATATCCAGGTCATCAGGAACTTTCAAGAACACCAGTCAGGGGGCCTCTCCAACAAGTGCAGACCTCTCCTTCAGGAAGCCCTCTCTTTTTGCATTGACAACCACATAGACCTTATTCTTTGCAGTGAGCTGTCCAGGCTGTCCAGGAAGTGTGATGAACTCTTGGAGACCATCAAGTTCCTCAAAGACCACCACATCAATTGTTATTTCCTAAAAGAACAACTGTCCATTTTTTCTCCTGATGGGAAGGAGAACCCTTACCTGACCATAATGTGTGCAGTTCTGGGCACAGCAGCAGAACTGGAAAGGGAGGCCATCAAGTATAGGCTCAACTCTGGAAGGGAGAAGTATATCAGGGATGGTGGCAAATTGGGGAAGCCCAAGGGTTCCGGCATAAAGACCAAGGACCAGATGGCCATTGAGTACAGGAGTGTTATCAAGAACCTCAAAGCGGGACAGTCCATCAGGAACACCTCCAAGATAACAGGGGTCTCACCAGCCACTGTCCAGAAGGTAAAGAAAGAGTTCAACCTTTAACCACATCACACTATGGGAAGACCAAGAATGACCATGAAGGACTACCTGGTGAAGTATAGGAAAGTCATCTTTGAGCTGAGATATATGGAGAAGTCGTTGAGAAGGATAGCCAGGGAGCAGAAAGTGGGGCTCAGCACTGTAATGAGGCTCAAAAAGAAGTTTGGACTATAAAAATGCATTACAGTGTATTGTAGGGCATATTTTGAAAAAAGTTTCTCAAAACTGCATTTTTTCCTTCAAATCCCTTCATCCTTTGTTATGTTTAAGAAGAGTTCAGTTCTGAACCTCTGGACAAGGACAATCCTTGGAGTTTTAATCAAAGAAATAGATGGAAGGAAAAAAGACTATGGGTCATGAAGACCCTGATGTGGTTGTGGAGAAACCAGATGAGACAGTTAAGAAGAACAGGAAGGTTAAAAAAGATGAACCAGGAGTCAATTATTGGGGAGACTTCATCAACCCCTGGACACCTGGATATGAAGGTTACAAACCTTGGATGAAGTGAAAGTAAATGTTTAATTTTTAATAATTTATAATTATGAGAAGTATTAGTTTTGATGACAAAAACATCTCTGTAACTATGAACTATCAGGACTTACAGAGAATGATGAAGGAATGTGTGGTGACCACTATGAGGGAGGTCAAGAATGAACAGAAGAAGATGGAAGACCAGAAGTGGTTTGACACAACCCACACAGCACAGATGTTTGGTGTCCATGTCTCCACCATCAACAGGTGGAAACACTCTGGATACCTCACCCCCAGAACAGTTGGAGGTAGGGACTTCTTCTCCATTGAAGAAATCAACCACCTCCTAACCACTAACCCCAGATTGTCATAAGTATGAGTACAATCAATTTTGAGTTATCAAAGAAGGTAGATGAGACCAAGAAGGGACAGATACTTGTGAGGGTGTCTGTCTCCAGGTCATTCAGGGTGGGAGGTAAGACCAAGATTTTCATCTTCCCCAAGGACTGGGATGAAAAGAGACAGACCCTGAGAAGGACTTCCAAGGTTGAGAAGATTGAGAAACAAAGGGAAGTGGAAGAGAAAAGAACTCTTTTGAACAACCTTCAAGAACACATCTCCAAGGTCATCATAGAGACCAAGGACTTGGAGAAGATGAATACCAAGGATGAGAGACAGGAGTGGATGGACTATGTGATTGCATCCTTCTATGACCCCTGTGTCCAACTTGTCAAGGAGAAGAACCTTACTTTTGATGAGTTTGCAAAGATATATGTTGAAGTGAGGAGTAAGGAGGAACACTGGAAACTCTCTGATATGAAACAGATGAACCAGAAGAAGGTATGGGATAACCCCATCTTTGACAAGTTGAGTGCTGTTCAGACTCAGGTGAAGAAGATGAAAACCAATTTGTTGATGGACAACATAACAGGTTCAACTCTGGATGAGTACCAAAACTTTCTCATAATGGAAGGTTATAAAAACAATACCATTGATAACCATTTGAGTTACTTCAAACAGATACTCAAATGGGCAAAAGAGAGAGGATACTTGAAACATGGGGAGGATGTCCTGAAACACAAGACTCCAAAGTTGGAACAGTCTAAACCCAAGGCAGTCAATTATTTGAAGTGGGAAGAGTTTGAGAAGATGTATAACTATAAGTTCAGTGAAGGAGAAGAACACCTGGAACTGACCAGGGATAGGTTCTGTTTTGCATGTGTCACCTCATTGAGACATAGTGATATGGAGATATTGAAGAAAGCTGACTTTGATGATTTTGACAACCCCACCTCCTTCTCCTTTGTGAGTAAGAAGACTCATGACTCTCTGACCATCTTCTTGAACAAATATAGTAAGGAGTTGTATATGAAGTACAGGGACATCCCCACCAAGGATGGGTTGATGTTTCCTCCAAAGTCCAATCAGAAGATGAATGACCAATTGAAGGTGATTGCAAAGAAACTGGGATTTACAAGAGATATTACAAAGATGCAGTTTAGTGGGAAGGACAGGATTGATGAAACTCACCAGTTATGTGATGTTATAGGAACTCACTCTGCAAGAAGAACCTTTGTGGTTCATGCTCTGGAAATGGGGTGGTCTCCACAACTGGTGATGTCCTACACTGGACATGAAGACTATGACACTATGAAACCATACATTGCATTGACTGACAAAACCAGGAAGAAGATGATGGAAACAAACTTTTGATGGGGACAAGAAGAACAGAAAGGGAGGATGGCAGATGCTGTTCTCTCTTTCTTTACTTTTGGAGATGAGGAGGTAAAGAGGATCTTGACAGTTGTTGGATTTCTCCCCAAATGTTTGCTTTTGTGGATTGCAGACTATATTTTTTAAGGGAAAAAGATGATGAAGAAAGAAATTGAAAACCACATTAAACACCTTTAAGTTACAATGGAGAGGTTATTTACCACTCTCTATTCTGATGATGAACTGAACTTGATTTACCAGGAAGAGAACCATCTCAGTGAGAACCTTTCTATGAAGAAGTCCTGGGTTAAAGTGTCCAATCTGGTGGTCCCAGGAGTGACAAACAAGGCGATGGTTCTGATTCACCTACTATGGTTCCAGTCCATAAAGAGGGTGGTCATCTATGATGCTGACCCTTTGTCTGGGGCTGTCCTGATAAGCCTGAACTTTGACCAAATGAAGAAAGAACCAAGGAAGTCATAATGGCCTTTGGATGCACACTTGGTGCATTTTTGGTGCAAGTTTTTAAGGCTGAAAAATAAGAAAAACCCCTTCTGAAATACTCAGAAAGGGCTTTTTGCTTGTTAGAAAGCGGAGAGAGCGAGATTCGAACTCGCGAGCCCCTTTAGGAGGCCACACGCTTTCCAGGCGTGCCTCTTCAGCCACTCGAGCATCTCTCCAATGGTCCGCATTTTTAGTTGCGGACTGCAAAGATAATCAAAACCTTTGAATATTCAGCGTCTGTGACGAATAATTTTCAATCACAGTCTGTCGAAGTTACAGTCTGTCGAAGTCACAGTCTGTCGAAGTTACAGTCTGTATTTCGCAATATTCTGTGGATGAGCAAGTTTTGGAATGCTGCCCTCCTAAACCGCCCGGAACGAATCCGTAACCCCTTGTGAATGAGGAAGTGATGTTCCACCTTTCATTCTTCCCCTTGTGAAACGACTCGGTCGTTGGATCTATGGCCTGGCAAGCCTCACGAATTACAATGTGTTCCTTTTCAACTTCTCGACGTAGGCCTCGATGCGGCGGAGCTCACGAGGAATGGAGATGCTTTGAGGGCAATGCTCGATGCACTGTTTGCAACCGATGCAGTGGTTGGCCTGGCGGACGGACGGGATGGCCCGGTCGTAGCTCACGAGATAGGCCCGGCGCAGCTTGCGGTAATTCTCCTGCTCGGTGCTCTGGGCGATCTCGCCCTCGTTGACGCATTCGTTGTAGTGCTTGAATATTCCCGGAATATCGACTCCGTAGGGGCAAGGCATACAGTACTTGCAGTCGTTGCAGTTGATGGTCGGGAAGCTGGCCATTATGCCGGCGATCTCGGTGCCGAGGAACTCTTTCTCCTCGTCGGTCAAGTACTTGAAGTCCTTGAATGTGCGCAGGTTATCCTCAAGATGTTCCTGATAGACCATTCCGCTCAGCACCGTCAGGATTCTCGGGTACGATCCCACGAATCTGAACGCCCACGAAGCGAGTGAGGCTTTCGGATCACGCTCCTTTAGCCTGTTCACGACACTTTCCGCCGGATTGGCCAGACGGCCACCTTGGAGAGGCTCCATAATCACGATCGGAATCTCCCTCTTGTCCAGCTCGTCGTACAGGTACTCGGCGTTGACATTGCGCTGGCCGTCAGCGTGTTTCCAGTCGAAATAGTTCATCTGGATCTGCACGAAATCCCAGTGGTACTTGTCGTGCAGTTTCAGTAGCTCGTCGAACTGCTGTTGGTTTCCGTGGAATGAAAGTCCGAGTTGACGTATCTTGCCTTTCTCTCGGTCTGCCTGAAGCAGATCCATCATTCCGTTGTTCACGAACCTGTCATCGAAAGCCTCCAGGCCTCCACGGCCGAGAGAGTGAAGCAGGTAGTAGTCCAGATAGTCTGTCTGGAGGTACCTGAACGAGTCGTTGTACAGTTTCAGGGATGCCGCTTTGGAATGATCACTGAAGTTGGACAGCTTCGTGGCGATGTAGTAGGAGTTCCTTGGATGTCTGCTGAGTGCATTGCCTACAGCCTCCTCGGAAAGTCCCTGGAGATAGACCGGAGAAGTGTCGTAGTAGTTGACTCCGTGAGCCAAGGCGTAGTCAATCAGTTTGTCGGCGTTCTCCTGATCCACGATATCCTTCCCACTCTCGTCCTTCTTCATCGTGAAGCGCATACATCCGTAACCCAGCAGGGAAACCATGTCCCCGTTGCCCGGATTCTCACGCATCTCCATCTTACCGTTCTCCAGCACATCTTCACTGGAACCATCGTCAAGGATGGCCTCGGCTGTCTTCTTAGGGGCGCACGCTCCGGCAAGAGCCACGGCTCCCACGGCCGCTGTCCCGGCACCGGCTTGTTTGAGAAATTCTCTTCTGTTAATATTCTCTTTCATATTCATGGAATTTGTCGAGACCGCTTTTTCTGAACATGTCCCTTCAGAAGGCTTGTCTCAAAGACCGGTTACACATTATGATGAACACTGTACCCATTGACGGTGATGGCGCTTATCGGGCGGGACGGGCAGAGATTCTCGCACGCTCCGCAGCCGATGCACTTCTCCTCGTTGACCGAAGGGATCCTTGGGCTCTTCTCGTCATCAGGATTCTTCCTGACCATCCTGATCGCTCCGACAGGGCAGTGGTGGGCACAGTTTCCGCAGCTGACCCCGTCACGGTTCACGACACAGAGGTCATAGTCCACGCCAGCAGTGCCGACCTTCCATTCGGTTTTCTCCTCAGGAGTGATCTTCAGGATGGCTCCAGCAGGGCAGACCTCGGAGCATTTCACGCATTCCGGACGGCAGTAGCCTTTCTCAAAAGACATCTCTGGCTGCATCAGGTGCTCAAGTCTGGAGGATGGTCTGAGAACATTGTTCGGGCAGACGGTCACGCAGAGCTGGCAGGCCGTACAGTGCTTATAGAACTTCTCCACGCTCTCGGAACCGAATGGAGTAATAGGCGTTTTTCTGTTCGGGGCTTTCTTTGGAAGCACCTCGGCGAATCCTCCATCTCGCTTCTTGTCCTTGATCTCCTCTTCTTCGGCCCTCATCGGAATGGAAGACAAGAGTGATCCTCCGATGACAGCGGCACCGCCTACCAAGAAGGCTCTTCTTCCTTTGTCGGTCGCTTCGACAGGCTCAGCGACCGGAGATGTCGCATCAATTGTTGAGACACCTTTGCCGTTGTCGGTTACTTCGGCGGTTGGTGAGCCCTGTCGAACCACAGGCTCTGCGACCTTGTGGCAAGTGCTGCGAATGCAAGAAACGGTTGGTGAGCCCTGTCGAACCACAGGCTCTGCGACCTTGTGGCAAGTGCTGCGAATGCAAGAAACGGTTGGTGAGCCCTGTCGAACCACAGGCTCTGCGACCGGAGTCGGAGCTGCAGAGGAGCGATTTTGGCCGTTTTTGCTCTCGTCGGAGGTCATTTTACTCCCGACAGGCGCGTTTTGTGGCGTTTTTGCTCCCGTGGAGCCCGAACCAACCCCTCTTCCCCAGGCGAACCGGTACTTGAGCGCTCCGAGCCGGCAAGAATCAATGCAGTCAAAGCAATCGACACATCTGCTATAGTCAATCTTATGGTTGTCAACATCAATGCAGGCCGCCTTGCACTTCCTTTCGCAGGCGTGGCAGCTCTTGCACTTTGACTTGTCGATCACCGGACGGAACATAGCGAACCGCGAGAAGAAACTCAGCGTGGTTCCCACCGGACAGATTGTGTTGCAATAGGTTCTGCCGTTCCTCCAGGCGAGGACCACCACGACAACAAATGTCACCGCCGCCACGATCAAAGTCGGCAGACTCTTCAGCCAAACATCCTTTGTCACAAACGCATAACTATCCTGCCTCTCGGCGATCCAGGCGAGCAGGTTGTTACCCCACTGCCAAACCGGCGCGAGCAGACTCTGCACCATTCTACCGTAAGCGCTGTATGGAGCCAGAAGCGCTACAAGAGCATTGAGCCCGGCGACCAGCGCGATCACGAACAGCACCAACACCCCGTAGCGCAACAATTTGATTTCCTTTGAATATGAGAACCTTGCCTTCTTGCCTTTTCTCCTGGAACTGAGGTTGGACACGCAGTCCTGGAATATACCCAACGGGCATATCACCGAGCAGTAGATTCTGCCGAAAAGCAGTGTCAGTACCAGCAGAATGGCGATGACAACGAAGTTGAGGGCCAGAACAGCCGGCAGGAACTGGATTTTGGCGAGCCATCCGAACCAAAGATGAAGTGTTCCGGTGAAGTCCAGAAACAGCAGCGTGACTGCAACGAAGCAGATCGCTGCCAGAGTGATTCTAATTTTTCGGAGCATAGTGTTTGTAAGCCGAAATGTTCCGTAAAGATAAAGAAAAATCCTGAAATGATATTAATCCAGAATCACCAACGCCATTGACTTGTGCGAGAACGTCAGCTTGACAACATCGGCCGAAGCCCGGTTGAGGGTTGCCTGCCACCAGTTGTCGAAAACCACTCCACTGGTCTGCCATACCAATCCCTCGGACTTGATATTCAAAGAATTATCAGGGCTGAATATGGACACGGCCCTGCCTTTGCCGACGAAAAGCTCGCAGGAGTCCGTCAATGCGAAAGCCGTTGAATAGTCGGACACCGCATCGACATATATTCTGTCTTCATCAGGATTACCGCTGGCTCCGTAAAGCCGGGCATATTCCATAATCTGTCCAAGGTTGCCGAGGGTGTGGGCCTCACGCTTGCCTGTAGCACCGAGAATGTGCACGGTCTTGACTTCCGGCCAATGCTCCAGCAGGTAGCGGAACGCCTTGGTCTGGTCGTTTGTCTCCTGCTCTTCTTCTCTTATGGCGATGCGGGAATATTCCTTGAGATGCTTCGGCGAGATGGAATCCATATCCCCGATGATGGCATCCGGGTCCCTGAGGTCTTTGAATATCTTGTCCCGGTGCCGGAGAAACGTGTCCAACGCCCTGTCGCAGCAGATTATCACATCCGCCCGGCGGAGAAGCTCGCGGGGATATTCCTTTTTAGGAAAGTCGCCGCATTCGAGGATGACCGCTTCCATTATGCCTTTGTTTTGGCGATTTCGGCCTTGGAGGTGCCGGCGGTAGTGGTGTAGAGTTCCGGCTCGCGGAATCCGGCGAGGAAGGCCTTGATGTCCATCCGCTTCTTGCCGGCTATCTGCACGTCCTTCAGGGAGATGGCTCCGTCGGCGGTGGTGATGTGGAGGTAGGTCTTGCCGTCGGTGAGGATTCGGCCCGGAATGGTTCCTTCGACAGGCTCATCGACCTTTTCGGCCGTGAAGATCTTCAACTGGGCCGGAGCGCTACCTTCCTTGACGAGTACGGTGAACGCTGCCGGATAAGGACTCAAACCACGTATGAGATTGTAGATCTGTTTGGTGGAATCGTTCCAGTCAATGTGACACAACTCGCGCGAAAGCTTCGGTGCCGGCTTCAATACCTCGGAACCCTGTATGAAACTTCTCTGGACACGCGTGTCCACATTGCGCTCGATTATGCCCTGAGTCGTCTGTACAACCAATTCCGCGCCGATCTCCATCAGTTTGTCGTGCACATCCCCGGCGGTGTCGGTGTCTGAAATATTGATACCCTGACGCAGGATGATCCCTCCCGTGTCAATGTCCTTGTCGATCATGAACGTCGTCGCGCCGGTTCTGGTCTCTCCGTTGATCACGGCCCAGTTGATAGGAGCCGCTCCACGGTACTGTGGCAGAAGCGCCGCGTGCAGATTGAACGTGCCAAGCTTAGGCATTCCCCATACCTCTTCCGGCAACATCCTGAAAGCCACCACGATGAAGAGATCGGCCTTCATGGCCTTGAGCTGCTTCAGGAACTCCGGATCCTTCAGTTTCACAGGCTGCAGAACCGGAATACCGTGCTCGACAGCGAACTTCTTGACCGCGCTTTCGTTGACTTTCTGTCCCCGGCCACTCGGCTTGTCAGCCACTGTGACCACACCTACAATATTGTATTTCCGCTCCAGGAGTGCCTGAAGTGGCGCCACCGCGAAATCCGGTGTGCCCATATAGACGATTCTCGTCTTCTTGAATATTCCTGCCAACATACTCTTAGCTTTTCTCCACCAATTCTTTATGCTGTCCATGTTTGAGATGTCCGTGTCGTGGATGGCTTTCCATGTCAGGAACAACCCGATAGGCAACAGGATCAACGCGGACGCGAAGGCTCCCGTGGCCGTGCTGATGCTTCCGTCCCTCGCCAGCTTGACTCCGGTGATGTCCACGATCCAGTAGAGGACGAAGAACAGTAGCGAGACGATCGCGGAGACTCCGATTCCTCCTTTTCTTATCAACGCTCCGAGAGGGGCTCCGATGAAGAACATGATGAAGCATGCCAGAGCCTGACCATAGCGTCTCTGGAATTCAAGGGCTGTCCAACGCAGACGGACTGTGTAGTCAAACGCACCGAATTCATAGCTTTCCAGATTTGACCTGAGCTGCCTGGCGTTGTCCGCCGCTTTCTCAAGTGCCTGTGCCGTCGCCTTTTCGTCTTTGAAACTCAGGAACTCCGGGTCGCTGAAATTCCTGGTGATTCCGCACGATGATGTGTCAAGCTGCTTGTTCTGTGTGAAGATGTAGGAAGCCGCCGTGCTGAAGATCTGTTGCGCTTTCGCGCTGTCCCTCATAGCCACGAGCGAGTCCCTCTGCGTCCTGAGTTTCTCCAGCGGCAGAGCCTTGACCTGATCCCCGTACCTTGCGCTGTCCGACTTCTGGAACGCATAGTTCTGAAGCGCTATGACCATTTCCTGTCTGCTGAAGTCTATCTTTTGCAGTTGCAGGGAGGTGTCTCGGTAGTTCTTCTCGTTGGTCTCCTGATAGTTGGTGCCGTTGTACATCCGGAATGTCAGGTAGGACTTGTCCTTGGACATCTTCATTATCGCCGAATCGGCCAACGTAAGACGTGTGTTGCCCTTCCCGTGATGGTCGTAGAGCATCACATCTTTCATCATCCCAGTCTTGTCGTTGCGGCTTCCGACCCGGAGGACATATCCCTCGACTCCATCGTAGAATGTTCCGGAAGGGATCTTGATCTCTTCCTTGGTCTTGCCGATGTCATCCCTCAGCGTGAAGATCTCGTTGTAGGAGACCGGTACAAGGTTGTTGATGACGAAGAAAGTGCCGATGCTGATGAAGAACGAGGCGATGAGAATCGGCAGCATCACCCTGAGAACCGACACTCCGGCCGCTTTCAGGGCGATGAGCTCGTTGTTCTCGCCCATATTCCCGATGGTCATCATCGAGGCGAGCAGTGTGGCCAGCGGCAGCGCCAGCGGCAGCACGGTGCAGCTTCCCCAGAAGAGGAACTCCGCCACGATGCCGAGGCTCAGACCCTTACCGACCAGCTCGTCGATGTAAACCCACAGGAACTGCATCATAAGGATGAAGATGACCACAAGCAGGATCATAAAGAATGGTCCTATGAATGAGGTCAGTATGAATCTGTCAATCTTCTTCATCCCCGAAGCTTTGTTTTATGAATATACCAATGAATATGCCCGTGTCTATGCCGTGATGATCTCCACCATCTTGTCCAGAGCGGCCTGGAGTCCGTCGATATTCCTTCCTCCCGCCGTGGCGAGAACAGGCTGTCCGCCGCCACCGCCCTGGATGAACTTGGCTGCCTCACGGATGTCCTTCGCGGCGTTGTGACCCGCAGCCACAAGGTCGTTGGAGTACATCAGGGCAAGTTGTGGTTTGCCGTCGTGGCTGAATGCCGCGGCAAGGGCGAAATTCTCCACCTCCTTCTGGAGAATCGAGGCCGCTTCCCTGAACATTGCCGGATCGACATCCCTGCTGAACTTAACAACTTTTATTCCATTGATCTCTTCTGCGTTCCCGGAAATCACTTTGGCGAACGAGGCGGCCTTCTCTTTGGCATATTCCTCGATCTTCTTCTTCGCGTCTGAGTTTTCGCTTATGAGCTTGGCCACGGCGGCGGCCACGTCAGGAGCATTGTTGAACATCGTGCGGATGCCCTTGAGGGTGTCGGAGAGGGTGTCGAGGATGTTCTCCGCGGCTTCTCCGGTCACGGCCTCGATCCTGCGCACGCCGGCGGCGATGGCGGATTCTGAGACGATCTTGAAGAAACCGATTCTGCCGGTTGATTTGGCGTGGGTTCCGCCGCAGAGCTCGATGGAGTCACCGAACTTGATGACACGCACCTTGTCACCGTATTTCTCGCCGAAGAGAGCGATGGCTCCCATCGCCTTGGCCTCGTCCATCGTTGCGTCCCTCTTTTCCTCCAGAGGGTAGTCCGCGCGGATGAGCTGGTTGACCCTGTGCTCAACTTGCCTGAGTTCCTCGTCGGTAACCTTGGCGAAGTGTGAGAAGTCGAAACGGAAATAGTCCGGGCCGACGAACGATCCCTTCTGCTCGATGTGTGTGCCGAGCGCTTCACGAAGAGCGAAATCCAGAAGGTGGGTCGCCGTGTGGTTGGCTGTGATCTTAAGTCTGCGCTCCACGTCAACCTTCAGGGTGAAGGTTTCCTCGCAGTCCGCCGGAATCCTCTCGGCGATGTGGATCGTAAGGTTGTTCTCTTTGATTGTGTTGAGGATCTTGACTTCCTCGCCGCTCTCTGAGACGATGACTCCGGTGTCGCCGACCTGTCCGCCCATCTCCGCGTAGAACGGTGTGCGGTCGAAGACCAGCTGGAACATAGTCTTGTTCTTCTGCTTCACGGTGCGCTGCTTGAGAAGCTTCACGCCATCAAGCTCGAAGTTGTCGTAGCCGAGGAATGCCTCTTCCTCACCGTCGTTGTAGATAGTCCAGTCCCCGAACTCGTTGGCCGTGGCGTTGCGCGCCCTGTCCTTCTGCTTCTGGAGCTCCTTGCCGAATCCCTCCATATCAACCGTGTAGCCTTTCTCCGAGGCGATCAGCTCGGTCAGGTCGATCGGGAATCCGTAGGTGTCGTAGAGGATGAAAGCGTCCTCTCCAGGGATTGTCTTCGTGGCGGCGTTCTTGGCGATGTAGTCGTCCATAAGTCTGATTCCGCGGTCGAGAGTCCTCAGGAAGGACATCTCCTCCTCACGGATCACGCTCTCGATCAGCTTCTGCTGTTTGGCGATCTCAGGATAGGCCTCTCCCATATCCGCCACAAGCTGAGGAACCAGCGAGCAGAGGAACGGCTCGTCGAATCCGAGGAACGTGTAGCCGTAGCGCACGGCGCGGCGCAGGATCCTTCGGATCACATAGCCGGCCTTGACATTGGACGGCAGCTGGCCGTCGGCGATGGAGAAAGCGATGGCCCTGATGTGGTCGGCGATGACTCTCATAGCCACCTCCGTCTTCTCGCTCTCGTGGTATCTGTGGCCGGAAAGTTCCTCGATCTTATGGATCATTCCGGAGAACACATCAGTGTCGTAGTTGCTGGTCTTGCCCTGAAGCACCATACAGAGCCTCTCGAAGCCCATTCCTGTGTCGATGTTCTTGGCCGGGAGCGGTTCAAGGGATCCGTCAGCCTTGCGGTTGTACTGCATGAACACGAGGTTCCAGATCTCGATGACCTGGTCGTTGTCGGTGTTCACGAGATCCTTTCCAGGAATCTTGGCGATCTCCTCGTCCGGACGCAGGTCGATGTGGATCTCGCTGCAAGGTCCGCAAGGACCCGTGTCACCCATCTCCCAGAAGTTGTCGTGCTTGTTGCCAAGGATGATGTGGTCCGCAGGCATCAGCTTCATCCACGCCTGCCTTGCCTCCTCGTCAAGAGCGGTCCCGTCTTCCGCGGAGCCCTCGAACACAGTCGCGTAGAGCTTTGACTTGTCGATCTTATAGACCTCGGTCAGCAGTTCCCAGGCCCAGCTGATAGCCTCGGCCTTGAAATAGTCCCCGAAGCTCCAGTTGCCCAGCATCTCGAACATCGTGTGATGCCTTCCGTCATGCCCCACGGCCTCAAGGTCATTGTGCTTTCCGCTGACTCTCAGACATTTCTGCGAATCGGTCGCCCTTTTCATCTTAGGCACTGAGTTGCCGAGGAATATGTCCTTGAACTGGTTCATTCCGGCGTTCGTGAACATCAACGTCGGGTCGTTCTTGATCACCATCGGGGCGGACGGCACAATCGTGTGTCCCTTGGATGCGAAGAAGTCCAAAAATTGCTGTCGAATCTCTTTGGCGGTGTACATATCTAAAAATCAATTAATTCGTGAATATATTCCCGTTTCCTCCCGGAATTTTCTTTCAAAAAGGCACGGAATTGGCAAAATTATAACATTTTTCGGGATATATCGCAAAAAAGGGTATATTTGTAAGTTATGGGAAAGTATATTCTCAATCCGGAGACCTTGTTATATGAGATAAAGGAGGTGTCCTTGAAGTCGAAAGTCTTCAAGGGGTTGCTGCTGTTCGCCGGCAGTGTGGCGATGGCGGTCCTCTATCTCTGGCTGTTCACTTCGGTCCTTGGCTATGATCTGCCTAAGACGGCGTTTCTGAAAGCGGAGCATGCCCGTTGGGACGCCAAGGTCGATCTCATGAACACCAAACTGGACCGTTACGAGGAGGCTCTGGAGGCTTTGAAGGTGAGGGATGATGACATCTACAGATCCATATTCGGAATGAATGAGATTCCCGCCGGGGTCCGTGACGCAGGAATAGGCGGTGTGGACCGGTACTCGTTCCTGAACGGTCTTGAACCGGATGACAGGCTGAAGAACACGGCCCTTAGGATTGACAGGCTGACCAGAAGAACCTACGTCCAGAGCAAGTCATTTGATGAGGTGGCCGCTGTCTCAAAGACGGCCGGAGACATGGCCTCATGCATTCCGGCGATCCCTCCGATTGTCCCTGATCCGTCCAAGTACAGGCTTTCCAGCCAGTTCGGTTACAGGTCGGACCCGTTCACAGGGGGCGTCAGGATGCACACAGGACTTGATTTCGCGATGAAGATCGGCAATCCGGTCTATGCTACGGGTGACGGGGTTGTGGAAGCCGTGAAGTTCGAGTTCTTCGGCTACGGCAACTCCATCACGATCGATCATGGATTCGGCTACAAGACGATTTATGCTCATCTCAATTCCGTCAAGGTGATCGAGGGCATGAAGGTCAAGAGGGGGGATTGCATCGCCGAGAGCGGTAAGTCCGGACGGTCAAGCGGCCCGCACCTCCACTACGAGGTCGTCTATAAAGGGCAGAAAGTCAACCCGGCGAACTATCTGGACCTGTCGATGTCCGCGCAGGAATATTCAGCGATGGTGCGGATGAGGGAGAATGAGTCAGGGAAGCCGTCTTCCGCCGCGCGCCGAGGGTTCAGTGTCAGACGTCGTTAGAAGAGGGGTAGGAATATGGGAGCGAAGTATGAGTTTGACAAGACGCGGATGGAGTTCCGCAAGGTCACACACTCAGTGTGGACGGTCTTGGGCAAGGCGGTGAAGTATTTCCTTGTGACCGCGTCGCTGGCGGTTGTCTATTATGTAGTGTTCTCTTTTGTGATCAACACTGATTCCGAGCGTAAACTCAAGAGGGAGAACCAGATGTACCGTCAGATGTACAAGAGCCTCTCCGCCCGGGAGGAACTTGTCGGTGATGTCCTGGACGGGCTGCGTGTCAAGGACAACGAGATTTATCATAGGTTGTTCAATTCCGACGCGCCGGATCTCGGAAGCATTTATTCGGACGGCCTGCTGTCCGACGTGGACACGATACCTGACGGGCTGATTGTTGAATATTCCAGGGTGAGACTGGACACGTTGTCAAGGATTTCGGACAGGGTGGAAGCTAATTTCAGACGGGTCATGGAGGCCCTTTCTGACCGTAAGGCTGACCTTCCGCCTATGACCAATCCTTTGGCTGGATTCTCTTACGCAAGGACGGGAGCGTCTGTCGGTGACAGGATCAATCCTTTTTATAAGGTGAAGGTTTTCCATGGCGGACTGGATCTGATCTCACAGCAGGGAGAGTCTGTGGTCGCCGCCGCCGATGGGGTCGTCAAAGAGGTCACGCATTCCACAAAAGGTCTCGGGAACGTGGTTACGATCGACCACGGCAACGGCTATCTTACACGTTATGCCCACCTTGAGAACACCCGTGTCACCAAAGGACAGAAACTGGCGCGGGGACAGAATATCGGCCAGGTCGGGATGTCCGGAAACTCGTTCGCACCGCATCTTCATTACGAGGTTCTCAAGGATACTTTGCGGTTGGATCCGTTGAATTACCTGTTCGCCTCTGTCAGCCCGGATGACTATATGGGGATGCTTTTCATGTCCGTCAACACCGGACAATCAATGGATTGATTAAATTTATGAATATGGATAAATTGTATTATACCATCGGCGAGACCGCCGAGATTCTGGGAGAGAGCACTTCTCTGGTGAGGTTCTGGTCGAATTCGTTTCCCAGATACATCAAGCCGAAAAGAAACGCCAAAGGGAATCGTCTTTTCACGGCGGAGGATCTTGAGTGCCTGAAACAGATACATCTTCTTGTGAAGGAGCAAGGGCTGACACTTGAGGGGGCGGCGAAAAAAATGGCCGCCGACCGGAAAAAAGTGGATGGCCGTGTCAAGGCGTTGGACAGCTTGAAGGAGATCCGCAGGCAGCTTGTGGAAGTAAAGAAATCCCTATGAATATGAAGGTAAAGGAGGTCATTTCGGTAATTGAGGACTTCGCGCCGTTGTCCATTCAGGAAAGTTGGGACAACAGCGGTCTCGTCATCGGCTCTCCGGAACAGGAAGTCCATGGAGTCCTTCTCGGGTTTGACTGCACGGCGGACCTTGTGGACGAGGCGGTGGAACGTGGAGCTGACATGATCGTGACCCACCATCCCTTGATATTCGGAGGAATAAAGAAAATCTCGCCTGAGGATCCCGTGGGGCTTGCAGTCTTGAAGGCCGCCGCGGCCGGAATCGCTGTCTATGCCGCGCACACCACGGCCGACAAGGTGCTCGGTGGAGTCAGCGGCGCGATGGCAAGAAGGCTGGGACTCCAGGATATTCATGTGTTGGAGGAAGAACCCGGAGGGTATGGTCTTGGCGCGGTGGGAAATCTTCCGGAGCCGATGGATGGCGTTGGGTTCATTGAATATGTCAAGTCCCGGTTCGGACTCAAGGTGGCCCGCTGCTCGCATGTTCCTGAAATCCCGGTGAGCCGTGTGGCCATGTGCGGTGGTTCCGGTGGCTCGCTGATTGAAAGCGCCAGGAAAGCCGGTGCCCAAGCCTATCTTTGCGGCGACATTTCCTACCATCATTTCTTCACCACTAAGGATTTTATGGTCATTGATATAGGCCATTTCGAGGGGGAAGTGGAGATTGTGGAAATATTATTTTCTCTGTTAAGGAAAAATTTTCCTAACTTTGCAGTCTATACCAGCGTGAGGCTGGAGACAAGTAATCCGGTATATTATTATTAGTCAGATAGCTATATGGCAACTAAAAAAATCAAGAAAGTCGAGACCCCAATAGACCAGAGGGAGACATTCGTTTCCCTCCAGAAGAATTTCGCTGACTCCGAAATCAGCGTTGAGGAAAAGCTTAAGACACTCTACGCGCTTCAGGAGGCGGATTCCGCGATTGACAAGATCATGCAGATGCGCGGCGAGCTTCCGTCTGAGGTCGAGGCTCTTGAGAACGAGATAGCCGACCTGAAGGCCCGCCAGACTCAGGATGTCGCTGTCATCGAGGCTTACAACCAGACAATCGCCGAGAACAGGCAGAACATCGTTGATTGTGACACCCAGATCGAAAAGTACCAGCAGCAGTTGAATGACATCTCCAACAGCCGTGAGTACGATTCTATCAACAAAGAGATTGAGAATCAGGGACTTCTTCGCCAGATCGCTCAAAAGAACATCAATGACACCAAGGCGGCCATCGCTGAGAAGAAGGATGACATCGAATCCTTGAAGGACTACATCGCCATCAGGAATGATGACCTCAAGGCAAAGAAAGAGGAGCTTGCCACGATTGTCGAGTCCACATCCAAGGATGAGAAGAAACTGCGTTCTGTCAGGGAGGATTGCGCCAAGAAGATCGATCCGAGGACGATGAGCGCGTACGACCGCATCCGCGCCAGCGTCCACAATCATCTCGCTGTCGTGTCCGTCTATAACGGAGACGCCTGCGGTGGATGCTTCAACACCATCACTCCTCAGCGTCTTGTTGACATCGCTTCCAACAAGAAGCTCATAATCTGCGAGCATTGCGGCAGGATCATCGTCAATCCTGATTTTGAATAGACAGACAAACCGCATCGGACAATATGCCTGACCAGCCCGGAAAAACAACCAAAAAGAAGGCGAGGCCAGTCAATCTTGACACACTTGGGCTTGAGATGGGAAACAAACCGCCTCAAGCTCTTGAAGTCGAAGAGGCTGTCCTTGGCGCTATGCTCATCGAACCCTCATCCGTGGACACCGCGCTTGAGGAATTGACTGTCTCATGTTTTTACGATCCCCGTCACAGGATGATTTTCGAGGCCATGACGTCACTTGTGAACGAGCATGTGTCCGTGGATATCGTGACGGTCAGCGCGAAGCTCCGTGAGAAAGGCAATCTGGAGGCCGTCGGAGGTCCGGTCGCGTTGGCCGGCCTTTCCGAAAAGGTAGGCGCGGCGGCTCACATCGAGTACTATGTCAGGATCCTTAAACAGAAGAACATACAGCGGGAACTGATCACTGCTTCCTACGAGATCCTCAGGGATGCCTATGACGACTCGGTGAAAGTCGGAGATCTGATTGACGACTCCCAGTCCAGGATCTATAACGCTATCCAGAGCAGTGTGAGGACCGACATCCAGGAGATCGGCTCTGTGATCAACGAGGCGATGAAGGAGGTGGAGAAGAACCAGAAGGCTTCAGGAGGTCTGAGCGGGGTTCCGTCAGGATTTCCGTCTTTGGACCGTGTCACCAGAGGGTGGCAGAAATCTGACCTGATCATTCTGGCTGCCCGCCCTTCTGTCGGAAAGACAGCGTTCGCCCTGAACCTGGCCAGAAACGCGGCCGTTGACTACAAGATGCCGGTGGCGGTATTCTCTCTGGAAATGTCGGCTCTGCAGCTCGTGATGCGACTTATGACGACAGAGTCCGGTCTTCCGGCCGACAAGCTGAAGGGTGGAGCAAAACTGGATCCATGGGATTGGCAGCAGCTGGAGACCAGGCTCGCGAATCTCTCAAAGGCTCCGCTGTACATAGATGACACACCGAGCATCCCTCTTATGGAGTTCAGGACCAAGATCAAGAGGCTGGTCAAGGCCAAGGATGTCCGTCTCGTGATAGTCGATTACCTTCAGCTGATGCAGGGACCGGCCGAACTGCGGGGAATGCGTGAGCAGGAAGTCGCCGCAATTTCCAGGACCTTGAAAGCTACGGCCAAGGAGTTGAATGTCCCGATCATAGCCCTGTCGCAGTTGTCCCGTGACGCGGTCAAGAGGACCGGGGGCAGTGGAAAGCCGCAGCTCAGCGACCTTCGAGAGTCCGGTTCCATCGAGCAGGACGCCGACATGGTGATATTCATTCACCGTCCTGACTATGTGGGACTTGGAGAGACTCCTGACGGAAAGGAAACCACACAGATCATCATCGCCAAGCACCGTAACGGTGAGGTGTGCGACATCGACATGCTCTTCAAGGCCGAGCAGGTCCGCTTTGTCGAGCCTGGAGACACTCTGGCCGCCAGGGCGGAGGAGATGGGGGGCACCGAGTCCGCCATGAACTCGGCGATGAACAACGAGTTTGACAATAACACTGAATTCTGATGAAGCCGACAAGACTCTTCGGCGCGTTAGCCGCCATGTTCATCCTCTCGTCAGCGGTTGTGTTCGCCGGCGGTGAGAGGGAATGTATTCCGGTAAAGAAACTCAGCGAGGAGAGTCTGGCTTTCAAAGGTGGGGAGAATCTGGTTTTCACCCTCCACTATAAATGGGGAATCATCAATGCGGACGTGGCTCAGGCCACACTCAAGGTGGACACCACGATCTTGAATGGCCGGAAAGTCTTTCATGCCTCGTTGACCGGCAAGACTCAGAAATTCTACGAGAAGTTCTTCCGCGTCAAGGAGGAGCTTGATTCATGGTTCACCCGTGATGGATTGGAGCCGATGAAGTTCACGAGGTTCGCCAGGGAGGGGAAATATACCTGTACGAATCTGTATTCATATACCCGCACATCTGACGGGAACGGGCAGATCAACGCTTCCCTGAGCAATTCAAGGAAAGGCGAGTTCTCGGTGACCCTGCCGCTGGACAAGTGTACCTACGATATTCCGCTAATGTACTATGTCCTGCGTAACATCGATGCCACAAAACTCAAGGAAGGCGGCGACTATCCGATGACCTTCGCGGTTGACGATGATGTCTATACCCTGCATTTCAGGTACTTGGGCAAGGAGAACAAAAACGTGGACGGGATTGGTACTGTCAGATGTCTCAAATTCAGTTTCGAGGTAGTCTCCGGCGAGGTGTTCTCGGGAGAGTCCGATCTTTTCGGATGGTTCTCTGACGATGAGAACAGGATTCCGGTCTGGTTCTCCGCTCCGTTGAAGGTAGGGCAGGTGCAAGGACGTCTGAAGAGTTATTCGGAACTCAAGAATCCGTTTTCCTCAATGATAGAATAGGATGGCATCCGGAGAAGTCTCACATAAGGGCAAGGTCGTGTCGGTAGGAAAGGACACTGTCTCGGTTCAGATTGTGTCCGAATCCGCTTGCTCGGCCTGTCATGCCGCCGGTCTCTGCGGTGCGTCGGAATCCAAAAAGAAGATCGTGGATGTTCCGGTTTATGGAGACCAGGCATATTCAATAGGCCAGGAGGTCGAGGTCTGCCTCGCGAGGAAGATGGGACTCAAGGCTGTCTTGCTTTCTTATGTGATTCCTTTGGTGATATTACTGATTTTAGTGTTATCTTTGTCATATATTGGTTTCGGTGAACTGGCCAGCGGGTTGGTTTCGATCGGGGGCATTGCTGTGTATTACCTCATACTTTACCTTTGCAGGAACCATCTTGCGGAGGGGTATGTGTTTTATATTCGGAAATAACTAATTAATTAGCTTTTATTTGGCTTTATGACAACAACAATCATCTGGACCATCGCAGTCATCACGGGCCTCGGCCTTCTGCTTGCGCTGGCTCTTTACCTTGTCGCTCAGCGGTTCAAGGTTGAGGAGGACCCGCGCATTGAGGAGGTTGAGAAGGCAATGCCGGGAGCGAACTGCGGAGGTTGTGGTTTCGCCGGCTGCCACGCGTTCGCCGAGGCTGCGGTGAAGGCCCCGAACCTGGACAACAACTATTGTCCTGTCGGAGGCAATGAGACAATGAAGAAGGTTGCCGCGATTCTTGGCTACGAGGTCAAGGAGAAGGCGCCGATGGTGGCAGTGGTGCGCTGCGGTGGCACCTGCGCCGCCAGACCAAGGACTAATGAATATGACGGCACGGCCTCCTGCAAGGTCAAGGCCGCCCTATATGCCGGGGACACGGGCTGCGCGTTCGGATGTCTCGGCTGCGGGGACTGTGTGGCTGCCTGTCAGTTCGGAGCCTTGTCCATGAATCCCGAGACCGGTCTTCCGGTCGTGGACCAGGAGAAGTGTACCGCCTGCGGTGCCTGTGTGAAGGCTTGCCCTAAATCCATCATCGAGCTGAGGGCCAAGGGACCTCGCGGAATGAGGATGTACGTGTCCTGCGTGAACAAGGACAAGGGACCAGCTGTGAAGAAGGCTTGCTCGGCCGGCTGCATCGGCTGCGGAATCTGCGCGAAGACTTGTACTCACGATGCCATCACCGTTGAGAACAACGTCGCCTACATTGATTTCACCAAGTGCAAGCTTTGCCGTGAGTGTGAGGCGATGTGCCCTACAGGCGCCATCATCGGAGTTAATTTCCCTAAGCCGCTGGACAAGGATGCCGTGAAGGCCCGTGTCCAGGAACGTCAGAAAAAGGCAAGAGAGGCCGCTGCAGCCGCAGCCGCCGCTGTAAAGAAGGAGGAACAGAACAATGGCTAACAGAACATTCTCAATCGGAGGAGTGCATCCGAACGATGCCAAGATCTCGCGCGATTGCGCCATCGAGGCTCTTCCGCTGCCTCAGACCGTGTATATTTCCCTTGCCCAGCACATCGGCGCTCCGGCGAAGCCGGTTGTCGCTGTCGGTGACAAGGTAAAGGTCGGCCAGCCGATCGCCGAGCCGGGCGGATTCGTTTCGGCATTCATCCACTCTTCCGTTTCCGGAACCGTGAAGTCAATCGGCCCGCGCAAGGATCTCGCCGGCAACACCCAGACCTATGTCGAGATCGCTGTGGAGGGGGACGAGTGGCTTGAGAGCATCGACCGTTCAGAGACCCTTGTGACAGACATTCCTGAGGACGGCAAGGCCATCATCGAGAAGATCCGTCTCGGCGGAGTCGTCGGACTCGGCGGAGCGACCTTCCCTACCCACGTGAAACTGACCCCGCCTCCTGGAAAGAAGTGCGAGATGCTGATCATCAACGGCTGCGAATGTGAGCCTTACCTCACATCCGACTTCCGTACCCTTCTTGAGAAAGGGGAGCAGGTCGTTGTGGGAACCGCTCTGATCAAGCAGGCTCTCGGCGTCGCAAACGCCACTATCGCCATCGAGGACAACAAGCCGGAGGCGATAGAGCATATTCAGAAAGTACTTGCGGAGTTGAAGGGCAAGTCCTCGAAGTTCGACGGCATCGTGGTGCTTCCTTTGATGAAGAAATATCCGGAAGGTGGTGAGAAACAGCTGATTGACGCTGTGATGCACCGTCAGGTGAAGTCCGGCGGACTGCCTATCGATGTGGGCGCTGTCGTCCAGAACGTCGCCACGGCACTCGCTGTATATGACGCCGTTCAAAAGAACAAGCCGTTGATTGACAACTCAGTGACTGTGACCGGTGAGTGCTTCCCTAAGCAGGCCAACCTGCTTGTCAGGGTTGGCACTCCGCTCCGTTACATCATCGACTATCTCGGAGGTGTTCCTGAAAACGCCGCCAAAATCATCAGCGGCGGGCCTATGATGGGTAAGGCCATCGCCAATCTCGACGCGGCCACCCTGAAGGGAACGGGAGCCTTGCTCTTCCTCACCGCCGAACAGACCAAGAGGCATCCGGAAGGCCATTGCATCCGTTGCGGAAAGTGCGCCGACGCCTGCCCTATGGGCCTGGAGCCGTTCCTGCTCTACCGTCTCGCGAAGGCCGGCAACACAGACGAACTTGAGGCCAACGCTGTTCAGGATTGCATTCAGTGCGGATGCTGTCTTTACACCTGTCCTTCCTACATCCCGCTGCTGGACATCATCAGCATGGCAAGAGGTCAGGTTATGGGAATAATGAGGGCTCGCGCCGCAGCCGCCAAGGCCGCCGCTGAAGCCGCAAAAGCAAAAACTGTTTAAGAATATGGAAAGATTGTTGGTTTCACCGTCTCCGCACCTTCATTCCAAGACCACAACTCCGGTCTTGATGAGGGATGTCGTGATCGCCTTGATCCCAGCCGTTGTGGTCTCGGTCGTGTTCTACGGCCTTGCCGAACTGCTGGTTCTGGCTGTCAGCGTCATCTCCTGCGTGGCGTTGGAGTATTTGATCACTAAATATTTGCTCAAGGCACCGTCCACCGTCGGCGACTGGTCAGCGGCCGTGACCGGCATCCTGCTGGCCCTAAACCTTCCGGCCACGACACCTTGGTGGGTTGTGTTCATCGGCGCTGTCGTCGCCATCGGAATCGCCAAGATGACTTTCGGCGGCCTCGGACAGAATGTTTTCAATCCGGCTCTCGTGGGCCGTGTGTTCCTGCTGATCTCGTTCCCTACCTATATGACCAACTGGACGATTCCTGGAGGTCTTTTCGGGGCTGACGCGATCACTGGAGCGACCCCTCTCGGCATCATCAACGAAGGGCTTATGAAAGGACTTTCCGCCACTGACATAATCGCGCGGAACGGCCTTTCATATTCACAGATGCTCTTCGCGAACATCGGTGGTTCGGCCGGAGAGGCGAGCGCCGTCGCGATTCTGATCGGATTCGTCTATCTGCTTGTCCGCAAGGTCATCAAGCCGTGGATCACCCTTTCCATCCTTGGAACCGTGGCCGCTGTCTCCTGCATCTTCTGGCTCGCTGATCCTACCCAGTTCACCGACCCTGTATTCAACCTCCTCACCGGCGGTCTGCTGCTCGGTTCCTGCTTCATGGCGACCGACTATGTGACCTCGCCAATGAGCACGAAGGGCGGAATCATCTTTGGTGTGGGAATCGGTTTCATCACCCTGATGATCAGGTATTTCGGCTCTTATCCAGAAGGAATGAGCTTCGCTATTCTTATAATGAACTCGACGGTTCCGCTCCTTAACAAGTGGTTCCATCAGAAAAAATACGGGAGGGCATAGGTTATGGCTGTAAAATCGAATCTTACCACAATGGTGGTCTGCCTGACAGTCGTCAGCCTCGTCTGCTCAGCTCTTCTTGGCGGAATGTACGCTCTGACAGCCGAGCCGATCGCAAAGGCCAACGCCGACATCCTCAAGGCTTCCATCGGAGCCGTGCTTCCTGAGGAAGGCGAACTCTCCGAGGCCAAGCCGATCGAAGTCGGAGGACAGGCTTCTGAATATTATGTCAGCATCGTTGACGGCACTCCTGTGGCCTACGCCGTGAAATCCACGACCGTAGGTTTCGGCGGCCCGCTCGTCCTGATGGTCGGCATCACCGCCGACGGGGTGGTTTACAACACGTCCGTGCTGTCCCACAATGAGACTCCTGGTCTTGGAGCCAAGTGCAACACCGACGAGAAGTTCATGAACCAGTTCAAGGGCTTCGATCCGTCGTCCAAGAGCCTGACCGTCAAGAAGGACGGTGGCGATGTGGACGCGATCACAGCCTCTACTATCACATCCAGAGCCTACTCTTTGGCTGTGGACAATGCGGTCAAGGCTTTCAATTCAATCAAAGGAGAATAGGCTATGAGCAGCAATAAACTGAATATTTTCACAAAAGGTTTCCTGAAAGAAAACCCTACTTTTGTCCTGCTTCTGGGTATGTGCCCTACATTGGCGACCACTACCTCGGCCATCAACGGTCTGAGTATGGGTCTCGCCACCCTGTTTGTCCTGGTGCTCTCGAACATCGCCATCTCGGCGATCGCTCCGGTGGTTCCGGACAAGGTGCATATTCCTGTCTATATCGTGGTGATCGCTACATTCGTGACCATCCTCCAGTTCGCGATGCAGGCCTACACACCGGCGATGTACGCCACCCTCGGTCTGTTCATCCCGCTCATCGTCGTGAACTGTATCGTCCTTGGACGCGCCGAGGCTTTCGCCAACAAGAACGGAATCCTTGACTCCGCTCTGGACGGACTTGGAATAGGTCTGGGCTTCACCCTTTCGCTGACTGTTCTGGGAATCGTGCGCGAGATCCTGGGCAGCGGCTCCATCTTCGGCTTCAAGTTCATCTCCGGAGACGGAATGCTCGCGTTCGTGATGGCTCCGGGAGCGTTCCTCGCCCTCGGCTACCTTATGGTCCTGTTCAACAAAATCGCTAAAAAGAACTAAGTTATGGAATATTTCCTTATCATAATCTCGGCGATATTCGTCAATAACATCATGCTGGCCCAGTTCCTGGGCACGTGTCCGTTCCTGGGTGTCTCCAACAAGATCTCCACGGCGACCGGTATGGCCGGTGCGGTGTGCTTTGTGATCACCCTCGCGACTTTGGTGACTTATCTCATCAACCAGTACCTTCTGGTGGCTTTCAACCTCCAGTTCCTGCAGACCATCGCGTTCATCCTTGTGATCGCCGCTTTGGTGCAGATGGTCGAGATCGTGCTGAAGAAGATCAGCCCCTCCCTCTATCAGGCTCTTGGAATATTCCTGCCACTGATCACCACGAACTGCGCCGTTCTCGGTGTGGCTCTCAACGTGGTCACAAAGGAGTTTGCTTTCGGTGGTCCGGCCCACATGCTGAACCTCGGCGAGTCTGTTGTGTATGCCTTCGCCACCGCGGTAGGCTACGGAATGGCCCTCGTTCTGTTCGCAGGACTTCGTGAGCACCTCGATTTAAATGAAGTCCCTAAGCCGTTCAAAGGCATTCCGATAGCCCTTATCACCGCTGGAATCCTCGCTATGGCCTTCATGGGATTCTCCGGTTTAGTATAGTTTTTGTAGAAATCAACCGCCTTATTAAGTTTCATTAATTTTTAATGGTCATGAAAAAGGCATTTTTGGTTCTTGCGATTCTGGTAGGTTCCGCGGCTCTTACGTTCGCGCAGCCTAAGTCAATCGGCGGACGACTCGGCAACTACGGTATCGATGTCAGCTACGAGAATTATGTTATGGGAGGCTCTGATTTCCTCGAATTTGGTCTTGGACTGGACAATGGGTTCAGCACGAGTGCTTTCCATGTGGATGGCATCTATAACTTCATGATTGTTCAGCCGGATTGGACTCCGAAGGGTAAGTGGGGATTTTATGCTGGTCCAGGCGCCAGCCTTGCTGTGTGGGAAAACGATGAGGACGAGAACACTGTCTATGCCGGATTCGTCGGTAATGTCGGTCTGGAGTACACGTTCTGGTTCCCTCTCCAGCTTTCTGTGGATTTCCGTCCGAGGTTGATGTTCGGTGACGGCGGCCTCAGAAGCGATGGCCCGTTCACTTTGGGAATAGGTGTCCGCTACGCGTTCTGATTTAGGAATCGATTTTGAATAAAGTGAGGGTTTCTTTGACGGAAATCCTCACTTTATTCATTATTTGGGTAATATTTTGGTATTTTTGCATTCTGATTTGAACATCAAAACCAAAAGAATATGAGCCGGAAATTCACACTCGGGATCAAATGGGCCGAGGATGTAATATTCAAAGACAAAAATATAGAGTTGTCTGACCTTCCGATGAAAGAGGTCGAGGCTTGCTATGAGTTTCTGAAGGAGTTCGCCTCCGAGAAAGTGATCTACGGCATCAACACCGGTTTCGGACCGATGGCACAGTGGAGGGTTGATGACAAGTATCTGACCGATCTCCAGTACAACATCATCAGAAGTCATTCGACGGGAGCCGGAGAACCTTTGGAGGACATCTATGTAAAGGCGGCGATGATCGCCCGCCTGGGGACCTTCCTTCAGGCCCGTTCGGGAGTCCATCCGGATCTTGTGAAACTTCTGGTGGAGATGATTGACAGGGATATATTTCCGTTCATCCCTCAGCATGGTAGTGTCGGTGCGAGCGGTGACTTGGTTCAGTTGGCTCACATGGCTCTCTGCATGATCGGAGAGGGTAAGGTTCACTACAAGGGTGAGTGGCGTCCGTCCGCCGAGGTTCTGAGGGAGAATGGCCTGGAACCTTTCAAGATTCATATTCGTGAAGGGCTGTCAATCTCCAACGGCACGTCCTTTATGACTGGAATCGGCATTGTCAACCAGATCTACGCCGACAGGCTTCTGGACTGGGCGACGTTGGCTTCGGTTATGATGAACGAGATAGCCTCTTCGTTTGATGACCTTATGTCAGAGGAACTCAACGAGGTTCGCCGTCACGAGGGACAGCGACTTATCGCCGCAAGAATGAGGAGACTTTCCGAAGGAAGCGGCTGCCTGCGCAAGCGTGAGCACGACCTTTACGACAATGGCCACGCGTCGGAAGGCACATTCGACCACAAGGTCCAGGCTTACTATTCGTTGAGGTGCACCCCGCAGATCTTAGGGCCTGTCTATGAGACATTCGCGAATGCCCGCCGGGTGCTTGAGGAGGAACTTAACTCCGCCTGTGACAATCCGATAGTGGATTATGAGGCGAAGAATGTCTTCCACGGCGGCAACTTCCACGGGGACTACATCTCCCTGGAGGAGGACAAGGTGAAGATCGCCACGGTCAGGATGGCGATGACCGCCGAGCGTCAGCTGAACTATCTCTTCCACGACCGCATCAACGGAATCCTTCCACCGTTCCTGAATATGGGAACCCTCGGACTCAACTACGGAATGCAGGCCTGCCAGTTCACGGCCACATCGACGACGGCCGAGTGCCAGACACTCGCGATGCCGAACTATGTCCACAGCATCCCGAACAACAATGACAATCAGGATATTGTGAGCATGGGCACCAACACAGCCTTGCTCACGAAGCGCGTGATCGACAACACCTACCAGGTCTTCGCCATCCATTTCATCGCTTTGGCTCAGGCTGTTGACTGCCTCGGAATCGCGGACAAGCTCGCTCCGACCTCAAGGAAGGTCTATGACGATGTCCGTGCGATCATCCCTAAGTTCATTGAGGACAATCCTTTCTACGAGCAGATCGCTGCCGTGGAGGAATATTTGAGAGACAACCCGTTAAACCTTAAGTAGATGGAACTGTTTCCCGAACTCGAAAAAAGGTACACGAAAGACCAGTACACCGCCAGGGAGGCCCAGCGGATGGCCGAGTTCATAGCATTCGGGCCGATAGTCTTCCAGGCGTCCCGCCTGTTGGTAAAATACGGAATCCTCGAACTTTTGCGAGAGCATCGCGAAGGCCTTACGCGGATTGAGGTGACCGAAGCTACCGGTCTTTCCGAATATACCGTCAAATGCCTTCTGGAGGCAGGTCTGTGCATCGGAACCGTGCTTGTTGACACAGAAACGGACAGATACATGATTTCCAAGGTAGGCTGGTTTCTGCTCACGGACGAGGCCACGAAAGTCAACATGGACTTCAACAACGATGTCAACTATGAAGGCTTCTTCCATCTGGATGAGTCATTCAGGGAGCATCGTCCGGCCGGGCTGAAGTGCCTGGGAGACTGGGACACGATTTACGAAGGGCTTTCGACCCTTCCTGAACCGGCCAGGACAAGCTGGTTCGCCTTCGATCATTTCTATTCCAACAATTCGTTCGAGGAGGCGTTGAAGGTAATATTCGACCGTCCGGTCAGAAATCTGCTGGATGTAGGCGGCAATACCGGTAAATGGGCGCTCCAGTGCGTCGGCCACGATCCTGACGTGGAAGTCACGATTCTCGACCTGCCTCAGCAGATCGGGCTTATGAAGGAAGAGACCGCCGGAAAGCCGGGCGCGGAAAGGATCCACGGCTGCGGAGGCAACCTTCTCGATCCCGCTACCAAATTCCCGAGTGACAAGGAATATGATGTCATCTGGATGAGCCAGTTTCTGGACTGTTTCTCGGAGGACGAGATTCTTGGCATCCTCACAAGGGCGGCGGAGGTTCTCCGTCCAGGCGCAAGGCTCTGCATCATGGAGCTTCTGTGGAACCGTCAACGCTTCGAGCCGGCGGCTTTCTGTCTGACGATGACCAGTCTGTACTTCACAGCCATGGCCAACGGCAACAGCAAGATGTACTATTCCGAGGATTTGACAAGGCTGATAGAGAAAGCCGGGATGAAGGTGGACAGGATCATTGACGGCATAGGCCAGGGACACAACATATTGATTTGCGTAAAAGAATAGTAGATTAAAATAATGAGCAAGGAAGAAATAATCACCAAGGTCAACGGCTTTCTCGTTGACGAGTTTGAGATTGATGCGGCGCTTCTCAACGACAATGCCGCCCTCAAAAAGGATCTGGGCATCGACAGCCTTGACATAGTGGACATCATCGTTCTGATTGACAAGGAATTCGGTGTCAAGGTGAAGTCAGAGGAACTTGGCAGGCTCACCACTCTGGGCAGCCTTTATGATTTCATAGAGGAGAAGATCGCGTAGAAAAGCTGGTCTGGTACCAGCCCGGCAAACGTTAAGGGATAATCTTTGATTGCCTTTGGCTCAATTCGGGAATATGTCAGAGAACGGAGAAAGGCAGTGGCAGGGAACGACTGACGGGACCTCGTGGATGCACAAGGCCCTGATCGGGATGATGAAGGTCATTCCGCTGTGGGTCTTTTACCTGCTGATGAGTTTTGCCGTACCGTTCTACATGATATCCAATCACAAAGGCTACATTTCCAATTATCATTACTTCCGTCGCAGGCAAGGTTACGGGCCGTTGAGGTCATTCTTTCATGTGTGCGCTTGCCACTGGATGTTCGGGACTGTCATCATGGACCGGTTCGCCTCATATTCGGGGAAAAAGTTTCGGGTCGATGTCCCTAAGATGCCTATGTACGAGGAACTTTGCGCCGGGAAGGAAGGTTTTGTCCAGTTGAGTTCGCACATCGGCAACGATGAACTGGCCGGCTATGAACTGAGGCCTCCCAAGAAGATGAGCGCGTTGGTGTTCAGCGGAGAGGGAGAGGCTCTGACAGAGAACAGGGAAAGGATTCTGGGTGGAAATAATGTGCGTCTGGTGAACATTTCCGGGGACATGTCCCATCTCGTGATCCTGAACAATGCCTTGGCGGATGGTGAGATTGTGAATATTCACGGAGACAGGGTCTTCGGCTCGAACCGTACAGTCTGTTGTGAGATTCTCGGCGCCGATGCGGAGCTGCCTTTGGGGCCGTTCCTGTTGGCTTCGATGAGGAATATCCCAGCAGTTTCGGTCTTTGTGATGAAGGCGGGATTGAGAAAATACCGTGTGCGTCTGTATCGTCTGGACAAAGGATTGGAAGACCTCGGGGTGAGAGAGAAGGCAGTGGCGATGGCCAAGGCTTACGCTGGTGCCGTCACGGAGGTGCTGAAGGTTTATCCTGACCAATGGTTCAACTTTTATGAATTCTGGAAAAATGACTGAGGAAGAACTGAAAACTTTTGACTTCACATCTGTGAACATAGCGGATCTTCTGCCTCAGCGGAAGCCTTTTGTCATGATTTCCAGCCTTTTGTCATGCTCTTACGAGAGGACGGTGACGCGGTTTCTGATTCAGGAGGACAATGTCTTTGTGGAAGACGGGAGGCTTGTTCCGGAAGGTCTTGTGGAGAACATCGCCCAGACCTGTGCGGCCAGAATCGGTTTCATCAACAAGTACATACTCCATAAGCCTGTCAGTGTGGGCTATGTCTGCGCGCTCAAGGATTTCAAGGTTCAAAAGACTCCGGTGGTAGGTGAGACAATAGAGACGGAGATCAACCTCAAAGGCGAATTCGGAACGATGCTGATGGTAGATGCGATTGTAAAATCAGGCGGAAATATGCTGGCTGAAGGCTCAATGGTGATCGCTTTGGATGAAAGCAGGCCTGTGGGCGGGCACAAGGCCGTGGTCAAGGTCGCGGACAACATAATTTCCCCTCTGGGAACGACCACGGAAGAGAATTATGCCGCAGTCAAGGCCGGAAAGTCGGCACTGAGGCTCTACGAATCCTCGAAGAACCTCCCGGAACCATTCTTCGCCTCTCTGATCGATGAGGATTCCTTGGCTGATGAATATGCCGGGATAGACTCGTCAGCAAGGATTGACGAATATGCCGGACTGGACGGTCTCACACGTTTTGAGAAACGGATAATCCTGTCGGTGTCAAAGGCTTTGAAAGGTACGGGGATAGATCCGTCTTCTGAAGACGTGCTGTTCGTGGTGTCTTCCACGAAGGGTAATGTGGAATTGCTTGACAATGAGGCCGAGCCTTGCGGCGGCGATCCTGCCGAAAGGGAAAGACTTGGAAACTCGGCGGAGAAGATCGCCAGGTTCTTCGGGAACAGGAACACCCCGATTGTCGTGTCAAACGCCTGTATCTCCGGACTTTGCGCCCAGATTACGGCAATAAGGGAACTTCAGGCCGGAAGATTCGGCACTGTGATCGTGACCGGATCCGATGTCCAGTCACGTTTCATCATCTCAGGTTTCCAATCGTTCAAGGCCTTGTCGCAGGAGGCCTGCAGGCCGTTCGACGCCCAGAGAAAAGGTCTGAATCTCGGAGAGGCCGCCGCCACGATCATATTCCGGTACAAGACACCCGCTTCGGATGACTGGGTGCTGCTCCGTGGAGCGATCCGTAACGATGCCAACCATATTTCCGGACCATCAAGGACTGGAGAAGGCAGTTTCAGGGCGATCAAGGTAGTGCTTGGAGATGTCGAGCCAGAGGAACTGGCGCTCGTGTCGGTCCACGGCACTTCCACCGCCTACAATGATGAGATGGAGTCTATCGCATTGACCAGAGCAGGACTTCAAAACGTGCCTGTGAACAGCCTGAAAGGCTATTTCGGTCACACGATGGGAGCGGCCGGAATCCTTGAGACCATCCTTTCGATGGCCTCTGTCGATGACGGGACTGTGCTTGGGACACGTGGATATTCAGAATGCGGAGTCTCTTGTCCGCTGGACATCTCTCCAGAGCCGAGGAAGACCACGAAACGGGCGTTCGCCAAGTTGCTGTCAGGATTCGGAGGCTGCAATGCCGCCGGGATATTCGTAAAAGGGGACAACATTTTGAAAGGAGGTGGCAGATGAAAGTAAAGGCTCGTGTTGTGATTACCCCGGACAAGGTGGTCGTTGGAGAAAAAATCCTTATCTTTGAATCATCCGGCGCGGATCTGCTGGTGGAGATTTACAAGAAGAAGGTGGGGAACTATCCCAAATTCTTCAAGATGGATCCTTTGGCCCGCCTTGGGTTCATCGCCTCCGAATTGCTGTTGGGAGAGGAAACGCCGAGAAAGACGGACTGCGAGGACAGGGCGGTGATATTCTTCAACAGGAGTGCGTCGCTTGCGGATGACGCTGAGTATCAGAAGACTATCGGGAAAGATGGATTCTTCCCGAGTCCGGCCGTGTTCGTCTATACCTTACCGAACATCGTGACCGGGGAGATCGCGATACGGAACAAGTATTACGGGGAGACTTCCTTCTATGTGCTTGAGGAAAAGGATGACAAGGTGATGAAAGAGATAGTGGAGCAGGCCTTCCAGGATCCGGTGACGGAATCCGCCATCGCAGGTTGGCTGGAATGCTCTGATTCCGAACATTTTGAGGCTGAATTATATTTAATTGAAAAGTAAGAATACTCAAGTTTCGCAAGTGAAAAATAATTGAAATAAAAAAGGCTAAAGGTTTTGA